>Ga0182024_10020648_pt1 | contig 12026 bp, 3 predicted proteins | sample P32metaG_FD_120480 | JGI IMG/M metagenome (GOLD analysis project Ga0182024, IMG submission 120480) | Permafrost microbial communities from Stordalen Mire, Sweden - P3-2 metaG (Illumina Assembly) | ecosystem: Environmental > Terrestrial > Soil > Wetlands > Permafrost | place: Sweden: Stordalen... | reverse complement strand
TCGCGGTCGCGCCCCTGCCTCGTTGGTGTCTGGTTCCCTCTGCAAGGGCCCAGGAAGGACTTGGAATCAGCTTGTATCGAACATTTCCTCACCTTCGACTCGGCGCCCATGCTGGACGCACGCTGCGAAGTAGCCCGCATGGCGGGCTTCGCCTGCCGCTCTCCTTGCTTGCCCCGGCTCGGAAGAGTCGCGGATCCACTCGGAATCTAAGAACAGGCCCTAGACCTGCGGCGACTCTCGGTACACGAAGAGGCGCAGCAGCGCGGGTAATACGAGCAGCGCACTCGCGAGGCACGCGAGCTCGCCGCACATGGCGAGCCGGCCGAACGACTGAAGCGACTGAAAATCGTTCCACAGGAGCGAGCCGTATCCCACGACCGTCGTATAGCTGCAGAGCGCGACCGCGCCGCCCGTCCGTCGCAAGGCCAGGCTCACGTCACCCCTGAGAAGGCGCGACCGGTCATAGACGTTGAAGGGGTATTCGCACCCGATTCCGAACGTGATCGGCAAGACGATGAAGTTGACGAAGTTCAGCTTCGAGTGCGTCAGCGCGGCGGCGCCCACCGTCCACAGAACGCCCATCCCGAGCGCCGCGAGAACGGCCAGCGCCCCCCGCACGTTGGCCGTCGCACAGAGCACTACGAGCGCCACGGCAGAGAACGAAGCCAGCGTTGCGAGCGGTCCATCGCGTTGCATCGAGCGAATCATCTCGGCGAAGATCGTCGCGCGGCTCGCGGTCTCGACCACGGTACCGTCCGCGAGTGCCACGTTGTCCGTGCTCTTCGCGATGCGGAGGAGCGTGTGCCCGTCCGACAAGGACAGGTCGGGCCTGTAGCGAACGTAGAAGACCGTACCGATCGTGCCGTCGTTCTCCTCGAAGCGGCGGCGCACGATCGCGGGGAGGTCTTTCGCGGCGAGGGGGCGGAGCCCCTCGGGTGGCTTCGCTTCGAGGACACGCGCGCGCTCGTCGTCCGTGAGCGCGTGGAGCACCGCGGAGGTCAGACGATCTCGGATCCGACCGAGGATCTCGAGCTTCGCGCGCTGCTCGTCGAGCGTACCCGGGAGAAAGTCCTCCACGGTCGCGACTTCGGCGATGAGCTTGCCCTCGGGGTCCTTCGCATCGTTCTCGAAGATGCGTTTCTTGAGGAGCGGGACCTGCTCCGGGGTGTCGGCGACCGTCAGCGCGCCCGCGACGTTCATTTTGCCGCCGAAGACTCTCTCAGCCTTGGTGGACCACTCTCCTGCCCCGCCCGCTTTCGAGCCGCGCGACCCCAGCTTGTCGAAGTCGTACTCCCAGGGGTCGGCCAGATACGCCGGCACTTTGAGCGCGGTGGCGATGGATACGAGGCCCGCGGCGACGAGAAATGCCCACGGATGGCGCTCGGTCGCCCTCGCGACCTGCCTCATGAGCGGACCGCGGCTCCCGTCCGGCGAGACGCGCCAGGGGCGGTCGCGAAGCCAGAAAGGGAGGCGTGGCTGGACGCGCTCGACGAGAACGAGGAGGGCGGGAACGACCGGGATCATCGAGACCCAGACGAGCAGCATGCCGACGAAGCCGATCATGCCGAACTGGTTGAACCCGCGGAAGCGCGTGAGGACGAGCGACCCGTACGCGATGCTCCCGACCGTCGCGCCGACGAGCTCGGCGCGAAATGCGTTCCACACCGCCTCCTGCCGCGCCTCGTAGGGCCCGAGGCCGCGCGCGCGAAACTCGCGATAGCGGGCCAAAAGAACGATGGGGTAGTTGATGCCGTTGCCGACGATGATCGCACCGAGGAAGGCCCCCGTGCTATTCACGTATCTGTAGCGAGCCATCGCGAACGAGTACGCGCAGCCCACGCCAATGAAGGCCGGCAGCGAGATGATCGCGAGCGACCACACCGACCGGAAGTAGAAGACGACGCCGAGAAGGATGAGGGCGAACGCCGTCACGGTGGCCCACGCGGCGTCCGAGAGAAGAGAGTTCTTCTCGGCGACGGCGTTGGCGATGTCTCCGGCGAACCCCACCCTCATGTCCGCCGCATACCGCGAGAGATCCAGTGAACCGACGATCGCCCTCACCTCGCCGAGCAGTTGGTCTCCGGCGCGATCGCCCAGACCGCTCAGAGACGACACGATGCGCAAGCCCGCGGTCTTCCCGTCAGGCGTTTCGAAGTACCCGGAAGGGAAATCGTCGTATTTGCTCCCCTCCGCCTTCCACCGAGCGCGAAACTCGTCGAGGCCGAGGGCGGCTTTGGGACCTCGCGGTACGCCGCCGGGCGCGTCGTCGGAGAGGTCCGGGACGAGGCCGCTCCGGAGCGCGATCTGGTGGTCGAGAGTGTCGTCCGCCTCCGCGAGATCGCGCGCGTCTGCGTAGAGCCACTTGTTGGCCTCGTAGAACCGGTGAATGTCCTTTTCCCCGGACTCGACGTAGGCGATGAGAGGGGGCCCGCCCGCGACTCTACTTTTGTGAGCGTCGAGCCGGACGGTCAGGTCGTCGATGAACCGCTCGTTGGCCTTTCGGTCGCTCGACTCGACGACGACGAGCAGAGTCGCGCGCCCGCCTGTCCTGCCGAGCTGATGCTCGAACGCCTCGAACCCTGGACTCTCGCGAGGGAGGAGCTCGAGGAGCTCCGTGTGGAGCTCGAGCCGCGACGCGTAGGTCCACGAAGCCACGAGCACCAAGAAGGCGCAGGCGAGCACGGTATACGGACTCTCCCCGCACGCCCGTACCACGCGCCGGACGGCACGTTGAACGAGACGATGCGTCACGCCCTCGCCGGCGGACCCGGAGGGACACTCGCGACCGTCGTAGCACCTCCCGCGTCCCCGAGCTCCGATAGGAGCGCCAGGGTCTTGGGATGTCCAGGCTCGGCGAGGATGGCCTTGCCCGCGAGGCGGCGCGCTTTGCCCAAGTCGTGTTTCGCGTACGCCATCGAAGCCAGATGATAGTAGGCCGTCGCGAGGAGGCGTCTCTCCGCGTCCGTTTGCGGAGCCTTCCCGGCGACCCCCAAGAGGACGCGCTCGGCCGTCTTGTCGTCGTCGAGATCGAGGGCGACGAGTCCCAGGAGCACGGCGATTTCTCCGCTCCGACCGTCCATACTGAACGCGACTTTGAGGGCCTCGAACGCCTCGACCAGCTCGTCGACGGCGAGGTGCGCTTTTCCTATCTCGAGGTGGATCCGCGCGATCAAGGGGGTGCGCTTCCCGCGGCTTTTGCTCGTAGCCTCCTCGAGCACCGCCATGGCTTCTCGGTGGCTTCCCAAGGCTTGCTGGATTTGCGCCCAGAGCAAGGTCACTTCGAGGCTGTCCCCGTTGGCCGCTCTCGCCAGCTCCACCCACCGAAGGGCGTCCGCGGGCGCGTGGACTTTCTCCAAGCAGAGACTCCCGGCACGGAGGAGGAGCCGACTTCGCTCCTCCGCGCTCTCGAGCTTCTCCGCTTGGGCGGTCAAGAGATCGACGAGTCTCGCCCAATCGCCCGTTCGCTCGCAAATGCGCTCGAGCCACTTCGTCAGCTCGGGATCTTGGGGGACGAGCATCACGGCGCGCTCGACCTCCTCGCGAGCGTCTTCGAGCCGCCCGGCGCGCTCGCACGCTTCGGCCATGAGCGCGGCGATCCGCGGGAGCCTCTCACGGAGATCTCCCTGTGAAAGGGCGATGACCCTGCGATACGCGTCGATGGCCGAGTCCCAATCGGCCGCCGCGACGGCGAGGGAGGCGAGCTTCTCGAGGCCGTCCGAATGGTTGGGGCTCTTCGCCAAGAGCCGGTCGAGATGCTGTCGCGCGAGCGACGCTCGACCTGCCTGGGTGAGAAGGTCGACCAACCGGATCGTGTGCGCGTCGGCGACCGGTCCGTGCCATGCCCCGCCGAGACGGGCGTGGAATTCGACGAGGACATCGACGTACACCGCATCGACGCCGCTCGCGTTCTCGAGATCGAGCAACGCGGCGTCGTGATCGCCGTTCGTCTCGTGAAGGCTCGCACGCACAGAGAGGAGTGCGGGCTCGCGCGGGCTCGCCGCGAGGGCCACGTCGAGGACCCGACGCAATGCGGGGTCGTCGCCCGAGTCTCGGTACACCTCGATCAGCCGCCGCGCGATCGCGGGGTCCCGTGGATCCGCCGAGAACACGAGCTCCAGCGTGCGCCGGATGCGAGCCGGGTCACCCTCACGGTCCCGGCGATCGAGGAGCCGTCGCGCGAGGTCCGACGCGCTCTGCCCTGCCGCGATCATCCGTTCCATGCCATCCGCGGCTCGATCGCTGCCGAGGCCCACGAGACGATCGGCGAGCTCCGTCAAGAGGGTACCGTCGACGGGAACTTTGTCGACGATCGATTCGAAGACGGCCAACGCTTCCGCGTTGCGGTCTGCGCGTTGGAGCGCGCATCCGAAAGACCATGCGGCGTCGACGAAGGAAGCGGCCGCGGGCGTGAGGGCACGCAGGCGCCTCCCGAGAAGCGCCAGCCGCTCGTCGAACCGACCTTCTCGCTCGAGCGTGCTCGAAAGGAGGTCCGCGGCTTCGACCAGCGTGGGATCTTCTTCGAGTGCGTCCGAGAGCGCGACGATGGCCGGATCGCTCGCGGCCGCGTCGTGCAAAAGAGCCTTCGCGAAGATGACGCGGAGTCGATTCCGGGCCGGCCCGGCAGCCGCCTTCGCGACGGCAGACTCGAGGAGCGCCACCAGCCGACGGTTCGTGCCGATGCTGACGCTGGCATCGCCGAGCAGCCCGTGCACGGCCACCAACGCGGTCCAGGCGTCGGCGTCCGTCGTCTCGTCGTGCTCGACCTCTCGACCGATTCTCTCCGCATGCATCGAGATGCGCGCCCCGAGATCTTGCGCGCGATCGAGGTGCTCGACCCACACGCCGACGAGATCGCCGAGCGCCGCGGCGCGAGCCTGCAGAGAGGCCGCGCGATCGACACGCCGCTCGATGGCGCGCGCGAGCAAATCGAAGCGGCCACGCCGGGCGAGCGCCGACTCGAAACGCTCGGGCCGTTCTCCGGTCTCGAGAGCGACGTCCACCGCAGAATCCACCAAATCCGCCGCGCGGAGCGGATCGCCGTTCCGCAGCGCGATCTCGCTCAGGTCCAGAAATACCTCGGCGCGATGAGGCGGGGTCGCTCCGGCGTCCTCGGCCGGATGGTGAAGCGCAAGGAGGAGCGCGCGGTAGGTGCTTTCGGCCAATTCCAGCATGCCGGAGTCGAGCGCGGTCCGAGCGAGGTCGTAGAGAACCACCGGATGGGCCGGAAGCATCTGAGCCGCCAATCGCAGCTCGGCGAGCGCTTCTTTCGGGACCCCCGCATGTGCGAGAGCGCGAGCTAGTCGGTGGTGCAGGAGGGCCCGCTCTTTCGTTCGGTGCTCTCCGTGCCACGCGACCTGATCTCTCAAGATCTCGACGACTCGGTCCCATCGGCCGAGCGTCTCGAGCACGTCCGCGAGCCGCGGTCTCAGTGTGCCGTCTTGCGGGCAGAGCGCGACCGCTTGCTCGAGCAGCGCCGCCGCCTCGGCGGGCGCGTCGAGCTTTTCGCGTAGAAGGTCCGCGGCCTCGCGGAGCAAAGCTAGCTTCTTTTCGAGATCGCGCGCACGGAGCGCATCGGCCGCGAGCCTCCCCGCGAGGGGCCGCCAGGCCGCGTCGCGGCGATAGAGCGCGATGAGCGCTGCGGAGACCAGATCCACGCTCTCCCCCTCGACGCCGGCGTCGAGGGCATGCTCGAGCCGCGATCTCGCGCGCTCCCGATCTCCGAGCGCTCCGTAGATCCTTGCAAGATGGATCGCACGAAGACCGCGGGTCGGCGCAGGCGCGTGAACGTAGAGCCACTCGAGGGCCTCCGCGGCGGGCGCCCACTCGTTCTGCCCCTCGTGGATCCGCGCGAGCGCTTCGAACGCAACCTCGGAGGAGAGGGCACCCGCCTGCCGGTAGGCCCGGAGTGCCTCGGCGCGATCTCCGTTGCGCTCCCAGTGGGCTGCAGCACGCTCCCAGCAGGCTCGATGCTCCGACGTGTTTCCGGCCTCGGCGTGGACACGCGCTTGCGCCTCCCACACCATCGCGAGCTTGGCGTACTGCCCCGCACCCTCCAGCAAATCTGCGTAGCGACCGACCGACTGCGAAGCTACCGCGTCTCCGGGGCTCTCTTCGAAGAGCTCGCCAAAGATCCGGATGGCACGTTCGGGATCTTCGAGCTCCTCCGCGGACACGATGGCCGCGTCGCGGAGCAGTTCGCGCCGGCGGGCGCTCTCGAACGCGAGTCGGCTGGCGCGGTAGAGCACACCCACTGCGCGCCTCGCCCTCCCAGCCTCCACGAGGGAGCCTCTCAGCCGCTGGATTGCGCGCCAGGCCCCTTCTTGCGCGTCCAGAGCGCCAGGCCCGGGGTGCCACGCCCTGAGCGCGCGCTTCAGCAGCGCTTCGCAGGCCACCCTCTCGAGCTCGGGCTCCCCGACGGTGTCCGAGAGGACCGAAGCAAAGCCCCGCTCGAACGCCTTCGGCGCCCCCTTCGCCGCCGCAAGACGAAGATCCACGAGATCTCGAATGCATCGGGCGCGAGATCCTGCCCCTACCGCCAGCGCGAGCTGCTTTCGGGACATGCGAATGACGTCCTCGGTTCGCGCGGAGGCCTCGTAGTGCCCTCTCAGGAGCTCAATCGCTCGAGCCTGAAGGGACACGGCAGCTCCTACGAGCGCTGCCGCACCCTTCGACGGCCCCGAACTGCCTGCAAGGCGCTCGAGCGGCTCAATCACGTCGGCGACCGAAGCCCCCTCGGCGAGCGTCCGCTCGATCCCTTCGAGGGCTTGCTCGGCGCCGCCGAGGTCCACCCAGAGCGACGCGATCCTGTGGAGGAGCTCGTGGCGCTTGAATCCAACGGCCTTCTCCAGGCGCTCGCGGAGGAGCTCGATCAGGGCGGGGATCAGCTGCTGGCGTTCGTAGAGACGCTCGAGCGCCGCGTCGACCGCCACGTCGTCGGGCCGTTCGGCGTGAATCAGCTGGAGATACGGGATGGCTCGGTCGGGTTGACCGGCGAGGTCTTTGGCCGCGCTCGCAGCTTCGTCGAGAAGCTCGGATCGCGCTCGCACGTCGGCGGCCACCGCGATCGCGCGGTCGTAGAGCCGGAAGAGCTCGTCCCATCGCGCACCGGAACCGAGGACCAGTTTGACGCGATCGAGCGCCCAGCGGGCGCCGGGAGCAAGGTCGAGGACTTTCTCGAGGACCTCAGTGAGCCCCGACGAGCTCGTGCCGCATTCGCCCTCGAACGCGACGAGCCGACGGGCGAGTGTCTCGACGAGCGCCGGCTCGACGACATTTCCAACGATGACGTCGTGGTAGGCCTTCGAGACGATCGCAGGTCGCTGAAGCTCTCGTGCGATGCGCTCGGCGTGCTCCCAAAGGACCACGGCGTCCGGAAACTCGGCGGCCCCCTGCAGCGCGGTGGAGAGAGCCGTCTCCGGATCCTCCGGCGAGAACTCGACGATCCGCGCGAACCAGCCGCTGCGGGCCTCGGGCGTCGTCGCAGATTCCTCGCGGCCTTGCACGAGAAACTGAAACACCCGACGCGCAACGCCGGCGTCCTGGTGACTCGCGAGCTCTTCCAGGCGCTCGACGATCTGCGCGCGAGTCGTGGGCTCCGCGAGGGTCCGCGCCATCATCTGGTGCACGGCCGCGATAGGAGGGACCACGTCGAGCAGCGGGGTCAGCGCGAGCGCCGCCTCCGCGGGTCGCCCCAGATCTTCCAGCAACACACGAGCCATGCTGACGATGACGTCACGCCGCTGCGACTCCGTGCCTTCGTCGCGAAGCGTCTGAAGGGCGGCCAATCCCCCCTCGAAGTCGCCGGCGTGAAGCCGGAGCCGGCAGAGCGCCTGGATCCCCTCGCGCTGACCTGGCGCCACTTCGGAGAGCCGGACGTAGAGCGCGATCGCGGCATCGACCTCCCCCAACTCTTCCTCGGCCTTCGCCCATTCGAGCAGCGCCTCCGCAGGGCGTGTCCCGTGGGTGACCCGCCGCTCGTAGAGCCAGCGCCGCTCGCGGAGGCGCTCTTCCGCGCTCGGCCGAGAGTCGATGAACGCCTCGAACGCGCGCACGTCCTCCTCGCTTCCCGACGACTCGATGACTTCGCGGTAGGCGAGAGAAGCTTCCCCTTCGTAAGCGGAATCGGATCCGAGCGCGCGCGCTCGCGCCTTCTTCAGCTCGTGTCTGGATTCGGGCGCATCCGAGCCGAGGCGGTGGACGACCTCCTGAGCCAGAGACGCGAACTCTCCTACCTCCCCGGCCTCCACGGCAATCTTCTCCTGGCGGAGGAGGAGTTGCGCGGCCGCGCCGACGTCCCCACCGCCACGCAGATGGACGCGCAACACTTCGGGGAGCTTCGTCCAGTCGCGCGCTTTCGCGTAGAACTCGACCAGGCGCTGCGCGGCCTCGTGATCGTCGGGCACGGCTTCAAGCACCCGCTCGTAGAGGACCTGCGCGTGTCCCTCTTCTTCGGGAGTGTTCTCGTACATGCGCGCGGCGGGGCGCCACGACTCGGCGGCCGCTCGCCCGTCGCCCAGCTGCTCGAAGTGGAAGTCGCCGAGCCTTTCGAGCGCGCGCTTCTTGGCGAGATCGTCGCCTATCTTGGTCAGAAGCTCGAGCGCCTCCCGGTAGAGCGGCTGGGCGTCTTCGTCGTTCGCGATCTGGGCGACGTCTTCCACGACTTTCGCTTCGACGCCGGCCTCGCCGAGGAGCGCTCGGCACTGAGCGAGCGCTTGATCCGCGAGCGCGTGCCGAGCAAGGGCGCGGGCCGTGCGTACCATCATCCTGTGACGCTCGACGCCGAAGACTGACTCGTGCGCGCGCCCGATCACGGCGAGCGCCGCGTCGACGTGGCCGAACTTCATGTGGCCCTCTATGAGGGTCTCGATCGCAATGGCATCCGCGGGCGCTTCGGCGGCGCGCGCCTCGAGCACGCGGAGCTGGCCCTCTTCCGAGCCTGCCTTGCGATAGATCGGCTCGAGAATGTCCGCCGCGACGAGCCGTCGCTCGCCCGACTCCATGAGCGTCTCGACCGCAGCACGCGCGATCGCATTCGCGGGATCGAGGGTCAGGCAACGGTCGAAGGCCGCGAGAGCGCCGTCGACGTCGTGTAGCCGCGAGACACGGATCTGCCCGAGCCGCGCGAGGAGCTGGGCGCGCTCGCCGCGCGGCTCGAGCTCCGAATCGAGCTCGAGGACGCGCGCGAGAGGATCCCAGGATTCGGACTGTTCGAGCCACACCGAAAGGGCGCCCTTCTCGCCGCGTCTCGCGTGAAAACCACGCAGCCAACCGAGGGCCTCGTCCGTTCGCGGGGAGCCAACGAGCGTCCGATACGCCGTCGCCAAGGACGCCTCCGCTTGGGGGCTCGACGCATGGAGCGAGAGAATCTTCTCGCCCATCTCGCGTCTTGTGGCCGGCTCGGGGTCGGCGCTCGCCAAGAGTTCGAGCGCGGGACCGACCAAGCCGGGATCGCTCGATTCGACGTGAAGATTGAGGAGCCGGCGCGCAGCCGACAACGCCTTCGCTCCCCCTGCGCCGGACCGAACCACCTCCAGAAACGCAGCGCGGGCCGCCGGCAGCTCCCCTTCGCCGAGGTAGAGCATGGCGGCATCGAAGCCGACCCGCTCGCGCACCTCCTTATCGGCCGACGCAGAGGCGATGCGCCGCAGCGCCTCGGCCGCACGAAGCTGCGCGTCGCGTGACTCGGCAAGCTCGATGTAACTCTGACGGAGATCGTCGTCGTCCGGCATTTTGGCGACGAGAGTCTCGAGACTGTCCAAGGGATCGCTAGGGCCCTCCGCCGGCTCCGGCTCCGGCGGGCTGGGCTCCTTTGGGCTTGGCTCCGGCAGCCTTGGCTCCGCGGGGGAACGCGCCGGAGCGTCCAACATTTCATGGAGCTGAACCAGACGCGATCGAAGCGCGTCGACCTCCTCGGGACTCCGGGAGCCTGCTTCGGCGATCTGCCGCTCGAGAAACGAAGCCAACTCGCGGTACTCGTCGGTGCTGACGGGCAAGTCCTCGTTCATGGCGATCCTTTTCCCTGCGGACCGCGCGGCGGATCGCCTTCGGTGTCGGCCAGCACGAGCATCGCTTCGCGCGTCCCGGGGGGCAGCGGCTGCCCGTCGGGCAGCGGTCGAACCACGAGGAGATTGGGGTCTCGAACCGAGACTTTCACCGACACGCGCAGTCGAGACGGCAAGACCGGCGCAGGCGCAGCGGCGCGGAGCTGTACCCCCGGAGGCAGCGATGGGGTTACGAGCGTGGACCCAGGCGAGAACGATCCCGCCCCGCCGGGCGCGGGCGGTCGCGTCGAAGGGCTCCCTCGAAGCGGGAGCGGCGGCGGAGGCTTCGACACAGCCGCTGGCGGAGGCGGGGGAGGCTTGGAGTTCATATTTCGCGTTCCTGCCGGGCGGCTCTCGCCAACGGAATCCGTCGACGATGGTGCGACCGAGTCACGGCAGAGAAAGCCTAAGTGGGTCCCGCTATGAATCAAGCGCCTTGACCGTTTTGCAGCGGCGCTTCAATTGTGAAGACGTGCCTCCGTTCCTCCCCTGCTCCCGCGCAGCTTCGTCCCGCGCTAATATACGTGGAAAAAATGAAGACGACCTTTCTTTTCGTAGTCCTTGCCGTTCCGGTCAGCGCCGCGTGCAGCAGCCCTCCCTCGGACGTCCCCGATGCCGCATCCGACGGCGCGACCGCATGCGTGACGCCTTCCACGACGTGCCAAAACCATGCGGACCCACCGAGCTACGCGTCCACGATCGCCCCCCTCATCAAGACGCGCTGCTCTCCGTGCCACTTTCCCGGAGGGATCTCGTCGCAGATTTATGATCTGTCGACCTACAAAGGCGTGCAGAACGCGGGCACCGCGATCATCAACGAACTCTACGACTGCAAAATGCCCCCCGTCCAGGGCCTCCCGCAATATTCGATCGCTCCGGGAAGCGTGCCTGGAATCACGGTCGAACAAGCGAGCACCCTCGTGGATTGGATCGCGTGCGGCACGCCCGACAACTGAGCCCAACAACGAGCCAGCCTAACAAGGGGCCTGACACCTGGCCTGACACCAGAACCGACGGCTCCGTTCGCTATTCCGTCACCGGCGCACCCGCCTGATTGCACGAATAGAAGGAGTTGTACTCACCGATCGCCGTGCCCGCACTCTTCACGTTGTCTTGCCAGGCGCACGTCGGCTTGCAGCAATCTTGCATCGTCGTCGTCGTGTACCCGGAGAGGAAGGTCGAGTCGGCCGCGGCCTCCGCCGCCGTCGTGACGGCTGGATTTGCCGCAGGCGCACCGTCCGGCTCGAGCTCGCAGCCGGTCACCTCCGTCAAGTGGGTCGGGCACGCGACCTTCTTCGCGTACACCTTCCAATTGAGGTGGTAGAAGCTGCTCGGATCGTTGGACGCGACGCACGACTGAATCGTCTCGCTGGCGACACCCGCGCCGGTGGCGGTGATCTCGCTGCAGTCGGAGTGCACCTGCCCCTGGCAACTCGTCGACGACAGCGTGGCACTCGTGACGAGGTTCTCACTCGTGCGGCAAGGGGTAAGAATGGCGGCCTTTTCTCCTCCGTTGCCCGATTCACCGACCTCGGTAAACGCCGTATAGAGGTACTCGCCGGACGCGCTCGGCTGCTGCGTGAAGTTCGGGTCGCACGCGTTGTTCCCTCCGAAACCTCCGGCGCCCATATAGACGTCGAAGTTTTGCCCGCCGCCCGCCGAGGTGTTGAACGCTTGGACGATGAGCGGAGCGGGAACGGCGACGGCGGACGCGCCGCTGCTATTGCCGTTCACTTGCGCCTCGGCCTCGTTGGGCACGTCGTACACCAGCTGGTAGCACTGACAGCACGAGCGAGTGCCGCTCGTCCCGTTTTGGTCAAGGACGGTGTCCGGATCGTGCCCGACGATGGCGTAGTTGAAGGGCGACGCGTTTCCCCAGTCGTCTTTCGCCGCTTGCGTCATTTCTGCGCCGAAGAGGATGAATCGCGGACATAGAAAGCCGATGTCTGGATCGTTCGGCTTCGTCCCTTCGCACGCGCTCTGCGC
>Ga0182024_10020646_pt1 | contig 12026 bp, 9 predicted proteins | sample P32metaG_FD_120480 | JGI IMG/M metagenome (GOLD analysis project Ga0182024, IMG submission 120480) | Permafrost microbial communities from Stordalen Mire, Sweden - P3-2 metaG (Illumina Assembly) | ecosystem: Environmental > Terrestrial > Soil > Wetlands > Permafrost | place: Sweden: Stordalen... | reverse complement strand
CTGGGCAGCGGGGCCAGCCTGGCCGCCGTCCGGGACGGCAGGAGCATCGACACGAGCATGGGCTTCACGCCCGCGGCGGGGCTCGTCATGAGCACAAGGTCCGGGGACCTGGACCCCGGCATCGCCTGCTTCCTCGCGCGAAGGGAGGGAATGAGCGCCGCGGGATTTCAGGACATGGTGAATCACGAGTCGGGGCTCCTCGGGGTCTCGGGGAGCAGCTCCGACATGCAGGACCTGCTTTCGCGCGAGGCCCGCGACGCTCGGGCCGCCGAGGCCGTCGAGCTCTTCTGCTACCAGGCGAGGAAATGGATCGGCGCCTACGCGGCGGCCCTGGGCGGCCTGGACACCCTGGTCTTTTCCGGCGGCATCGGCGAGAATTCGCCGGCCGTGCGGGCCCGCATCTGCGCCGGCCTGGGCTTCCTCGGCGTCAGGCTCGACGCCAGGCGCAACGGGGCGAACGCGCCGCTCATTTCGGCGCGCACGGGCGCGGTGGCCGTCCGGGTGATCCGGACGGACGAGGAGCTGATGATCGCCAGGTCGGTCGTGCGCGTCCTCGGCCTCGGCCGCAGGCGGAGAAAAATATCATGAAAACGAAGACACTGTCGCCCGCGATGCTCCGAAAAATCGACGCGTACTGGCGCGCCGCCAACTACCTTTCGGTGGGGCAGATCTATCTCAGGGACAATCCGCTGCTGAAGGAGCCGCTCAAGCTGGAGCACGTGAAGCACATGCTGCTCGGCCACTGGGGCACAACACCGGGGCAGAACTTCATCTACGCCCACCTGAATCGGGTCATCAGGAAATACGACCTCGACATGATCTACATCTCCGGCCCGGGGCACGGGGGGCCGGCGGTCGTCGGCAACACGTACCTCGAGGGGACCTACAGCGAGGTCTACCCGGACATCAGCCGCGACGAGGCGGGCCTGAGGAGGCTGTTCACCCAGTTCTCGTACCCGGGCGGGATACCGAGCCACGCCTCCGCGGAATGCCCGGGCTCGATCCACGAGGGCGGGGAGCTGGGATTTTCGCTGAGCCACGCCTTCGGCGCGGTGTTCGACAACCCGGACCTCGTCGTCGGCTGCGTGGTGGGCGACGGCGAGGCGGAGACCGGTCCTCTGGCCACGGCCTGGCATTCCAACAAGTTCCTGAACCCCGCGGCTGACGGCGCGGTCCTTCCCATCCTGCACCTGAACGGGTTCAAGATATCAAACCCGACCGTGCTCGCCCGCATCAGCCGGGAGGAGCTGGAGGAGCTGATTCGAGGCTACGGCTGGAATCCCTATTTTGTGGAGGGCCACGAGCCGGGGCTCATGCATGAGGCGATGGCCACCGCGCTTGACACGGTCGTGGAGGAGATCCGACGCATCCAGCAGGACGCGCGCAAGCACGGCAACGCGCTGCGTCCGAGGTGGCCGATGATCGTGCTCAATTCGCCCAAGGGGTGGACCGGGCCCAAGGTCGTCGACGGGCTCAAGAATGAGGGCACCTTTCGGGCCCACCAGGTCCCACTCTCAGTCTCCCCGGCCGCGCCGCCGGAGCACCTGGCGCAGCTCGAGGCCTGGATGAGGAGCTACAGGCCCGAGGAGCTGTTCGACGCGGCCGGGCGCCTGAAGCCGGAGCTCGCCGAGCTCGCCCCGGTGGGGGAGAGGAGGATGGGCGCGAATCCGCACGCCAACGGCGGCATCCTTCTGCGCGACCTGCGGATGCCGGATTTCCGCGACTACGCCCAGAAGGTGCCCGAGCCGGGCTCGGGCGGCCCCGGCGACACGCATGTCCTCGGCCGCTTCCTGCGCGACGTCGCCAAGTTGAACGACGGGGAAAAGAACTTCCGCATATTCGGCCCCGACGAGACGCTATCGAACGGGCTCGAGGCCGTCTTCGAGGTGACCAACCGCCAGTGGGATACGGCCACGGTGAAGGACGACGAATTCCTGGCGCCGAAGGGCCGCGTCATGGAGATGCTGAGCGAGCACCAGTGCGAGGGCTGGCTTGAGGGCTACCTTCTGACCGGGCGCCACGGCCTCTTCAACTGCTACGAGGCGTTCATCCACATCATCGACTCGATGTTCAACCAGCACGCCAAGTGGCTCAAGGTCACCAACCGCCTTCCCTGGCGGCGCAAGATATCATCGCTCAACTACCTCCTTGCGTCGCACGTCTGGCGCCAGGACCACAACGGCTTCACGCACCAGGATCCGGGCTTCATTGACCATGTCGTCAACAAGAAGGCCGAGGTCGTGCGCGTGTACCTGCCGCCCGACGCGAACTGCCTCCTGTCGGTCATGGACCACTGCCTGCGCAGCCGCCAATACGTCAACGTCGTCATCGCGGGCAAGCACCCCGCGCCCCAGTGGCTTTCCATGGAGGCCGCGTGCGTGCACTGCACGGAGGGCATCGGGATCTGGCGCTGGGCGAGCAACGACGGGGCCGGCGGGACCGACGTCGTGATGGCGTGCGCCGGCGACGTGCCGACGCTCGAGATCCTGGCCGCGGTGTCCATCATGCGCGAGCACCTGCCCAACCTGAAGGTCCGCGTGGTCAACGTCGTGGATCTCATGAGGCTGCAGCCCGCGAGCGAGCACCCGCACGGCCTCAGCGACGCGGACTTCGACTCCCTCTTCACGAAGGACAAGCCCGTCATATTCGCGTTCCACGCCTACCCCTGGCTCATCCATCGGCTGACCTACCGCCGGACCAACCACGACAACATCCATGTGCGCGGATACAAGGAAGAGGGCACGATCACGACGCCCTTTGACATGACGGTCCTGAACGACATGGACCGGTTCCACCTGGTCATGGACGCGATCGACCGGCTACCGCAGACGGGCGACGCAGGCGCCCAGCTGAAGCAGATCCTCCACGACAAGCTGGTCGAGCACAGGCAGTACATCAACGCCAACGGGCAGGACATGCCTGAAATCCGCAACTGGAGATGGACCGCCGCCGTCCCGGTCGCCTAGGCTGGGCGGATGGTCTCTAGCGTCTACCTGGTGCGCCACGGCGAAACCGACTGGTCGAGGTCGGGGCGGCACACGGGCCGCACTGAAATCCCGCTTTCCGCCCAGGGGGAGCTGAACGCCCGGAGGCTCGCCTCGGCACTGGCCCCGGTGAATTTCAGCCACGTGCTGACGAGCCCCCGGCAGCGGGCGCGCCGCACCTGCGAGCTGGCGGGACTCGGCGCCGGCGCCGTGCCCGACCCCGACCTCGCGGAGTGGGACTACGGGGACTACGAGGGCCTGACCTCGGCCGAGATCCTCAAGGGGCGGCCGGGCTGGGAGCTCTTCCGGGACGGCTGCCCGGGGGGCGAGACGCCCCCGCAGGTCGCCGCGCGCGCCGACCGGCTCATCGCCCGGATCCGCTCAATGCAGGGAAATGTCGCCCTCTTCTCGCACGGCCACTTCGGGCGCGCCCTCGCCGTGCGTTGGGCCGGCCTGCCGGTGGGCGACGGCGAGCGGCTCCTTCTGGACACCGCGTCCCTGGGCATCCTGTCCTACGAGCACGCAAACCTCGCGGCGCCCGTGATCGCCCGCTGGAACGTCCCCCCGCCGGGCGCATCCTGAGGGATGCCCCGCACCGGGCTCAAGGGCCGGAGGCGGCGCGTCCCCCGTCCTTGATCGGGATGGCGAACTTGTACTCGATGTCCCAGGGGAAAAAGATCCATTTGGTCTGCTTGAACTCCTTGACGCAGGTATCCACGAAGGGCCGGCCGTCGGTCTTCGCGTAGATTGTCGCGAAGTGGGCCTTGGGAAGGAGCTTCCGGACCACCTGGGCCGTCCGGCCGGAATCGACGAGGTCATCGATGAGGAGGTAGCCGTCCCCGTCCCCCTCCACGCCCTTCAGCAGCTTCACGTCGCTCCTGACCTGGTCCGCCTCGCCCACGGCGCCCTTGGAGTAGCTGGTCACGCAGATCGTGTCGACCAGCCGGATGTCGAGCTCGCGCGCGACGAGCGCCGCCGGGACCAGGCCGCCCCGTGTGACGGCTATGATTCCCTTCCACGTTCCCTTTGCGTGGAGCTGCTCCGAGAGAAACCGGGCGTCTCGGTGCAGCTCGATCCAGGAGACGATGATTTCATCCTCATAGTTGGAGCGGGGCATTGCGGCAGGCTGGTTCATCAGCCGCCGCCGTTCAACTCCGATCGGCGCGTCGCCTGCGCCCACGTATCGGTCCGGGTGGCGTTTCCGCAAGGCTGCACCGGATCAAGGGGCTGGAAGGCCCCGGAACAGTTGCTCGCCTTTGGCCGGCATTTGCACAAAGTCGGAGGCGAACCACCCATCTGCACCCAGATCCCGTCTCCGGAAAACGAGTCCGTTTTGCGGGGAGGGGAATCGCCAAAAAATACAACCCTATGACCGCATATTCTCCCTCGCCCTTCCACGTGGCCAAAGTCAGGTCCGCCTTGGTCGCGTTGAGCTTCGCCTTCACCTTTGCCTTCGCGCAGGCCCCGGCGGCGCGCGCCGTCGATGCCGCGAACTTGATGCCCATGGACGACAAGGCTCCAAGCCTTCCCTTGACGGCTTCATTTGAAAAGGCGGATGCCGACACAGGCCCCTATGTGCTCAACCTGAAGAACACGTCGGACGGCGCGCTCAAGGTCACCGCCAAGGTGCTGCTCAGCGTGTATTTCCATGCCGATTCGAAGTCGCGGAATCTTCCCGAGCACACCATCGATGCGGGCCAAGTTTGGACGATCCCCGGCCTCGCGGCTAACGACAAGGTCATCGTCTCTGCCACCGGGTACGCCCCTCTCGAGCTCACGGTTCAATAGTTCGGTCCCGGCGGCCTTTCGGCGACCGTCGGGTAACACCCCATTTCGGCAGTTCGGCGCCGGGTATAGCATGTTCGGTCATGCCCGAATCTACCTCAGCCGACCCCGCAAAGCCCGCCGCAGCGCCAACGAAACCCGCCAAGGCTGAGGCTCGTGACTCGAGCCCCGCTGCCCCGCCTCCCGCCCCCGCGGGCAAACCCTTCCTAAGCATCGCCCTCGGGGCGCTTTCCGTTGTTCTCCTGCTAATCGCCGTCGCCCTCTGGATCAAGCTGGGCGTCCGGGACGAGGCGATCGTGCAGAACAAGAATCGGTCGGATCAGGTCCAGGCCGACACCGACGTGCTGCGGGCGCAGTTGGACGAGGCAAAGGCGGGGATGACCGCGCTCCAGAAAAAGATGGATGAGACGAAGGCAGCGGCAGATCAAAACAAGGCCGACTTGGACAAGGTCGTTGCAAGTTCCGCCGACGTTCAGGCCGAGTTGGACAAGGCGCGCGTGATATCCACAAACTTCCAATCGCAGATGGAGGATGCCAAGGTGGCGTCCATCAAGCATCAGGGTGAGGTTGACATCGCCCAGGCGCAGACGGCCGTGGCCCAGGAGAAGTCAAACAAGGCCGTGTCGGACTTGGCTCAGCTCCAGACCCAACTGGACGCGTCCAAGGGCCAGATCGCCGACCTGCAGGCGAAGCTTGCAGATGACGAGAAGGCTATTGCGAAGATGAAAAAAGCCTAGCCTCGGTTCATCGCCAACCAATTTTTTCCACAGCTGTCTTACGACGCAGTATTGATTCATCTCGAGCCCGGCGATCCGCTGACTTCCGTTGATTGCCGCATAGGCTGCAGACGGGGAAACGGCTCAGCGTTAAAGGCCAGTGTCCATCTCCTCTTCAGTTAGAGACGGAGGGTGCGATGTTAGCTACTGAACTAGTCGACGGGCAAATCCACTACGACACTGAACCCGCCCACGTCAGCGCGGTTTTCTGCGTGTATTGTTCCGCCATGCAGCGTCGCTATACTGCGACAAATCGCAAGCCCAAGGCCGGATCCCACCTCGGCGCCAGTCTTTCCCGACGTCGGGCCGTAGCGTTGGAACGGTTCGAAGACCTGTTCAAGCTGCTCCGGCGGCAAGCCTGGACCCTGGTCACTCACGACCAGTCTCCATCGGTTTTGACTGATGACGGATTCAAGCGTGACGTTTCCGCCGGGCGGTGACACCCGCAGGGCGTTGGTTGCGAGATTCATTAACAACTGCCGCAAAAGCGTAGGCTCGCACCAAATTCGGCCAGTATCGGCGCGGACGAGTGTGAACCGAGCCCCTCGATCCTCGGCCAACGCCAACGCGTCTTCGGCGAAGTCCCGCACAAACGTCTCTGCCTGCGCTTCGGTTCTCGTCACCACTAGGGCGCCGCTCTCAGCTTTAGCCAAGAACAGCAGGCTCTCGATGATTTGCCCGAAACGGTCCAGCTCCTCCAGAATGTCCCCAATGACCGCGATCGCCTCGGGATCCCTCGCATACTTAACCCGAAGCTTTTCGGCGTTTAGCCTCACAAATGTAAGCGGCGTCTTCAGCTCATGGGATGCGTCCGCCGTGAACCGCTTGACCTGGGCGAACGAACTCTCAAGGCGATCGAACATCCGGTTCAGCAGCAGGACAAGCGCGGCCAATTCGTCGCGTCCTTCGGGCATCGGTATGCGCTCGCCGAGATTGTCGGCCCTGATGCGGCTGGCCGTAGCATGGATAGCCCGCACCGGCTGCAATGTCAGCCTTGCGAATGCCCATCCCAAGCCGACGCTGGCAATCGCGACTCCGAGGAGCAGAAAAAGGCTAACGCGCTCGTAGTCCTTCAAAAGCCATTGGACCGGTTCCAGGGGGCTGGCGACCTGAACGGAGAGCATACCGTCGCGAAAGTCACATATACGAACCGATCCGACCCCTTTAAGTTCTCCGGTCCAACGCGACACACCGACGGGAAGAGAAGGCAGCTCGGAAGAGCCGAGATTGGTGGACCGGAAAATCACAGCGCCTTTGGAATCGCGCACCTGAAAAAAATACAGGGCGGAATCTACCTCCGTGTGGGCGCGGATCCGGCCATCGACTTCGGTAGGGCTTGGCGCCGATTTAGTTGAGCCGAGTCGGTCTTGGATTTCCGTGTATTCTGCCTGGTTGAGCAGGTCGAGTCCGTTGATTGCCTCCCGAAACAGGAACCATCGTCCCGCGGCGAGCACCGCGCCGATCGTCAGTGTGACGAGGACGGCGAACTGCATGACCATCCTGCCAGTGAACGACCTCATGCAAATTGATAGCCCGAGCCGCGCACAGTCCTGATTACTGGATGATCCGGCGAAACTTCCAACTTTCGGCGAAGGCGGCGAACGTATACGTCAATAAGGTTAGTCTCCAGGTCGTAGCTCGCCTCCCACACCTTTTCCGCGATGAAGGTGCGCGTTAAAAGGCGATTTGGGTTGTGAAGAAAAAGCTCCAAGAGCGCGAATTCTCGGCTTGTAAGTTCAATCCTCTCGCCGCCGCGAGTCACTACATGAGACACAAGGTCGAGGCGGATTGCACCGTGAACGAGCACGGTGGTCCTGACGACGGAGTTCCTCCGAAGAAGCGACCGTACGCGAGCAATGAGCTCATCCACACTGAAGGGTTTCGGCAGATAATCGTCGGCGCCGAGGTTAAGCGCCTGAACGCGGTCCTCCACGGCATCGCGTGCGCTAAGGATCAGGATGGGGGTTTCCATGGTGCCATTCCTCCACTCTCTTAGGAGATCCAAGCCATCTCCGTCTGGAAGGCCCAAGTCCAGCACTACTACGTCGTAAGGCTCTTCAGCGATGGCTTCTCGTGCCGCTGAACGCGAGCCGACCAGGCGTGTCACATAATTTTGCTCGATAAGAGCTTTCTCGACAAATCCGCCTACCCGCCGCTGGTCCTCGACTATCAATATCTTCATGGTGCACCGTTAGCTGTTGTCTAGCTTGTTGGCCGACAGGGCGCGAGAGCGATCGCGTCGCCGCCGATGGGACATGCGTTGGCAGCTTTTGTGGCCACTAGGCGCCCTCGTATTTATATTGTTTCGCGACCATCCGAGCCACTTGTCGCCGTCGAATCCCTGCGTTCCCGATCCCGCGGCATGGTACTACCATGAACAATAATTCATTTTCTTTTCACGAGGAATTCATCTCTGGGGGCTATACTGCCGATTTATTTTTCGGCTGCGGAACGAAGTGCTCATGCGCCTACGCTGTTCCGAAGGTTCTCCGGGGCATTTTCGGCCGCGGTAAGACTAATTGCGTGCCCGCTTTCGCAACTATGCATGGTGATTCTCTTGTTGGAGAAAATCCCAGGAAAATAGTGGAACACGGCCAGCACCTTGAGGTCCGGAGTCGATCGATCGCTTGCGCCCCAACGTGCTAAAGAAACCCGCCGCGATATCGTTCGCATTTGTTCTACTACTAGCGTCTCCAAGGAACCTCGCGCGCGCGGAGGATTCGCTCTCGTATAAGTTTGAAAATTACACCGAGGCAGGCGGCCGCGTTGGCGTCCAGACTCAGGGCCTAGTCGCGAACGAGGAATTGGGCAGCGAGACACAAATAGGACTGACCTTGGTCACGGACGCCATCGCCGGAGCGACGCCGACCGGCATCCCCGCACCATTGGGCTCGACTCAGGTGCCGCTCGCCCATTTGAGCGACCATCGAAAGGCGTGGGAGGCCGACCTGGCGCGCCAGATCAATCGGGTTAATGTAGCGGCTGGATTCTCAGAGAGCCGGGAGCACGACTATATCTCCAGGGGTTTGTCCCTTAATACCCTGACGGATTTCAACGATAAGAACACGACGTTGCTGGCCGGCGTCGCCGGCCACGAAGACGACGTGGAGACCTTCTACGATCCCCAGCATCTTTACGTCAAGAAGCACGCATTCAGCGCGATTGTCGGAGTGACCCAGCTTCTCGACCCTTTAACCAAGGTGACGGTTAACCTAACATGGGCCCGCGAGACGGGTTACCTTAGCGACCAGTACAAACTTGTGGAGCGGGATGTTGAACTCATTCCCGGAAGCGTCTTTCCCCTGGTGTTCGCAGAGAACAGACCCGGAGAACACAACTCGGGCGTGGCATACGTAGCTGTAAACAGGGCTTTCCCTCGGCTGAACGGCGCATTGGAGGCGAGCTATCGTTTCTACGCCGATACGTTTGGCGTTCTCGCGAACACGGCGGAGATCCGATGGATCGAAAAGCTTGGCAGGAGCGTGACCGTCGCGCCAGAGATGAGATTTTACGAGCAGGGGGCCGCGCGGTTCTACTATTATGATCTGAATTCAACCGGGATAATCCCGACGTCAACGCCGGATCCAAGCGGTCCCGCATATTCCTCCGACTACCGGCTCTCGGCCCTCTACACCACGACCTATGGCATAAGGACAACCTGGAGTCCGTGCGCACGGCTTCAGCTGGATCTTGGCTACGACCGCTACACTATGCGTGGGCGGGATGGCATAACCCCGCAGAGCGCCTACCCGAGGGCAAACATGATCACCGCTGGCGCCAAGATATCTTGGTAGCTGCACTGTCGATCATGTGCGAATCGAATACCAAGCTTTTTGTCAACGTGACGCATTCAATCTTCTTATGGAAGCCCGCAGACTGATCGCATCAATGGGACTGCTGTCGATCCTGACTTCCGCGCATGTCGAGGGCGGTGTCCGCGTTGGCGACATTTTTCCGCCGCTGGCGCCGGCTGGGCTCGTTGGTTCAAGGCTGCCACAGATGTCCGGAAAGGTAATCCTTGTTGATTTTTGGGCATCATGGTGCGCGCCCTGCAAGGCGTCTTTTCCCGTATATGCTCGGCTGAATTCCGAGTTTGCCTCCAAAGGCCTCGTGATCGTTGCCATAAGCGTGGACCAGGACCCGGCCGCGTACGCGTCGTTTGTAAGGAGATTCAATCCCTCATTCCCGGTGGAGCTCGACAGCGGTCAAAGGCTCGTCCGGGAAGCTGAGGTGCCGACGATGCCCACGAGTTATCTCATGGATCGGGAGGGCAGGGTGCGTTACCTCCACCCTGGGTTCCACGGGTCGGCGACTGAGCTTACATTGCGGTTGGAGATCGAGGCGTTGCTTGCGGAGAAGCCGTAATGAAGAACTTTAGCCGAATCTCCCTTGCTTTGGCCGCTATTGCTGCGGCATTTGCGGCCTCAGGTTGCTCGGCGACTCAGGCGGTACGTGTGAAGCCATGGGAACGCGCCTACCTTGCGGATCCCATGATGGACCCGGATAGGGATCCCCTCGCAACTGCAATGGCCGAGCATGTCTATTTCTCGAGGGAAGCCGCTCAAGGTGGTCGCGGTGTCGGGGGCGCCGGATGCGGCTGCAACTGACCGAAAATACGCCATGAACAGGAAATCATTCTTCTTCAAATATGTACGGTCCCGTTTGCCCGTTGCCCTTCTTGCTGCAACGCTTCAAAGGACTCCCGCGGCTCGTTTCGCGGAAACGCTTTCCGATTGTGTGCTCGAATCTGCCGTCTCTTCGGCCATAAAGGCATCGGCGCTGTCGATTGCCGCATTGGGAGCTGTCGATTCAGTGGCGGGAGCATCCACGTCCGGATCCGGGCAGTCTGCCACTGCCACGCTGGTGGCGGACATCCAGGTTCCGGCCGCAGATGTGCAAGGCCAGCCCTTTAAGATGGACGTAACTGTGACCGGTCCTGCAGTCACATTTGCCAAGTCCTGGGACGTCACGAATACCCTGCCGCCCGGAATAACTGTGCAGGGGGCGACTTTGGTTGGAAATCTTTGGATCGTTGCCGATGCGACTTCGACCAACGGCATTCTCACAATCTCGGGTAATCCCACTCAAACTGGCCTCTACAAAATCACACTCGAGGCCTGGCAGAATGCGAACCGCTCCGGAAGCGTAACATCCGGAACAACAACGATCAATATAACGCCACCGGCGGGCACGTATCCCTCGATCTCCACCCAGCCTCAAAGCAGGACGGTAAATGCGGGAGCCAACGTGACGTTAAGCGTCGTGGCGTCCGCGAATCAGGCCCTCAAATACCAATGGTACCAGAATGATTCGCCGGTCGCCGGTGCAACCAACGCCTCCCTCACTTTCGCCTCGGTGCAGGTCGGTGACGCCGGCGTATATTCGGTTATCGTGACGTCTCCCGGCGGGTCCGTTCAGAGCCAGGCGGCGACGCTCACGGTGAATAATGTAGACTCCGTGCCCGTGTTTAGTTTGCAGCCGGCGTCGCAGATAATTCCAGGCGGATCCACCGTTGTCTTCAGCTCACTCGCGGCAGGCGCGCCCCTTCCGTCGTACCAATGGGCTTTCAATGGTGTGCCAATTCCTGGGGAAACGGGTCCAACGCTGTTTATAAGCGGTGCGAGTTCCAATAGCGCGGGCAGTTACACATGCACCGCGAGCAATTCGACCGGATCCACGACGAGTGCTGCCGCGACGCTCGCGATAAGCTCAACGGCGGATATTGGACGCCTAGTGAACATTTCCTGCCGCGCGGAGGTTGGAACCGGGGGTAACATCCTTATTGCCGGCTTTGTTGTGGGGGGTGGGGGCACGTCAGGGTCGGAGTCAGTTCTTGCACGAGCCTCCGGCCCGGCGCTTGTCCCATTTGGCGTCGCGGGCACTCTTTCGGACCCGCAGCTTCAGCTGGATTCCGGGTCAACCGTGCTCGGCACCAATGACGGCTGGGCCGGGAATTCGTCGATTTCGGCTGCGGCAGCCTCCCTCGGCGCGTTTTCCTGGAGTGACTCTGGCAGCCACGACGCCGCGCTGCTTCAGCTGCTTCCCGAGGGCGCGTATACGGTTAGCGTCTCCGGGCAAAGCGGGGACACTGGCGTTGCACTTGCCGAAATATACGACAACACGCCAGCGGGAACCTACACCCCCAGCAACCCGAGGATCGTCAATATATCGGCCCGCGTCCAAGTGGGAACCGGCAGCAATGTGTTGATTGCCGGTTTTGTAATTGGAGGGTCGACGTCCCGGACTGTTTTGATACGCGCCTCCGGGCCGGCGCTCATTCCTTTTGGTGTCACTGGCACGCTCCCAGATCCGATGCTGCAGCTTAGCTCGGGGGGCAGCGTTATCGCAACGAATGCCGCATGGGGCGGCAACCAGCAGATATCTTCGGCTGCCGCGGCAGTTGGCGCGTTTGCGTGGGACTTTCCGTCGAGCAATGATTCCGCGATCCTCGTCACTTTGGCGCCAGGGGTTTACACTGCGG
>Ga0182024_10020645_pt1 | contig 12026 bp, 11 predicted proteins | sample P32metaG_FD_120480 | JGI IMG/M metagenome (GOLD analysis project Ga0182024, IMG submission 120480) | Permafrost microbial communities from Stordalen Mire, Sweden - P3-2 metaG (Illumina Assembly) | ecosystem: Environmental > Terrestrial > Soil > Wetlands > Permafrost | place: Sweden: Stordalen... | reverse complement strand
TAGGAGCTTGCATTTCTCCGATCGACAAAATGTTGTCTATGCGGCGGCGAGCGTGACGGGCGTGATGCCGAGGTCGCGGAAGAGCGTCTGCATGGCGATGCGGAGGGTCTCGTAGTCGCGGTCGATGAGGGTCCAGTGCGCGGGCCTGCGGCCAGGGCGGGGGCTGCGGACGCCGGCCAGGATCGGGGCGATGACCTGGTCGCGGAGGGCGAGCAGTGCGGCGATGGTGCGGGCCGCCTCGGGCGGGGTCTGGTAACGCCGTGACCGGCCCGGCCTGGCGACGAGGCTTTTGCCGCGGAGCTTGCGAAGATCGTAAGCCGCCTGGCGGGTGGTGTAGCCGGCGTGTCCGGTCATCGACTGGACCCGGGTGGTGAACTCGGCGGCGGTGAAGCCGCGCGGTGCTGCGGCCAGGGCCAGCGCGGCTGACAGGGCGGCGCGGATACGGGGCTTGTTCAGGTCCACGCCGCTGACACGGGTCCGGCCCAGCGCGGAGGGTTGCGGGAGCTCATCGAGGGTGCCGTCGGCGAGGAAGCTGATGTCGGCGCAGTCCAGGGCGGTGGCGAACCTCCCGGTCATGCCGGCCAGCCGGGTGATGATCTCGGGGAAGTTGTCCAGGCCGCGGCGGCAGCGCAGCTCCCGGGTGTTGTGCACGGTGGCCTCGAAGCGCAGGACGTGCTCGCCCTTGGTGCGGGCCTTCAGCTGCAGGAGCCCGAAACGGACCCTGAACCAGGTCAGGCCGTACTGGGATTTCTCGATCACGGCTTCCTGCGCCGGCGGGCCGGCGGCACGGTTGCGGTGCGGCCGGTTCTTCAGCCCGAACAGGGTCCGCAGCGTGGGGATGTCCAGCCGGGACCGGGTCCGGTCCAGCACCCGGCCGGACAGGTCCTGCATCTGCCCGCCGGAGCGGAACAGCAGGTTACGGCTGTACTCGGCCTGGTAGACGGAGTAGGCGTAGCGGAACCCGCTCCTGTCCTGCTCGGCCAGGTCCAGCCCGAAGCACAGGCACGCGGTGCAGGTCCACCGCTCGCAGACCTGGCCCAGGCGCCCTATAGCCGCATGCTGCGACAAGGTATCTGCGACCCGGGCCAGGCCCCGCGGATCCGCGATGCCAGTAAAGCAGTTGCCCTCCTTGGTGAACCCGATCCCGGCCGCCCGCGCCGCGGCCGCGACATCCTCATGCCCGTTGAGGATCACCTGCGCCGGGAACGGCGGGTGCCCGGACATCTTGATCGTCACATGGCCCCACTGCGGGTCCATGATGTGAAACGAGTAGTGGTTGACGTACGTGATCTTCTTCGCGATGTTGCCGATCACGCCGCCGGACGCCGACCGGCGGACCTCCCACACCCTGGCCGGCGCCTTCGCGGCCAGCACCATGAACACCCCCGTGCCCACCTCATGCGCAGCCAGGTACTCCCCGGCGATCAGGTGCTTGCGCTGCCCGGCCTTGCAGTAGATGACCGGCACGCCGTTCGCGTTCGCCCACGCCTTCAGCCGGCGGGCGAACCGGCCCGCGAACCGCATCAGGTGCGTGTTATCCAGCTGCTCATCAGAGCCGCCGTGCAGCCGCCGCCACCACACCCGGAACCCGCCCGGGTCATGCCCCAGCGGGAAATAGGCATTCAGCACGATCCGGTCCACGCAGTCATAGCTGCCGGTCAGCAGATCCCCGTACCGCTCGCAGAAGTCATCAGCCACGCACTGAACGTGCCACGCTCATCGCGGCCCGTCAGCCGGACTGCCCGAAGGGCCACTCCTTCCGGGCGAAGTCCCGGACGGAGCGTAGAGCCTTAGTGGCCCGGGGCTAGATAGGAGCCGAGCTGTTCGAGCAGTCCCCTGCTGCCCTCTTCCCGGCCTTCGACGCTGTCCAGGCCGTCGAAGTGGACGCCCTGCTCGGTGTAGGTCAGCCGGGTCTGGTCCCCGTCGGGCTCCAGCGCGATCGTGGTGAGGGACGTGGACAGGTGCCGCCCGTCGATCCACATGTCGTAGGTGAACACGATCCGTTGCAGGTCCACGATGTCGGTGTAGGTGGACAGGAATCTGGACCGCGGCCCGCCGTGCCACTGGCCTTCCTCCGTGCCGTGTCCGCCGCCGCGGAATTCATGCGACTTCTTGATTCCGCGGCGTTCAAGCTTGATCATGCGTCACGGCCAGGCCGCTGGGCGGTTTATCGTTCCGGGGAATGTCCGGGCGGGTGACGGGCACGAGGGTCAGCAGGTGATCGAGGCCGGCGAAGTCGTCGGGGTTGGTGGTGAACAGCGGCAGGTCTTCGGCGATGGCGATGGAGGCGATCATCAGGTCGGCGAGCCGGCGCCTGGGCTTGCGCCCGGCGGTGATCACGGCGGCGGTTACCCGGCCGTAGATCCGGGCGGCCTCGGCGTCGAAGGGGATGGGGTCGAACTCGTTCTCGGCGCGCTGAAGCACGTCCAGCCGCCGGGCGCGTTCTGCGTGCTCGTCGTAGTCGCTTTGCTCGTCGTTGCGGCGTACCTGGTGGGGTCCGGCGGACAGCTCGGCGAGGGTGACGGCGCTGATGGCCATCTGGTCAGGGAGTTCGGTGGGGTTGATCCACTTGCGCAGGATCATGATGCTGGTGTCGAGCAAGCCCTGCGTGCTGCGTTCACCGGTCATAGGGGCTATCCGTGTCCTGGCCGACCGACGCGTGCTGGTCGGCTCGGAAGGTCTCGATGTCGATGGCGGCCGCGCTACGGGACATGGCAGCGAATTCTTGCCGTGGGACGAACCGGCGCCGGCGTCGCAAGGGGATCAGTTCGCCGATCCGGTGCCCGTCGCGGGTGACGGTGAACGCCTGCCCGTTCTCGACGGCGTCCATGATCTCCTTGGACCTGTTGCGGAGATCTCGCTGGGTGATTTCAGGCTGCGGTGACATGCAAGCCAGCCTAACTCACGCATAGCACTCTGTGCTACAAGGTGCTACAGCTCAACGCGACGCCAGGTCCGAGCGTGCCGGACCGCGGTGGCGCTGATCGCAGCTGCAATGGACTCATCCGCTTTTGGTTACGCGGGTTATGCCAGCCATGCCGACGGCAAGCAGGCTGGCTAGGAACAGCAGGTAGCACCAGGCCGGCGCCTGATCCCAGTGCATCGAGCGTGCGAAGCTGGCCAGCACGACTAGCTGCAACGCCGAGTACACGGTGATGGCCCAGAAGGCGATCGCGACCACCTCACGGCGATCGGCATACGAGGACTGGGCAGCGATGACCCCGAGCCCGACGAGCCATGCGCCCACGGCGCGACCCGTCAGAGCCGTCAGCGGCCACGGCCACAGCCTGGCCACCTGCACAGGCGCGGCGAGCATCGCCACGCCGAGGACGAGCATCACCGCCCCCTGCACCCCAAGGGCGGCCCGGACCAGCGGCGGCAGGTGCGGACCGGCCGATGCGGCACCGGGCACTGCCCGCGCCTGGCGCCACCACAAGAACGCCAGGACCGGCGGAACGCCGACGTAGATCGCAAGCCAGCCCCACGTCAGGGCTCGGGTCAGCCCCGAAGCGACTCCCAGGTGGAATTTGTTCAGGTGCACCAAGGTCACGGCGAGTGTCAGCGTGGTGAAGGCGAGCACGCCGGGCACGGCAATCCTGGCCCGTTGCCAGCTTCCCTGGCGAGCCGCCATGGATTCGAGCACCGCCGCGGACAAGTAGCCGGCCCCGAGAAAGGCCGCTGTCAGCGGTACGGCGATCGTCCAGCTGAAATAGCGAGACGTGTCGTTATGCGCAGCCAGCAAGATGCTGCCCTGCACCAGCACCAGGCCAGCCGCGACCCAGAGCATCCGCCGCATCCCCACGGTAACCGAGCCACCGGCCCCGCTTACCATGGCGCTGTCCCCGGCATGCGCGCGCCGAACCTGCCTGCGGCCAGTTGCAGCAACCGGCCGGACACCACCAACGTTTCCATCTTGTCACCCAGCTCCGGTGTCCGGAAAATAATCGCAGCGTACGCCGCGAACCACCGCGATGGGCCCTAAACTCAACGGCCGGCATAAGGCACGGCGTGCTTGGCATATCAAGGGGTTGCCCGGTGTGTAGGACTGCCCCCAGCACGCGTAGTACTCCGATGGCGTGTGCGGACCATTGCCGTTCCCGACATAGGCGTTTGTTAAGCATGACGCTGATCGCGCTTTTCGCTGGGGGTTGAGGTCTTCAGTCACCGGCCTGCGCAAGTAATGGCGCAGGCGCGCCGGCACTCCGGGCGGGCACGAACCTCGGATAACAGGCAAGGGATAACAGGCAAGGTCTAGCGGCGGCTGGAAGTGATTGCCTTTTTCACCTGGGCCTGCTCGCAGGCCGTGACCTTGGCCGTGTGATAGGCGAAGATCGAGGCCCGGGACATCGGCGCGCAGCCGCCGCCGGACAAGATGACGGTGAAGACCACGACAAGCACCATCATCAGCGCCGCCGGGATCACCATGACCCGCAGCGATGACGCGAGTTCCCCCTGCGCGCCGCATGCGGAGCCAGCGGTCCCGTGACGGCCGGCCGGCCTGATCCAGTCCTCATCAGGCGGATCGCCTTCCCCCACGGTCAGCCGGTTGAAGATGCTGAACATCGCGGCAAGATGCGGCTCGGCCGCGCGGAGCCTGGCGGCTATGAGTTCCAGGAGCTTGTGTTCGTCGGGATGCAGGGTCGTCTCCTCACTGCCCCGGGCCGCCCTGTGCTACGTCACGCCGGGCCGCCCTCCGTCGCGGCCAGGCCGTGGCCCGCGCGGCTACCAGGCAGCCGGCGCAAGACCTCGCGCCCTGGACTTCCCGTAAAGTCTACGTCCGCATTCCCCCAGCCGCCGTTGGGGCGCCTGCACCACACGGTGAGCGCATACCGGGCCACACGGCATTTTCCGTGGCAGCAGGTCGCCTTATATTGAGCAGATGACGGTCGAGCGCGCTGTTTCCGCCGGTGCCACCCCGGCGCTCGTGGTGCGAACCCAGGAAACCGATCGCACGCTGCGGCCCGGGCGCACTTACCGGGTGGGCCGCGATCCGCAATCGGACATCGTGGTGGATGAGCCCAAGGTCTCCTGGCAGCACGCGACCCTGCGGCTGGAGGGCGACCAGTGGCTGCTGGAGGATGCGGGCAGCAAGAACGGGACGTTCCTCGCCGCGGAGCGCGTGCAGCGGGTCGAGATCACCGATCCCTGCGAGATCCGGCTCGGCGACCCTGACTTCGGCCGGGTTCTTTCCTGCTCGATCGCGCCAGCGCCAGACGGCGAAGCCAGCGCGCCCTCGCCAGGTAGCGACATCACGGTGTCAGCGTCAGTCGCAAGGAAGCAGCCAGCCTGGGCGGCGCCGGCGGTGGAAGAGCGGGCGCCCACCGCGATCATGCGGCTGCCGGCCATGGCGCTGCGTATTGGCCGCGCGGCCGCCAACGATATGGTCGTTTCGGACCTCAGCGTGTCCCGCTACCACGCCGAGCTGCGCAAGACGGCACCGGGCGGATACGAGATTGTCGACCTGGGCAGCCACAACGGCACGTACGTGTCCGGCCAGCGGATCACCACCGCAGCGGTCACCGAGAGTGACGTCATCGGCATCGGCCTCGCCACCTTCCGCCTCGTGGGTGGTGAGCTGCAGCAGTTCGTCGACACCGGCGATATCTCGCTCAGCGCCCGCGGCCTGACCGTCCGGCTGCCGAGCGGCAAGGTGATCCTGGACGACGTCAGCTTCCCGCTTGGCGAGCGCTGCCTGCTGGGTGTCATCGGGCCCAGCGGCGCGGGCAAGTCGACGCTGCTGGGGGCGCTGACCGGCATGCGGCCCGCCACCGAGGGCTCGGTGCTCTACGACGGCCGTGACCTTTACGCCGGCTACGCCGAGCTGCGGCACCGGATCGGCCTCGTGCCGCAGGAGAACATCCTGCACATGCAGCTGTCCGCCCGCCGCGCGCTGCGGTACGCGGCAGAACTCCGGTTCCCGCGGGACACCAGCCCGGCTGAGCGGGAGCACCGGATCGACGAAGTGCTGGAAAAGCTGTCGCTGACCGCGCACGCCGGTACCCGCGCGTCGTCGCTTTCCGGCGGGCAGCAAAAGCGCGTCAACGTCGCCCTGGAGCTGCTGACAAAGCCCTCGCTGCTGTTCCTTGACGAGCCGACCTCCGGCCTGGACCCGGGCCTGGACATGTCGGTCATGGAGATGATGGCCGGCCTCGCCCGCGACGGGCGGACGGTCATCGTGGTAACGCACAGCGTCGCGAACCTGAACGTCTGCGACCGGCTGCTGGTGCTGGTGCCTGGCGGCAAGGTCGCCTACTTCGGGCCACCGGACGACGGCCTGCGGCACTTCGGCCAGCCCGGCTGGGCTCAGGTATTCCGCGCCTTCGAGGCCGAGCCAGACCGGGACTGGGCCGGGGAATACCGCCGCTCGGCGTTCTGCGCCGAGTACGTGACGGCGGGCCAGCCGCAGCAGGCAGTCACGGCAGGCACCCGGGCGGTGCCGCCGCCGCAGCGGTCCCAGAACCGGCTGGCCCAGTTGTCCACCCTGGTCAGGCGGTACATCGCTGTCATCGCCTCCGACCGCAACTACGTCGGGGTGCTGGCGCTGCTGCCGATCATTCTCGGTGCCCTGATCCGGGCGGTGCCCGATCCGGCCGGACTGGCCGGGCGTAACAACGGCAACGCCCAGCAGGTGCTGCTGATCCTGATCATGGGTGCCTGCCTCACCGGCGTCGCGAACGCGGTCAGGGAGCTGGTGAAGGAACGAGCGATCTATACCAGGGAGCGTGCGGCCGGCTTGTCCGCCGGCGCTTACCTATCGTCGAAGCTTGTCGTCCTCGGACTGATCAGCGCCCTGCAGGCGGTTGTGCTCGTGCTCATCGGCGTGGTCGGCCGCCCGCTGCCGCCGAGCGGAGCCCTGCTGACGTCCGCGCCGCTGGTGGAGCTCGTGCTGGCGATGGCCGTGCTCGCGGTTGCGTCGATGGCCGTGGGCCTGCTGATCTCGGCACTGGTCAATTCGTCGGACAAGACGATGCCGCTGCTGGTGGTGGCCGTCCTGGTCCAGGTCGTGCTCAGCGGCGGCGTCTTCCCGCTGAACGGGAAGGTCGGCCTCGAGCAGTTCTCCTGGCTCTCGCCATCCCGGTGGGGCTTTAGCGCGGCCGCCTCCACGTCGAACCTGAACCTGGTCGCGCCGCCCGGCCTTGAGGCCAAGCCAGACCCGCTGTGGGACCACACCCCGCATATCTGGCTTCTGGACATGGCCATGCCGGTCGTGCTCACGATCGTGCTCGTCGGGCTCACGTGGTGGCGCCTGCAACGGATGAGTCCCGGCCGCCGCCGCTAACGAAGCAGGATCAGGGAAACGGGACTGCCTGCGGATTGACAGCCAAACCGAGCGACAACGAGCACGAGCCCCAGATGCCGTGCCACCTGAACCAGGTGGCACGGCATCTTCCCGACGAGTCGTAGCGCGCGGCGGGCGTTCAGGTCCGAGGTGAAGGCCGTATCGGCTCTCTAGCCGCCTGGGGCGTGTCAGTTCCCGGCCGCCGCTGTTCGCCCACCGCGCTGCGCCGCCAGGTCAGCGCCACGGTGAAGTTCGCCGTGGTGCTGACCGCTGCGATGAACGCTCCAGCCTCGGCGTGCAGGTCAAAACCGAACTCGACGCGCACCTCATCCGGCGCCTCAGCGAGCGAGCGCAATTGGGCGACGACACCTTCCACCGCAGGCTGGACGCGGCCAACCGCTTCTTCGAAGGTCTGCCGTGCCCGTTCAACGACCTCGGTGCCCTTCAGACCCCGTGTCACCGTGCCCGCCGGGCGTCCGGTGGCTTCGACAAGCACCGAGCCACCCGCCAATAACGGGAACTCGATCAGCTGTCCCATCGCCGCTGCTCCTTCCGATTAGCTGCTGCCGTACTAGACAGAAGGATCCTATCGGCGAGAATGAATATAGATCAGCGCATACTCGCTGGTCACGAGGGGGAGAGATGGCACAGTCGCCAGACGGGAGTCCTGCTCAGCGGCGAGCTGATGAGAATTTGCCTCCCGGGCAGGAAGCAACGGCCGCGAGCCGCGAGAAGCTATCTGTTGGATTCCGCAGGTTTTGGTGGTTCGGCCGCGTACTTCAAGTGATGGATTCGCTCCGCTATGCGCTTGGTATCGGGGTGATGCGGGCATCAGGGCTTCCTGCGCACACGGCCAGCAGCGACGAGCCGCTTCATGCGCGCGCGATTTTGGAGAGTGCGAAGATAGAAGAACACTACTTCTACGAGCAAGAGATCTCTCAGAATCCGCATCAGGCGACGAGTAAGTCTCCGACCGGCGAGATAGTCCTCATGCTTCCTTACGATGGAGATAAGTACTTCACCAGGCAAGCGTATGCGGACATCACCCGTGCACATGGGTCCGTGACGGGTGATGTCCGCGCACTCGTCGGGCACTTGGCGCTCAATGGCTATGCGCATACCGATCTCGACAGCCGGCTGGGCCTGAGCGAGACCTATGGCTCCATCCCGATTCAGGTAAGCGTCCCTGCTAATCCCGATTCCAGCCAGCCTGGCTTCCTGATCGCCGATCGGAGCACGTGCGTCATCAACTACGGCTACAAGCCCTGCACCGAGCAGCGCAAAGTCATTCCGGTTGACGTCAGCATCACCCTGCTCGACCCCGACAGCTCAGGCTGGGTTGCTCAAGACGACGGAACCCCAGCCGGCGCCGGTCAAGGCACGATTACGCAACACGTCAGTTTCCGGGCCGAGCTGCTGCTCCATATGACGGTCTATCTGCATGTTTCTGGTGAGTCGGCACGATCCGCCTGCGCGAAGGTAACGCGGGTAACACTTCTCTGGCCGACCATTACGTCGCTGAGATCTCTCAGCCTGAAGGTGAACGGGGAAAGCCATCCGGTCAGATACAACCCCGAAGGGCGCTGGCTCGAGTGGTCAGATGTCCCGATGACGTTGAGCAATGAGCCGGTTGCCGGAGATCTGCACACCTATACCAGCGGCACAATGGAGCTCTCGATACCGCAGCCGGGAGAGCTTTACCGGGAGCAGAGCCTCAATGGCGCAGTTGACGTGGAGGTCGACCAGCTATTGTCGGGCACTGATGCCCGGCTGTATAGCGCGACCGGATCCATTCAACGTCAGTGCGAGCCCGAGTTGGCGAGCCACGTATCAGCAAATTTCCGATTGATCCTCGGTGATGCCTTTGCCCGGCGAACCCTGTCGCCGTACCAGCAACTCCACTTCGATGAAGTGATTCCTTCTGAAATGCGGATAAGCGATATCCGGACGGCGCTGGAAGGCCGTGGCTTCGCTGTCACGGATCCATGGCCACAACGCGGGCCCCAGGATCGATGGCTTCGGGCAGAGCGGGCGGAAGGCCCAGACACGATGCTACTCATTCTCTATGTGGAGGGGAGACGGCACAAAGCAAGGCGCGACCGACGGGTTCCGGGCGGCGTCACCTACCGGAGCAATCTGGACAGTGGGGAAATAAGGATCTATATCCGCGGTCAGCTACTAAGGGATAGCCAGCCCGTTATCCATGAGATCAACGCGCTACGCGCTGCCCTCCGTGAGCGGTTCGATCACCTGCCGGCTAGGCGCTGACGTAAGCAATCGGAGGTCAGGCTCATGGCGGAAACACTTAAGGACCGTGTACCACAGGCTCGGTGCTATCAATGCGGGTCATCCCAGGTAAACCGGCTGTGCCATCACTGCGGGCGGATCGGCTGCGCTGCTCATCTCGCCCCTACGCCCAAAATCGCCGGCTGGCCGCTTAGCCGGGAGATGAGCGGTTTTGGCATGGGCAAGCGACCGGCCTATCATTGCGCCGACTGCGCGCATGTGCCCGGCCGCGCTGCGCTGACCGCCGGGGCAACCGGAGCGGCCGCGATGCTGGCAGGAGTCGCTATCCTGTCGTTGGACCTCCTGCCCGGCGCAGTTCTTATCGCACTAGGCGCGGCAGCGATCGGCGGAAGTTATGTCACCGGCCGCCGTCGGGGGGTGGCGCGGTCGCACCTGCCGCTGCCGGTCCTGCCAAAGATAGAAGAGCTCAGCGTGCGAGAGGAACTCCACGGCAGGATCACACTCGGAGGGGACTGCGGCTACAAGGCCAGACCCGTTTTGGTTGAGGGAAAGATCACTGCAGTCCTGACGCTCGGCAGGCCCGACCGTGATCGTCTTGAACGATATATACGGATGCGCCGGATCGCACGTGATAGCGATGTCAGGTTCTCTGCGGGGCACCTTGTGCTCCGCGGCCAGGCCGACATCGATCTGTCGAAAGAATTGCCCGGGCTGATCATCCCTCTTAACGGAATGACTTCCCGTTATCCAGTGTTCGACGCGGATGAGCATCAGTCATCGAGCTCGTATCGCGTCGAGCGGACTTATTGTCTGGCAAAGGACCGGGAGATCACGGAGGCTCCTGTCTGGATTACGCCAGCCATCGCCCCCAGCTCCGATCGCCGCACGCTCGAGCTGCACATCCAATGGGTCGATCTGGGTCCGCCAGATGCGCGTCTTGAAGTGGAAAACGTTGAGTCGCTGGAACTGAGGGTACCCATAGACTGGGGGAATATCGAGAGTGCGACTAAAGGTGCCCTTATCGGCACTCAGGGACAAGAAGAAGGGAATCAGGTCCTGCGATCGATCGAATGGTTGAAATTACGGCCTAGCGATGAGGATCGTCAGCAGCGACGGCTACAGTTTGTTGTCCGGTTCGAGGAACAAATTGATATGTCACAGGCTATATATGGCAGTCTCGATGTTGTCCTTAAGGGGGCGCTCTCGGGCTTTGAGAGGGTTAGCTTGTACGGCCCGCTGGGAACTCGCCGGTCGCATGCGCCTGCCATCAACGTCAAGACCCACGTAGTACTGGACTTCGAGCTGAGCCTGGCAAGCATCCGTTATCAGGATGTCCGGTTCGTTCCAGATCAGAAAGTACCAGCGGACCGCGAGCGGAACGAGCCTAGCGAATTCCCGGCTGTGATACCAGGTGATGATACTGTCGTCAAGCTCACTAATGCACTCAGCGACCAGGGCTATTATGTAAAGCTAGTAATTGAGAATCCGCCAAGAAGTGGTGCTCGCGCAAATATAGTACAACGATATTGGGATATAGCCGGGCGGCACTACGATGGCGTCTACCCGATTGACTTCCGTATCATACTGACCGGTGAAGAAGTTCACCGAGGCGGAATACATGCGGAAAGTGGCACGACGAAGACAACTATCACGGTCCAGGGATCATACGCCAACGATGCTATGCGTGACAGCGTTGAGCAGGCATGGGAGCAGTTGCACCGCCTCATAGACGAGACACTCCGTCCGCCCTCCGGTGCCCTTAGGCCGGAGACCGCCCGGCCGGAGGAACCGGCTTGCCGGAGGTCGACGACGAGCCCACCTGACGTCACTGGCCGGGCAGACGTCACTGGCCGGGCAGATGGTGCGCGCCCGCATCGCGGCACAGCAGACTCCAACAGGTTGCTGCATCGTCTTGGCCTGCTTGACGAAGCATGGCTTGACGGCCGGATCTCGGACGAGCGCTACTGGGAGATGCGTGCGCGGGCCGAGCAAGAACTGGGCGAGGGCTGAGAGCGGCGATAAGGGGAGGATCTGTGGCCTGGGAATGCGCTGAGTGCAACGCAAAGGAATCGGCAAGCACTAAAATTGATGCTGTTTGCCATCATTGCGGAAAGCCGTTATGCCGCGATGATCGGGTTGAGATCGCCGACAATGCATTCAGCAGCGTCGGCTTGGTCGCACCGAAGGCAGTCCACTGTCGTGCGTGCAAGCGCAAGTACCATGGCGGCGCGGTGCCGCTCAGTCAGGCTGAGCAATGATCGAGGTGACGGTGTCGTCCGCGAAGTTGGTCGTTGGCGAGGAGTCAGAGCTCACGATACATCTGACAAATACCGGGTCCGGGACATGCACGCAGATCATCTTCACACTGACATTGCCGACCGGCATCATGTTGCTAGGTGGCCGCAACAAGATAGAGCTGAGACGACTGGCGCCAGGTGAGACTGTGACGCGTCCTTTCCGCGTACTGCCACGCAGTGCAGGCGCTTGCCAGGTCACTAGC
>Ga0182024_10020644_pt1 | contig 12026 bp, 13 predicted proteins | sample P32metaG_FD_120480 | JGI IMG/M metagenome (GOLD analysis project Ga0182024, IMG submission 120480) | Permafrost microbial communities from Stordalen Mire, Sweden - P3-2 metaG (Illumina Assembly) | ecosystem: Environmental > Terrestrial > Soil > Wetlands > Permafrost | place: Sweden: Stordalen... | reverse complement strand
GCACTTCAACCCGCGCTACAACCCCTGGGACCAGCGGATGTGCCTGGTGCCCAGCGGCAACCTCTTCCGGTCGATCCGGCAGGGGAAGGCGTCGGTCGTGACCGACCGGATCGAGACGTTCACGGCCACGGGGGTCCGCGTGGCATCGGGCGAGGAACTCGAGGCCGACATCATCGTTACCGCCACCGGCCTGCGGCTGCAGGCGTTCGGCGGGATCGAGATGTACATCGACGGCGAGCGCGTCGACATCCCCAAGAAGATCGCGTTCCGCGGCCTGATGCTCGACGGCATCCCCAACTTCGCGTTCCTGATCGGCTACACGAACGCGTCGTGGACGCTGAAGGTGGGGCTGGTGTGCGAGCACTTCTGCAGGCTGCTCGCGCGTATGGACGAGCTCGACGCCGACACCTGCATGGTCGAGCTGCCTTACCCGCACATGGAGACGCGGCCGCTGCTGAACTTCGCCGCCGGATACGTACAGCGCGCGCTCGACGAGCTGCCGCGTCAGGGCACGCGCTCGCCCTGGCAGCTCGCGATGAGCGTCAAGACCGACGTCCGCGTGCTGCGCGACGGGCCGGTCGACGATCGCAACCTGCACTTCTCGCGGGCGCGGGAGGCCGGGGCCGAGCCGACGGATGTGGGCGCTGCTGCGAGCGCGGCGGCATGAGCAAGGTAGGCGGCAAGGTCGCCGTCATCACCGGGGCCGGATCGGGGATCGGGCGCGCGCTGGCGCTCGAGCTCGCGCGGCGCGGGGCACGGGTGGCGGTGGCCGACATCGACGATGCCGGCCTGGGCGAGACGGTCGAGCTGATCGAGCGCCAGGCGCCCGGGGCTGTCGCGCATCGGCAGCGCCTCGACGTGGCCGATCGTGAAGCGTTCCTGGCGTACGCGGATGCGGTCGCCGAGCAGCTCGGCGTCGTGCACCAGATCTACAACAACGCCGGGATCGCTTCGGGCCGGACGGTCCTCGATTCCGAGTGGATCGTCTACGACAAGGTCATCGGCGTGAACCTGTGGGGCGTGATCCACGGCACCAAGGCGTTCCTGCCGCATCTGATCGCCTCCGGCGACGGGCACGTGATCAACATCTCGAGCCTCAACGGATACTTCGCGCAGGACGAGCTGAGCGCCTACTGCACGACGAAGTTCGGCGTGCGCGGCTTCACGGAGACACTGCGGATCGAGATGCTGCGCGACAAGCATCCGGTACAGGTCACGGTCGTTCATCCCGGCGGGGTGAATACGTCGATCGCGACCAGCTCCGTGCAGCACGCGGCCGAGCTCGGGATCGAGGTCACAGACCGCGAACGCAGGCGCGCACAGGTCTACACCGACAAGCTGCTGAGAATGGACCCGGCGCAGGCGGCGAACATCATCATCGACGGCGTCGAGGCCGACAAGGCTCGCGTGCTGGTGGGCAACGACGCGCGCGTGATCGACCTGATCGTGCGCGCGTTCCCGGTCAGGTATCACCGTGTGGTGCTGCTGTTCGACAAGCTGATGCGGATGCAAAAGGGGTAGCGCCGGCATGGCCGTCGTGATCACGGGGGCCGGCAGCGGCATCGGACTGCGATTGGCCGAGCTCCTGGGGGCGCGCGGGGAGGCGATCGTCGCGCTCGATCTGGCGTTCCCGCGGGTCGCCCACGAGGCGCTGCTGGCGGCGGTCGGGGGTGCGGAGGAGCGGCTCGCGACATTCGAGGTCGATGTTCGCGACGGCGAGCGGGTGCGCGCTGCGCTGATCGAGGGTGTGGCCGCGTTGGGGACGGCGTCACTGGTGGTGAACTGCGCAGGGATCCTCGATGCGCGAGAGTTCTCGGAGATCAGCGAGGCGGACTTCCGGCGCGTGATCGACACGAACCTGATCGGCAGCCGCAACGTCGCGGCCGCAGCCATCGAGGTGCTTGGCGCTGGCGGGCGGCTGGTGCTCACCGCGTCGCTCGCGGGGCTCGTGACCAACTACGGCTACTCGTCCTACTCGGCGTCCAAGTTCGGCGTGGTCGCGCTCGCCGACGTGCTGCGGATGGAGCTGCGCCCGCGCGGAATCGGGGTGTCGGTGGTTGCGCCGCCGGAGGTGGAGACGCCGATGGTGCTCGAGGAGCGTCGATCGGCGCCGGGGGCGACGACGCGGATGAAACTACTTGCCGGCTCGCTTCCGCTCGATCCAGCCGCCGAGGCGATCCTGGCCGGCATCGACCGCGGTGAGTTCCTGATCATCCCGTCGCGCCGGGCGAAGATGGCGGCGTTGCTGCCGCGCGTGCTGCCGCGGCCGCTCCTGCACGCGATCGTGGACCAGGTGATCAGACGCGAACGGCGACGAGCTTGACCGTCTCGCCCCTGGTGGCGGTCACGCTCAGCGTGACCCGCCGGTTCAGTGAGTGCGAGCGCGTGCAGGACACGACCGCGCCTTTCCTGATCACATAGGCCCAGATGCTGGTCGCGGTCGTGCCGCGGCGCGTGACGGCGAGCGTCAGGGTTCTGCTGCTGCGCTTCTTGACGCGCACCCGCGCGAGCACCGTGTCAGTGCTGCCCTTGACGGTCAGTGCTGAGGCCACGTGAGCGGCGCCGCTGAGCGTGACATCACCCGCGGTGGCGGCGGTGATCGGGCCGATCCAGCGAGTGGTCACGGTCGGCGCCTTGCCCTTGGCGTGGGTGAGCGTGGTGACGACCTTGATGTACCTGCCGTCGTCCGCCCGCTTCGGCTTGTAGGTGGTCGCGCCGTGCGTTTTCAGGAGCATGCAGGTGTGGGCGCAGCGGTAGAAGCGGACGGTCTTGGTGCTGGTACTCGGCTTGGTCGTGGATCGCGGTGCTTGAACCGGGCCGACTGGGCTGGCGGTCGCGGTGGTGCCGCCGGTCGAGTTGGACTCCGTGACCGCAACAGTGACGTACATGCCCGTGTCAGCGGCTGTCGGGGTATAGGTCGAGGCAGTCGCGTTTTGGATGTCGCTCCACGTGCCGCTCGCGCCGGTGCGCGACTCCTGCCACTGATACGAGGGGGTTGGGTTGCAGTCATCCCAGGTGCCGGGCTGCGCAGAGAGGGTCTGGCCCTCAGACGCGGTGCCGCTGATCGAGGGCGGCGTGATATTGGTGGGCGGCGCTTCACTTGCCGCCGTGATGAAGGTGCTGTCGTACCCGTCGGTGGTCCCGTAGCTGTTCGTCGCCGCCACGGTGTAGTGATAGGTGGTGTCCGGCGTCAGCCCACAGAGCGTGGTGGAGACCGACTGCAGCGTGGGGCCGCTGCCGGCGCTGGATGCTGGCGTCTGCTCGTTGTAGGCGGAGTTCACGCTGTAGTAGGCATCGGTCGCGTACTGCACCGAGTACGTGGTCGCGGCGCCGTTTGGATAGACGCCACCGCCGACAGTGGCGTCGTCGGCGTTGTCAACGCTCACGAGGCCGCCCCCGACGCCGGGGCCGCCCGTGGCGATATCGCCGTTGATCGAGCCATTCCCGGTCGGTCCGTCCCAGCCGGTCCCGGCGTTACAGATCAGGAGCGCACCAGACGGGCAGGTTCCGTCCGAACCGGAGACGATGTCGTTGAGCAACCCGATGTCGCTGTAGGCCCAGGCAGGGGACGGCATGCTGGAAATGCCTGCCACCGCCTCATATGCGGCTGTCAATGGTGTGGAGAGGCTGGTGCCGCCCACCGGATCCCAGCCGGTAAAGCCATCGGACCCACCGATCGTGTCGTAAACGTTCAACCCGGTGTTCGGGTCGGCATCGGCGGAGACGTCGTTGTAGGCCCTACCGCCTTCGTTTGGGACCTCGGCCGTGGATGCGATCTGAGCGCACGCGTCGATCAGCGCGGAGTCACTCTGCTGGTAGGAGGGTGTCTCCTGGGAGGTATCGCAGCCCGACTCGGTTCCACACGTTGAGTCGCCGAAGCACGTGCCGATCGCCCAAGTCGATTCGTCGAAACCTCGCGCCACTGTGTCCGCCGTCAGCGACGTGCCGCCGACCGCGGTCACGTCGGCATAAGCGGCGGGGTAACCAACGGTGTTGGTGTCGCCGGCCACCTCGGGACCCGGATATGAGCCGTCACCAGCGGCGGCGAGCGATGCCACTCCCGCGAAAGTCCACGTTCCCGTGGCTTCTGGGTCTGACCCTGCTGGCTCGTCAATGCCGAAGCTCATGGAGATCTGGCTCGCTCCGCGGGCGTGTGCGGCCTGTGCCGCGGACTCAAGGTCTGACTCGTTGGCGCTGTCGGCCTCCACGAGGTCGACCTTGCAGTCGGGGCACAGGGATGACACTGCATCTAGGTCGAGCGACTCCTCCACCTCCCAGCCGCCGGTCGGATCTTGACTCGGCGCTTTGCCGGTGGCCCCCGACTGGTCGATCAGCTGACCCTTCTGGTTGTACTGATTGAGGCATGTTCCGACGGCACAGGCCGACAGCCCGTTGGTCGACCGGAACGTGGCGAGATCGGAGGCTGCGTTTGGATCGTCGTACGCGTCGATGATCGCGACCGTGTCGCCCGAGCCCCGGTTGGCCGACAGCCAGGTCGTGTCGTAGGCCCACTGCAGGAACGCGGCGGTGCCGGACTGCGGAGCGGGGGTCCCGGTCTGGTCGGCGCTCACCGCCGCCGCCGCCAGCGACCCGTGACGAGTCACCTGCATCGGGCTGGCGTGCGGTGTTTGGAGGAGACCGGCGGGCTTACCGGTGCTCTTCACGATCAGAATCCGGGCCAGGCAGGTCATCTGTCCGGGCTTGGACGTGCCGCAGACCGGCTTGGTCGTCAGCTGCGAGGACGAGTAGCCGGTCTGACGCTTCAGTGAATCGGAGATCGTGGCCGGGTTGACAGGCGTCGCCGCGCTCGGCGCCCTGCTGTGGGTGGCGGCCGCCGACTGCGAGGGCAGAACGGCGAACCCTGCCAGCACGGCGAGCACCGTCGCGGCGGTGTGGCACTTGGATCGTCCGGAAGCGTCAGACATCGGATGGCCGACAGCAGACGATAGATGCGGATGCGCGCCGGTTGCCGGGTTCTTACAACTCTCTTAACGCACGAACCCGTGCGGAGGTGCGCTTGTATGCTGGTCCATGCGCGCAAGCGCAAGGGAGGGAGCGAGATGCCGATGCGTAGCTGGCGAATGGCGACGATCTCCGCGGTGCTGCTCAGTGCCTGCCTGGCGATGCCGGCACCGGCGTCGGCGTCGATCCGAAAGGTCTGCATGCACCGGGCGAAAGCCGCCGTCGCGCACGACCTCGGTGTGCGCCCAGGTGCCGTCAAGATTTCGCTTGCGCTGGGTGGCAACGCGGAGCCGCAGTGCGTGTATGTGGCGCGCCCGACGGCCGGCCACGGGCCGTTGACCAAGGCGACGGTGAGCGTCAACGTCGACAACGGGGCGCAGGCGACATGGAGGCTGATGCGCACCGTCGTCGAGGCGTCTCAGATCTTCGGGGTGCCGCCGCCCGGCTGGAAGCCGCCGATTGGACAGGAGCGACTCGGGCCGTACGCCTCGTGGTTCCCGGAGCTGAACGCGCTGATGGCGACCAACGGTGTGGACTTGCTCGACGCCATCGTGATTTGGCGGCATGCGAACCGGGCCCAGATGGTCGCGCTGGCGCGGGCGGCGATCACGCCCTACCAGCGAGATCACTACGGGGTCCGTTGACAGCGCGTGGGGCGTAGCGCGCGCACCGAGGGGCGGGTCCAGCGGGACCCGCCACAAGACCCGCCGCGGATCGAGGGTGTGCGGAGGTCGCGCGTCGAGGCCCGGGGCGTCGACTTCCACCTGACCGAGGCGGGGCCGGCCGACGGCCTGCCGGTGCTGACGCTGCACGGCTGGCCTCAACACCACTACGAGTGGCGCGATCTGCTCGCTGACCCGCCGGCGGGTCTGAGGATCATCGCGCCGGACCTGCCCGGATACGGCTGGTCGGGGCCGCCGCCGCACAGATGGCAGAAGGAGCAGGTCGCGTCCGACGTGCTGGCGCTGATGGATCAGCTTGGGGTGCGACGGGCGGTGCTGGTCGGCCACGACTGGGGCGCGGTCGTCGGGCACCTGCTGGCGCTGCGGGCGCCCGAGCGCTTCAGCGCCTACCTCGCGCTGAACATCTCCCATCCGTGGCAGACGACCAGGACAGTGCTTCCGCACTTCTGGCGTTTCTACTACCAGCTTCCGATCGCGCTGTTCGGCGAACGGCTCCAGCGCGACACCGAGCTCACCTACCGGGCCATCCGCGGGAGCCTGGCCGACCGCTCGCGCGTCTCGCGTGAGGACGTTCGCTGGTTCAGCGAACGCGCCCGCGATCCGGTCTGTGCCCGCGCGGGCTGCGACACCTACCGCACCTTCTGGCGCGAGGAGCTGCCGGCATCGGCGCGGCGGCGCGAGACCCGGCGTTCGTCGGTACCCACGCGTGCGGTCTTCGGAGTCGCCGACCGTGCGATCCACTGGTCGCTGGCGTCGGCGAGCACCGCGCTCGCCGACGACTACACGCTGGAGCTGATCCCCGACTGCGGCCACTTCATCGCGGACGAGCGGCCGGATGTCGTGAGGGAGCGGCTGGTCGCGCTGGCGGCCGACTTTCCGCCCGTGCAGCTCCCGGGCGCGTAGCGGCGCCCCTGCAGCGGCGCTCCTGTAACGGCGCTCCTGTAGCGGCGCTCCTGTAGCGGCGCTCCTGTAACGGCGCTCCTGTAACGGCGCTCCTGTAACGGATCGGACGGGCGAGTGACCAAAGAGTGGAACCCCAACCACTCGGAGGCATCAATGCTCACATCCCGCAAGCTCAGCGCGGCCGCGGCGGCCACCGTCGCAGCCTCGCTCACGCTGGCAGCCGGATCCGCCGGCGCCAAGCCGCTGATCAGAGGCCACGACATCCACGGTCCCGCCGGCGCGGTGTTCGTCCAGAACGACGCCACGTCCGGCAACACGATCACCGTCTACGCCCGCAAGCACGACGGGACGCTCTCGCAGACCCGCACCTACGCGACCGGCGGCAATGGCGCCCAACTGGTGGGCTCGGTCGTCGACCATCTGGCCTCGCAGAACTCGCTCGTCTACGACGCCGGCCAGCGCGAGCTGTTCGCCGTCAACGCCGGCAGCAACACGGTGTCCGTCTTCAACGTCGACGGCACTCATCTGCAGTTGCGCCAGGTCGTCGACTCAGGCGGCACCTTCCCCGCCAGCATTGCGGTCCACGGCGACCTCGTCTACGTGCTGAACGGGCTGAACGACGGCGCGATCCAGGGCTACCGCCTGACCGACGGCAACCTGTCGCCGATCGCGGGCTCCTGGCGCGCACTCGGCCTCGTCCCGGACCCGATCAACCCGCAGTTCGTCAGCACCCCCGGCGACATCGCATTCAGCCCTGCCGGCCGTAACCTGCTCGTCACAACCAAGGCCACCGACAACGAGATCCTCGTGTTCTCGGTAGACACCTCCGGGCTGCCGGCGCCGACGCCGGTCGTCAACAGCGAGCCCGGCGCTGTCCCGTTCTCGATCGCGTTCGAGGGCGGCGACCAGGTCGCCATCGGCGAGGCCGGGCCGAACGCGGTCGCGAGCTTCGACCTGCTCGGGGACGGCACGCTGGCGCCTCTCTCCACCGTGGGCACCGGCGGCGCGGCGACCTGCTGGCTGGTCGCAGACGGCCACGTGCTGTTCGCGGGCAACGCCGGCAGCGCCACCGAGAGCTCGGTCCTGGACTCGTCGTCCGGGGCGCTGACGCTGGCGGCAACGACCAGCACCGACGCCGGGACCGTTGACGCCACGACCTCGCGCGACGGCCGCTACCTCTACGTCCAGACCGGCGGCAACGGGATCGTCGACGAGTTCCGCGTCGGCTTCGCCGGCTCGCTGACCCAGGTCGGCTCGGTCACGGTCCCGAACGCAGTCGGCGGAGAGGGCATCGCCGCTTCCTGAATGTCGGGATACTCCGGTGGCGCGGGGCCGGGTGGACCCCGATCTCGCGCCACCGCCGATACCCGGTTCATGTCCACTCCTCAATTTCGCCGCCCGCGCTGGATTCGCACCAGCCGTCTCGACCCCGCCGACGCCGACCTACGTCTGCTCGAGCGCCTGCGCTCAGGCGACGAGGAAGCGTTCGTGACGCTCGTGGGCCGGCACCACGATTCGATGCTGCGACTCGCCAGAACATTCGTACACAGCCACGCCGTCGCCGAGGAGGTCGTCCAGGAGACCTGGCTCGGGGTGCTGCGCGGGATCGACCGCTTCGAGGATCGCTCGTCGCTGCGGACCTGGTTGCTCGCGATCCTCGTCAATCGCGCTCGCAGCACGGGCACGCGCGAGGCCCGCAGCTTCCCTTCCGACACCGCCGTGGCCGCCGTCGACCCCTCGCGATTTGACGCCTCAGGCGCATGGAGCGCGCCGCCGCAGCCCTGGTCCGAGGCCGTCGAGGAGCGGCTTGGTGCGGCTTCGCTGCGCGGCGAGATCCTTGCTGCATTGACGGGGATGCCCGAGCGCCAGCGCGCCGTTGTCATGCTCCGGGACGTGGACGGTCTGCGCAGCGATGAGGTCTGTCAGGTGCTGGCATTGACGCCTGCCAACGAGCGAGTGCTGCTGCATCGCGGCCGTAGCCGCCTGCGCCAGGCGCTCGAGACGAGGATCGAGGCGACCGCATGAGCCTTCTGCGTCCAGCCGAGATCCCGTGCCAAGAGGTAGTCGAGCTCGTGACCGACTACCTAGAGGGCGCGCTCTCCCGTCGCGACCGCCGCCGTTTCGAGCACCACCTCGCGGGCTGCCCGCATTGCACCGCGTACCTCGAGCAGATGCGCGAGACGCTGCGGCTGACCGGTGAGCTCGTGCCTGAGGACCTGTCGCCCGAGATGCAGCGCGAGTTCGGCGAGATCTACGATCGCTGGCGGGATGAGCGGGGCGCCGACTGATAGATATCAAGTGATATCATCGGGATATGTCCGCTGATTCCAAGCCGCTGTTCGTGCGACTCGCCACTGATGATGCGGACCGCCTGGACGCAGCGGTGGCTGCCACCGGTAAGAGCAAGCGGCGGCTCGTGAGCGAGGCGATGCGAGAGCATCTGGCCCGCGGCGAGCATCTCGCCGGCGACGAGCGTCCCGCCCGCGAAGAGCTCACGGTCGGGCGTATCTCGTTGGTCGAGGAAGGCAGGACGCCGTTGTCAGACCCTGACAGCACCGCCCCGGCCAACGAGGTCATGACGCTGCCTGAAGCCGCCGCCTTCCTACGGCTGGAGGAGGCGCAGCTCGAGCAGAGCGCCGCCAAGAGTGAGGTTCCGGCCCGGCGTATCGCCGGACAGTGGCGGTTCTCCCGAGCCGCACTCCTCGCCTGGCTCGACAGCGCCGCCAGCCTTCCCGGCGAAGATAGCTAGAGTTGCTCGAACCGGCTTGGGTTACGTCGGACTTACGTAGCCGGCGAGTGTGTCGTCGTGATGGTGGCCGGCGTCGGCCCGTGTCTGGTCGGTCCCGGTCTCGACAACGGAGAAGCCGGTCCGGTCGCCGTCCCCGTTGATCACGTCCGGGCCTCGCTGGTTGCGCGGGTCGTCGGTCACGATCGCCACGTGGGCGGCTGACGGATCGGTGCTGAGCGAGACGCCGTAGATCGCCACATCCCCGGGCGCAGCCACATACCCGCTTGTGGCCGGATGCCATTCGCCGTGGTCGAGGCCCCATTCGTAGAAGCTGACGGCGCCGGCGTTGAGGTCTCCCGGGTTATAGCCGTATGTGAACTGAACTCCGGCTTTGCGCCAGGCCCAGGCCGCGAAGTCGGCGCACCACTCCTCTGACAGCTCGCCGCTGGGGCACTCGGCCGTGCCGGCGTCCCAGTAGGCGCTGAACTTGTTGCAGTAGGAGTGGTCCGGGTCGGCGCTGTATCCGACCTGGCTGTTGGCGATCGCCACTATGCGCCCGCGCACGCCCAGGCCGGCAAGGGAGGCGTTGCTCGGTGGCGTGAATGAGCTAGAGCTCCCAAACGCCCCGTTGATCATCACCGCCATCAGGATCACGACCAGGCAGGCCACCAGCATCGGTCCGAACCGGCGCCGTGGCCGGCGCGAGCGCGTCGTGCCCCGCTCGTTCGCGCGCCGCAGCTCACCGACCTCCTGCCTGAGCTCACGGATCCCCGCGGGCTCACGGCTGCGCCGTTCTCGATTCCGGTTGCTCGGTCGCGGGTCTTGGGTCATTGGCTAGATCTCGAGAGCGGCGATGGCCGGCTGCGTCCGAGGAAGCAAGGCCCCAGCATTGACCAGGGCAGGTTACAGCCCAGTTGCCCTGGCTATCTCACTGCAACTTCTACGTGCGGACAGACTCGCCCACCACGTGGATGACGGGCAGCCCGAACTTCCGTTCGGCCTGGTGCACCAAGTCCAACCTGAGCCACTGAGAAACGCCAAGTGGCAAAGTACAAATTACAAGTGTATCGTAGTCTCGGTTTTCGCGTAGTTCGTCAGCAATTGCCTGCAGCGGATCCTGGACCCCGACCGCAGTGCGATCGACCTTCGCTCCGAAGGTGCTCTCGAGAATCTGCTTGAGGCCATGGGCGTTCTGCTGGGCCTCATTCACGGTCTCGCCTTCCCACGTGTAATTCTCTCCAGGGGCCTCGGGCACCAAAATGGCAAACTCGGCGGCGGGGTCGGCCGCCGCTAACTCGCCGACTCTGTCGCGGAGCTCTGTAGCGAAGGCGGTCTTATGTGTGACGATCAGATACTGAGCCACTCCTGGCACCTCGATTGGACTCTCGCTAGGTGAACGCTACTACCGCGGCCCAGACCGTCCCGGCCAGCGCTGCCAGATAGCAAGCGGCGGCCAGGGCCAGATTGAACCGCCTGAGGCCCACGTCGATCAAGACGTGCCTGAACCGGTGTGCCCAGTGAAAAAACGTCAGTGACGCGATTGCGAACAACACGACCCGGCCGACAGGGTTGGTGACAATCGCGTGGAGACGGGCGAACGTGACGTCGTTCGCTGCAACCAGGAAGCCGGTCACGATGATCAGCACCGGTGCTAGAAGGGCTGCGAGCATGCCACCGGCGGAGAACAAAGACCAGAACAGCGGCTCGTTTGATCTGCGCACCGTGCTTCTCCGTCTCAGACCAACACGATGATCAGGATGATCGCGCTCAACGCGAGCATCGCGACGTAATGCGCTCCGATGAGCAAACCCGGCGGCACTTTGTTCTCTCCTCGCCGCAGCGGCAGCGCCTTCGGAACCGCCTGGAACCAGGTGATCGTATGCAGCAGCGCGAAGATCAGCGCGATGCTGGTGAAGATGAGGAGCTCGGGTGACTTGAGCGTATTTTCAAAGCTCCTGACCGAATGTTGACCGTTATGTACCTGCGTCACGAGCACGAGCAGGAGCACCATGTATGCGGCCACGAAGACCGACGAGAGCTCACGGAGCATGAAGAGCTGGTACGGCCACCGCGTCAGGAACCACTTTCTTGACCGGTGCCGTGGATAGGGCGTGGGCGTGCGCGTAGGCGTGGCCATTCGCTCCTCCGCCTACCTGCGTCCAAACGGCGTGAGGAACGACCGGTACCAACCGAGCGTGCTTTCCAGCTTCGCCTGTTGGATCGCACCTGCGGGATCAACGCCCTTGGGGCATACCGCGCTGCACTCGCCGACGAACGTGCAGTCCCAGACACCGGTGTCCAGCCACACCAAGTCATTCCGCTCTGCGTTGCCCTCGTCGCGCGAGTCGTGGTTGTATCGCTGAGCCAGAGCGAGTACCGCTGGTCCGAGAAACTCCTCGTCGTTCTGATAGACCGGGCAGGCCGCGTAGCACAGCATGCAGTTGATGCACATGCTGAACTGCTTGAAGTCGGCGAGCTGCGCCGGCGTCTGCAGGTACTCGCCCTGATCCAACGGCTGCTCGGTCTCGCGAATGATCCAAGGCTTGATCGTCGGGAGCTTCTCCATGAAGTCGTCCAGAACGATGACCAGGTCACGTTCCACCGGGAAGTTGGCCAGCGGCTCGACCCGGATCGGGCCGGGAAGATAGTCACGCAGAAATGTGGCGCAGGTGAGCACAGGGACATCGTTCACCATCGCACCGCATGAGCCGCACACTCCCATTCGACACGACCAGCGGTACGAGAGCGTG
>Ga0182024_10020643_pt1 | contig 12027 bp, 12 predicted proteins | sample P32metaG_FD_120480 | JGI IMG/M metagenome (GOLD analysis project Ga0182024, IMG submission 120480) | Permafrost microbial communities from Stordalen Mire, Sweden - P3-2 metaG (Illumina Assembly) | ecosystem: Environmental > Terrestrial > Soil > Wetlands > Permafrost | place: Sweden: Stordalen... | reverse complement strand
GGTCTCGCCACCATCGGTTCCACCGCCCCCTTCGTCGGTTTGTTCGGCACCGTCATGGGCATCATCAACGCCTTCAAGGGCATTTCAGCGTCGAAAGCGACCGGCCTGTCTGCCGTCGCCGGCGGTATTGCTGAAGCTCTCGTCACCACCGCGCTCGGCTTGCTGGTCGCCGTCCCGGCCGTCTGGACCTACAACTACTTCACCAATAAAGTCGAAGCCTTCGACGTCGAGATGGACAACTCCTCGATGGAGTTGATCAACTACTTCATCACGCGCCGTGGCGGGAAGAAGTAAGTCATGGCATACAAGCCCAAAGCACCGCCGATTATGGCCGCCCCCAATGTCATTCCGATGGCGGACATTATGTTGGTGCTGCTGATTATTTTCATGGTAGTCACGCCCATGTTGCAGAAGGGCGTCTCCGTGGACATGGCCAAGGCAGATAACGCTCAGGACATGCAGGACGCCGACAAGGATGACGCCATCATTATTGCTGTCACCCGCGATGGCAACCTGTACCTCGGCAGCAGCAAAGTGCAGCTCGATGAGATCACCGGCAAAGTCAAAGACCTCATCTCCAATCGCCTGGACAAGACCGTTTTTGTGCGCTCCGATTCCCGCGCCAAATACGGCGACGTGGTCAAGGCCATTGACGAAGTCCGCTCTGCCGGTGTCGATCATCTCGGCCTGCTTACCGAAAAAATTCGTGAGAAGAGCGCAGCCCCTGCTCCTCCACCACCACCTCCCGCCGATTAACGGCAGCGCGGCGGGATTGGGCCCTAGCATTGCTTTTCCCGGGGCTATCGATCGTCCTGGGTTACGATTTGTTTAGCAAAGGAGTCTTCCATGGGAATGGCCGTTGGTGGCAGTAAGGGTTCGATGTCGGAACCGAACATCGTTCCACTGATTGACGTGCTTCTCGTTCTCATCATTATTTTCATGGTCATCACGCCCACTACCCCGCAGGGTTTGGACGCGCTTGTTCCGCAGCCCACTCCGCCGAATCAAAAACCTGACAACGACTTGCTCTCGAAAACCATCGTGGTTCAGGTCACCGCAAACGGCAAAGTGCTGATCAACCAGGAGCAGGTTGCCTGGGATACTTTGGGTCCGCGGCTTGAAGACATCTTTAAGGAGCGCGCCGAAAAAGTGGCCTTCATCAAGGGCGACGACTCTGTCGAATTTGCTCAGGTTGCCCGTGCCATCGACATCATGCGCGGTTCCGGCATCGATAGCGTCGGCCTCATCACGGCAAAGATCGAAGCGGGCCAATAGCTTCATGCTTTTGCTCGCGTTTTTTTGATTTTTCTCGGGCGTTGGCTTTTGTCATGAAGCGGGTGGGGGTGCTGTATGGGAATGACGATCGGCGGCAAGGGATCGATGTCGGAACCTAATATTGTCCCCCTGATCGATGTCCTGCTCGTACTCATTATAATCTTCATGGTCATCACGCCCTTGGTGCCCAAGGGCCTGGGCGCTCGCCTGCCGCAACCGTCCACGGCGGATACCAATAACGACCCGTCGCAAGCGATTGTGGTCCAGGTTACTTCCGGCGGGAACGTCAGGATCAATCAGGACAGTGTACGATGGGAGAATCTTGGCGTGCGGCTTGAGGATATATTCAAGCAGCGCGGTGACAAGTCCGCCTTTGTGAAAGGCGATGATTCGGTCGAGTTTGCGCAGGTAGCCAAGGCTATCGACATTATGCGTGGCGCGGGCATCGACAACGTTGGTCTCGTCACTGCAAATCTCAATGCAAGCGTGAAATAGTGTTTATCCAAGGAGAGCAAGGGATGCAGCGTAAGCCTCAAACACTTTTTCTTTTCGCCATTCTAGTGGCCGCACTTGTTACCGTTTCGGGTTGCGATAAGCTTCGCGCGCGCGACAAACTAAATAAGGGCGTGCAGGCCTATAAAGGCGGCCAGACCGACCAGGCCATCGAGGATTTCAAGCAAGCCACCCAGTACGATCCTGACCTGCTCAACGCTCGTCTCTACCTCGCCACCGCCTATTCCGCGCAGTACGTTCCGGGTGCCCCATCCGAGGAAAACAAGCGAAACGGCTTGCAGGCCCAGCAGGAATTCATGACCATTCTGTCATCCCATCCCGATAACCTTTCCGCCATTGATGGCATTGGCTCGATCCTCTACAACATGGCCGGCACGCCTTTCGACGCGGCGAAGATGGAAGAGTCGAAGACTTACCATCAAAAGCACATTGCCCTGAGGCCAGACGACCCGGAGCCGTATTACTGGATCGGCGTAATCGACTGGACTCTCGCCTTCCGCGGCAATCACGAAATGCGCGAGGAATATAACAGGACCGCCAAGAAGACCATCAAAGATACGGATCCCATGCCTCCGGCGCTTGCCACTGCGTTCCAGCAGAAATATGGCCAGACCGTCGACGAAGGCGTATCCAGCCTGAAGACCGCGATGGATAAGCGCTCCGACTACGATGACGCCATGGCGTATTTAAACCTGCTCTATCGCCAGAAATCGGATATGGAAACCACCACCGAGGGCCGCGACGCTGACACCAAGGCCGCCGACGATCTCGTCGACCGCGTCAAAGCCATCAAGCAACGCAAAATGCAGGCGCCGTCTCCCACTTCCTAGTGGTCACCGGCTGGACCACAATCTCAGAAAAGGCGGGCTTTCTGGCCCGCCTTTTTTTTCGTCGCGCGTTTTCGATAATCGCGTCATCGTGCGGAGGGAAATCGATCGTGCGAAAAGTTCTTCGGATTGCTCTATTCGTTCTGCTGGTGGTTTTGCCACTCGCTCTCTTTGCCACGCTTTCCTCTCGCGCGTTTGCCCGTGTCCGGCTGCAGAACGCCGCTCCAGCCCCCGATGCAGTCTCCGATACGTGGTCCGCTTCGCAAACCGTGCTGCCAGACGCGCTCTCGAAAGAACTCGGTTCCTCCGCAGGAAAGCCCACGGTGGTTTGCGTTGGCTTTCGTCCCCTCTACATCGGTGCGCATATTCCCGGAGCGCTATTCCACGGTTCCGGCTCAACTCCGCAGGGAATTACAGACCTAAAAACCTGGGCGCAGGATATTCCCCGTTCTGCAAACATCGTTCTGTACTGCGGCTGTTGCCCCCTGCTGCGATGCCCAAATATCAAGCCCGCATTCCTGGCCATGCGCGACCTGGGTTTTACCAACCTCCGGGTACTCCTTCTTCCTCACGACTTCAATACCGACTGGATCGAAAAAGGCTACGCGACCGAGAAAGGAAAATAAATTTCAACCGCGTGCCCCGCCACCCCGTCGTATCGATCGTATTGAGTTGATTACCAATTTCAGTCCGCAGCGGGCCGGGGTTCGAATTTGCCCGTCTAACCCCCTAGTCATAGATACCAAAAAACCGCGATTTTGTGGCTGCAGCCGGTTGCGATAGAATTACACATGGAACCCGCAGCGAGACCTGCGATTACTGAGGCGGCCCGCCGTACCGTCGATCTTCGCTTCGTCGAGCTGGTCGACAAAGTCCGCCGCAACCGGCCGGGCGACGATCTCGAACTCCTCCGCCGCGCTTACGATTTTGCCGCCGAGCAGCACAAGACCCAAACGCGCCTCTCTGGCGAGCCTTTCCTTTCCCATCCCGTGGAAGTCGCCCACATTCTTGCGGACATGAAGCTCGACGTTACCTCTCTTTGCGCAGCGCTTCTCCACGATGTCGTTGAAGATACAAAAATTCCCCTGGAAACGATTTCCGAATATTTCGGCGCGGATGTCGCCCGTCTCGTCGAAGGCGCCACAAAAATCAGCCGTCTCGATCTCCTCGCGCCCGAAGCTCGCCAGGCCGAGAACGTCCGCAAGATGCTCCTCGCCATGGTCAACGACGTCCGCGTGGTCGTCGTGAAACTGGCCGACCGTCTTCACAACATGCGCACTCTCAACTATCTCGACTCCGCCAAGCAGCAGCGCATCGCCCGCGAGACACTCGATATCTATGCTCCAGTCGCCAATCGCTTGGGCATGGGCGTAATCCGCGGCCAACTGGAGGATCTTTCCTTCCGCTATCTCGAGCCCGAAGCTTTTTTCGAAGTGCAGAAGAAACTGGCGACCAAACAAAAAGTCTTCGACAAGTTCCTGCTCGAAGTCCAGGACTCCATCCGCGACAAAATGGTCGAAACGGGCATTCCCGCCGAGGTTCAGGCTCGCGTCAAACGGGCCTACTCGCTGCATATGAAACTTCAGAAGCAGCAGCGCGTCATCGAGCAGGTCTACGATTTGCTAGCCGTGCGCGTCATTACCGATAGCATTAAAAATTGTTACGCCGCCCTCGGCGTCATCCATCAGATCTGGCCGCCTGTTCCCGGGCGTTTCAAAGACTACATCGCCATGCCGCGGCCTAACTTGTATCAATCCCTCCACACCACCGTGATTCACGGCGGGCAAACCTTCGAAGTCCAAATCCGTACCCAGGAAATGCATCGCATCGCCGAGCAGGGCGTGGCTGCGCATTGGAAATACAAAGATGGCCGCGAGGCGGCCAGCACCGACGACCAGCGCATCGTCTGGATGCGCCAGCTGATCGAGTGGGTCCAGGAAATGCAGGAACCCAGCGAATTCATGTCCACGCTGCGCGTGGATCTTCATGCCGAAGAGTTATATACCTTCACGCCCAAGGGTCGCGTCGTGGTTCTGCCGCGCGATGCCACGGCCATCGATTTTGCGTATGCCGTGCACACCGAAGTCGGCCATCAATGTGTCGGCGTAAAAGTGAATGGCTCCATCGTCCCGCTCCGCCATGCGCTCGCCAATGGCGACGTCGTGGAGATTCTCACTCAGAAGGGACACGAGCCCTCTCGCGACTGGCTGTCTTTCGTTCATACCTCTCGCGCCCGCAGCAAAATTCGCCAGTGGATCAATCTGCATGAGCGCGAACAAGCCAAGGATGTCGGCAAGCGCCTTCTCGAAAAAGAAGCCCGCCATGCCGGCATCCCGCTGAAGAAAATTTCAAACGACGACTGGCAGCGTGTCGCCTCGGAATATGGTTGCGGCCGGGTCGAGGATCTTTACGCCGACCTCGGCTATGGAAAATGGTCCGCGCGCCAAGTGCTCGCCAAGGCTTCTGGCCGTGCTTTGCCGGACTCTGCCGAAGAGAAACAGCCGAAGATTGTAGACACCGTCAAGCGCATGCTCGGGATGAACGACGCCGCAATCCTGGTCCGCGGTCACGACGACCTCATGGTCTACCGCTCCAAATGTTGTAATCCCATCCCAGGTGACGACGTCATCGGCTACGTCACCCGCGGTCGCGGCATTGCGGTACATGGCAAAAATTGCCCTAACGTCCAGAATCTTCTTTATGACACCGAGCGCCGCATCCCCGTCGAATGGGCCAGCGAAACGCAGGCCACCTTTCCCGTTCGTCTTCGCATTTTCACCGAAGACCGCCCAGGCATGCTCGCCGCCATCACCAATGTGATCAGCGAAACCGGAGCAAACATCCGCACCTTCGAAAGTGGCGGCCAGGATATGCGCGCTCGAATCGAAGTAGCTCTCGACGTCAATGACCGCAAGCAACTCGAACGCATTCTCGGCGGTGTAAAACGTATTCCTGGCGTCTTTGACATCGAGCGCGTCTACAACGTTTAACCCGTCGCTGCTCCCGTGATGTCTAACCCGTAATCCTTCCGCGACACCGCGCCCACGATGTGTCCCGTATCGGTACAATGCAGTATGCGGAAAACTCAGCCATCCACGCTACCGCATCGCCCGAAATCCTGCGCGGGCTTCCGCACTGCGTTCGCGCTTGTCGCCGTCCTTCTCGCAGTCCTGGTCGCAGTTGGTTCGCTCGCTTCCTGCGATACTTTTCGTCTTTTGGATACCGCTCCGCTCGATCGTGTGGGCATGCGCTACGATACGATCAAGGAATTGAAAGCGCTCCACATTTCTCAGCCTGAAATCAACGAAATCGCCACGGTTCGCGGATCAGGATTGTCGGATAACGACTGTATTGCGCTGCTCCACATGTTCCACCAGCGTGATAAAGCGTTCACTGCGGGCGATGCCATCGCGGGCCTATACCAGTCCGGAGTTGCGGAAGGCACTGTGCTGGGCCTCGCGAATATGGATCAGGTAGGCGAAGGCGCGGGTGACCTGCAGGCCATGCATCTCGCTGGTCTTCCCGATGAACTCATTCTCGATGTCGCCCGCGATCGTGCTGCGGGTAAATCAACTCTCTCCGGCGCGGCTCTCGGCACTATGCGAAATCTCCGCATGAACAATACCACGCTGCTCGAACTCGTTCGACGCGGCACTCCCGAACCCGACGGGCCCTCGATTATCGCCATGCGCCGCCACGGCGCTACAGATGGCGAAATCCTCCGTCATTTTCCAGCCGGCGTGCCAAACTAGTGGCGCCTGACGAATTGCCCCAGACTAATTGCATCTGACGATGTGGTCCGGTCCATTTTGGAACGAGCCCTTTCGTCGCCATCGCACCTTTTCCGTACTTCCCCGATTTTCTCCGGTAGAATTCCTAAATCTTGAACCGTTCATCATCTCCGCATGCAATTCTTGGAACCGTTGTCGGTTTGGCACTACTCCTCGGGATGTCTGCATGCGCCGTTCCGCTGGCGCCTCAGTATCAAATCGTCAAGCAAACCTTCGAAATCCGATTTGTTCCCGGCGCAAATCCGGAAATCAAGATTCACAGTGTCTACACGCTCCAGAACAACGGCACTGCCGATCTCGATTTTATCGATGTCGTGTTTCCTCCTGCCAAAGTTTATAGCCGCGCAAACCTTACCGTGGAATCGGAGGGCCAATCCCTGACCCCGGCGGATCTTCCGCTCGAATATCAACAGGACTCCCCGGGCGCCCAGCGCTTGAAATTTCCGTCTCGCTGGCGCCAGAAGGAAACCCGGGACCTGACCATCGATTACGCTTTTGCCCCACCCTCGGCGGGTGGCCGGGATTTCGCTCTCGACCGGGAAACCTTTCATCTCGCCGCGCGTGGCTGGCTTCCCATTTTATTGCGGCCCAATCACATTCTTGCGGACACGCCGGCTCGTCCCGAGAACCTCACCTACGCAGTGCGTGTTCCGTCGGATTTTACGGTTCTCGCGCGCGGTTCACTCGCCTCTCGCAAGCAGGATGGAACCGACACGATTTATCGCTTCGAGTTGCGCAAACAGGACCTCGGGCCTTATGTCGTGGCTGGACATTACCTCACTTCGAATCAAGACAAAAAATCTACCAATGCCGTCTTTTGGACGATGAAGCAACTTCCCCAAAATTCCTCCCCCACAGACAATCGTTTGGCCGTTGCCTGGACCGTGCTCCAGAAAAATTTCGGCGCTGTCGATAAGCAGGCCGGCGTCCCCTACATCGTCGAAGCCCCCGCTCTCCAAGCCGGCGACGCTTCGGATGAAGCAGCATATTCGGCCTTTCCCGGCGGGGTTTTTATTAATTCCGCCGCATTGAATCTTGGTGTCACCAACGAGGTATTCGTCGAGCGAGTAGAACGGGGCCTTGCTCGCACCTGGTTCGACGATGCCATGCAACCAGCGCCTTTCGCGGCGCTCGCACTCGGCGATGGACTGCCGTCATACGCCACCATCGTCATGGACCAGACCGCTGGCGGCGACGTTGCTCGTCGAAAACGCATCGTCGCTCTCCTCAATTCGTACGATGACGCACGCGCTAAGCTCACCACTCCCGAAAAATCGGTAGTGGCAACTGTGCCGGAGAATTCGCTCGAGCAGCACCGTATTGCCGAAGCGAAAGCGCCGCTTTTGTTTATCGCTTTGGAGGACGCTGCTGGTGCCGCGCCAGTGCGTAGCGGCCTGGCTCAGGCCATTCAGTTGCTCCGCGGCAAAGAAGTTTCCGTAAACGATATTCGCGCCGCGATCGAATTCACTACCGCCAAAAATCTGTCGGAGCCTTTTCGGGCCTGGCTTTACAACCCAGGCATACCTTCCGATTTTCGTAGTCGGTACGGACCGAGTGCAGAAAATGAAAAAGCCAAATTAGAAAAAGGGAACTAGAAAAAAGGAACCTAGAAAAAGTCACACTTCAGCATCTGACGCTGGCCAGAGCGCAAAAAGCTGCCGACGAGGCAAGAATTTCCGAATGTTTATTTTCTCTTTTCCAATTTCCATCCCAGGAGGGAACCATGCGAGAAATCATCCATACCGATAAGGGGCCGCGCGCTATCGGCCCTTATTCCCAAGCCATCAAAGCCAACGGTTTCATTTTCGTCTCGGGCCAGACCGCGTTCGATCCGGCCACCGGCAAGCCGCTCGAAGGGGGCGCCGCCGAACAAACCGAGCGCATCATGCAAAATCTAAAGGCCATCGTCGAGGCCGCCGGCTCATCGCTCGAGCGCGCTGTCCGTCTCGGCGTCTTTCTGAAAGATATGAACGATTTCACCGCAATGAACGAAGTCTACGCGCGCTACTTCCCGAGCAATCCTCCCGCGCGCACCACCGTCGAAGTTGCCCGTCTTCCGCGCGACTTCAAAGTCGAAATAGATCTCATCGCGCTCGCCTAAGGCATAAATTAGCCGCAAAATGTGTGGCACCCGCCAAGGAGACTTATGACTCGTTCATTGTTGCTGTTCTTTGCCATTGTCTTTGCGTTTGTGGGTATCGCGCAGGCTCAGAATTCTTCGCAATCGTCGGTAACCGATCCTGAAATCCGCAAATCCATCGATGTGGACAACGCAAAATATATCAGTGCCTTCGCGAAATCCGACGCCGGGGCTCTTGCCGACCTCTACGACGAATCCGGCTCGCGTCTTAGTCCCAAAGGTGTGGTGGTCCGCGGCCGGCCGGCTATCGCCGAAAGTGTTGCAGGATTCATGAAATCTGTTACCGGACCGATCAAGGTCAACATTGAAACGCAGGATCTTTGGCTTATCGACGACCTCGTCTACGAAACCGGAATGTACACCTACACTTTCACGCCGCCAGGAAAGAGCGAGACGCAGACCGGTGGTCACTATGTGACCATCTGGAAACGCCAATCCGACGGCAGCTGGAAAATTCTCGTGGATATGGGCGTGCCTAACAACTGAAGGGGCATCGCCGCAAATCTGCTGCAACGATCGATCGCCAAGCTTGGCTCAAAATAAAACATGAGCGCGCCTTGTGTCCAAAAGATTTACGCTTTCATGAACGCTGGTGGCATGCACTCATTCTTTTCGGTATCCTCTCTACGTTCATCGTTTTGTAACCAATTTCCATCAGAATCTTTGCGGCAAGCGTGCGGCATTCCAATAAACAACTGAGCCCATGACAGATCCTCAATTCGACCTGATCGTAATAGGCAGCGGGCCCGGCGGGCAAAAAGCTGCCATCTGCGCCGCCAAACTTCGTAAACGCGTCGCCGTCATAGACCGCAACCTTATGATCGGTGGGGTCTGCGTTCACACCGGTACCATTCCCAGCAAAACGGTTCGCGAAGCCATCTTCCAGCTCACCGGCAACGCTGTAAAAGCCTTCTACGGCGATCACTATCGCGGCAAGAACGACATCACCTTCCAGGATTTATCCTTCCGCGTTCGAGCCATCGTTTCTCGCGAAATGGAAGTCATTCGCGCCCAGCTCAAACGCAATGGTGTGCAAGTTTTTCAGGGCACCGCGCAATTCGTTGATCCGCACACGATTGAGGTTCAATCCGACACGGAGAAGACCACCCTCACTGCCGCAAATTTTGTCATTGCCTGTGGCACGCGCCCGGCCCGCAATCCTGACATTCCTTTTGACGACAAGCGCATCGTGGACACCGATCATATCTCCGCCATGGACGGCCTCCCTCGTGAAATTATTGTCGTCGGTGCCGGCGTTGTCGGCCTCGAATACGCTTCGTTCCTCGGCGCGCTTGGTATTGAAGTCACTCTGATCGATCAGCGCCCCACGCTTCTTGATTTCGTCGATCGCGAAATTATGGAAGCGCTTACCTATCATCTTCGCCAGATGGGCATGACGTTTCGCCTCGGCGAGAAAGTCACCAAGGTCGGTATCGATCCTCAGCGCAACCGTGTTTTTGCGGAACTCGAAAGCGGAAAAAAAATTCAGGCTGATGCTTTGCTCTATGCCGTCGGTCGCCACGCCAATGGCGATCAGATTCGCATCGAAGCCGCCGGCCTCGCGCCCGACGAACGAGGGAAAATTGCCGTCAACGAACACTACCAGACGGCCGTCCCCCACATTTATGCGGCGGGCGACGTGATCGGCTTTCCCGCGCTCGCCAGCACTTCCATGGAGCAGGGTCGTCTCGCCAGTTGTCACATGTTCGGCGCGCCCTCCGAACACATACCTTCTCTTTTTCCGTACGGTATTTACACCATTCCGGAAATTTCCATGGTCGGCCAGACCGAAGAAACTCTCACTGCCAAAAAGGTTCCCTACGAAGTAGGTATCGCAAAATATGCAGAGCTCGCGAAAAGCATGATGCTCGGCGATGAAAGCGGAATGTTGAAGCTTCTTTTCGATCGCAACACCAGGAAACTTCTCGGAGTCCACGTCATCGGCCAGCGCGCCACTGAAATTATCCACATAGGCCAGGCCGTCCTCTATTACGGCGGCACCGTCGAATATTTCCGCGACACGGTTTTCAACTACCCCACCCTGGCCGAAGCCTACAAAGTCGCCGCCCTCGACGGCGTCAACAAACTCTAGCCTCATCCCAGCCAGTCCCAGACGCGTCTGGCCGTACCCAGGGACTCGCGGTATGATAGCCCCTCAGTCCTCGCATCCCCGGCGAAGGGGCCTTGCATGAATCACCGTTTTACCATTGGCGTCGAAGAGGAATTTCAGATCGTTGACCCCGCTTCGTGCGAGCTGCGTTCGCACGTCTCCGAACTCATGGCCGCCTCCGCCGAACTCGGCGAGCAGGTTAAGCCCGAAATGCACCAATCGATCATCGAGATCGGCACGAAAATCTGCCAGAACGTGCACGAACTTGACGTCGACATGCGTCGCACCCGCGGCGAACTCGTCCGCGCCGCCGAAAGCCGCGGCTTGCGGGTGGCCGCCGCCGGTACCCATCCGTTTTCCAGTTGGATCGATCAGGTCATCTCGCCCGGCGAACGTTACCAGAACATCGTCGAAGAAATGGGCCAGCTTGCCCGCTCGCTCCTGATTTTCGGTATGCACGTTCACGTCGCCGTGCCCGACCGCACCACCATGATCGATCTAATGAACATGGTGCGTTATTTTCTTCCTCATCTCCTCGCGCTTTCCACCAGTTCGCCATTTTGGATGGGCCGTGACACCGGACTAAAATCTTTCCGCACCACCGTTTTTCGCCGCTTCCCGCGCACCGGTATTCCCGACCACCTCAGTTCCTGGAGTCAGTACGAAGACTACATCGAGCTTTTGATCCGCCTCAATTCCATCGACAACGCCAAAAAAATCTGGTGGGACGTTCGCCCGCATCCCACGTTTGGCACTCTCGAATTTCGTATTTTCGATGTCGTCACTCGCGTCGATGAAGCCGTCGCGATCGCCGCACTTACCCAGGCCATCGTCGTAAAATTGCACCGTCTGTATACCTCCAATATGGGTTTTCGCATGTATCACCGCGCCCTCATCGAAGAAAACAAATGGCGCGCCGCCCGCTGGGGCATCGAAGGCAAACTCATCGATTTTGGAAAGCAGATCGAAGTTCCCATGGGCATCCTTGCCGAGGAACTTCTCGAATTTGTGGATGATGTGCTCGACGATCTCGGGAGTCGCGAGGCCCTCGCGCCCATCCATCGAATTGTCACTCAAGGCACCAGCGCCGAGCGCCAGCTTCATGTCTACAAAACGACGGGGGACTTCAAAGCGGTCGTTCGCCATATCGTCGAGGAAACGCGTTCGGGCCTAACCATGCAGGCGAATTCTGCTTCTAGTTCTTTAAGGGATTAAAACTTTAAGTTTAGCCTTTATGGTGCGTTGGAAACACTTTAGCCGGGCCGAAAATTCATCGAGCATGTGCGGCTTTAGCCGCTGAGGGAATTTGTGCTTTTGCTAAATCTCATTTTTTCAAGAAATCTGGGAGCCGACATCACTCATGAAAATCGG
>Ga0182024_10020642_pt1 | contig 12027 bp, 6 predicted proteins | sample P32metaG_FD_120480 | JGI IMG/M metagenome (GOLD analysis project Ga0182024, IMG submission 120480) | Permafrost microbial communities from Stordalen Mire, Sweden - P3-2 metaG (Illumina Assembly) | ecosystem: Environmental > Terrestrial > Soil > Wetlands > Permafrost | place: Sweden: Stordalen... | reverse complement strand
AGATCGGGCACGCCGATCACGCCGTCCTTGATGGCGAAGACCACGGAAAGCGTGACCGTGCGGATGCCGAGAATCTGTCCCACAAGCCTGCCCCAAAGGCTTTTCGTATCGATGAGCAGATAGGCCGGCGCGTCTGCGCGCACCTCGTCGAGCAACTGCGGAAGCATGTCCTCGGTGAGCGCGGCCAGGCGGGCCATATCGCTGAAGAGCCCCTCTGTGGGAGGCGTAGGATTGAAATCGTCGTGGCCGCGCGTGTAGGCGCGGAAGCGCGCGCCAGTGTTCTCGATTCTCTCGCGCGAGCGGCGCGTGCCATAGAAGACCAGCTCCTCGCCGCGCCGCGCCAGCTCCGCGACGACCGGCAGAATCGGCGCGATGTGGCCGTATGTGGGATACGCAAGTACAACCGCGCGCGCCATCAGACAGTCTGCCCCGCCACGAATAACTCCGGGTTGCGCTCCACCCACTGAATCAGGCGCGCCACGCCGTCCCGCGGACGGACGCGCGGTTGCCAGCCAGTCGCTTGGGTGAGCTTGGAATGATCGGTGACGAAGTAGTGCAGGTCGCCGAAGCGGCCGTCCTGAAACTGGACATGCGCCTTCTTGCCTGTGAGCTCTTCAATGAGCGCAATGCTTTCAAGAAGCGAGATTCGATTATCCGGGCCGCCGCCGGTGTTGTAAATGCCCGGCCGCTGCGAGCGGTAGAACGCGCCAAAGGCTTCGGCGGCATCGGAGGCGTAAAGAATGTCGCGGAGCTGCTTGCCCGTGCCGAAGATCGTGATGGGCAGCCCGAGCAGGGCGCGGATGGCGAAGTTCGCCACCCACCCGTGATCCTCGCCGCCGAACTGGTTGGGGCCGTAGATTCCAGTAAGACGGAAGCAGGCGGCGCTCAATTGAAAGGTGTCGATGTAAGACTGAGTGTAGATCTCATTAGCGCGTTTCGAGGCATGCAGCGGCGTCACCGAGCCGCGCAGCAATGGCTCATCCTCATTGATGGCGATGGGGTCGCGGACATAACGCGTGGCCTCTTCGCGCAAGGAGGCGTTGATGCCGTCGGGCCCAAACGTGTGAATGCTTGAGCAAATGGCGACGGGGATTTTCGCCAGGCGCGCGGCCTCAAGCACGTTGAACGTACCGCGCGTGTTGGTGCTGAAATCGAGTTCCGGATTCTCCCACGAAATCGTCATGGCGGGTTGCGCGGCAGTATGGCAAAGATAGTCGCAGCCGCCCGCCATACGCGTCAGCGTCTCCTTGTCGCGGATATCCTCGACGGCGATTTCGACGCCGGCCTTGGCCAGCGATACGCGGTTGTGATCGCGCGCTTCCTCGCGCATATATGGATTGCGGGCGAACTCATGCTTCGCCATGTTGTCGTAGGCGATCGCTTCGGCGCCGTTTTCGCGGAAATAAGCGCAGACGTGATATCCCAGGAACCCGCATCCGCCCGTGACCAACACTTTCATGCGTCTGATTCTCCTATGTGTTTCCAGTTAGCCGGGATGTGGGGCAGGTTGGCAAAACCTGCGGCCCCTTTGTGGGGCAGCCAATCCTGGCTGCAGCCGGCTTTTCGCCGGCTCTTCGCCGTATGCCGCTCTTTGCGCCAGACCGAAAGAGCCGCCTGAAAGGCGGCTGCAGGCAAGATTGCCTGCCCCACAGTAAGTAGCACGGGAATGCTATGACCTCTGTCCCGAAAGTTTCTGCCGCAGCATCGTCTTCGTCACCGCAAGCACGCGCGGCAGTTTGATCCAGGCGATGCGCAGCGACATCCAGTTCTGCTCGAAGGCCGCCTTGACCGCGTTGACAGGCGGATATCGATAGAAGCGGCGATTGCGGAAGACGATGTTCTCTTCGCGGCCCATCGATTGTTTCCACGAAATATGTCTTTCAAATCCGTGCGCGGTGAAGAAGGCGACAGCTTGCTCCTTGGTGAAGCTGTCGCTGTAAAGCGGCGACGCGTGAATGTTCACTTCGATCTGGATCTTCTTTACGTCCGCGATGCGCGCGCCCAGCGATTCCACCACGCGAAGGTCTTCGCCCTGCGCGTCAATCTCCAGGCGATCTACCCGCGCAATGCCTTGCCGGTCGCAAAAGGCATCGAGACGGATTACTTCGACTTCGACGTCCTCTACCATCTCGAAATGCTTATAAGGATGCCACTGGTGGACCCAGGCGGTATTCGCGGCGGCGTCGAAGCTCTGTAGCGACGAGCAATCGTCGTAGCAGGCAATGTGAAAAGTCGCCGAACCGTTGTAGTTCGAAACAGCCTTGGGGATTACGCGGATGGTGGCCGCGCCGGCGCTCTTCCTTTCCAGTTCCGCCACCCGCTTCGGATTCGGCTCGAACATGTAGAGATGGTGGCCGAAGCGGCGGCAGGCTTCGATGAGCTGGTCGTCGCCGGTGAATGCGCCCACTTGGATGAAAGTTCGCGGTCTTCCGAAACGCAGCAGAAAAGACATATCGGCTCCTTATGAAATATCGGCGCGTCGGCGGAAATCGAAGATCTCGTCGGCGGCGCGCACGTGGCCGCCGGCGGCGCGCAGCGTCTCGCCCATTTTCGCCGATCCGGCCCGGAATTGGGGATCGACCAGTACGCGCCGCGCGGCATCGGAGAGGCGTTCCACCGTGGCCTGGGAACGGTCGAGCGCCACGCCGGCGCCCACGGCCTCCACTTGGCCCGCCACCACGTAGTGATCGGCGCTCTGCGGCAGCACCACCATCGGGACCCCATAAAGCATGGCCTCGTGCGCGCTATTGATGCCGCCGTGAGTAATGAAGAGTTGCGCCAATTCCAGAAGAGCCACTTGCGGCACGTATTCCCGCACCATGAAATTGGGGGGTGGCTCGGGAAGTTGGGCGCGGTCCACGCGATGGCCCACGGCAAGCACGACGGTCTGAGGCCAATTGCCGAACGCGCGGAAGCAGCGGCGGTAGAATTCGGCCTCGTAGTTGTACATGGTACCCATTGAGACAAGGATCAGCGCGCGGCCGGCGACTTGCTCCATCGGGAAATCCGCGTAGTCCTGCCGGCCGGCGATGGAAGGGCCCACGAAGCGGTATGAATCGTCGAACCCGGCGCCGCCGATTTGGAACTCGCGCGAGGTGAAGACCAGGTTGAGCTGCTGGCGGTTGCCCAGATAGTCGACGATTCCCGGACTCACGGCGCCGAACTGGCGTTGCAACCGGCGCGCGGCTTCGAAATACTTGCCGAGCGCCAGCAAGCCATCGAAAGCCAGATCGCGCGGGCCCGCGCCATATAGGTGACCCATCAGACCGGCGGCATCGATCAGCGATTCATTCATAGCGAACATGCTGCATAGCGCGGCAGCCGGCTTGCCGAGCATCTGTGCCAGCAGATTGCCCCAGACCGCATGTGCTTCGATGAGCAGATAGTCCGGGCGAGTTGTGCGCAGCTCTTCGGCCAGCGCGGGCAGAATCTGCTCGGTGGTTTCGATCAGTCCCGCCATGCCGCCCAACATGCCTCCGGCGCCGAGGTTGCGCTCGAACAGCTCGTGGTCTCCGTATGAGCGGAATTCGGCGCCCGTGCGCTCCACCTTTGCGCGGAACGGCTCGGTGGCATAGTAGATCACGCGTTCCCCGCGGCCGCACAGCTCCGCCATCAGCGGCAGATTCGGATTGAGATGGCCCGGCGCGGGATGGCCCAGCACGCAGACGGCGGCCATGGTCTACTTCCGCCTCCATGCGAGAATCTCGCTGGCCGCGCGGGTCGGCCCACCGGCGGCGCGGAACGAATCGCCGATCTTGCGGGCCCCGGCGCGGTATGCGGGCTCGCTCAGAACGCGGTCCGCCATTGCGCGGAGATTCCGCGGCTCGATGTCCGGCGCTCGCAGCATCAATCCGGCGCCAAGTTCCGTTACTCGCGCAGCCACCAGGTGCTGATCGCCATGCTGTGGGAGCACCAGCAGCGGGACATAATGCCACAGCGCCTCGCTCACGCTATTCATGCCGCCGTGCGTGATGAAGAGCGACGCTTGCGGCAAGATCTCCAACTGCCGAGCGAATTCGTGCAGCTCGAAATTCTCCGGCGCCACGCCCAGCGATGCCGGGTCCGCTTTTCCCGTGGTCATCAGCACGCGGTACTTCGCGCCGCCGAAGGCCTCGAAGCAGGCACGGTAGAAATGCGGCAAATCATTGAAGATGGTGCCCATCGAGATGTAGATAAGCGGGCCGGCGCCAACCGCTCCCTCACGGTCGCGGCTCTGATCGGAGCCGCGCGCGTCCATCGAAGGGCCCACAAATTTATACGTATCGTCGTATTCATCCCCGGCGAGGTGAAAATAACGCGAAGTGAAAACGATGTTCAGCGACTGCCGGTTGGCGAAAAACTCGACCATGTTCGGGCTCTCGGTTCCGAACTTGCGGTCGATGCGCTGCGACGTCATCAGATAAGTGTTGAGCGCGTCGATGCCGGAAAGCAGCATCTCCTTCGGCGCGTAGCCGTAGGCTTGCCGCACCATGTTTTCCACGGTCAGGGCGCGATCGTCGGTCACGAATACCGAGCCGAGCATGGCGGCGGGAGTGCCCAGAACCTGCCGCGCCAGATTGCCCCAGACGCATAGCGAATCGATCAGCAGGTAGTCGGGCGCGATGGCGCGCAACTGCGGCAACAGATCGGGCAGCACTCGCTCGGCGAGACTCATGGCGAAGGCCATCACGCTGTAGAGGCCGCCGGTGTGCGCCGGAGGGCGAAAGTCCTCGGCATCGCCATAGCTCGCGTATTCCGCGCCGGCCGCTTGCACGCGCTCACGGAACGGTTCGGTGGCGAAATAGACCACGCGCTCGCCGCGCCGCGCCAACTCCGCCACCAGCGGGAAGGTGGCGTTCATGTGGCCGTGCTCCGGCAGATTGAGCACTACTACTGTCGACACACCGCGGCCTTTCCACGAAGTTGCGCGGCGGCGCGCTGCGCGTCGTCAAGGCAGAGCGAGAGCCGGTCGGCGAGCACTTGCACATGCGGAGTTCGTAACGCGCTGAGATGCTCGCCGGGCACGAATTGCACGTCCGTGGGCGCAAGGGCCGACCATCCCCAGGAAGGGTCGCCATCCGCTGAACGATCCGGCGGCTCGGCCTGCGTGCGAAGCAGCGCGATGCGCACGGGCAAGGGACGATCCGGAATGCGGTAGCGGATCTGCGTATGGGCTTTGAACATTTCGAGCACGTTGCGGATCTGGCCGGGCCCGGCCTCCTCCGGAAAGAGGCGCGCCTCCGTCAGCGCGGCGCGGAAATACTCAAGCTGCGCGGCGCCATCGAGCGCTTCAAGAGCGTCGAGCGAGATATCGAGGTCGGGATTCAGTAGTTGTCCAATTCGGCCGGCGAGCTCGAACATCCAGCGCGCGTTGGTCCAGCCGCTGACGTCGCGATTAGCCGCGGAGGTTGGCGTAGGCGTGGGCGTGTCGATAATTGCGACTAACGCCACCTCCTGCCCGCGCCGCGCCAGTTGCTGCGCCATTTCATAGGCTACCCATCCGCCTAGCGAATGGCCGCCAAGGAAGTAAGGGCCGTCAGGCTGGAGGCTCTCCACCGAACGCAGGTAATGCGCGGCCATTTCCTCCACGGAACGCTGCGGCGGCGCTTCGCCTTCGAAGCCCACGCCTTGCAATCCATAGAAAGGCTGATCGGGACCAAGGTGGCGCGCCAGATTGTAGAGGTAGATGACGTTGCCACCGGCGCCGGGAACGCAGAAGAATGCAGGCCGCGCGCCGGAAGGCTGAATGGGAACCAGCGCCGAATAGCCCCGCGGCGGGGCCTCGCGGCGAAGGATGCCCGCCAGTTGTTCCACCGTGGGTCCGCGGAGGATGGTGGTGAGCGGCACGCGCTGGCCGGTCTCCTTTTCAAGCAGCGCCGCCAGCCGCACGGCCAAAAGCGAGTGGCCGCCAAGATCGAAGAAGTTGTCCTTCACGCCCACCGGGCGGATGCCGAGCACCTGCTCCCATACGGCTGCGATCTTGAGCTCCAGCGGCTCGCGGGGCGCGACGAAGCGCGACGCCGCGCGCGAAACTTCGGGCGCGGGCAGCGCTGCCCGGTCGATCTTGCCATTAGGCGTAAGTGGAAATTCGTCGAGCGCGACCAGGAACGCGGGGACCATATATGCAGGCAGGCGCTCGGCCAGATATCGGCGAATCTCGCCGACCGCCGGCGATGCTCCGCGCGACGTGAAGTAAGCGGCGAGTTGTCCGTTCGAGACAGCGGCTGCGGCTTCTTCCACTCCGGGATACCGAGCGAGCACGTTTTCAATCTCTCCCAGTTCGATTCGATAGCCGCGAATCTTGACCTGGGAATCCATGCGGCCCAGGAAACACAAATCGGACCCGGGGCTCCGCCCCACGAGTCTTACCAGATCGCCCGTGCGAAAAAGCCGCGCGCCGGGCCGACCGCTGAAAGGGTCGGCGACAAAGCTGGCCTCGGTCAACTCAGGCCGGTTCAGATATCCGCGCGCCACCCCTGCGCCCCCGATATAGAGCTCGCCAACAACGCCGGGCGGCACGGGCTCCATGTTGCCATCGAGCACGTAAAGTTCAGTATTTGCAATAGGCCGTCCAATGGGTACGGCGCCGGTAAGATCGTCAACCACTTCATACACGCAGCAGCCGACCACGGTTTCCGTCGGCCCGTACTCGTTGATGAGCCGGGTCTCGGGCGCGTGCTTCCGCCAGAACGCCAGCATGTCGCCGCGTAGCGCTTCGCCGCCGATAACGAATGCATTGGCGCGGCCGGCGCACTCCTCTGGCCGGAGCAGTTGGCTGAGGATTTCCAAATGCGCGGGGGTGATCTTGATCAGGCTGAATCCGCGATTGGCGCGCAGGCATTCGGCAAGCGATTCAATGGCGCGATCCTCGGGCAGCATCACGATTTTGCCGCCCGTAATCAGCGGTGCGAAGAAGCTGGTGATGGTGGCGTCGAAACCAATGGCGGAACTGACCGGCGCGCCACAGCCTTCGGCGGCCCGGTAGGCTTCCACGCACCAGCTCAGGTAGTTGGTGAGGCCGCGATGCTCAATCAGCGTACCTTTAGGAAGGCCGGTGGATCCCGACGTATAGATCACATAGGCAAGATGTGCGGGCGTGGTCTCCACAGCGTCGTCGTGCCGCACCGAACCGCGCGCGTCAGCAAGCGGACGCCGGTCGCGGGCGAAAGCAGCGTCCGACTCGCTTACGCTCGCGGTTCCGTCCATGCGGATGATCGCAACGCCGGCAGGCACGGTGAAGCACGGAGCCAGCGCGTCCGTGCCGATCACCACGGGCATGCCGGCGTCGAGCATCATGAATTCGAGCCGCTGCGCGGGGTAGCTTGGGTCGAGCGGCACGTAGGCGCCGCCGGCTTTCAACACCCCCAGAATGGCGACTACCAGATCGAGCGAGCGCTCGATGCACACGCCCACAAGTACCTCGGGGCCAACGCCCAGTTCGCGCAGCCGCTGCGCCAATTGGTTCGCGCGGAGGTTTAGCTCCGCGTAGGTGTATGCGCCCGGCAAGCCGAACATTTCGGCGGCGATGGCGTCCGGAGTGAGCGACGCCTGCCGTTCGAACATCCGCTGCACGGGCGTTTCGGGATAGCTGACGGCTGTCTTGTTGCCGTCGAATAGAAGGCGGCGCCGCATTTCCGTCGAGACCAGCGGCAGCGCGCCGATGGAGCGCCGCGGATCGGCGACCGCCGCTTCGAGCAATGTGACATAGCACGCAGCCATGGTTTCAATGGTCTCCGGCAGGAAAAGGCCGGTGTTGTATTTGAGGGTGGCCGTAAGATCGAGATCGTTTTCCGTGACATGCAGACCCATATCGAATTGGCCTTCCTCCTCGGCGAGCTCGAACGGCCCCACGGGAAAGCCTCCGGCTATCGCCGCGGCGCCGTTGCGATAAGCGGGCGGCCGTTTCAGCAGCGAGAAATCCGCCTGGAAGATGGGTGAACGGCTCGGGTCGCGCTTAGGTTGCAGGCGCTTCACCAGCAGAGCGAAGGGCATCTGCTGACGCTCGATGCCGTCGAATGTTTTGCGGCGGATCTGGGCGAGAAGAGTGGTAAATTCGGGGTCGCCGCTTAGGTCGGCGCGTATGGGGATGGGGTTCGTGAAATAGCCAACCACGCCGGCGAATCCGGCGGGCCGGCCAGCGGTAGCGCAGCCAATCGAGACTTCGCTCTGCCCGGCATAGCGGCCGAGCAGCACGGCGAATGCGGTAAGCAGCGTGTTGTGCAACGTGGCGCCCTGTGTGCGCGCCAACTGGCGAAGCTTGCCGGTTAGATCGGCGCCGATGGCGAGGCGGTGAGACGCGCCGCGAAACGCCTGCACCGCGGGACGGGGGAAATCGGTGGGCAGGTTGAGCGCGAGCAGGTCGCCGGCCAGTTGCTGCCGCCAGAAATTCCACAACTCTTCGCCTTCGGGTCCGGCGAGCATTTCCCGCTGCCGGCGAAGGTAGTCCGTGTAGGTGGCGCGCACGGGCGGAAGGGTCTTGCCGGCATAGAGGGCCTGTATTTCCTCGATCATCGTCCAGAACGAGAGAGCGTCGCAGGCGATGTGATGCATGCTCAAAAGCAGGACATGTTCCTCGCCCCGTGGGGCAGGCGCTTTCGCCTGCCAACGGCGCGTGAAGAGTTCCGCGCGCAGCACTGGGCCGGTGCGGAGTTGAAATGGGCGGCGATGAGCGTCGCCGACGCGCCGTTTCAGTTCGTCCTCGCTCCATGCCGATGCGTCGATTTGCGTCAAGCGGATGGCGGAGCGCTCGTGGATCTCCTGTTCGGGCTCGCCTGCCGGGGCGGAGAAGGTAGCCCTCAATGATGGATGGCGGCCCGCGAGCGTCTGTAGCGCGCGGTCAAGCGCCGCCGGATCGATCGCCGACTGAATGCGCAACGCAACTCCGACATTATACGCGGGGCTTTCGGGGGCGCTCTCGTGGATGAACCAGAGAGCTTCCTGTCCGTAAGAAAGCGGATAGCGGTGCGCGGCGTCAGCGAGGCGGGGAAGTGGAACTGCGGGCGCGCCGTCCCATTCGAGCAGCGCACACGCCGTTTGCGCCACGGCTTCCACGCTGGGGCTCGAAAGCAAGCTATCGAGGCTCAGATCGACGCCCAACTCGGCGCGCAGCCAACTTTGAATCTCGGCCGTCATCAGCGAATCCAAACCGAGTTCGGCCAACGAATGCATGCTATCCGCGGGCGCGCTCAATCCCAGCGTCGCGCCGATTTGCCTTGCGAGGGCGTCGAGCACGGCGGCTCCTCGGGTCGCCGCCGGTAACTCCCGCAGGCGGCCAGCCAGCTTTTCAGTGGACGCTTCGACAGCCTTCGGCTTGGTTTCCTCCGTTAACGCCCAGTAGCTTTGGCGTTCGAATGGATAGGTAGGTAGAGCGACGGGCACGCGCGTGCCACCGCGGCTGGCATAATACGCAACCCAATCGACGGCTGCGCCACGCAGATATTGTCCGGCGAGACTTGCAACGCCGGGCGCCGGGCGCGAAGGATCGCGCAAGGCTGCCAATCCTTCGGCCAAGGTAGAAGCGGCGATGCAGGCGCGGTGCTCGAAATGCGCGCGGCCAATGTTCGACGTGTAGCAAACGTCCGTCCAATTCCACTCTGGATTCGCAGTGAGAGCCGCGGCATATTGGCGCGTCAATTCTTCGAGCGCGGCAGGCGACCGGGCGCTCAGCGTGAGCAGATACGGCTCGCCGTCGGATGCGGACGCCGGCTCCGGCGCGGGAGCTTCCTCCAGAACCACGTGGGCGTTGACGCCGCTCAATCCGAATGAGCTGACGCCGGCAAGGCGCGGGCGCCCCGTCTCGGGATCGGGCCATTCCGTGAGCTCGACCGGCACACGCAACGGGATTTCATTCCAAGAAATGCGCGGAGTGGGCGTATGGAAATGCAGGTGTGCCGGGATGCGCTTGTGCGAAAGGGCCAACGCCGTCTTGAGCACTCCCGCTATGCCGGCAGCAGCTTCCAGATGGCCGATGTTGGTCTTGACCGATCCAACCAATAAGTCGCGCACGCGGCCCTTACCCATCACCCGGACAAGCGATTGGATCTCGATAGGGTCGCCCAGCGCCGTGCCTGCGCCATGGGCCTCTATGTAGCCGATATCCGCCGCATCCACGCCTGCCGCGGCAAATGCTTTGCGGAGCGTCTTGTCCTGCGCAGGCCCATTGGGGACGGTGAGTCCGGCGCTCGCTCCATCGTGGCTTACGGCCGACCCGCGAATCACGGCGAGGATGCGACGGCGGTTGCGAACGGCGGCGGACAAGCGCTCCAGCACCAGAACGCCGCAGCCTTCGCCGCGCCCGTATCCATCGGCGGCGGCATCGAAGGTTTTCGAGCGGCCGTCGGGGGCCAGCGCGCGCAGTTTCGAAAGCATAACGCCGGTGACTGGGTTCAGAATCACGTTGACGCCGCCGGCCAGCGCCAGGTCGCACTCACCCGCGTTGAGCGCCTGCGCGGCCAGGTGCAGCGAGACCAGCGACGATGAGCACGCCGTGGCCACCGCCATGGCCGGCCCTTGCAGGCCCAGATAGTAAGCTAGGCGTCCGGCCGTAAAACTCAGATCGTTGCCCGAGAGCATGTAGGGGTCGATGCGGGCCACGTCGATGTGGTCAGCCAGGCGGAATGCGTAATCGCAGCCCATCACGCCCACGTAAACGCCGGTGGAAGCCCCGGCCAAGCTATCGGGCGCGATGGCCGCATTCTCGAGCGCTTCCCAGCTCACTTCGAGAAGCAAGCGCTGCTGTGGATCGAGCTGCCGGGCTTCGCGCGGCGTGATGCGGAAGAAATCGGCGTCGAAGCGGTCAACTGAATTTAGAAAGCCGCCCTCGCGCACGCACATCTTGCCGGGTGCGCTGGCATCGGCGTCATAGAAAGCGTCGGCGTCCCAGCGGTCCTCGGGGATGCGTGTAATCGCGTCGGTTCCGGATTCAAGCAGATGCCAATACTCTTCGGGCGAGCGCACGCCGCCCGGAAAACGGCAGCCGGCGCCCACGATGGCGATGGGTTCGGAGCGGCCCTGCTTGAGGGCGGCCACCTCGGCGCGCAGGCCGCGAATCTTCACCAGCGCGTCCTGGAGAAGCTTGTGGTAATCGGCCGGCGCGTTCGACTCGGGCTTCATACGCAATGCCACTTGCTTAGCTTATTGTAGGGCGGACCCCCTGGTCCGCGCGGGTCCCCCTGGACTCGCCTTTCGCCCTTGCTCGAAATCACTCCCTCATCGTAAGGGAGCGATTTCGCATTAGAGCCGAATCTCACGGCCAGCAGGCGGGCGAGGTTCATACGTGCATCTTGGGAAGCGCGTCCAGTTCGGCGAGCAGCAGAGCTTCGGCCTCCTCCTCGGATAGATCCGCGATCTCTTCGGCAAACCGCCTATGCTCTGCCGCCATATCCGCGCCGGAATGTGGCGCGGCATCAGGCGCCAGATGCCGCGCCAGGGAACGTGGCGTGGAATACTGCCACGTGATGGTCGGAGCCACCGCGCGGCCGAGCCATTCGCCAAGCTGCTCTGCCAGTTCCACGGCCGCCAGCGAGGTGAATCCGAAATCGGCGAACGGCTGGTTAGGGCGGATCTCGCGGATGTTCAGCGCCAGGTTTGCTGCCATCCAGTCCATAATGTGCCGCTCCAGCGCCGCCGCGTCTTTCACCGTCTCCACGGGCATTGAAGCCTTCCCTTGCGCACTGCGATACTCGTCGCGCAGAACGCGCTTGAGAATCTTACCCGAGCGGCTCTTGGGAATCTCAGCCACAAAATCGATTTCGGCGGGCAGCTTGTATTCGGCAATGGATGCGCGACAGCAGGCGATCAGCTCAGCCGCGGTGGCCGTGGCGCGGGGCTTGAGCGTTACGGCGGCGCGCACGCGCTCGCCCAGCACTGGGTCCGGCACGCCATACGCCGCCGCTTCGGATACGGCCGGGTGCCGGTAGAGCGCGTTCTCCACCTCGGCGGGATACACGTTGTAACCGCCCACGATGACCATGTCCTTGAGACGATCTTCGATAAAGAAGTAGCCGTCCGCGCTGGCGCGCCCAATATCGCCTGTATGAAACCAGCCGT
>Ga0182024_10020641_pt1 | contig 12027 bp, 16 predicted proteins | sample P32metaG_FD_120480 | JGI IMG/M metagenome (GOLD analysis project Ga0182024, IMG submission 120480) | Permafrost microbial communities from Stordalen Mire, Sweden - P3-2 metaG (Illumina Assembly) | ecosystem: Environmental > Terrestrial > Soil > Wetlands > Permafrost | place: Sweden: Stordalen... | reverse complement strand
GGTTTTGGGAAGGCTAGCGCGGGGGTGGAAAGCGGCATTCCGGGATTTTCCCGATGGCAAGTCAGGTAATAAGGTGGCTGGTAGTCAGGTGTTTGCCGGAGGTGAAATCAGGACAAGTGGCGGCCCAGTTTACCCGGTTGCTCCGATACCGGGAAACTTGCGGATAGGGTAGGATGCGCTCATGAAAAACGCGCAGCATACCCCGACCGGAAAAAACAACCCGCTCCGCCAAGCGGGGCGGAAGACCCTGGCGGTCTTGATTTGGCTGACCCTGGGAGCGATGCTCCCGTTGAGCGCACAAGTGGAAGCGCCGAGCAGCGGGGTGCCGTTTGAGAAGGCGCTGGCCGACGCGCGGCAGGTGGTGGCGATGAATTCGGACTGGAAAGTGTTTCAGGCGCACGGCGAGTCGATGGAGCCGGAGTTTGGGGCGTCGTCCCTGTTGCTGGTGTCGGAAGCGGGTTACGAGAATTTGCAAGCGGGCATGGTGGTGGTTTACCGCGATGCGTCGGGTGACCTGGTGGCGCACAAGCTGGTGGCGGCGACGGCGAATGGCTGGGTGGTGCAGGGGTTGAACAATGACCGCCCGGATCCGGGATTGGTGACGGCGGAGAACCTGCACGGGGTGGTGTTCGGGGTGTTGCATTACCAGACGGGGTCGGAGAAGCTGGTCGCGATGGACAGCAGCGCGCAGCCGGAAGTGGCGCTGGCGAAGCGTTACTAGGATTCGCGATGGAAGAGGGGCGGTTTGAGTGGGGTGGGTGGATTTTGAAAGAGAACCTTGGCGACGGGAGGGTTTCGGGAGTGAGGGATTGCTTTTTTTTGCAAAGAAATTAAGTTGATTGACGCGGGGACGATGTCTACAAATGTCCCCCTGCCGGTAAGCGCATTTGGCTGCCGGCGAAGTCTTTCCCCATTCTGTCACCCATCCCATTGTCATCATGAGCGCACCCAGTCCCGCACCGAGCCCCGCCCCCACCGCTGCCCCCGCCACTGAAGCACCGAAGTACAAGGAAGAGGCATTGACCGAAATCGATCCGCGCCTGCAACGGCAGGTGGACACGGCGGACAAGGCGATCGACAAAAACTCGACGTACTCGATTGAGATCTGCATGCAGATTCTCGCGAAACATCCGGGGTGCCTGGACGTGCGCAAGATCATGCGGAAGGCGCAGCGCCGGGCGGTATCGGCGAAGAGCAAGGGGATGACGGGATTTTTGAAGCTGACGAACACGCCCTTCGTGATGAAGGCGGGGTCGCAGTTGAAGACGGACCCGAAGGGGGCGTTGGAGACGGCGGAAAAGATGCTGACGACGAACCCGCAAAACGTGCAGGCGATGCAACTGGTGGGACAGGCGGCCGAGGCGATGGGTTTGTGGAAGACGGCGGTGTTCGCGTATGAGAACGTGCGCGAGGTGGAGCCGGACAACGTGAAGAATTTGCTGGCGCTGGGCAGCGTGCACATCAAGTCGGGCGACGCACGGGCGGCGGTGGCGTGCGGGGAGGCGATTTTGGAGTCGAACCCGGGGAACGGGGAGGCGCAGGCCTTGATCCGGCAGGCGTCGGTGGCGATCACGATGGACAAGGGGAAATGGGAAGAGAAGGGCGATTTCCGGGACAAGCTGGCGAACAAGGACCAGGCGGTGGCGCTGGAGCAGCAGGCGCGCATGGTGAACGACGCGGACACGCTGAACCTGCTGGTGGGGCAAATGGCCGAGAAGATCGCGAAGGACCCGGAGAACGTGAATTTATACCGCGACATCATCGGCTACCTGAAGCAATTGCAGCGTTACGACGACGCGCTGGAGTGGGTGCGGAAGGCGCGGCAGCAGCCATTGGGCAAGGCGGACAGCACGCTGGAGAAGCTGGAGTCGGATTTTGTGGTCAACGGGATGGAGCAGCGCATCGCGCAACTGACGGAGAAGCTGGCGCAAAGCAGCGACCCGACGGCGGAGGCGCAACTGGCCGAGTTGAAGAAGCAGGAGCGGGAATTCCGGCTGCAACAGTCGAAGGGGATGGTCGAGAAGTATCCGAACGACTACGGATTCCGCTACCAATACGGGACGCTGTTGTATGAAGTGGGGCAGATGGACATGGCAATCCGCGAGCTGCAACTGGCGCGGCGCAACCCGAAGGTGGCGCACCACGCGATGCTGTATTTGGGGAAAGCCTACCGCAGCAAGCACATCCTGGACCTGGCGGAAGAGCAACTGGAGCAGGCGAAGAAGGAGCTGGCGCTCATGAGCGACCTGAAGAAGGAAATCATTTACGAGCTGGCGCAGGTTTACCGGCAGCACAACAAGGAAGACCAGGCGATGGCCGAGTTCAAGACCTTATACTCGGTGGACATCGACTATCGCGACGTGGCGAAGGTCATCAACGAATATTATGAAAAACGCTCAAAGGGCTAAACGAGGGATTATAAACATGCCGGCAGGGCTTAACCGGCGGGCCCGGGTGGCGATGCTGGCGGCGGGACTGCTGGTCGCGGCGTCGCCGGCATGGGCGCAGACTTCGGACATGGTGACGGAGCGGCAGACGTTGTTGCAGGTGGAGGCGTCGAAGCAGCAGGCGCAGGCGACTTACGACGCCAACCTGCAGAAGGCGGAGACGGAGGGGTGGTCGCAGTCGAAGATCATGATCAATCTGGACGCGCGGTGCCCGGCGGCGACGGCGCTGGGGTTTTTCGGGGCGTATGCGAGCACGGACGCGGATCCGGCGAAGGCGGCGGAAGCGCAGGCGCGGTTTATGCAATTGCTGGCGGTGGCGCAGCCGATCGCGCAGCAGTTGATGAAATTGGCGACGAGCGCGAAGTATGTCGGGCTGACTTTTCCGCCGGAGCTGGAGCCGCAATTGAATGTGTTGCAGGGGCAGCTTTACGGGGCGGTGGCGAAGATTTACGGGGACGCGGCACTGGGGGATTTGCAGCGGTATGTGGCGGCGCAGTCGCAGGGGTCGGTGGTGGGGCAGGTGTCGACGGCGTCATCGTGAAGGATTGAAAAGGCCCCGCGGGCGGCCCAAGATGCGGGGCCGGATTGGCGGATTGCCGGCGCCGCGGATTTATTTTACAACGATTCGGCCATGGCCACGCACATTCATCCCACGGCGATTATCGAGTCCGGCGCGCAACTGGACGAGGGGGTGAGCGTGGGGGCATATGCGTATGTGGGGCCGGAGGTGAGGCTGGGGGCGGGGACGGTGCTGCACCATCATGCGTGCGTGGAGGGGTTCACGGAGATGGGGCGGGAGAACGAGGTGTTTCCGTTCGCGTTGATCGGGTCGAAGACGCATGACTTGAAATTCACGGGGGGGCGGCCGGGTTTGCGGGTGGGGTCGCAGAATGTTTTTCGGGAGTATGTGACGGTGCACGCGGCGACGCAGGACGGGCAGTTTACCCTGCTGGGGGACGGGAACGTGCTGCTGGCCTACAGCCATGTGGCGCATGACTGCGTGGTGGGCAACGGGCTGGTGATGAGCAGCCACGCGGCGTTCGGCGGGCATGTGGTGGCGGGGGACCAGGTGGTGGTGGGGTGGAACGCGGGGGTGCACCAGTTTTGCCGGCTGGGGTCGCACAGCATGGCGGGGGCGTGCGCGAAGGTGGTGCAGGATGTGCCGCCGTTCATGATCGCGGACGGGAATCCGGCGGAGGTGCGGACGGTGAACAAGGTGGGGATGGAGCGGCGCGGGTTCAAGCCGGAGGCCATCGAGATGGTGCGGTCGGTCTACAAGGTGCTTTACCGCGAGGGGTTGAACCGGAGCCAGGCGATGGAGCGGTTGCGGGCGCATCCGCAGGCGGCGGATCCGCTGGTGGCGGAGATGCTGGCGTTTGTGAGCCAGAGCGAGCGCGGGCTGGCCTAAGCGGGCAGGGGGCTAATCATTGATCCAACTGGCGATGTTGTCGGCATTGCCGGGGTTGGAATTATTGTCGAAATAGTCGTTGGGGATGACGCCGCTGGTTTCCATGCTCTCAGGGAAGACCTGGCTGTCAGAACTGGGGGCTTGATCGGCGCCGCGGGAGACGAGGAGGTAGCCGATGGCCTTCCAAGTGCGCAAGGTGGGGTCGGGTTGGATGGCGTCGTTCACGGTTTTATAACGGTAGAGGTAGGCGTTGCCCCAAGGGTCAAGCAGGACGGGGTTGGAATGGTTGGTGTCGGTGCCGATGGTGAACTGGGCGACGTCGAGGAAGGGTTTGTAGGGGATGGTCTGGGTGGTGGAAGCGGAGTTAGACATGGTGACGCTTTTGGCGCCGGGGAAGGTGGCGACAGTGGCGCCAGTTTTGGCGTCGGTGGCGTGTTCCCAGCGGGCGCGACCGGTGAGGGCAAGGATGAGATTGTCTTCGGAATCGGACGAGCCGGCGACGGCGGGCGGGTAATCCCCATACTGGGCTTTGAACGCATTGAGGGCGACGCCGATGGCCTGGATTTCACCTTTGGCCTTGGTGTTGTTTTGCTTGGCGGTGATGCCTCTCTGGACGGAGATGGTGATGCTGAGCAGGATGATGATGATCACCATGACGGTGAGCAATTCGACCAAGGTAAAGCCAGCCTGGCGGGATGCGCGATGCCGGGGTGAGGGATGCGAAGCACGAAACATGTCGGTGAATGGGTATGGGTTGGGGATGGGGAATTAACGGGGACAGCGGTGATTATGGGGGCGGGAAACGGAAAATGGAAGATGGAAAGTGGATGGGGGCATGGAAGATGGGCGGGTGAATGGAAGATGGAAGATGGAAGAGGCGACTGAGGGGACTGATGGGACTGAGGGGAATGAGGGGATTGAGGCGGCTGATGCGGAAGCAACCGAAGCACGAGCAGGGATCATAAGAGGCTGTTGCGGGGATGCGGCTGGACAAGCGGGGGAGGGTTGTGGTTATAATTTGGCGACAACACGTCGCATGAGCACCCGAGATTTTGCCGCCGTCATAGACCAGATTCGGATGGAGGACCCGCGTTTTGACAAGGGGGCCTATTTTTTTGTGCGGCAGGCGCTGGACCACACGCTGAAGGGGGAGAAGTCGAAGGGGGTGAAGAAGGAGACGGTGGGGCGGCTGGGGAGCCACGTGAGCGGGCAGGAGTTGCTGGCGGGGATCCGGGAGTTCGCCCTGGAGCAATACGGGCCGATGACGTTTGCGTTGCTGGAGGGTTGGGGGTTGCGGCGGTGCGAGGATTTCGGGGAGATTGTGTTTCACCTGGTGGACTATGGGGTGCTGGGGAAGACGGAGCAGGACCGGCGGGAGGATTTCGCGGGGGGGTATGATTTTCGGGAGGCGTTTTTGCGGCCATTTGAGCCGGCGCGGGGGCAGGCGGGGGAGGCACGGACGCGGCTGGAAGAGAGAGAGTAGCAGGGCGGCGGGTGGGAAAAGGTTAGACAAACGGGGGGCGGGCGGGCAATGGTAGAGGGCTAACGCGCGTGTGCGCGTGACTGCACCCGCTCTCATCATGGCCTTTTGGTTTTGGTTTTTCGCCGGTGTCGGCGTTGGCGGCTTCCTCGGGTGGCTGCTTTATTTGTCGGCGCGGCGGGAGTCGGTGCAACTGGACGAGGAGATGCAGCATTTGCAGCAGGAGAAGCAGATCGTGGTGGAGTTCATGCACAACATGGTGGAGTCGACGGGGCAGGGGTTGAGCAAGCGGGAGTTGTTTCAGCGGATCGTGCATGCGGCGATTTTGAGCACGGGGGCGTTGAGCGCGTGCGCGTATGAGCGAACCGTGGACGAGCAGTTGAAGGGGGTGGCGGTGGAGGGGTTGTTTCCGCCGCAGCGGCTACTGCCGGGGGAGGGTGGGACGGAGGCGCCGGCGACGCGGGCGAAATTTTTGGAGCAGGTGCTGAAGGCGGAGAACTACGCGATGGGGGAGGGGTTGATCGGGTCGGTGGCGCGGAGCGGGAAGGCGGTGCTGATCACGGACGCGCAGAAGGACCCGCGGGTGGTGGTGCACGCGGATCCGTCGCTGGTGGTGCGGTCGCTGATTGTGGCGCCGATTTTATTCCGGGAGAAAGTGCTGGGGGTTTTGGCGGTGGCGAACCCGACGGACGAGGTGGCGTTCAACGAGGCGGATTTTTCGCTGGTGCAGTCGCTGGCGGAGCAGGCGGCGCTGGCGCTGCACAATGTGGAGCTGATGCGGATGGAGATCGAGAAGTCGAAGCTGGACTTTGATTTGGCGGTGGCGAGCAGCGTGCAGGGGTTGCTGCTGCCGCGGTCGTTTCCGCAGAACGCGGCGCTGGAGATGGACGCGCTTTACACGACGGCGCAGCAGGTGGGCGGGGACTTATACGATGTGTTTCCGCTGGAGGGGGAGCGGGTGGGGGTGGCGGTGGCGGACGTGTCAGGCAAGGGCGTGTCGGCGTCGCTGCTGATGGCAATTTGCCAGACGAACCTGCGGCATTTCGCGCGGCTGCAGGACTCGCCGGCGGAGGTGTTGCGGCGGATCAACCGGGAGATGGCGCTGGAGATTCCGGAGAAGATGTTTATCACGATTATTTACGCGATTGTGGACACGGCGAAGCACGAGATCACGCTGGCGCGGGCGGGGCACGAGTTGCCGCTGCTGCTGCACCAGGACGAGACGACGGGGCATCTGGAGGTAAGGACGATCGGGTCGGAGGGGATGGCGCTGGGGATGGTGCCGCCGGATATTTTCGACTCGGTGATCGGGGACCAGAGCGTGGCGTTCACGCCCGGGGACGTGCTGGTGCTGTATACGGACGGGGTGACGGAGGCGTTGAACGCGGAGGGGGAGGAGTTTTCGTCGGGGCGGCTGGCGGATTCACTGAAATATTTGCGGCAGCACAGCCCGAAGGAAATGAACCAGGGGATTCTGGCGAACGTGAAGACATTTGCGGGGGCGAGCGCGCAGTATGACGACATCACGCTGGTGACGGTGAGGCACAAGTGAGGGGTGGAGCGACAGAGTAAATGCCGGGAGTGTCAGTTGGGCGCGGAGAGACGGGGTTGCCCACGGGCGGCGTGCCAAAGCCGGATGACGGTGAGAGTGCGGGCCGCATCATCGATTTGAATCACGATTCGATAAGGGGCGGCGATCACTTCGCGCAGGGTTTCGCGCGAATATTCGGGAACGACACGGGCGCTGCGGGGATGCTCGATCAAGCCTTCAACAGCGGCAATCAAGCGTTCGCCCATTTTGCGTGCTGCGGCGGGGTTATCGGCAGCGATATAGGCAACGATGTTCCGCAGATCGAGAAGCGCGGTCTCGGTCCACAGGACTACGAAAGCCATTGCGAGAGTTGTTGCTTAACCTGGGCATGGGGGAGAGTGCGGCCGGCCTGGGCGTCGCGCAGTCCCTGATCGACGGCGTGCAGAAAACGGATTTTTTCCTCCACATCGTCCCAAGTCGCGTCGGCGGGGAGATGTTGAACGGCTTCGAGAACCTGGTCTTTGACGGACATGGGGGAAGTTTAGACCGGAGCGAGTAGTGGTGCAAGCCTGTGAAAGTGCGGGTGGAGTTTCACAGGGTCGCTTCGCGGTGGTCGAGGCGGGTGAGGAGGCGGCGGAAGACGGTGTCGCTGATTTGGGCGGTGTTGCGGAGGTGGAGGAGCTGGCGGCGCTCGGCTTCGAGGAGGCGCTGCCAGACGCGGATGCGGCCGGGGTAGGCGAAGTGGTCGGCGGGGCGTTCGCCGGCGTCGCGGCGGGCGCTTTCCTGGAGTTCAAAGTAGCGCTGGCGGAGGTAGGCTTCGAAGTAGTCGGGGAGTTTTTCCTGCTGGTCAATGAGGTCGAGTTCCTTGAGGGCGGTTTCGGCCATGGCGAGCTGGGCGCGGGCTTCCTCGGCGAGGTCGTCGCCGTCGGTTTCGAGGTGGAGGTGGTGGATGAAGAGGGGGAGGGAGAGTCCCTGGAGGACGAGGGTGGCGACGATGACGAAGAAGGAGACGAAGATGAGTTCCTGGCGGTAGGGGAAGGTGGTGTGTTCGTCGAGGGCGAGGGGGATGGCGAGGGCGGCGGCGAGGGAGACGATGCCTCTCATGCCGGCCCAGGAGACGAGGATGGCGCCGCGCCAGCCGAGGGCGGCGGGGGCTTGGTCGGGGTGAAGGTGATGGCGCCACATGCGGATGAGGCCGTAGCCCGGCAGGATGAAGAGGAAGCGGGCGGCAATGACGGCGAAGCAGATGACGGCGGCCTGGAGGGTGAGGATGCCGAGGCGGCCCTCGGCGTGAAGGCCGGCGGCGACATGGGGGAGTTGGAGGCCGATGAGGATGAAGGCGAAGCCGTTGATGAAGAAGACGAGGGCGTCCCAAATGGCGCGGACTTGGATGCGGGTGGCGGAGGGGAGCCGGGTCAGGCCCATCTGGGTGACGAACAGGCCGGTGGTGACGGTGGCGAGGACGCTGGAGACGTGGAGGAGTTCGGCAATGACATAGACGCAGAAGGGCGAAACGATCATGACCATGATCGAGACGGGGGAGCCTTGGACGGTGAGGCGGGCCCAGAGGCTGATGGCGCCGAGGCCGAGGCCGAGAAGGATGCCACCGCCGCCGGCGAGGGCAAATGAGCCCATGGCGGCGGGGAAGGAGAAGTGGCCCTGGATGACGGCAACGATGGCAAATTGGTAAACAATCAGGGCGGTGGCGTCGTTGACGAGGCTTTCGCCCTCGATGATGGTGCCGAGGGAGGTGGGCAGGCGGAGGGTGGCGATGACGGCCGTGGCGGCAATGGCGTCGGGAGGCGAGATGATGGCGCCAAGGATGAAGCCAATGGGCCAGGGCACGCCGATCCAGTAGTGGGCGACGGCGGCGACGAGCGTTGTGGTGAAGAGGATGAGGGCAATCGCGAGGGAGGAGATGGCGCCGAGGTTGGCGCGGAAGGCGCGCCAGTCGGTGAGGAGGGCGGCGTAGTGGAGGATGGGCGGCAGGAAGAGGAGGAAGACGATTTTGGGGTCGAGCTGGGGGCTGGTGATGCCGGGGATGCAACTGAGGACGAGGCCGCCGAGGACAAGGAAAACGGGGTAGGAAACGCGCAGCCTGCCAGCCCAGACGACGAGGATGACGACGGCAATTTGGAGGAGGAGGAGGAGTTCCGCGTGTTCCATGGGTGGGCCAATACCTTAAGGCAGGAAAGGGCGGGAAGCGAAGAACGGAATGGAGGCGGGGGAAATGGCGCGGGGTTTGCTGCTTTTACATTTGAAACCAGGCAGCTTCCGGTGCTTGTTAAGGCGCCGGCGGTGAGCCGCGATTTTTTCCCATGAAGCAACCCAAGAAAGTCGGAATACTCACGGCGGGCGGACTGGCGCCCTGTTTGTCATCGGCCATCGGGGCCTTGATCGAGCGCTACAGCGCGGTCGCGCCCGGCGTGGAGATCATTTGTTACGTGGGCGGATACAAGGGTCTGTTGAAAGGCGAGAGCCTGCCGGTGACGCCGGTGGTGCGCGCGGGAGCGCATTTGCTGCATTTATACGGGGGCAGCCCGATTGGGAACAGCCGGGTGAAGCTGACTAACGTGAAGGATTGCCTGAAGCGCGGGTTGGTGAAGGAAGGGCAGGATCCGCAGAAGGTGGCGGCGGACCAACTGGTGAAGGACGAGGTGGATGTGCTGCACACGATTGGCGGGGACGACACGAACACGGCGGCGGCGGACTTGGCGGTGTTTTTGGCGAAGGGCGGCTACGGGTTGACGGTGATTGGGCTGCCCAAGACGATTGACAACGATGTTTACCCGATCAAGCAGAGCCTGGGCGCGTGGACGGCGGCGCAATACGGGGCGGAGTTTTTCGAGCACGTGGCGGCGGAGCATGGCGCAAACCCACGGATGCTCATTGTGCATGAAGTGATGGGGCGCGGGTGCGGCTGGCTGACGGCGGCGACGGCGCAGGCCTACCGGGCGAAGCTGGCGACGAAGAAATTTTTGCCGGAGCTGGGGTTGTCGCGCGAGCAGTTTGACGTGCACGGGGTGTATATCCCGGAGACGAAACTGGACATCGCGGCGGAGGCGGCGCGGTTGCGCGCGGTGATGGACCGGCAGGATTGCGTGAATTTGTTCGTGTCGGAAGGCGCTGGGGTGGGGAGCATCGTGAAGGAGATGGAGTCGCGGGGCGAGACGGTGCCGCGGGACGCGTTCGGGCATGTGAAGCTGGACGCCGTGAACCCGGGAGCGTGGTTTGCGAAGCAGTTCGCGGCGATGCTGGGCGCGGAGAAGACGCTGGTGCAGAAGAGCGGTTACTATGCGCGGGCGTCGGCGGCGAACGCGGAGGATTTGGCGCTGATTAAATTGTGCGCGGACAAGGCGGTGGATTGCGCGATGGAAGGGGCGTCGGGGGTGGTCGGGCAGGACGAGGACCGCGGCGGGGAATTGCGGGCGATAGAATTTGCGCGAATCAAGGGCGGGAAGCCGTTTGACGTGGACGTGCCGTGGTATGGGGAATTGCTGGCGGGGATGGGGCAGCCGAAGAGCGAGAAGGTGGCGGGGGCGGGGCATTAAAAAGGTGCATTATCCATCGGACGAGTGCGACGCGGCGGCTATATCATCACTTGGTTTATTGGAGACCACGAGCCACGCCATGTACATGTGGAGACCACGGGTGGAAAACTCATTGGGCGGTTGAATTTGAAATCACGGCAAGGAATGGAGGGTTGGCAACCGAGCAAGAAGCTGCTACAAATCATTGAAGAACTGGAAAAAGCAGGACGGCTATGAAATCACTGAGCAATCTTAAAAAGCCTTTTGGGACGGCCAAGATGGTGCGGATCAAGAGCGTGCGCTACCTGGCGTGGGAGGATGCGTTCGACGTGGAGTTTGACGATGGGTTGAGTTTCCTGGAGCCGCACAAAACGATTGCCAAGGCCAACAAAATTTCGCCGAAGGCCCGGCCAGTGGAGGTTGCGCTGGATGAAGAATCGCGCATCGGCTTTGAGGTTCGTTATGACAATGGCCAAGTGGCGGAAGTGTCCTGGGCTTTTATTCGGGAGTTGCCGCCGGGGAAGTGAAAACTCGAGCAGGATTTTTCAACGTGGACTGAGGCATAGTTCGTTTATTAAGGCCGGTTCATCAACGGGGAAACAAGGTGCAGCCCATGGCTATGGCCGCGGCGCGGAGCCGCCGATCGGTGGCCACGACTTCCGTTTCACCCACGGTCAAGGCACAAGCCAGATGGATAGCGTCCAAGGTTCGAATCGGAAGCGGCGGGTTAAGCTGAAAACAACGATCAAGAATCTGTCCGAAGGCGGTTTCCACCGCGTGCGACAACTCGACCCAGCGCCAATAGCCTGAAATTCCGTCTTTCAGTAACGCGGAGTGCAGCATTTGGGCCGTGCCGGGTCGAATGATTCCTTCCGCTTCTTTTCTTCGAAAAGCAGTCAACGCTTCCCAAGACGCGATGCGGGCCGTGAAGGCGCCGGGGTGAGTGCGGGCATATTCCACAAAGGCCGGGGAATCCGGTTCCGGGACATAGAGCTTGAGGAGAGCCGAAGTGTCCCAATAACTCATGCGTCGCGTTCCCCGCGCAAATCATCCCAAAGAGCATCGTTAGCCGGGGTGGTTTTGCCAGTGGCCACTTTGGCGCGCAAGTTGGCCAATCCGGCCAGCCACGCCGACTGCTCGGACGACGCCATGGGGCCGGTCGGAGCCATGCGGGTCAACAGCCAGTCACGCAATTGCTGCTGTTCGCCAACAGGCAAACGGTCGATGGCCGCCTCGATTTCAACGACGGTGCTCATGGCGGGAAAGTAACTTTTATGTGCGAGTAAATCAAGCCCGGTTTCCGGAGGTGCGGTTCGTTACCGAGTATCCGGCGGCTGGCGCAGTTCCTCGATCCAGCGGCGATGAGGGCCGGAGATGGTGAGGCGAGGAAGGTCGGTCCAGCGGATCCAGAGGAGGCCGGAGGCGGGGTTGGCGGCGGGGTCGAAGCGTGACGGGAGGGTCGCGCGGTTAATGGTTTCAGTAAAGCGGTGATGGGTGATGGTGCGGCGTTTGATGGCGAGGGGTTTTTTGTCGAGTTTGGCGGAGGGGAGGGTGGAGGCTTCGGGGAGTTCGCAGAAGCCGGCGAGGCGGCGGGAGGAGCCGGGTTTGCGGTGGAGGAGGAGTTGGCCGTG
>Ga0182024_10020640_pt1 | contig 12027 bp, 12 predicted proteins | sample P32metaG_FD_120480 | JGI IMG/M metagenome (GOLD analysis project Ga0182024, IMG submission 120480) | Permafrost microbial communities from Stordalen Mire, Sweden - P3-2 metaG (Illumina Assembly) | ecosystem: Environmental > Terrestrial > Soil > Wetlands > Permafrost | place: Sweden: Stordalen... | reverse complement strand
CTTAGGCCTCGCCGTCGCCGTCGTAGCGCTGGCGTTGTTTGCTGTGAGCTGAATGCGGCCAGGAATTGATAATTGGCGTGGTTCATTTCGCCACTGTTTCTCGCCGTGGCCAGGGCAGCCGCGACGATGGTCTAATTTCAACCGGCCAAACTCGTTGAATCAGGCCGTACATAAGGGCCGTGGTCAGTCCAATCAGTATGATCCCATTCAGAGCTTCAAGAGCACCCATAAGCCGCCAACGGTCGGCTAGAAAGATTTCCGAATGACCATAGGTTGTGATCGCGCTCAACGAATACAGAAGCGCCGACTTGCTGTCGGGTAATGCTCCGAGGAGCCGGTAGGCGCCTGCCCACATGCCGGCTTCGACTGCGTGCAAAAAAGTCGCCCAGATCGTGGTGACCCCTATGCTAAGCGCGAATGCGTAGATGAAATAACGGCGGTCCTTCGCGAGGGTCAGGACTTGCACCATTTTCACATTGAACAGGCCCAGCCCTATGACGTGAATGAGCACGGTCAGCACGATCAACGGCAGGCTCCAGGCCCAGTTGCTGTTCCAAACTGCGGCACTGTCCATGCTCAACTCACCCCTGCGGGGACAACATTGTCTATTCAATCTTCTTGAACGGATTGACCGGAAATATCCAGAGCTCACGCGCTCATCCGGCTGACCAGCGCGTCGGAAATTTCGAAATTGGCGTAGACGTTCTGCACATCGTCGTTGTCGTTCAAGTTCTCGATTAACTTGAGCACCTTCTCCCCTTGCTCGTCGTCAACCGCCACGGTGTTCTGCGGCCGCCAGGTCAGCGCCGCCTTGCGCGGCTCGCCGAATTTGGCCTCAAGCGCCTTGGCGACCGAGCCGAAATGATCCTGCCCGGCGTAGATCTCATGGGTGTCGGCCGTGGAGACCACGTCGTCGGCGCCGGCTTCCAGCGCCGCTTCGAACATCGCTTCGGCGCTTGCCGCCTTGGCGTCGTATTCGATGACGCCGACATGATCGAACATGAACGACACCGCGCCAGTCTCGGCGAGATTGCCGCCTGACTTGGTGAAACTCGCCCGCACCTCGCCGGCGGCGCGGTTGCGGTTGTCGGTCAAGACCTCGACGATCACCGCGACCCCGCCCGGCCCATAGCCCTCGTAGCGGATCTGCTCGTAGGTCTCGGCATCGCCGCCCAGCGCCTTCTTGATGGCGCGCTCGATATTGTCCTTCGGCATATTCTCGGCGCGCGCCGCCATCATCGCCGCGCGCAGCCGCGGATTCATCGCCGGATCGGGCACGCCGAGCTTGGCGGAGACGGTGATTTCGCGGGCGAGCTTGCCGAACAGCTTCGATTTCGCCGCATCCTGCCGCCCCTTGCGGTGCATGATGTTCTTGAATTGTGAATGTCCGGCCATAAGTCGCTCTCAAGACTGATGTCTGCGCCCGCTCGCGCCCCGCATCATGGGGATGAAATGATGTCGGCGGCTTTATATGGCGGCGGCTCGCAGAAATAAAGACTTCAGGCCCAAAACGTTGGCGCCCCCTGTTCCAGCGAACCGCCAAGCCGCACCGCGCCGACTTTCGTGGCAAGACCGGTCGTCGCATCGGTTTCGACCCCAATGCCACAGAGCGTGGCCGGGCCGGCCGCCGGCTCGAAGCGCGCCGCCGAAATGCGCCGCAGAAAACGCTGCAGCGGCTCGTCCTTGGCCATGCCGATCACCGAATCGAAATCGCCGCTCATACCGACGTCTGTCATAAACGCGGTGCCGCCGGGAAGGACGCGCTGGTCCGCGGTCGGCACGTGGGTATGGGTGCCGACGACGAGGCTGGCGCGGCCATCGCAGAAAAATCCCATCGCCTGCTTTTCGCTGGTGGCCTCGCCGTGGAAATCGACGACGATGGCATCGGCGGCTTTGGGCAGCACACAGGCGTTGAGCTCACGATCGAGCGCCGCAAACGGATCGTCGAGCGGGTCCATGTAGATGCGGCCCATGGCGTTGATGACGAGCGCGCGGCCGCCGTTCTTGGCCTCGATCATGGCGGCGCCGCGGCCCGGCGTGCCGGCGGGATAATTAAGCGGCCGGATCAGCCGCGGCGCGCGCTCGATAAAGACCAGCGCCTCTTTCTGATCCCAGGCATGATTGCCGAGCGTGACGGCATCGACGCCGGCCTCGACCAGTTCGCGATAGATCGCCTCGGTGATGCCGAAGCCGCCCGCTGCGTTCTCGCCATTGGCGACGACCAGATCGAGCTTCCAGTCGCGGATGAGCTTCGGCAAGCGCTCGACGACCACGGTGCGCCCGCTCCGCCCGACAATGTCGCCGATGAAAAGAATACGCATGCTCAACCGTTTATCCGGATCGCCTCGCGCTCCGTTAGCACGAGATCGAGCCGCGCGTCGCGCTCCGTCGCCGGCACGGTGGAAACTTCCTGCATCGCGAAGGCGATGCCGACGGCGGTTACGGTTTTGCACGAACGCAAGCGCCCAATCGTCATGTCATAATAGCCGGCGCCATAGCCGATGCGCTGCCCGGTGCGGTCAAAGGCAAGGAGCGGCACCAATAAAATGTCGGGGTCGACTTCCGGCGCATCGGCTTTCGGCTCGCGGATGCCCCACTGCCCAGTATCGAGCGGCGCGCCCCACTGCCACGCCCGCATCACGAGCGGCTTGTCGCGGCCGGCGATCTTCGGCAGCACCAGCGTCGCGCCCGCCGCCGCCAGCGTCTTCATCAGCGGCAGCGGATTGATCTCGCTTTTCAACGGCATGAAGCCGGAGACGACGATGCCGGGCGAAATCGGCAGCGGAAACGCGCGCGCCGCAATCGCCTCGGCCGCGGCCTTGCGCAGCTCGGCCGGCAGCGCGTCGCGGCGTACGACCGCTTCGCGGCGGAGTTCGATCTTTTCAGATTCGATAGAAGGCGCAGATGCCGACACGGTCGTGTCCCGGATGCGGTGCAGCGTGAAAAGGTGCACCGCTGATCCGGGATCGTCGTCTGTAACGATCCCGGTTCTGCAGCGCACCACTTAGCTACGCTACGTGCTGCGCTGCGCCCGGGAAACCAAAAAATAAGTGCGGAGCCGCGCCGGCCGTAAGAGCACTGATCCCGGGAACCTACATAAGTAGGTGGGCGCCATGTGACCGAACCCAGGAGCTCGGCCAGGGACAGCTCCCTTCAGGATCGTAAGGCCCCGGAGAATTGACTCCTACGCACCAGGCAGCCCCGCTTCATCAATGTAATGCGTGACGGCACCTGACGCCACTTATCTTGTCTTGATCTCGGTGGTGATCTCCACGTCGCGGCTCGCTCCTCCTTCCCCGCGCGCGGGGAGAAGGTTGGGATGAGGGGGCGGTGCCGCTAGGTTCGGACTCCAAGGCGCAGAATCGCGGACAGCCCCTCACCCGCCTCGCTTCGCGAGGCGGCCTCTCCCGGGAACGGGAGAGGGGTAATTAACCCAGCGCGACGCCGCTCGTACCGATGGTGGAATTGAGCTTCTTGGTAATGCCCTCGATCCGCTCGGCCGCGGCGGAGAGCGCGGTGGCGATCGAAGTTTGCGCGGCTTTGTTGCGATCGGATATTGCCGTGCGGGCGCCCTGCAAAGCGGCGAGCTCTTCTTCCAGCCGCTTGACGCGCGTACCGGCCTCGGCGAGCTCGTCGACGACCGTGATCGCCGCCATCACCGTCAAGCGCGTGTCGCCGATCTCACCGAACTTGGCGCGCAAGCCGCCGATCCGCGCATCGAGCTCGCGCGCCAGCTTCTCCAGGTGTTCCTCCTGACCGTCTTCACAGGTCATGCGGAACTGCCGGCCGTTGATGGTGACGCTTACCTGCGCCATGTTCTTACCTGCGCCATGTGTTCACCTGCGCCATCTGTCACCTCTTATTCATCCGAATTCAGCACGTCGCGGATGGTTGCAATCGCGGCATCAATGCGCGTGCCGGCCTCGCGATTGGCCGTCTCGAGGTCACGCGCGCGGGCCGTTGCATCGTCCAATTCGCTCGCCAGCCGCGCGCGGTCACTGTCGAGCGCATGGACCCGGTCGGCGAGCGCTTGCGCCGCGCGATCTGCCTCGCGGCGGCGCTCCGCCGCGGCATCGAGCGCCTCAAGCGCATGTGAAAGCCGCGCCGCCGCGGCCGCGATCAAGTCGGTCTCGCTCGGCTGGCCATCGATAGCGGCCATGGCCTCCGCCCCCTGCGCAAAAATTGTGTGCGGGCAACTATTTATAGCAGGAAGCTTACGTCGTATCGCGGGAAAGCGTCAACGGCGCGGATTGTGACCTGTGCATGACGCGGGAAGCCTATCGCCGCGGAATTGACTGGGGCGCCCTCCATGTTATCTGTGCCCGCCTGTTCCCGTCACCGCGGCAAAAGCTTTTCTGCCGCGATTGGCCATCGATGACCGAGCCGGACCGTCTCACCGCGGCGAGCGCCACTCTCGCCCAATCTCCCCGCTTTCCCGGCACCATGACTCCAAGCACGACTTCGACCGCCGCCACAACGTCACGCGCCGAGCACGACTGCATGGCCAATGCCATCCGGGCGCTGGCGATGGATGCAGTCGAACAGGCCAAGGCCGGCCATCCCGGCCTGCCGATGGGCGCGGCCGACGTCGCGACCGTGCTGTTCACCCAGTTTCTCAAGTTCGATCCGGCCGATCCGGCCTGGCCCGACCGCGACCGTTTCGTGCTTTCCGCCGGCCACGGCTCGATGCTGCTCTACGCGCTGCTTTATCTTCTAGGCTACGAGGCGATGACGATCGAGGAGATTAAGCGCTTCCGCCAGCTCGGCTCGCTCACGCCTGGCCATCCCGAGCACGGCCATACGCCAGGCGTCGAAACCACCACCGGCCCGCTCGGCCAGGGGCTCGCCAATGCCGTCGGTATGGCGATTGCCGAGCGCCACCTGGCCGCGATCTTCGGCGATGAGATCGTCGATCACACCACCTATGTGCTCGCCTCCGACGGCGACCTGATGGAAGGCATCAGCCAGGAAGCGATCGCGCTCGCCGGCCATCTGCGGCTCAACAAGATCATCGTGCTGTTCGACGACAACCACATTTCCATCGACGGGCCGACGTCGCTGTCCGATTCCGTCGACCAGGTGGAACGCTTCCAATCGGCCGGCTGGGCGGCGACCCGCATCGACGGCCACGATCCCGCGGCGATTGCCGCCGCGATCGAGGCGGCAAAGAAATCCGACCGGCCGTCGCTGATCGCCTGCCGCACCACCATCGGCTTCGGCGCGCCGAACAAGGGCGGCACCGAAAAGAGCCACGGCTCGCCGCTTGGCGCCGACGAGAGCGCCGCCGCGCGAAAGCAGCTCGGCTGGAGTTCCCCACCGTTCGAGATTCCGGCAGACATTCTGGCGCCATGGCGCGCCGCCGGAGAGCGCGGCCGTCCCGCGCGCCTCGCCTGGGAAAGACGTCTTGCCGCGTGCGACCCCGCACAGCGTGCCGAGTTCGAGCGCCGCATCGGCGGCGAACTGCCCGGCAAACTCGCGGCCGCCGTCAAGGACGTAAAGCAAAAGCTTGCCGCCGCGCCGAAGGAGATCGCCACCCGCGCCGCGTCCGAATTCGCGCTGGAGGCTTTGACCGTGGCGCTGCCGGAAATGATCGGCGGCTCGGCCGACCTGACCGGCTCGAACAACACCCGCACCAAGGCGATGAAGGCGATGAAGCCCGGCGACTATGCCGGCACCTTCATTCATTACGGCGTGCGCGAACACGGCATGGCCGCGGCCATGAACGGCATGGCGCTGCACGGCGGCATCATTCCTTATTCCGGCACGTTTCTGGTGTTTTCGGATTATTGCCGGCCGGCGATCCGGCTCGCGGCCTTGATGGGCCAGCGTGTCATTTATGTGATGACGCATGACTCGATCGGGATCGGCGAGGACGGCCCGACGCATCAGCCAGTCGAACAACTCGCCGCGTTGCGCGCCATTCCGAACCTGAAGGTTTTTCGCCCGGCCGATGTGGTCGAAACGACCGAATGCTGGCAGCTCGCACTGCAATGCCAAGACGGCCCGAGCATACTGGCGCTGACGCGGCAGAACCTGCCGCAATTGCGCGACGGCTTTGACGAGAGCAACCGCTGCGCCGCCGGCGCCTACGAGCTGCGCGCGGCGGACGACGACAATGCCGCGGTCTCGCTGTTCGCCACCGGCTCGGAAGTCGCTATCGCGGTCGAAGCCAAAAAGCTCCTCACCGCGCGCAAAATCTCGGCGCGGGTGGTGTCGGTGCCGTGCTTCGAGCTGTTGCTGGCGCTGCCGGAGGGCCGGCGCGCGGCGATTGTCGGCGACGCCAAAATTAACGTCGCCGTCGAGGCCGGCATCCGCCAGGGCTGGGACGCCATTATCGGCTCGGAGGGAACTTTCGTCGGCATGACCGGGTTTGGCGCCAGTGCGCCGGCCAAGGACCTTTACCGTCATTTCGGAATTACAGCGGAAAAGGTGGCAGAAGCGGCATTGGTTCGGTTAGGAAAGTCATAGAGAATAACTAAATAAGGCTTGCCGCCACCGCGCATTTCCGGCCGGCGGCAAAGGGAGAGATAAGAATGTCGGTTCGCGTTGCCATCAACGGCTTTGGCCGCATCGGCCGCAATATTCTGCGCGCCATCGTCGAAGCCGACCGTCACGACATCGAAGTCATCGCCATCAACGATCTGGCGCCGGTCGAGACCAACGCGCATCTTCTCCGCTACGATTCAGTGCACGGCCGCTTCCCCGGCGAGGTCACGGTCAAGGGCGACACCATTTCTTGCGGCAATGGCGCCATCAAGGTCACCGCGGTAAAGGATCCCACGCAGTTGCCGTGGAAAGAGCTTGGCATCGACGTGGCGCTGGAATGCACCGGCATTTTCACCTCGAAGGACAAGGCTTCGGCGCATCTGACAGCCGGCGCCAAGCGCGTCCTGGTCTCGGCACCGGCCGACGGCGTCGATCTTACCGTCGTCTACGGCGTCAACCACGACAAGCTGACCAAGGCGCACACCGTGGTTTCCAACGCCTCCTGCACGACCAATTGCCTCGCGCCAGTCGCCAAGGTGCTCAACGACGCCGTCGGCATCGACAAGGGCTTCATGACCACGATCCACTCCTACACCAACGACCAGCCGTCGCTCGATCAGGTGCACAAGGACCTCTACCGGGCGCGCGCCGCCGCGCTCAACATGATCCCGACCTCGACCGGCGCCGCCAAAGCGGTCGGCTTGGTGCTGCCCGAGCTCGCCGGACGGCTCGACGGCGTTTCCATCCGCGTGCCGACGCCGAACGTCTCGGTGATCGACTTCAAATTCGTCGCCAAGCGCGCCACCTCGAAGGACGAGATCAACGGCGCGGTCAAACGCGCCGCCGAGCAGCAGCTCAAGGGCATCCTCGGCTATACCGACGCGCCCAATGTCTCGAGCGATTTCAACCACGACCCGCATTCCGCGGTTTTCCACATGGACCAGACCAAGGTGATGGACGGCACGCTGGTGCGGGTGATGTCGTGGTATGATAATGAGTGGGGCTTCTCCAATCGCATGATCGACACCGCGGTGGCGATGGGCAAGCTCGCCTGACCGTTCCCATCGAAGTCCGCGTGCGTCCCATGCAGTCCTTCCGCTCACTCGACGAAGCCGACGTCAAAGGAAAACGCGTGCTATTGCGCGTCGACCTCAACGTGCCGATGGCCGGCGGCAAGGTCGCCGACGCCACCCGCATCGAGGAGACTGCGCGCACCATCCGCGAGCTCGCCGGCAAGGGCGGCAAGGTCATTCTGCTCTCGCACTTCAACCGGCCGAAAGGGCGCGAGCTGAAAGATTCGCTCAAACCCGTCGCCGCCGAGGTGGCGCGCATCGTCAAGCAGCCGGTGGCCTTTGCCGACGACTGCGTCGGGCCGGCGGCAGAAAAGGCGATCGCCGCCATGAAGAACGGCGACATTCTTTGCCTGGAAAACACCCGGTTTCATCCCGAGGAAGAAAAGAACGACAAGGACTTTGCCAAACGCCTCGCCGCGCTCGGCGACATTTTCGTCGATGACGCCTTCTCGGCCGCGCACCGCGAGCACGCCTCGAACACCGCGATCGTCACCGTCGGCAAGCTGCCCGCCTATCCCGGCCGCGCCATGCAGGCCGAGCTCGATGCGCTGGAGCGCGCCTTCGAGCGCCCGCAGCATCCGGTCACCGCGATCGTCGGCGGCGCTAAGGTCTCGACCAAGCTCGAGCTCCTCGGCCATCTCCTCGCCAAAGTGGAGACGCTGATCATCGGCGGCGCCATGGCCAATACGTTCCTAGTGGCGCAAGGCAAAGCCGTCGGCAAATCGCTCTACGAAGCCGATCTCGTGCAAACCGCGCGCGACATCATAGTCAAAGCCAAGGCGATGCGGCGCGAGATCGTGCTGCCGGTCGATGCCGTGGTGGCGGGCAAGCTCGCCGACCATGTGCCGACCCGCGTGGTCGCAGTCGACGACGTCGGTGCGGCCGACATGATTCTCGATATCGGCCCGCGCACCATCGAGCACGTTATCTCGGTCTTGGCGCGGTCCAAGACGCTGGTGTGGAACGGCCCGTTCGGCGCCTTCGAGCACGAGCCGTTCGACAATGGTACAATCGAGGTGGCCGAAGCCGCGGCGGAACTCACGGCGGCCGGCAAGCTTGTCAGTTTTGCCGGCGGCGGCGATACGGTAGCGGCGCTCAACCTCGCCTCCGTGACCGACCGCCTGACCCATGTCTCGACCGGCGGCGGCGCGTTTTTGGAGTCGCTGGAAGGCAAGACGCTGCCGGGCGTGAAAGTGTTGTTGGTATCCGAAAACCTCGCCGCGGAAGCGGGCTGATTGAGCGCAAGCTCGCGAAAGCGAAAGATTGGAGGGCGCGATGAATCTTTCCGAATTGAACAAGGTCGCAACCGCCATGGTCGCCCCGGGCCGAGGCATCCTGGCCGCCGACGAATCCACCGGCACCATCAAGAAGCGCTTCGACGCGCTCGGCGTGGAATCCACGCCCGACACCCGGCGCGACTATCGCGAAATGCTGTTCCGCTCCACCGAGGCCATGTCGAAATACATTTCCGGCGTCATTCTCTATGACGAGACCATCCGCCAGAACGCCAAGGACGGCACGCCGCTGGTCAAGCTCATCGAGAAAGCCGGCTCGCTGCCGGGCATCAAGGTCGACAAAGGCACAAAACCGCTGCCGTCTTGCCCCGGCGAAGTCGTCACCGAAGGCCTGGACGGCCTGCGCGAGCGGCTCGTCGACTACCGCACGCTCGGCGCCAAATTCGCCAAATGGCGCGCGGTGATCGATATCGGCCGTATCCACGAAATGCCGAGCTACACGGCGGTATCCGCCAACGCGCACGCGCTCGCCCGCTATGCGGCGCTGTGCCAGGACGAAGGCATCGTGCCGATCGTCGAGCCGGAAGTGCTGATGGACGGCGACCACGACATCGACCGCTGCGTCGAGGTCACCACCTGGGTGCTCAAGGAGACGTTCCAGCAATTGTTCTATAACCGCGTCGCCCTCGAAGGCATGGTGCTCAAGCCCAACATGGCGGTGCCCGGCAAGAAGTCGGGCAAGCAAGCGTCCGTGGAAGAAGTCGCCGACAAGACGCTGCGCGTCCTTAAGGCCTGTGTGCCCGCCGCGGTGCCCGGCATCGCCTTCCTCTCCGGCGGCCAGTCCGACGAGGAAGCGACCGCGCATCTCGACGCCATGAACAAGATGGGCCCACTGCCTTGGCGCGTCACCTTCTCCTACGGCCGCGCGCTGCAGCACGCGCCGCAGACCACCTGGTCGGGCAAATCAGAAAACACCGCCGCTGCGCAACGCGCCTTCACCCACCGCGCCATGATGAACGGGCTTGCCACCAGCGGCCAATGGAAAGCCGACCTGGAGCGCAAAGCGGCTTAAGACCTTCCTGCCCCGCGATAGCGGGGAAGGATCGCGCGTAACTCTTCCTCGTCATGCCCGCGCTTGTCGCGGGCATCCACGTCTTAACAGCCGCGACGAACCAAAGACGTGGATGGCCGGAACAAGTCCGGCCATGACGACGCGGAGACAAGCGGGGTCACGGAAGATCAAAGTTTCGTATATGACCACGCCATGGCCCCTCCCCGACCCATCCCCCGCCTCTACCTCACCACCCCGCCGGTCGCCGATCCGGCCGCGTTTGCGCCGCAGCTTGAGGCCGCGCTTGGCGCCGGCGACGTTGCCGCGGTGCTGCTGCGGCTTGCCGAGGCCGACGAGCGCACGCTGATCAACCGCACCAAGATTTTGGCCGAGACCGTGCAGCGGCGCGATGTCGCACTTTTGGTTGACGGCCGCCCCGGCATCGTGGCGCGCGCCGGCGCCGATGGCGCGCATCTGTCCAGCATCGAAGCCTTTGCCGCGGCGCTGGCGCTGCTCAAGCCCGACCGCATTGCCGGCGCCGGCGGGCTATTGAGCCGTCATGATGCCATGCTCGCCGCCGAGACTGGCGCCGATTACGTGATGTTCGGCGACCCGCCGCCGCGCGGCGGCCGCGCCTTCGACGAAGTTTTGGAGCGTCTGACCTGGTGGGCGGACCTGTTCGAAATCCCCTGCGTCGGCTATGCGGCAAGCCGTGACGAGGTCGCCCCGCTGGCGCAGACCGGCGTCGACTTCATCGCGCTGGGTGAGTGGATATGGACCGAGCCGCAAAACACAGCCGCAACCGTCGCCGCGACCGCACAACTCCTCGCCGCGCCGGCGCCATGATCCGCCCCCGCGAAGCGGGGGAGGGGGACCGCGCGTTTGCGCGGTGGAGGGGGCCTCTGACTCATCGCATCGTTGTCGTCGCAAGAGAGATCGGCGCGGCCCGCGCCCCTCCCACCGCACTTCGTGCGGTCCCCCCTCCCCGCTATCGCGGGGCGGGATGCATTGCGCTCGCGCTCAGCCTCACCATCGCCCTCACCCACCCCGCAGCAGCCCAGCCCAAGCCGCCGCCCGCGCACGCAGCCCCGCCGATCCAATACACCCCGCAAACCCTCCTCCCCTCGCCCGCAACCGGCGCGCAAAAACCCGACCTCGCCTTCGGCGCCTACCAGCGCGGCTATTTCCTCACCGCGCTGCAATACGCCACCGACGACGCCGAGAAGGGCAACGCGCCGGCGATGACGCTCCTCGGCGAGCTCTACGCCAACGGGCTCGGCGTGCCGCGCGACGACAAGAAGGCCGCCGACTGGTACAAGCTCGCCGCCGCGCGCGGCGACAGGAACGCCATGTTCGCGCTCGCCATCTTCGCGCTCAACGGCCGCGCCGGCCCGCGCGACCGCGAGCAAAGCGCCAAATGGCTCGCCGCCGCCACAAAGCTCGGCCGTCCCGAAGCCGCCTACGATCTGGCGCTGCTTTATGTCGAGGGCCAGTTGTTCCCGCAGGATTTCAAGCGCGCCGCCGAGCTGTTGCGCCAGGCCGCCGACGCCGGCAGCCCGCAGGCGCAATACGCGCTCGGCACCTTCTACAAGGACGGCCGCGGCGTGCCGAAGGACATGGCCGAAGCGGTCAAGCTGTGGGCGGCGGCTTCGCTCGGCGACGACACGGACGCGCAGGTCGAATACGGCATCGCGCTCTATAACGGCGACGGCGTAACGCGCGACGAAGACGCCGCCGGCGAGATCTTCCACAAGGCCGCGCAGCACGGCAGCCCGATCGCGCAAGACCGCTACGCGCGGATCATGGCGAGCGGGCTCGGCGCCGACCGCGATCCGGTCAAAGCCGTGAAATGGCACCTCATCTCGCGCGCCGCCGGCGAGACCGACATCACGCTCGACGATTTCATGGCAAGCCTTCCCCCGGCGACGGTGGCGGAGGGCACGAAGCAGGCGCAGCCGTGGCTCGAGGCGCTGAAGCAGGCGCAAGCGGCGCAGGCGCAGCAATCGCTGACGGCGCCGGCGAAGCCGTAATTCCGTCATTGCGAGCGAAGCGAAGCAATCCAGCGCGTAGCCCGGATGATGCGAAGCGAAATCCGGGAAAAATAGCCACTAGAGCACGTTACGGCCCGATTGAATCGGAGGGATTCAAAGGGGCGAGTAGATGAGCGAGTCTATCGGCATTG
>Ga0182024_10020639_pt1 | contig 12028 bp, 9 predicted proteins | sample P32metaG_FD_120480 | JGI IMG/M metagenome (GOLD analysis project Ga0182024, IMG submission 120480) | Permafrost microbial communities from Stordalen Mire, Sweden - P3-2 metaG (Illumina Assembly) | ecosystem: Environmental > Terrestrial > Soil > Wetlands > Permafrost | place: Sweden: Stordalen... | reverse complement strand
GGAGCCGAACGCCGCGCCCAGTCCGCCGGCCGCATAGGCGCTGAAGAGGCTGCTCTCCGCCGGCCCCAGCAGTTCCGCGTACCGGCTCTTTGCGACCAGCTCGCTTGCGCTTTCGGTTGAGAGCTTCTCCAGTAGTTCCTTGCGCAGCATTTGATCGATGTCCGCCGATCCCATGCTGATCCGGTCCATGACCTCCGGGCCGAAAAGCGCGGCCAGCACCTGCCGCTGCTCCTCGCTCCACTCCGGCGGGCGGCCCGGCTGGAATAGCAGCCTGCGGCCTTCGCCTTGCAGCCGCGCGAGCGCGGTGATCAGGCTCTCGCCATCGCGCATCCGGCCGCGCACCATCTCCACCAGCCGCTGGAACGTCAGATGGATCGGCACCGTGGCGAAATCGGCATCCGCCGATTCCGAAAACTTGTCCTCCGGCGTCGCCGCGTCATCGGACCGCGCGATCCGCAGCCACTCCCCGTCTCCGCCCATGCACCCAAGCTCCGAAAAATAAGAACTCCCGGCCTGCTTCACCGGGATGTACCAGTTCCGCGCCTCCGGATGAATCTCCGTGGACATTTCCATCCCGCCATCCGCGGCGAACAATCTCAGGAAAAACTTCCCGTCAACCGACTTCGCGGCCCATGGCTTCCAATTCACATCCCAATACGCAAAGAGCCAGTGGGGATCGCGGGCGATGAGGAAAAGCATGTCCTCGCCGTAGGTTTGCGGCAGCTCGCCCAGGTCCTCGTACGCCGGCGCCGAGGGCGGCGCCGGGATTTCCTCGCGCGTCGTCTCATATTTATGCGTCGCGGGATCCGGCAGTGGCTTGTCGCCGAGAGGCTCCTGCGAGATTTGAAACGCCCCGTTTTTCTTCGGTTTGGTTCCGCTGTTTTCGTCCGGTGTCCCTGCAGTTGAATTGCCCATATGAAATTCTTTTCGCTCGCGCCGAGTTTCGGAACAAGCAGGAGCCTTGTGAGCGTTCCCGATCAATTAGTCAACCATATTCAGCCCGTCGAAACCCCTTCCCATTTCCTCTTCCTGCCGTAAATTCACCGAGCGAGAACCATGCTCATCAAACGCGTCATCCCCTGCCTCGACGTTCATGATGGAAAGGTCACGCGGGGAGTCCAATTCGGCCGGGCGGAGGCCGGCGAATTGAAAAACGTGGGCGATCCGTTCGAGCTTGCGCTCCGGTACGACCGGCAGGGGGCGGATGAGATGGTCTTTTTCGATATCACCGCCAGCGCGCATGGCCGGGCCAGCATGATCGACGTGATTGAGCGGACCGCCGACCAGTGTTTCATGCCGCTTACCGTCGGCGGCGGCGTCCGCACCGTGGACGATATGAACGCCATGCTCAAAGCCGGGGCGGACAAAATCAGCATCAACTCCTCGGCCATCGCCACGCCTGATCTCATCCGGGCCGGCGCCGAGCGATTCGGAAGTCAATGCATCGTCGTCTCCATCGATTGCAAGTGCGTCTCTCCGGGCCGCTGGGAGGTCTTCTCACACGGCGGGAGGAAAAAGACCGGGATGGAAACCCTCGAGTGGGCGCAGCGCGCCGAGGCCCTGGGCGCGGGCGAGATTGTCCTGAACTCGATAGACGCCGATGGCACGAAGGCCGGCTTCGATATTGAGATAACCCGGCGTGTCAGCCAGGGCGTCCACATCCCGGTGGTAGCCAGCGGCGGCGCCGGCAGGCTCGAGCACCTTGCAAAAGTCCTTACAGAAGGCCGCGCCGACGCGGTCCTGGCCGCCAGCATCTTCCACTTCGGCGAATACACCGTAGCCGACGTAAAAAAATACCTGAAAGAGGAGGGCATCCATGTCCGCATTTGAACGAGCCCTGATCCTCCTCGCGATCTCCTACGCCTTCGGCTTCGCGGTGTGGCCTATCCTCCGCCCCACCTCCGTCCCCTTAGCCGCCGACGCCCTGATGCTCTGCTCGGTCCTCCTCACGGGGTGGCTCGCTCGCGATTTCTCCGCTCCCGTGCGCGCCGTGATCATAATCTCCAGTCTGATACTGCTGCTGCGTGTCCACAGCTACGCCTCCTCGCCACTCCGCGGCGGTTTGCTTGACTACGCTCATTTCCTTTCTCTCGGCCTCGCGACGCCCCACCTTCTCTATTCCGCCGGGCGCACTCCCTCCGTTTCCGGTATTCCGACCACCCGCCAGGTCCTTCGATTCGCCATCGCTCTCCTCTCCATCCCATTTATATGGAAGGGAGCCACCTTCCTCATTACCTCGCCGCTAAGCGCGCATTCCTGGCTCTTTAACCAGCTCATTCTCGCGCTCGCCTTCGTCCTCATCATGACGGCATTCGGCCAATGCGCCACTGTGGCCTGGCAGCTTCAGGGCAGCTCGACGAAGCCACTTGTCGATCACATCTTCCTCGCCCGCACGCCCGCTGAATTTTGGCGCCGGTGGAGCTGGCCCATGCACCAATGGCTCTACCGTCACGTTTACCTCCCCGCAGGCGGCAAGCTACATCACGTCCGCGCCACGCTCCTGGTGTTTTTTGTTTCGGGCCTCCTCCACGAGTTGATCGCCGCCCTCGCCATCGGCCGTGTCACCGGCCATCAAATGCTATTTTTCATGCTATCGGCCGTCGGCGTTCTCCTCTCGCCCGCACTGGAAAAGCTCCAGCAGCACGGATTATTCGGCCAAACCCTCGGCCGGGTATTCACGCTTTCCTTCCTCGTCGCCACCTCCGCCTTCATGTTCGCAACGATCCACTACATTTTCCCTGTCTATAATAAGCACATCTGGCTCCTCTGGTAGCCTGGATAAATATGATCGCCCAATCCTTCTCCTGGTGGTGCTTTGAAAACCGCGGGGTCGAACCCGAGGACCTCCTCGCCTATGCCGCGAAGATCGGCTACTCGGGCGTCGATCTCATCGCCGAAGACCTTTGGCCGATGGTCAAGCGCCACGGCCTCGCGATTTCCGCGGTTAACGGGCATGCCTCGATCGAAGAGGGACTCAATAATCCGGCCAACGCTGAACGCATCGAGTCGGAACTTCGCGCGAACATTGCAAAGGCGGCGCAATGGAAAATCCCCGTCCTGATCTGTTTCTCGGGCAATCGCGCGGGGATCAGCGACTCGACCGGCCTGCACCGATCCGCCGAAACACTAGGCCGGGTTGCCAGCATTGCCCATGATGCCAGCGTGACCCTGGCCGTCGAGCTCCTCAACAGCAAGGTGGATCACCCCGATTATCAATGCGACCACACCGCATGGGGAATTGAACTCTGCCGGCAGATCAATTCCCCCGCCGTAAAGCTCCTCTACGACATCTATCACATGCAAGTCATGGAGGGCGACGTCATCCGGACGATCCAGACGCATCACGCGGACATTGGTCATTACCATACCGCCGGCAATCCCGGCCGCGGCCAGCCTGACGACACTCAGGAGTTAAACTACGCCGCCATCTACAAGGCCATCGCGGCGACCGGCTTCAGCGGCACGATCTCCCACGAATTTCTCCCTTTGGGAGATCCTCAAGAAGCTATCGGCAAGGCATTTGCGGGGTGCGAAGACGCCTTGAGCCAAATGACCTTGTGATTGGGATTGGATTCACTTGCTGGAAGAGCCTTTTGGAGTCAGGACGCGGATCGCGCCGGGGATGACCTTAAACGTCACCGGCAGCTTCCCAATCACGTCGCCATCCACCTCGACCGGCACTGGCCCGGCGCTGGTCACGCGGACCTGGGCCGTCTGGAAGTATTCAACATCGCTGAGCGCCGTGTGATTCCCAAGCACGATGGCCTGCAGGTATCGCACGATATCGAGATACCCGAGGTTTTTGAAAATGAGGACATCGAGCTTTCCGTCGTCCACCCGGGCTTCCTTGAAAAGGACGAAAGGTCCCCCGTAGAACCGGCCATTCCCAATGAGGACAAATGACCCCTGCCTGGTCCCGCCCCCGCCGCGGATCGTCAGGATGGGCGGATTCTTCGAGGCGATCTGCGTGGCCGAAATGATGTAGCTCAGCGGTCCGAGTGTCCTCTTGAAATCGAAGCTCGTGGCGGCGACGATTTGCGCGTCGAAACCGACGCCGGCAAGCTGAACGAAATGCCGGTCGTTCGCCCGCAGGAGGTCCACGGGTTTGACGGCGCCGTGCTCGATGACGTCCCAGCACTTGCGCAGGTTGCCGACAGGCAGCCCCAACTCTGTGGCAAAGACATTCATCGTGCCGAGCGGCAGCAAGCCGAGCGCCGTGCGCGATCCCGCGATCCCGTTGACCACCTCATTGATCGTCCCATCGCCGCCCGCGGCGACAATCCGCTCGCACCCCTCCGCAACAGCCTGCTCCGCGAGCGCGCGGGCCTCGCCGGGACCATTTGTGATGCGGACATAAGCTCGGGAGGAGAGAGACTCGATCTTCCGGCAGAGCGCCCTCGCCCGTTCGCTGCGGGCGCTAGGATTTATAATTACGAGAATTGGGGGCATTTGGGTTTAAGCGGATTCAGGAGTTCGGAGGAAGATAACGCGCATCTGCCGCGCCAATTCATACGAAATTCAGAATCTCGAATTTCTGATTTCGAATTTCTGATTTCCCTCTACCTTTCTCGCGCTGTGCACAAGTTGCTCAAGGGATTTCTCATCGGGGCCGGCGTCCTCCTGGCCCTGGCCGCGGTGGGAGTCATGGCCATTAATCTGTACGTCCAGTCGTCCGGGACGCAGAAACGCATCGAGGACGCCTTGAGCAGCGGGCTCAAGGCGCCCGTGCATTTGACGAGCACAACGGTGACACCGTGGAGCGGCCTCAAGGCCAGCGGCATCACCGTTCTGCAAACTCCTCCCGCTGCCGGCAACTTCCTGGACGCCGCCGGCTTTACGGCCCGTTTTGACTGGTTCGCGCTGATCCACCGACACCTGGACGCCAGCGAGGTCTCGCTGGACAATCCGCACGTCGAGTGGTTCCAGTCTGCCACCGGCCGCTGGGAAATGCCCCGCGCCGAGGCGCCTCCGGCTCCTCCCAAACCTGAAGTCCCGCCGGAAGCCACGCCCGCCCCGCGGGTCACCGCCACCCCGGCGGCAAGCCCGGGCAATCAACCCGCCCCAGCGGCCCCCGCGGCCACGCCGGGTCCGGAGCAACGCCCATGGATCATTACCGTTCACAAGTTGAGCGTGAACGGGGCTTCGTTCGATTTTTGGGACGACAAGGGAATCCGGGTTCTGCAGTTCGCCGGCGTACAGTTCGATTGCGTGAATCCCAGGGCCGCCGGTACGGAGGGGTCGGCGTCGTGCAAGTACGTCTCTCTGCGCAACAGGATGTTTTTAAGCGATCTTACGACAAATTGGAGCTTCGGCGACGGCACGGTGAAACTCTTCACCTTCCAGACCAGCGTTGCGGGCGGCCAAATCCACGGGGACGCGCAGGTGCTTACCCAGGCAAAGCACAACCCTTTTAACGTGGATGCGAAATTCGACGGAGTGAGCGTGGATCGGCTCATGGTCGAAGGCGGCGAGCCCGGCGGGGAGGTAACGGGGACACTGAAAGGCTGGCTCGACCTCAATGGCAATTCGGGCAAGTCCAGTTCGCTCAATGGCAGCGGACATCTGGAACTCGCCGGTGGCAAGATGCAAAATATAGAGATACTGCAATTGCTTGGGCGCGGATTGCAAATCCCCGACCTGGTGGAAATGAACCTAAAGACAGCCGAAGTGGACGCTCGCGTGGTGAAGGGTGTAATCTACGTGGATAAGTTGCTGCTCCAGTCGCAGAACCTGCAGCTTACCGGGACCGGCAGCATTGAGATTGCGGGCCGGATGGCATTGAATGCCCGGCTTACGGTTAATCGGATGATCATCCAGCGGCTGCCTGCTTTCATATTGACTTACTTCAAGCCCGCGGACGCGCCCGATTCGCGATACATCGACTTTAATATAGGCAATACCCTGGGCCATCCGAAAACCGACTTGATGGAGAATATCCTGCATCATAGGGTGCAGGATCAGGTGTCCGACTTGATGAAATTGCTCCTTGAAAAGCCGCGCAAACCCGTCGAGCCGGAAGGACCGGCCCCCTGATTCGATTATGAAGAAACATATCCCCCAAACACTGATTGCATTCGGCCTATTGACTTACCCGGCCTTTGCGGATGGACCACCTGCCGCGACAACCGGCGGCTCTCCGGCAATTGACATCGTGGCGGCGCAACCGCGCCCTTTTTCGCACCCGGACAGAATCCGCTACGACTCCCAGTGCTTCACGATCGATGGGAAGGATGTTTTCATCTTCAGCGGAGCGTTCCAATACTTCCGGTGTCCCAAGGAACTCTGGCCGCAGCGGTTCCAGGCCATCAAGGATGCGGGGTTCAATACGGTCGAGAGCTATGAAGCGTGGAATTATCACGAACCGGACATGCCGGACTCGCTTTCGGATTTTTCAAAAATCGTGCGGCTGGACGAATTGGATGACTGGCTGACGATGGCGGAGAAGTTTGGCTTTTATATCATCGTGCGGCCAGGGCCTTACATTTGCGCGGAATGGTCGAACGGCGGCTACCCGAGGTGGATGAGCACGCTCGAGAAACCGGCCACTCCGCTGCGCAAGGAAGCGTGGTTGCGCTCGGATGACCCGGTGTATCTCGCGTGGTGCAAGCATTGGTATGACGCCGTCTGTCCCGTCATCGCGAAGCACCAGATCACGCGCAAGGCGCCCGGAGAGCCGGGCGTGATCCTCTTCCAGATCGAAAATGAGTATAACTATTCGAAGCTGCCAAACGACGTAAAGGTGAACGACCTGACGGCGCTCGTCCAGGATGCGGAGGGGGATGGCATCGACGTTCCGCTCTTTACCTGCTTCACGAGCCAGACCCGCTCCGCCAGGAGCGGCCCGCTTCGCGCGGTATTCGATTGCACGAACTTCTATCCGAAGCTGAAGATCGAAAAAAACCTGGGACGGGACCTCAAGGCGCAACGGATCGCGCAGACGGACGCCCCGCTGGGGACATCGGAATTGCAGGGAGGCTGGTTTGCGCAAGTAGGTGGCAAACTAAGTGACCAGCAACCGGGAATCACGCAGCAGCAGATACAGAACCTGACGCTCTACGCGTGGCAGATGGGCGATACGATGACCAATTATTACATGCTGTTTGGCGGGACTAACTTCGGTGATTGGGCCGGGGCCGATAACATCACGAGTTATGATTACAACGCGCCGATCCGTGAGGACGGCGGCATTAGTGAGCGTTACCAGCGTGTATGGGGGCTCGGTCAATTCATCCACGATCATGGCGCGGGGCTTACCCGGGCCCAGGGCGTGGATATTAGTGCCACGGCGTCAGACAAGGATGTCGAGATAGCGGAGCGAAAGGCGCTGGACGGGAGCCGTTATATCTTTGTGCGGACGGAGAATGCGGATTCTCCGCGAGCCGGAACTGCGCAGTTGACGGAGAAGGACGGAACTAATTTGGCATTCGACTATAAGTTGGAGCCATTTGGCTCGATGGTGCTTTACCTGCCGCCTGGAGTTACTGACGCAAAGAAAGGCGAGTGGCTGCCGAAACCCGCGCCGGCGATGAAGAAACCCGCAAATCTTCCGGAGCCGGTTCTATTAACGCAGGCGCTCCGCTCTTTCGACTCCCAACCGGTGGATTGGCAGCCGCTCAAGCCCGGCGCGCCGGTGGAATCCGTGGGGATATTCGGAAGCCATTTCTTCTATTACAGGATCACTGCGAAACCGGGCGCCACCATCACACTCCAAATCCAGAGAAAGGATGGGATCGCCGCCGCCTCTGGCGGTACGCTTCTTAAGGGGACCGCCGACAAAACCAAAACACATATTACATTCGCCCTGCCGCCGGATCAGACACAAATGGTCGTCCTCTACGAAAACATGGGCCACGAGAATTTTGGTCCAAACGTGGGGGAACCGTTTGGGATTTTGAGCGCGCAGGGGAACGACGGCCCGCTTGAGATCACGCGGAGCACGGGTTTAAGCAAGGAGGAGGAATATGGCGAGAAGCTGACCGACGCCTCCAATTCAGACGCGAATGCGGGCGCCGCCGAGCAGGTGGACATTGGCAAGGAGACGCCGGGCGCCCCTGACGCGCTGGTTACCTGGTATCGCATGAGATTCCAGCTTCCGGAGAAGCAGGAGGGTCTCGCCGCGCCGTGGCATTTGCATCTCGAGGCGAATGGAAACGGATTTATCTATATCAACGGGCATTGCCTGGGCCGGTATCGGCAGGCAGGGCCGCAGCACGATTTCTTCCTGCCGGGCTGCTGGTTGAACTATGGCTCCGGGGAGTGGAACCGCGTCGCCGTTGACCTGCGGCCGCTCGATAAAGGGGTGAGCCTCCAGGCCGTCTCGGTCGCGCCGGATGCGTCATTTGCCGTTGAAACCGCGGCTGTTGGGCAATAACCAAGCGAAGTGTTCCTCATCCAATCAGGCGGACGCCGGGCATGCGTGTGATTTCAGGCATCGCCGGCGGCATCCCGCTCGTGGCGCCGAAGACCGACATCCGGCCAACCATGGACCGGGTGAAGGGGGCGATATTCTCGAGCCTTGAACCGGGGATCGAAGGCTCGCGCGTTCTCGACCTCTTCGCGGGGGCCGGGACACTGGGTATCGAGGCGCTGAGCCGCGGCGCCAGGGAAGCCATCTTCGTCGAGAAGGAGTCGCGCGCCGCGGAGACGATCCGGCGCAATCTGGAAAAGACCCGTCTCAGAGGCGGCATAATCCAGGTGATGGACGTGTTCAGCTACCTGGACCGGCTCGCGCCGAAGGGGGCTTTCGATTTCATCTTTGCCGATCCTCCCTATGCGAAAAAGCCCGGTGAGCGGGATTTTACTCCGGAGCTGATGGCGTCGCCGGCGCTTGCGGACGCACTGGCGCCGGGCGGCATTTTCATTTTGGAAAAACTCCCGGGCCAGCCGATCCCGCTCGGCAGACGCTGGGAGTTGCTGCGGGAACGCCGGTACGGGGCGACGGAGGTGGCGCTATTGCGACACAAGGCGTCCGTTGACACGCTCCATTTACGGGCATTAGAGTTGGCTGATGCTGAAGGAATCCCAGGCGAAGTCCGCGACGCGGCCAAAGCATCCGCAACTAGTCAAGGCGCGGAAGGAGATGCTGCAAGCGGTTGCGAAGGTTGGCGAGAAGGCCGCGGAGGCGAAGGGTCGGGGAGTACCGCTGCACAAACTAATCCCGGTGCGCTAGCCGAAGTGCGGATGGGAGAAACCGTGCGGGCGTCCGCGAAGGCGACATTCTCGCTGCTCGTTTACAACATATTCTTCCCGTTCGTATTTCTCGCAATGCTGCCGGGCCTCGTGCGGCGGATGATCCGGCGGGGGAATTTCCAGCGCAAATTCGGCCAGCGTTTTGCCCGATACGACGAGACCACGCGGGCGCGTCTGGAAACGGGCGGCTGGGTGTGGGTCCATTCAATCTCCGTAGGCGAGACGCTGCTGGCGCTGCGATTGATCCGCCAAATGCGGGAACTCCGCGCGGACCTGCGAGTTGTACTCTCGACGACGACAACAACAGGTTTCGCATTGGCGGAAGAAAACAGGTCGGAGTGGCTTGAGGCCATCTACAATCCCATCGATGCGTGGACGCTCGCGCACCGTGCGCTTGAAACGGTGCGGCCCGAGAGGTTGGTCTTCATCGAGGCTCTCTGGCCTAACCTTCTCGCGCAAGCCGCTGCCCGCGGCGTTCCCACATCGCTGGTCGCGCGGCTTTCGCCCCGCTCAGAGCGGCGCTTTCGAAAGTTTCGTCTATTCACCGGACCGATTTTCCGGTTGCTGGACGCCATCTCGGTGCAGGAACCGGACGATGTGGCCCGGTGGACATCGCTCGGTGCGCAGAGCGGCCAAATCCATCTTACTGGCAATATCAAATTCGACCAGCCGGCGCGCCGTGATGATCGGGCTGCGGAATTCCGCATGCTTCTGAATCGCCTCCGCGTGCCGGACGGGGCGCCAGTACTACTCGGCGGAAGCACATTCCCCGGCGAGGAAGGGATGCTTGCGCGGATATTCCTGCGGTTGCGCGCGGAGTTCCCGGAGTTGTTCCTGATCATCGTGCCCAGGCATGTCGAGCGGGCGTCGGAAGCCGCGGCGGAGGTGACGGAGGCCGGGATGGACTTCGCATTGCGCAGTGCCGCAACCGAACGCGAGCGGCCCCCGGGATGTCTCCTCGTGAATACCACGGGTGAATTGCGGGCGTGGTATGAACTGGCGACGGTGGTCTTCGTCGGGAAGAGCCTCAGCCCCGTGGCGAGCGGTGGTCAAAACCCGGTTGAACCCGTTTTTGCCGGGAAACCTGTGCTATTCGGGCCGCATATGGAGAATTTCCGGGCAGTCGTATCGCGGCTCACAGGCGGCGGCGCGGCGATAGAAGTCCCGGACGAGGCGGCGCTGGAGGCGGCGGTTGCCGGGCTGCTGCGAGAGCCGGCGAAGCGCGAGGAGATGGCGCGGCGGGCGCGAAAAATAGTGTCGGCGCACGAGGGGGCTACAGGGAGAACGGCCCGGCTGGTGCTCGGCATGTAGAGGCTGACCGGAAAGTAGACTCACGCGCGGCACTTGCCTACTTTCCGGTCAGCCTCTTAAGTTTTGTCTTGCCCTTTTGCGTCTGCGCGTAATTTTTCGTGCTTTCCAAAAGAGCACCCATCCAATGCCAGCCACAACCACACAGCAGGAAATAGACGAACTCAAACGCCGCCTCGAGACCCTCCGCGAAGAAGCGGAGGACGAACTGAGGCAAAGACTGGGTGAAGCGCGGCGAGTGGTTGCCGACCTCGAGCAGCAACTCTCCGAAGTAACCGGGAGGCCATCAGCCAGCGCAATCCGCGCCCAGTTTGCGCCGAAAGCGACCCGCATCCGTCGTCCTTCCGTAAGCGACGAGGAGCTCAACACGCAGGTATTGCAAATCCTCGCCGCCGCGGGCCAGCGTGGTATCAATGCGAAGCGGATCGCGACCGCCCTGAATCAGACGCCCGCTCGCATCCGTCAGTTCATCGCCGCGAATCCCAAGTCTCTCAAGCGGACCGGGAGCGGTCCGGGCACGAAGTTTTTCCTGCCGTAACTATCAGTCTTCTACTGCAGCTCCGGATGGAGGGGCTTCAAGTCGTGATCCGAACGGGCCAGGTCGCGGTAGCTCTTGTCGAGCGCGAAGCTGCGCTGGAGCGCCTCGCGCGCGGCATCGATCTCCCCCAGGACGCATGAATAGCAGGCAAGGTTATAATAGTAGATCGCTTTCTCGCGCAGCGAAGGCGGCGCGGAGAGGAGCGCCTGTATGGCTTCCTGCGTGCGGCCCAGCTCATGCAGGCAATACGCGGAGTGAACCCACCCGCCTTCTTCGTGGGGCGCAACTTCGGCCAGTTGCCGGGATATGGCGAGCGCCTGCGGCCATTTGCGCTCGTTGACGAGGATCAGTATCCGGGTTTCCAGGACATCCGGGCGATGCTGCGCGGCGTCGGAGAGGCCGTCGAGTTCGCGCCAGGCTTCGCGCCAGAGGCCAAGCTCGTAATACCCTTGCGCCGCAAGGATCCGCATTTGGAAGTCTTCCACGGGGAATTGATCGCAAAAAAATCGAAATACGAAACCAGAATTTCGTCCCGGGCGCTATGAGAGGAGCTTTTCCAGCTCATCGACGCGCCGGGCGAAGAGCCGCAGAGTGTGCTCGATCGGCTTGGGAGTGGTCATGTCCACGCCGGCGGCCTGAAGGGTGGGCAGCGGGAATTGACAGCCGCCCGATTTCAGGAAACCGAGGTAGCGATCGACTTGCGGCTGGCCGCTGTCGAGGACCGATTGTGAAAGGCTCACGGCGGCGGAAATGCCGGTCGCGTATTTGTACACGTAGAAGGCGCTGTAGAAGTGCGGGATGCGCAAGCACTCGAGGTCCAGCTCGGCATCGAGCGTGAAATCGGGTCCGAAATATGCCTCGAGGAGGCTGCGATAGACGCTCCTGAAAGTGTCGAGCGTCAGGGCCTGGCCGGCCTCCTCCATCTCATGAATGATCTTCTCGAACTCGGCGAACATGGTCTGGCGGTAAACGGTGCCGCGAATGTCATCGATC
>Ga0182024_10020637_pt1 | contig 12028 bp, 11 predicted proteins | sample P32metaG_FD_120480 | JGI IMG/M metagenome (GOLD analysis project Ga0182024, IMG submission 120480) | Permafrost microbial communities from Stordalen Mire, Sweden - P3-2 metaG (Illumina Assembly) | ecosystem: Environmental > Terrestrial > Soil > Wetlands > Permafrost | place: Sweden: Stordalen... | reverse complement strand
GCGGCTCAACGGCTACGCGATGGATCTGACCTACATCACGGTGCTGTCGATCGGGCTCGCGTACGGATGGAACATCATTTCCGGCTATGCGGGCTATTTTTCGTTCGGTCAAATCGCATTCTTCGGCGTCGGCGCGTATGCGACGGGGTTGCTGGTCGCCGATTTGCACTGGTACTGGATGCCGGCGGCGCTCGTCGGCGGCGTGGCGGCATGCGCGCTCGCGATCCCACTGGGTTACGTCATGCTTCGCCTGCGCGGGCCGTTCTTCGCGATGGGAATGTTCGGGATGGCGCAGATGGTCCGGGTACTCGTCACGGCGATCCCGGCCACCGGCTCGGGTTCCGGACTGTTCCTCCCGCCCGGCTCCGGCATCACCGGCGTGTACTACTGGACGCTCGCGGTGTGCCTGGGCGCGATCGCGCTGACGATGTGGATCGAGGGCAGCGCGTTCGGCCTGCGGCTGCGCGCGCTGCGCGAGGACGAACAGGTGGCCGCGACGCTCGGGGTCGAGACGACGCGGGCGAAGATCACGGCATTTGGGCTGAGCGCGTTGATCCCGGGGCTGCTCGGCGGCGGCTATGCGCTCTTCCTTACCTACATCGAGCCCGACGCGGTCTTCTCATCGCGGCTCGACCTGCAGGCGATCGTGATGGCGATCTTAGGTGGGCTCGGCACCGTTTGGGGCCCGCTCGTCGGCGGCTTGGTGATGACGCAAATCTCGGAAGTGCTGTGGGCGCGCTTCCCGGAGATCTACCTGATGATCTTCGGCGGCCTGCTGGTGGCCCTGCTGATCGCGCTGCCGCGCGGCATCGTGCCCGCGATTGCGGCCCGGTTCGCGCGAAGGCGGGGCGGATGAGCGAACTTTTGCTGGCCGTAGAGAACGTGTCCGTCGCGTTCGGCGGCGTGCAGGCGCTCAGCGACGTGTCGCTCGAGGTGCGCGACGGTGAGATCCTCGCGCTGATCGGTCCGAACGGCGCCGGCAAGACGACCCTGTTCAACGTGATCAGCGGCGTCCTGCGGCCCGACGCGGGCGAGGTGCGCTTCGCCGGACGCCCGATCGTCGGTTGGGCGCCGCATCGTATCGCGCGCGCCGGGGTCGCCCGCACGTACCAGATCGTGCGCCCGTTCGGCCGGCTCAGCGTCGTCGACAACGTCGCGGTCGGAGCGCTCGTTCACGCGCGCACGATCGGCCAGGCGCGCAACGACGCGCGCGACGTCGTCGCTTTCGTCGGCTTGGGGACGTATGCCGACCGGCCCGCGTCGTCGCTCACGTTGACGCAGCGCAAGCGGCTCGAGGTCGCGCGGGCGCTCGCGCTGCGGCCGAAGCTACTGCTGCTCGACGAAGTGATGGCCGGACTGACGCCGACGGAGATGGACGCCATGGCCGAGTTCGTGCTGCGCCTGAGCGAACGCGGCATCGCCGCGGTCGCCGGGATCGAGCACTTGATGCGGCTGGTCATGCGCATCGCGCATCGCATCGTGGTCCTCGACGCAGGGCACCGGATCGCCGAAGGCGACCCCGCCGCGATTCAGGCGGATCCGGCGGTCATCGAGGCGTATCTCGGCGCACCGTTGGGAAGCGGCGGTTGAGCCTGCTCACGGTCGCCGGTCTCGAAGCAGCCTACGGCGACTTTCGCGCGCTGCACGGAGTCTCGTTCGCGGTCGAGGCCGGCGAGATCGTGAGCGTGATCGGCGCGAACGGTGCCGGGAAAACGACGGCGCTCAAGAGCGTGATGGGAATCCTGCGGCCGGCCGCCGGCGAGATCGTGTTCGACGGCGATCGAATCGACGGCCGCCCGCCACGCGAGATCGTCGAGCGCGGGCTCGCGCTGGTTCCGGAAGGGCGCAATCTCTTTCGCGAGATGTCCGTCGAGGACAATCTGCTGGTCGGCGCGCACGTGCGGCGCGTCCGGCGCTCGGCGGCGGCCTTGCTGGGCGCGGTCTACGCGCGCTTTCCGATGCTGCAGCCGCTCCGCACCCGGGCGGCCGGGACGCTCTCGGGCGGCCAGCAGCAGGTCGTCGCCATTGGGCGCGCCCTGATGTCCGAACCGCGGGTGCTCCTGATGGACGAACCGTCGCTGGGCCTGGCCCCGAAGACGACGCTGGAGATCTTCGCCGTGGTGCGCGAGATCAATCGCGCCGGGGTCGCCGTCGTGCTGGTCGAACAGAACGTCGTCCAGGCGCTCGAGCTCGCTTCGCGCGCCTACGTGCTGAGCGAAGGCCGGACCGTCATGGAGGGAACCGCGGCGGCGATTCGCGACAATGCCGATGTCAAGCGCCATTTCTTGGGAGAAGTGTGATCCGCATGCAGAGAAGTCGTTTCATCCGGACGGTCTCCGCGGCAGCCGCCGCGCCGGCACTCGCGACCGCAGCCGCGGCGCAGGCCCAAGCGGCGCCGATCACCATCGGCGCATCGCTTTCGTTGACCGGCATCTTCGCCGACGGCGGCAAGTATTCGCTTGAGGGTTATCAACTCTGGATCAAACAGCAAAATGCGAAGGGCGGCGTTCTCGGCCGTCAGATCGCGCTGAAATACTACGATGACCAGAGTGAGCCGGCGACCGGGGTGCGCCTGTACGAGCGCCTGATCAACGAGGACAAAGTCGACATCATCATGGGCCCGTACGGAACCGCGATCACCGCGCCGGCGGCGAACGTCGCCGAACGCTATAAGATGCCGATGATCTGTCCGGAGACCGCGGACGTCGTCATGTTTCAGCGCGGCTTCCGTTACATTTTTCAGGGACTCGGCCCGGTGCAAACGTACCTCTACGGGGTCCTTCAGATCGCGAAGGATCACGGTCTGAAGAAGCTGGCGCTGATCGGACCCGACACGGCGTTCTCGCACGCGCTCGTCAACGCGGTCCCCGAAGTGGCACGCGGGTTCGGACAGGCGATCGTCTACACGGAGTTCTATCCAGCGCGCGCGAGCGATTTCGCATCGGTGATCGAGAAGGTGAAGGCGGCGAATCCCGATGTGCTGCTCGCGATGGCATTTCCCAACGACGCGATCGGGGTGCTGCGTCAGCTCAAGCAATCGAATTATGCGCCGAAAATGTTCTACGAAGCCGTCGGCGCGTCCGATCCGCGCTTCGTCGAGAGCGCGGGGAAGGACGTCGACGGTGTCTTTTCGGTGACGGCCTGGGATCCCGACGTGCAGACGCCGGAGAACTCGAGCTTCAAAGCGAGCTATCGGGCCGAGTTCAAGCGCGAGCCCGATTATCACAGCGCCAGCAACTACTCTTCGCTCGAGGTGCTCGCCGCGGCGCTCAAACGCGCCGGCTCGCTCGACCGCGAGAAGCTGCGCGACGCGATCGCCGCGGTGAGCCCCAGGACGCTGATCGGTACCTGGCGCGTCGATCCGCGAACCGGGATCCAGCTCGGCTATACATCGTACATCCTCCAATGGCAGAACGGGAAGCAGGTCATCGTGTATCCAGGCAATGTCGCACACGGCAAGCCGCTCGTTCCGTTCCCCGCCTGGTCGTCGAGGTAGTGTCGTGACCGAAACCTCAACCGTGACCGAGGAGGTGATCGCGAGCGTATCCAGGTGCGATGATGCGCGCTTGCGGCTCGTGTTCGAGAGCCTGGTGCGCCATCTGCACGCGTTCGCCGACGAGGTTGCCCTCACGCCCGCCGAATGGTTGGCGGGTGTGCAGTTCCTTACCGCAACGGGGCACAAGTGCGACGAGTACCGGCAGGAGTTCATGCTGCTGTCCGACACGCTCGGCGTCACCTCGCTGGTCGACGAAATCGCGCACCGCACGAAAGCCGGCGCGACCGAGTCGTCCGTGTTGGGACCGTTCTACAACGAAAACCCGCCGGAGATCGGGCAGGGTGAGAGCATCGCCGCTCCGGGCGAGGGCGTGCCCCTCGACGTGCGCGGCCGCGTTCGCGACCGCACAGGGGCCGGGATCGGGGGCGCCGTCGTCGACGTCTGGGGGACCGACGGCGAGGGCCTGTACGATTCGCAGCATCACGACCATCCCGTCGACTGCCGCGGACGCATCCGCACGGCACCCGACGGCAGCTTCACGTTGCGCACCGTTCTCCCGCAGAGCTATTCGATTCCGACCGACGGTCCGGTGGGCGCGCTGCTGCAGCAGTTACGGCGGCACACCTTCCGGCCGGCGCACCTGCACTTTCGTATCAGCGCCGGCGGCTTTCGACCGCTGACCACTGCGATCTACGCGGCCGGGGATCCGTACTTATCGTCGGACGCAGTGTTCGGCGTGCGCTCCTCGCTCGTCGAAACGTTTCGGCGCGATGATGTGACCGGCCGCGCAACGTTGGCGCGCGATTTTCTGCTGTCCGAGGTTCCCCGGGGCGAGAGCGCCGCAAGAAAGAGGTTGCCGTCATGAATGCTTCGACCAAGGGTCTCTGGCTCGCCAGCGTCGTCGCCGCCGGCTTCGGCGGCGGGTTGACCGGCGCCATCGTCGCCGAGCGCCCCGCCGTCGCCGCAATCCCCGCGCAGGTCGACCCCGCGCTGCCGAACCTGTTGCGCTACGTCCGGGTGGATGACGGCGGTAACGTCACGATCGCGGCCTCGAATCTCACCATCAGCGGGTCGAACGTCAGCATCAAAGCGGGCGCATCGATGCAGCTTGTTTCCGGCGGCCAGGCGCAGGTCAAGGCCGGTGCCGGATTGTCGCTGGTGTCCGGCGGGGTGACCGACGTGGAAGGTGGCGCCCAGACGACGATCAAGGGCGGCGTCGTTACGATCTGCTGTCCCTCGCGTTGACGCCCCGCCCGTTCGTGTTTCGCTTCACGTTCGTGCTGGTTTCGGTGGCGGCCGTGCCGTTGTGCGCGGCAGCGCAAGTGCCCGCGGCCGCGTTTCACATGACGCTGATCGGCCACGCCGACATGTCCAGCGGCGGCGAAGGTTTTGCGATGAAGCTCGCACCCGGCGGGCGGCGGCTCCTGTACGTGGCACACGAGTCCGGCCCGCACTGCTTCACGATCTTCGACGTCACAAATCCCACTGCGCCGGTGACGGTGCGGGTCGTGGACACGATCTCAGCGGACGTGCGCTGTAACTCGCTCGATGTGAGCGGGAATGTCTTGGCGGTCGCGGCGGAGACCAAGCAGCAAGGGCAGCCCGGCGGGAGTTTCAGCGTCTACGAACTCGACGATCCGGCCTCGCCGCGCCTTGTCGGGACGTTCGACGCTTCGGGGCCGCATTCGCGGGGAGTACATCACGTGTGGCTGGCGAGCGACACGGTGGCGCATATCACCAGCGGCGCGGCTGACTTCACGCCGAACCGCAAATCGGACGATCAGTTCTACCGAATCGTCGACATCAGCGACCCGGCTCATCCGAAGGAAGTCGGACGCTGGTGGTACCCCGGCCAGCGCGCCGGCGACGTGGAGCCTCCGCCGAACAATATCCCGCTGCCCGACGATGCGAACCAAGGCGTGCGCCCGCACAACATCGACGTTTTTCCCGGTCACGCGAACCGCGCCTACGTCGGCTACATCGACGGCGGCATCGTGATCCTCGACATCAGCGACCTCGCGCACCCGCGCGCGATCTCGATCGTGCGGTATGTCGGGCCCTTCACGCACACCGTGTTTCCGATCTTCACGCGCAACCTTGCCTTCGTCAGCGAGGAGGCGGTGCAAGACGCCTGCGCCGATGGTCCTAAGCACATGGCCGTGTGGGACATTGCGGACGAAACGAAGCCGCGGCTTATCTCGGTGGTACCATATGCGGCCAACAGCCCCGAACTCTGTCAGCGCGGCGGCCGCTACGGTCCGCACAACATCTACGAGGACAAACCGTACGGTCCAACCTTCAAGTCGGACCGCTATATGATCACGAGCTGGTTCGGCGGCGGCGTGCGCGTGTTCGACCTTGCCGATCCGCAGCACCCGATCGAGGCGGCGTACTACGTGCCGGCGACGCCCGCGGGCTCGCCGAAACACGCTCCGCAAATCAACGACGTCTTCGTCGACGACCGCGGGATCATCTACGCCTGCGACCGCTTCACCGGCGGCCTCTATATCCTGAGCAGCGACGTCCTGATTCGCCCTTGACCAGCGGTGAGTTCCCAAAGACCGCCGAACGCGAAGCCTTCCCGTCTCTCCGAAGCCTCGAAAGGACCGACCGCCATGACCTCCGTGCTCGAGACCTCTGGGCTCATGAAGACGCTCGCGTATGTCGGCGGCGGCTGGATCGGCGCCGACTCCGGCGCGACCTTTCCGGTCTACGACCCGGCAACGAGGAAGCTGATCGCGGACGTGCCGCGGCTCGGTCCGGCGGAGACGCGGCGCGCGATCGAGGCGGCGGACGCGGCTCTGCCCGCTTGGCGCGCGACCACGGCGAAGGACCGCGCGAAGATCATACGGCGCTGGTTCGATCTCATCGTAGAACATACGGACGAACTCGCGCGCATCATGACGCTCGAACAGGGCAAGCCGCTCGCGGAGGCGCGCGGTGAGATCGCGTTGGGCGCCGCATATGTTGAATGGAACGCAGAGGAGGCGAAGCGCGTCTACGGCGATACGATCCCGACCCTGGCCAACGACCGGCGGATGGTCGTGGTGAAGCAGCCGATCGGCGTGTGCGTCGGCATTACACCGTGGAACTTTCCGCATGCGATGATCACGCGCAAGGCGTCCCCCGCGATTGCCGCCGGCTGCACGTTCGTGCTCAAGCCGGCCGAGCAGACGCCGCTATCGGCGCTCGCCGTCGCAGCGCTCGCGGAAGAAGCCGGGGTTCCACCCGGCGTGTTCAATGTCGTCACGGGCGATGCCGACGATGCGCCGCTGATCGGGGGCGAGATGACGTCCAACCCGATCGTGCGCAAGCTGGGCTTCACCGGCTCGACTGCGGTCGGCAAACTCCTGATGGCGCAGTGCGCGCAAACGGTGAAGAAAGTGTCGCTCGAACTTGGCGGCAACGCCCCGTTCATCGTGTTCGACGACGCGGATCTCGACGCCGCCGTTTCCGGCGCGATGAGCGCAAAATTTCGCAATGCCGGCCAGGTGTGCGTGAGTCCCAACCGGCTGTTCGTGCAGGCCGGCGTGCACGACGCGTTCGTCGAGCGTCTCGCGGAGCGCGTTCGAAAGCTGCGTCCCGGCCGTGGTTTCGACGAGGGCGTGACGCTCGGGCCGCTGATCGACGACCAAGGCTTTGCGAAGGTCACCGAACACGTCGAAGATGCGCGCGCGCGCGGTGCGACAGTCGTCCAGGGCGGGAAGGCGCACGAACTCGGCGGCACGTTCTACGAGCCGACGATCCTCACCAACGTCACCGCTGCAATGCGCCTCAGCAGTGAGGAGACGTTCGGCCCGGTGGCGGCGATCGCGTCGTTCAAAACCGAAGCCGACGTGATCGCGATGGCCAACGACACGCCGTTCGGTCTGGCCGCATACTTCTACAGCCGGGACGTCGGGCGGACGTGGCGCGTTGCCGAAGCGCTCGAGACCGGGATGGTCGGGATCAACACGCCGATGATCGCCAACGAGTCGATTCCGTTCGGAGGGATCAAGCAGTCCGGGATCGGCCGCGAGGGTTCGAAGTACGGCATCGACGAGTGGGTCGAGATCAAGTATATGTGCTTCGGCGGGCTCGACACGTAGCGCAAAGGGAACCAGCCCGGGTCGGCGTATGGCGCAACCCAGACAACTTTCCCACGTAGAGGTTCACTCGCTTTCGGAGGAATCTTGCATGAACGACCGCTCCTCGCTCACGCGGCGCGGCTTTGTCGGCGCGACGGCCGGAGCGATGGCGGGCTTGGCCTTTCCCGCCATCGCGTTTGGCGCCGAGCCGCGGACGCTCAGCTTCGCGTACGACCAGCCGCGCGAGACGGCATACGGGATCTTCGCCGACACATTCGGTGCCAAGCTGGGCGAGCTGAGTAACGGCGCGCTCAAAGTCCAAGGATACCCGAGTGCGCAACTCGGCAGTGAGGCCGAAGCCGCCCAGAAGGTGCGGTCGGGCGACGTCGATTTCACCGTCAACGCCGCGGCGAATGCGGCCACGATCGCTCCGCAAGTCGCGGTTTTCTCGCTCGAATATCTCTACGGCGACGAGAAACTCCTGGAACGGTCGGTGCTCGATCCGGGCATCAATGACACGGTCCGTAAACTTTTCCGTTCGACGACGACCGGTGCCATCGCGCTCGGCATGATCATGCAGACCGGCTTGCGCAACATGTATGCGAAGTTCCCGATCGCGAGCGTAAACGACATCAAGGGTAAGAAGGTTCGCGTTCAGGCGACCAAGACCGAAGACGCGTTTATGAATGCCTACGGAGCGCTTCCGATCCACATGCCCTTCGGACAGGTGTATACGGCGTTGCAAACCGGGGTCGTCGAGGTCGCGGAAAACGGCGTCGGCACCTACCTCTCCAACAAGCACTACGAAGTGGCACCGATTCTGTCGCTGACCCAGCATGAGGCCAACAACAACGTCATCTTGATGAGCGAGAAAACCTGGAACAGCCTCGAGCGGAGTCAGCAGCACTGGGTCGAGCAGGCCTTCGCATTCGCACAGCACGACGAAGTACCGAAGTCACTCAGCATCGATCGCGACTCGCTCGACAAGCTCAAGAAGCTGGGCGTCACGGTTGTTTCCATGGTCGATAAGAAGAGTTTCTCCAACACGGCGCGCCCGATCATCGACAAAGAAGCCGCGGCGCTCGGACCGTTCGCCGAGCAGATCCTCAAGCAAATCCGCGCCTTGGGCTGAGCCCGTGCCGGACACGATCGTTTTCGGAACGCAGCGGCACCTCAAGTGGCGAGCCCTCGATCCGCTCGAGCATGCGTTGATGGCAGCCTGCGGCTTGTGCCTGTTTGGCTTCACGCTTTCCGAGTTCGCCGACGTGCTCGCACGCCTGCTGCACCATCCGCTCGCGTCAGCCCAGGAATTCTCGAGCGGGTTCTTCATTTGGGGCGTGTTCCTAGGCGGTGCCGTCGCTGTTCGTCGAGACACGAATTTCCGTATCGGCGCGATCAGCGACACGTGGAACGGTGCCCCGCGACTGATCGCGGAGCTCGTGAAGCGGACGGTAATGCTCGGCGTGGCGGCCGTCCTGACGGTATTCGGCTACGTCAACTTTCTGCACGGGTTCGGCAGTTACATGACGCCGTCGGAAACGCCGATTGCCGTGCTGTACGCCGCGATCCCCGTGTCGGGGCTGCTGATCGGACTGTTTGTCATCGAGGGACTGATCTGCGGGCTGCGCCACGGCTTCGACACCGTCGAACTCACCGACGTCGAGCGGACCATTGCGGCGAGCGTTGCGATGGACCAGCCCGGAGCGTGACGCCCAACTCGGGGCTCGCGATTCTCGTCATGGCGGCACTTGCGGTGGCGCTGGGGTACCTCGGCGTCCCGGTCACCTTTGCCTTGATGGCCAGCGTCTTCGTCGTCGTCGTTCTGTTCACGCATCTCTCGCTCGCGTCGATGGTCGGTCAGCTCTTCAACGGCGTGAACACGCTCACGCTGCTCGCCGTGCCATTTTTCCTTCTCGTCGGCGAGCTGATGGTGTCGGCGAACATCACCGTGCGCATCATTGCCTTCGCTCAGGCGCTCGTCGGCCATCTGCGCAGCGGGCTGGCGCAAGTCGTCAGCGTCTTCAGCTTGTTTTTCGCCGGGATCTCAGGTTCGTCTACCGCGGATGTGGTCGCGATAAGCACGGTGCTCATGCCTGAGATGAAACGCGAGGGGTACGATCCCGCCTTTACAGCCGCGCTGATCGCTTCGGCATCGACCATTGCGAACATGGTCCCCCCGAGCATCCTCGCGGTGGTGTACGGCTCGGTCGGGAACGTATCGATCGCAGGTTTGTTTCTCGCCGGCGCGACACCCGGAGTTCTCGTAGCGCTCGGCCTTATGATCTACAGCTACTATTTCGGGCCGGTCGGCGTGCGCAAGGGTCGCGCAACATTTGTGGATCTGGCTCGGACTTTTAAGAGCGCGGCACTTCCCCTGTTGATCCCATTCATTATCGTCGGCGGAATCCTGACCGGACAATTCACCCCGGTCGAAGCCGGCATGGTGGCGATCATCTACGTGATCGTGGTCCTGCTTCCGCTTTACGGACGGGGACATTTCAAGCAGCTGCCGCGGAGCTTCATGCACGCCGGTGCGCTCTATGCACTCCCGTTGATGGCAGTAGCTTCAGCCTCGGCGTTTGGTTGGGTGCTCGCATATCTGCGCGGCCCCGACACCGTTGCCGGCTGGATCGAGCACGTCGCCGGCAGCAACGGAATCGGGATCATGTTCTTAATCGTCGTCATCCTGGTCATCGTCGGCGACTTTCTCGAAGGAATCCCGGCGATCATCATCTTTATGCCGCTCATCCTGGCGCTGGTCAAGCTCGGACACATTCAGCCGATCCACATGGGTGTGGTGATCATCGTCACGCTCGCCTTCGGCAATATTACCCCGCCGTACGGCCTTCAGCTCCTGCTCGCATCAGCCTTGGCGAAGGTCGCGTGGTCGCGCGCGCTCGTAGCGTGCCTGCCGCTCTACCTTATTTTTTTCGCGGTGATCGCGCTGATCATCGTCATTCCAGACGTGACGCTGTGGCTGCCGCGCTGGCTATTCCCCCAATCGCTCGGCTGTTTCACGAACGCCGTCACGCACACCCTGGTCTGCCCGCCTACGAGTTGAACTCATCGGAACACAGCGTGTTCATGCCAAGAGTATAACCCGCCGCTATGCGAGCGTGAAGACGAACAGGGTGGCGGACTGCAGGCTGCCGCCGTTGAGCGGGCCACCGCCGGGGACGTAGAGGCGTCCGTCGACGACGGCCGCACCGGTGCCGTGACGGCCCTCCGGCAGCGGAGCGTAGGTTCGCCAGAGGTTCGTTTGGGGGTCGAAAGCCTCGTTGTTCGTGAAGGTGCCCCCGCGCCGTTCGCCGCCGACCGCGAAGATCAGATCCCGGTAGAGTGCCACCGCCATGCCGCTGCGCTGCGAGGGCATCGGCGGGAGCGATGACCAGCGGTCCCCTCCCGGATCGTACACGTCGGCGTACGACGTGTTGTGGTCGAAGTCGTCGATGCGGCCGGCAATCGCATACAGCCGTTCACCGTATGTCACCAACCCCATATGGTCGCGCCCGACGGGCAGCGGCGCAGCACTCGCGTAACGGTTCGACTCCGGGTCGTACACGTCGTGCGTGCCGACACTGTGCTCGTCGCGACCGCCGACGAGATGGATGCGGCCGCCGAGTGCCGCGACCGCGATCGAACCGCGTTTGGAGGGGATGGGCGCGATGGCGGTCCAACGATCGGCCGCGGGTTCGTACGCGTTCGCATCGCTGACGGCGTCGCGATTCTGACGGTCGAAACCACCGAACGTGTAGAGCCTTCCGCCGAAGCCGAGGGTACCGATGTGATTGAGCCCGCGCGGCAGGGGCGCTCGGCCGCCCCACTGACCGCGCGCAACGTCATAGGCTTGGACGAGGGGCCCGTCGACGTCCGCATGTCCGGTGGCCTCGAGGACAGCCGGATTTGGGCCCGCCGGCACGTAACCGCCGACGACGTATATGAAGCCGCCGAGTGCCGCCACCGAATCCTCGCTGCGCGGCGTAGGCAGTGGTGTTCCGGTGGTCCACCTGCCCAGCGGCGGGGTTTGCGCGGCGGCGACGGCGGGCAGCGTCGCGCACGCGGCGGCGCCGGCAAGAAAATGGCGCCGGGTCGATCGCAGGCTCATGCCGCAATCCTACCTCATTTGTGCTCGGCAACGTATTCGTCAGGGTCCTTATCAACCGCTTGAATGCCGGTTATATGGGCCGCTTCAAAAGCGGCGAATGCGACGGCGATGTCGTGACGATGTTGCAGTCCGGCATTGCGGCGGAAGTCGGTGAGGCCCTCGCGCTCCTCTTCACCCATGTGATCGCTGTTGGCTCGGTTCGCGCCCGCGACCGCCTCGTACCAGCTGTTGCTGCCGACTGCATGACGCGCGACTTCGGCAACCGCATCACGGATCTCGTTGTGGTCGTGGATTGCGTCCTTCGTTTCGTCTGCCGACGTGGCCTTACCGCCCGCACCCTTGCCCAGTTGGAGCAACTGC
>Ga0182024_10020635_pt1 | contig 12031 bp, 15 predicted proteins | sample P32metaG_FD_120480 | JGI IMG/M metagenome (GOLD analysis project Ga0182024, IMG submission 120480) | Permafrost microbial communities from Stordalen Mire, Sweden - P3-2 metaG (Illumina Assembly) | ecosystem: Environmental > Terrestrial > Soil > Wetlands > Permafrost | place: Sweden: Stordalen... | reverse complement strand
GTATGCGAGGGCGGCAGGCTAGTGGGAATGAGTCAAGGTGCGCTCAATGGCGTCCTGGTCATTCGCGATTCGGTCCAGTGGCACGAGTTTGTGAGCACGTTTCATGTGCCGGTCTACCCGTATCCGCCGGCCAGAGCGCAGAGAGGCATCAGTATCGATTGGAGCCGCGGGATGCTGATTGTGATCGGCTACCCGTCGATGGACAATCTGCTCGCAGGCTCCTACCGGAGTCTCAACCGAGCGATATACGATCGCACTGGCGCCGTCGCCTACCTTGGTCCGGACAGTATCGAGATCCGCCAGAAATGCTGCATTGATGGAATACGGCCGACGCTCGTATACCAAGTCCGTCGAACGGCAGGAGCCGTCAGATTTGACTACACCTTGCCCCAACCTGCCAAGCTTCGCCTGTTGGACTCTGCCTTACATGTAAAGTAGGTGGCCTGGCCGATGCCAAGCCCATTAGTCCCTGGTTGAACTTCAAGGAGTCCGCAATGCCGGTGAGAGGCCTGCTTGCCGTTATCGTGCTCTCCGGAGCGTGCACGACGGGCAAGGACCGGTATACCACGGTAGAGAGCGACTTGCGCCGGGCCATTCCGCTAGGGATGAACGCCAGGGACGCGGCTCGCGAGCTCGACTCGCTCGGGATTGTGCACTCACCCTTCGAATCCGACTCAGGCAGGATAGTGGCTATCGTGCGGTCAGTGAGAAAGGATTTGCTGACTCAGACAGACGCACGATTCGATCTGGTGTTCAATTCGGATGGGAAGTTGGCACGCATTACCGGCCGGAGGCTCTACACAGGGCCATGAGTCGCCGAGAGGGCTTTCGGGCATCCGCTTCCAGGTCGTGCCTTGCCGCATGCCCGCGGATTCGAGTGCCAGGTTGGCGATGGCTCGTACTTGTACTTGCGGCCACGGCGACGGGGGCCGTTAGAAGCGCATCCGCCCAGGCACCGACGCCTGAGGTGAAGCATTCATACGTGCCACCAAACGGCTTCGTTCCGGATAGTCTGACTGCGGTGCGCATCGCTGAAGCTGTCCTTCGCCCGATCTATGGGGCGGAGGTCCTTGACGCAGAGCGACCACTTAGGGCCACGCTGTCTGGCAATACATGGACCGTTGAAGGTTCAACTCCTCGCGTCTCCCCGGGAACCGATTACATCGGCGGCGTGGCAGTCGTCGAAATCAGCAAGACTGATGGCCGGATTCTACGTGTCAGCCACGGAAGGTGACTGGATGAGCCGGGCATTGGCCCGGCTGGTGTGATCGACCGCCGATGCCGCTACGTCGCGACGAGCGAGTACACAGCCGCCAGACGACGGTCGAGCGTCCAGAACGCCACTCGTGATGCTACAGCCGCGGCCACCAGGTGCATGTCGATCCAGCCGAGGCCGCGGCCAGACAGTGTTCGGGTCTCGAGGAAATGAAGCGCCTCCTCGTGCGATACCGCGCGCACGGTGGGCAAGCGCGCCAGCAATGACAGAATCTCGCGACGCGCTCGCAGGGTGCCACATGCCATCTCGCCGATCACGAAGGGGTGCACCAGGACCTGCGCGTCGTGGAGTGATTGTGCCAGTCGCTGGTTTCCGTGACGGAGATGGTCGATCCAGACGGACGTGTCGACGAGGATCACTAGGCGGTGCGCCGCGCCGCTCGCCGTCGCGGTATCGGGCGCAAATCGCGCTCCGAGCCGCCGAGTCGTGCAAGCAGCTTGCCGCTCTCGATCGCGATCAGCGCCTTAAGGCCGGCCCGCACCAGCGCGGTCTTCTCCGTGATCCGCGTCAGCCTGCCCGCCTCCGCCAACAGGGCATCATCGATGTTGAGGGTGGTTTTCATATGTATGAATATGGCATGGCGATACATACCAGGCAAGCCCCTGTTTGTCGCGCGGCAACCGATCAAGCGACCCTGAGCAAATCGACGGAGCGGCAGTCGGGAGTCGCCGTGACACGATCACACCGTCCGTTTGCACCTGCAGAGATAACGGACCCGCGTCCACACCGCGAACGGCCCGTGATGACAAAACGCGAATCAAAACCATTTGCGTGAAGATCTGCTCCGGGGCGAGATAGCGCTGCCGCGTCGGGAGAGCAGACACTGTCATGCGCAAGCGCCCATCACTCCAGGATTGCTGGCCGACGGACGGCGCGGCTCTCGCGAAGGTTAGGCATCCCACATTCGAAGCAGATCGGGGCCAGCGCCTCGATATTCAAGCGGTGCGGCACGCCGACCAGATGCAATTAACGCTCGCTTAATCAGAGCACTAAGCTGTGTAATGGTGTCCCGTGATCTTTATAATGCCGCTACAGTGATCGCTCAGCGTCGATGCTCACAAGGAGCGTGTGGCTGCTGGCCATCGCCGAATGCGGACAGCCGGTGCGCGTTCCGTCCTGGTGCGGCCATCTGCGTGCGATGTTGGCAGAGGTCGTCGGCGGTACCGTTGCTGTGACAGGGCCATGATCATGAAGCACAGACTATTTCTGGTCGGACTCGCGTTTCTCTCGCTGGGCTGCCGTTCGGGCGCGACCCAGGCCGCAGCGGTGCAACTGAGCTGCCTGGCGTTCGAGGCAGCGCGTTGTGGGTCCGCACAGCAACCCTCGGCGGACTGGAACACGCCGCGGCACGTCGTAATTGGGGCAGAGGACAGCATTATGTCATTCACCGCGTCTGTGTCTGCGTCATACCATTGCATGCCCATGGCAGTGCCGGGTGAACTTGGGAACCGCGTATTTAGCGGCTGCATGGAGCAGCAAACGGGCGCCGCCCCGGGCGATTTTGTGTTCCGCGATACCACCCCTGTACATCGGGTCTTTGCAACGGGAGTTACGCTTGGCGGAACGCGGGCGCGCTTTGATTCTCTTGCCCGGGTATTAACCGCCCACTTTGGATCGCCGCGACGGTGCCCGGGGCGCACCGGTCGCCTGGGCAACGCCAACTATCCTCCCTCGCTGCAGTGGAAACCTCCAGGATTGACAATTCAGCTGCGTCTTGGAGCGCCGTACGCTGGCGCTGATTCGGTCGTGGAAGCGCAAACTGTACAGTATGACTTGCCGTGCGGCGACTGGATTTATGGCTTAGGCCCAGCATAGTCGCATTCTCGATCTGTAGTAGCCGCAACAAGGCAGCTCGTTGAAGGACCGGATGCAGTTGATGCATGAACTACGCATCGTCGCGATCCTTGGGCCAAGGGCGCTGACCGTTTGAGGTGTCCGCCTGATGCCGCTACAGTGGTCGCTCAGCGTCGATGTTGGCGCGAGCGCGCCCTCGTCGTAGACGGAGGAGCTAGGCGGAACGTGCGAATCATAAGGAATGCTTGGGCGACTATCGGCCAGATCTGCTCGCATGGCATGGCGCAAGTGGTTGTCCGCGCCATGATGTGGCGGAGTCCGCGTACATTGTCGGCGATCTTGAAGTCGTCAATCTTACGACCGATGCTCCAGACGTAGTGTTGGAGCACCTTCGATCGGCGATTGACCTGATTGGCAAGACAGCCCCCAACCGTCTTGCCCGGCTCAATCGGGACGTTGGGCGTGTCCTGCTACTGATGGTGGATAGCCCAGAATATTGGCCTTTTGCCAATGGATTTGCCATCGGTCTCGCGGCCGCGCAGGATGTGCCCGTGGATCAGTTGGCCCTCACGATTGTCCACGAAGCAACGCATGCCCGGTTGTGGCGCGCTGGTTTTCGGTACACGCCTGATATTCGGGAAAGGATAGAGCATATCTGCGTTCGCGCGGAACTCGATTTTGCCCAACGACTGCCTCGAGCGCAGGAATTGGTAGATGGCCTGCGGGCAAAGCTGTTGCATCCATGGTGGACGAAGGCCGCACTGGCCGAGCGCCGGCGTTTAGTTCGCGAGGAATTTCGGAGGCAGGGCTTGTAAACGTGGGGTCGTTGATCCTACGAGCGACATGGGGTCTTGTGTGAGTACGCCTTGACGGGTGGCCCACTACACGTAACGCCTGAAGAAGCGATGAGGCCGACCGGATTGGCCTACGTGCGTCGTCCAGTTGTTTACAGGCCCGGCGGGTGAATGAGCGAGAGAGTGGGGAAGTAGGTCCGGTAGCGCGCAGGATCGCGGGTCAGCAGTGCGTGACCGCGGACCGCCGCGTGGGCGCCAATGAAGAAATCCGGTAGCGGAGCCCGCCGCGCGCCGCCGCGCCGGCGGTACGCCACAAAGCACTTGCCTGCCAGAAAGGCTGCCTCCCAGGGAATGTCTTCACGCCGAAAGACGTCCATCGGGAGCGCCGCGTCGAGTTCCTCGATGCGGGCAAATCCGATAGAGGCTTCTGCATAGATCACGGGATTGATGGCGAGCGTGACCCGGTCCCCCTCTGCTGCCAGGGCACCCGCGGACCAGTCGTACCAAGTCGGGTCTTCGGTCACGACATCGAGGAGGACATTCGTGTCCACGAGCGTGACGCTCACCGCACACCCCTCGCTCCTGCGCGGTCCGCGCCGCGATTTGCGAGCGAGCTCACCGAGGCCGCCGGGCGATGGGCGTGCCACGCGATCGTGGCCGGGCGCGCGAGCTGGAGCGTCCGCGACGCGATGGAGCCACGGCGGCAGCATCGCGGGTCAATGCGAGGATATCGTCCGTCGTCATCCGGGTTGTGCCCGTCCCACGCATCCGGTGTACCAGCATCCGCCCACGATCGCCGCCGTCGGTCACCTTCTGGAGCACCGCGACACCTCCCTCGACACGGAATTGCACCTCCGTGTGAGGCAGAAGTCCGAGGCGGTCGCGAATCTCCTGTGGTATGGTGACTTGGCCCTTGGTGGTGATGCGCATACACAGTTTTCCCTTGTAGGAGTATTACTCGTAATGGTAATACTTCGTTGACCCAAGAGCAATGGCGTCATCGCCGGCGCCCGATTTACCAGCGCGGGCTGATCTGGTTGGCTGGGTGACTTCCAGCCGTAATTCAAACTGTTTCCGGTCGGCGCCACCCTGTCTGCGATCGGGACAGGCATGGTGCCCGTCGCCCTGAGTTTCGCTGTGCAGGATGCAGGACCGCGAACCGGTGCGCTCGGCCTGGTTACACCGAGTATCAACCGGTTACAAGGGTCGCCAGGTACTCGCTCCGGTAGAGACCCCGTGTCATATGAGAAGTGCTCGCGTGTCCCCCGTACTGCATTGTGGGTGACACTCGGTAAGTGCGATCTTAGCGGCGCGTCTTGCTCACTCGCGGTTCTCGTGTCAGCCCCGCGTTGATCAGCGTACGAATCGGTCGCGGCTCATCGATATCCGGCGCGTGCTGCACTTAAGTGCTTGGTACTCGCAACAGGTCTGCTGCACTCCGTTTTGCCCGCTCCCCGCGCCGATCATAGCGCGCGGTTGTTTCAATACTCGAGTGTCCCGCAAGCTCTTTCACGGTGCTCATATCGGCCCCCGCGTCGAGCAAATCCCCGATGAACGTCCGTCGGCAATCATGCGGCGAGAAGTGGGGAACACCCGCGACCCGCGCCCGTCGCTCGAGGATCTTGTAGATCGCCCCCTCGGTCAGCCGCCGCGACACGATCACTCCATCCTTCTGCACCGGCAGAAACAACGGCCCCGCCTCACCACCGCGCCGCGTCACCCACACCGCCAGCAACGGCCGCCCACTCTCCGGCACGTACGCCAGCCGCACTTTGTTGCCCTTGCCATGTACCACGAGCGCCCCAGACTCCACCGCGAGATCGCTCACGTCGAGCTGCACGACTTCCGCACGCCGTAACCCCGCGCCGTAGAGAACTGCCAGCAACGCCGCATCCCGCACGTCGATCGGCGCGGCCGCGTCACCGCCCGCGCAACTCGCAAACAACGCCCGCAGCTCCTCGCGCTCGAGCGCGCGGCCCGCCGGCGCCGGCTTTCCACGAATGGTCTTGATCCGCGACGCACGCTGAAAACTCTCCGCATCCATCAACCCCAGCTCCACACTCTCCCGCAACACTCCACGCAACGCCGCCAACATCCGGTTCGCAGTCCGCACGCCGTACCGGTTCGCCAACGCCGCACGCACCGCCGCCGTATGCTGCCGCCGCAGCGTGTGCCAGGGCAGTGTCTCCGCGGTCGCCGCTCCACCCGACACCAACCGCGCCATCACATCCAGCGCCCCCCGCATCGTCCTCCGCGAACTCGGCCCCAACGATGCCAGATACACGAGCGCCGGATTCTGGTCCGCCTGGCTCACCACGACGCCAGACGCCGGCACCACCGCGATGACCGATTGGACTACTGGCGCGAGCTGGCTCACACTGGGCTCAGTGGCGGGCGACGGGGTCGGATCGGTGGCCTTATCGGGCTCATCAGCCATGTTTGTCCACAAATCGCTCATAGCGATAGTTATCGAAAAGGCAGCTTTTCAATACCAATCTCATCTACCGACATTTTCGCTAACTAACCGCGGGGACGCAAGGGTCACCCGCTCGCACCCGACTTTGGCCGATTCGATACGGCGGAAGGCTGCCAGTTGGGGCAGACCCTATCTAATGAGTATGTAATGCGGGCTGTACGACTGACTTACGCAAGCCATCCGTCGGCTGGCCCATGCCTAAGTGGGTCGAAATCCCAGGTATAATTGCACTTATTGCCTAAGTGCAAGTTAACAGTCATTTTTCAGACACTTAATTGCACTTAAGCCGTAAGTGCAATTAATGGCAATTGCTGATTGCGGATAGGTCGAACAGTCGCCAAAACGGATGAACGCCAGTGCCAGGACTTTTCATCGACCTGATGTGGCCGCCGAACCTCTCAGGCAACATCCCGAGACGGTTCATGGCCTCCTGCCCATACCAAGCCTTTGTCCCCTCCAGACTCGCAGACCTTACAGTGCGCCTAAATAGCGACACCGTCGGCGCGGTGTCTGAGGCCGAGCACGCCATTCGTGATCTCAATAGCAGCGGCCATCCGGCACTGGCGCCCCTCGCGCGACTCCTGCTGCGTACCGAGTCCATCGCGTCCTCGAAGATCGAGGGAATGCAGATCGACGTCTCTCGGCTCGCCCGCGCGGAGGCACGTGCAACTCTGGACAAGAAAGTCGGCCCCGATGCCGAACGGCTTCTCGCGAACATCCACGCGATGCAACTCGCGGTCGATGAGGCAGCGACTACAAATCCCTTCGCCCTGGATGGCATCACCGCTATTCACGATCGGCTGATGAGAGGCGACATCAACTTCCATCAGCCGGGCGTCGTGCGCACCACCCAGAATTGGATCGGTGGCAACGACTACAATCCGTGCGGTGCTGCCTTCGTCCCACCGCCGCCAGAACAGGTAGTCCCACTACTCGAGGAACTCTGCGTCTATCTCAATGACGAGGCAGTCTCACCACTCGTGCAGGCAGCAATCGTCCACGCGCAATTTGAAACTATTCACCCGTTCGCGGATGGTAATGGACGAACTGGCCGGGCGTTGATCCATGTGATCCTTCGGCGCCGCGGACTCGCGAAGACGTTCGTACCACCTATCAGTCTGGTGTTCGCATCCCGAAAGGACCGGTATGTCGAGGGCTTGACCCAATTCCGGGGTGACGAAGTCGCCGAGTGGATTGGATATTTCGCGGCAGCTGCGACGCAATCCGCACTGATGGCGCAACGCTATATCGCGGAGGTCGAGAAGCTCCAGGAAGCCTGGCGGGACCGCCTCCGAGCGCATCGAGTGGTCCGCTCGGATGCAGCGGCATGGACGATCATCGACCTGCTGCCCGCGTATCCGATCGTGACGGCTGCGGCCGCCATGACCGCTACCGGCCGCGACAGATCGACCGTATTGCGAGCATTCGAGGAACTCAGTTCGGCGGACGTGCTGCACCCGACGACAGAGGGAAAGCGGAACCAGTTGTTCGAAGCGAGTGAACTCCTGCTGCTGATCGAGCAGATGGAAGCCGACCAGTTAGTCGTCTAGCTCTACGATGCCAACAAACGTTAGCGGAGAATGAATGACGGACCGTGGCGATTCTGATGCTGATGAGACGGATACCATCGCCGCCTACGAGCGAGGCGAGTTTCGGCCCGTCAGTGATCAGGATAAAGCAAGGAAGGAAGCTGCAGCGGCTGCCCGCAGATATCTGAAAGACGCACGGAAGGGCCGAGGGCGAATGGGAATGCCAAGAGTGCCATTCCGGATCAAACTTCCGAAATCGGTCATGCGAGCGGCTAAGCGATTGGCAAAGAGTGACGGCGTCTCTCTCAATCAATGGATAGGCGAAGCCGTCGCTAACAAAGTCGCCGCTGTTGAAGCGGCCGCGGCGTTCTCCGGGCGATCACAATGGCAGATTCACGTCGTCGGTGACCTGATCGCTCCAGTCAATGCAGATTGGAGCGTGGGCGAGGACCTCTAGGTTTCGATACGGCGGTACGCTGCCAATAACTGCGCGACTAAGGTGCCCGCCTAGCTATCACCGTCTTGAACGCTTCACGCGCCTACTGACGGCGGCTAGCACTACGCACGGGCGGCACGCATGTTAGTGCCACCCGAAACGAGGAGGCGCGGTGCGGAGTGGCAGTGAGCCCGCCCGGCATTGGCGATGCGTGTCCTTTTTGCAGCCGCGACTACCAGGCTTGCGCTGGGGATTGGTCTGCGCCGTAATAATTTCGGGACCCGCGCAACCGCAGGTCGCTCCCGTCGCTCCCGTCGCGCCCTCTCACACCCCACCCCACGACTCGGCGCTCTCCGGCACGTATCGTCTTGAACTGCGCTCAACCCGAGCGCCCGACCCGGCCGGCAAGCCGTGGGTCATGATGCTGGTCCTCCAAGCGGAACCCCTGGACTTGAGCCAGCTGGATCGCGAGACGAAAACCTACCTTTCCCAGGGGCGCATGTTCATGGGTCCGGCGAACGCCTGCTTCACGGACACAAAAGCAGACGGTGGTCCGCCATACCGGTCAACCCTGGCGCACTGGTCGGACCCTCAGGACAAATCGACAGCCCACGTCACGATGGACCGATCACCAGATGACGGTCATGAGCTCACGCTCGTGGTCCACGGTGCAAAGGTCACCGGACGCATCGTGCACGATGCCGCGAACCCGGGAGAGTTCAACGGCGTTCAATGGACCGTCGAAGGCGCGCGAATCGGACCGCCGGATGCCACCCTATGCTTCACCGCCGCGAAGCCCTCGCTGCCGCCGTGAGTCGCTAGAGAGGCCCGATGCCAGGAAGCGCCGCAACTCTCGCGACCGGCACAGCCGAATCGCCGCTCGCGAAACCGCCCGGCACCGGCCCCGGCTGGATCGTGGCCGCCACAGTCATCGGCACGACGATCGAATGGTACGACTTCTTCATCTACGGCACTACGGGCACGACGCCGTTTCTGAAAACCATCGACCGGGTCGCAAACCCGCCAAGAAAGTGATAGAGGAGAACAGATGAAGAAGCGTGACTATTCTGACGAGGATGAGAATGGCACTACCGCGGTGCGGATTAACTGTGAGCGACGCCCGGCGTGGGCGATGTGTGTCCTCCTCGCGGCCGCGACGTCGTGTAGCCGTTCCACGCCCGGCCCCAGCACCCGAGATGCGGGCCAGCATACGCTCGCGATAACGCATGTCACGGTCATCGATATGACCGGCGCGCCGCCCAAGCCAGCCATGACGGTGGTGGTCTCCGGCGACCGGATTACGGCCATTGGGCGGAGTGATTCACTGTCCCCGCCAGCCGGAGCGGTGCTCGTCGATGGGACCGGGAAGTACGTCATCCCGGGGCTGTGGGATATGCATGTGCACTCGGCGTTCGATCGGTACGAGCGGTCCATCGTGCTGCCCCTGGATATCGCCAATGGCGTGACCGGAGTGCGAGACATGTGGGGCGACTGTTCCGGACCCTGCGCGGACAAGGACACCGTCTACAACCCTCTGCACGGCCCCACGCCCGAGATGGTGCATCGGTGGGAGCGGGAGATCGCGGCAGGCACGCTGCTCGGCCCCCGCATCGTGGCCGCCAGCAACTTGCTCGACGGACCGCACCCATTTTGGGCAGGGAGCGTGGCGATCCACGACACGGCCGAAGCCCGCGCGGCGGTCCGCGACGCCCAGCGCCGCGGGGCCGACTTCATCAAGGTGTACAGTGGACTCTCGCGTGAGGCGTACCTGGCGATCGCCGATGAGGCCAAACGCCGCGGGATGCCGTTCGCGGGCCACGTGCCCGACGCCGTGTCGCTGGAGGATGCGGCTGACGCCGGTCAGTTGAGTATGGAGCATCTCATCAAGATGCCGGAGGCGTGCTCGAGCCGGCCGGCGGACGTCGCGCGGCTCACAAAACGGAACGCGGACCATCCCCCAACCTCGCCGTCGGAGGGGGCGGCCCAGATCCGGGCGAAGGTCACGCTCCTGAACGAGTCGTTCAACTTGGCCGCGTGCGCGCCCCTTCTGGAGCGTTTCGTTCACGACGGTACGTGGCAGGTACCGACCCTCACGGTATTGCGTGGCCTGTATTGCGGGCAGGACTACGCCTGCACCCACGACCCGCGGCGCGAATACGTGGCGCGCGCGGATACGGCGTGGTGGCAAGCCCGCGATCGCCAGTTGGCGCCCGTCTTCACGGCGGCCGACAAGAGGACTGCGAAGACGTACTTTCAGCACGAAATACAGATCGTCGGCGCGATGCACCGGGCTGGTGTCGGCGTGCTTGCCGGTACCGACGTCAGTAACCCGTGGGTGTATTGGGGCTCGAGCCTCCACGACGAGCTGGCGATGTTCGTCGATGCCGGCTTCACGCCGTTCGCCGCGCTGCAAGCCGCGACCATCGCACCCGCGCGGTTCCTTCACGCGACCGACACGCTCGGCACGCTCGAGCCAGGCAAGGTGGCGGACCTGGTCGTGCTCGATGCCGATCCGCTGGCCGACATCCACAACACCCAGCGCATCTCCGCCATCGTCCTACGCGGACGGCTCGTCGACAGCGCCGCCCGTCAGCGACTATTGGACGCCGCCAGAAGCGCCGCGCAGCGCATGTGACCGGCACAGAAGACGCGACGCCCGTGGACAAGCCGGGCACGGGCCGCGGCTGGATCGTGGCCGCCACGGTCATTGGGACGACGATCGAATGGTACGACTTCTTTATCTACGGAACGGCAGCGGCCCTCGTCTTCAACAAAATCATCTTCCCCACGTTCGATCCGGTCGCGGGGACGATGGCGGCCTTCGCCACGTTTGCGATCGGGCTCATCGTCCGCCCCTTCGGCGGCATCATCTTCGGTCACTTCGGTGACCGCGTCGGACGCAAGACGACGCTCATGGTCACTCTGCTCCTGATGGGCATCCCGACAACGCTCATCGGCCTCGTTCCCACGTACAACTCAATCGGTCTGTGGGCCGCCGCAATCCTCGTAACTCTGCGAATCCTCCAGGGCTTCGCCCTCGGCGGCGAATGGGGCGGCGCGGTTCTGATGGCGGTCGAGCACGCGCCAAAATCGCAACGCGCGTTCTACGGCGCGCTCCCACAGGCAGGGATCGCCGCCGGTTTGCTCCTATCGTCCCTCGCCTTCGCGTTCGTGAGTCACCTGAGCGAGTCATCGTTTCTCACCTGGGGTTGGCGCCTGCCATTCCTGTCGAGCATCATCCTCGTCGTGGTCGGCGTGCTCACACGGTGGAAGATCGCTGAGTCCCCGGCCTTCCTCGCAGTCGAACAGACCGGTCAGAAGGTCGCTCTACCCGGCGTCACTGTCATCAAGCACCACTGGCGTGCGCTCCTGCTCGGGATCGGAGCCAAACTGGGCGAGGTCACGCTCTTCTATCTCGCAACGGTCTTCGCCTTGTCCTACGCCACGACTAATCTCGGCATGCCGCGCCAGCAGGTGCTCAATGCCATCATGATCGCAGCTGCTCTCGCGTGCGTGACGATCCCGCTGTTCGGCGTGATAGGCGACCGGTTCGGCCAGCGTCGCGTGTTCGCCCTCGGCGCCCTCTACCTCGCGGCGTTCGCTGTCCCGATGTTCTGGATGATGGATAGCCGGCAGCCGACGCTCTTCCTCCTGGCCGTCATCGGCGCCTTGGCCATCTGTCAGCCCGCGATGTACGCGCTGTTGCCGAGCCTCTTTGCCGCCCAG
>Ga0182024_10020634_pt1 | contig 12031 bp, 11 predicted proteins | sample P32metaG_FD_120480 | JGI IMG/M metagenome (GOLD analysis project Ga0182024, IMG submission 120480) | Permafrost microbial communities from Stordalen Mire, Sweden - P3-2 metaG (Illumina Assembly) | ecosystem: Environmental > Terrestrial > Soil > Wetlands > Permafrost | place: Sweden: Stordalen... | reverse complement strand
GTTTCGCGAAACTCTTTTTTGACAAGAATGCTGCCCTCAGTTTGTCGCCGGCTACGGATGATTTATCTATTGCGCGAAAATGGTTTCACATGGGGGTCGGGTTGGATGGAATCGTCGCTAAGCGCAAGGATTTGCCGTACCAAACCGGCGAGCGCACCGGCATGCAGAAAATCAAGAAGCAACGCACCGCCGATTGCGTGGTGGGAGGATTCAGGTATCTGGAGAAAAAGCCGCTGGTCGGTTCGTTGCTGCTGGGTCTCTACAACGACGAAGGATTGCTCGACCATGTGGGATTCAGTTCGTCGATTCAGGCGGACGAGCGTTTGGCGTTAACGAAAAAGTTGGAGAAAATGATCAAGCCGCCGGGGTTTACGGGAAAAGCGCCTGGCGGATTGAGCCGCTGGAGCACCAAACATTCGATGGAGTGGCAGCCACTCGATCCGAAACTGGTGGCGGAAGTACAGTTTGATCATTTCACGGGCGGCAGATTCCGTCATGGCACTAGATTCCTGCGCTGGCGACCGGAGAAAGCTCCGCGAGATTGCACGATGAAACAAGTGAAGCGCGAAGATAAGTCAGCTTTGAATTTGCTTTAGTGATTTGCCTCGTCGATTACCTGCAATGACACAAACGAAACGAGCCTCACGCCCCAAATCGGATCATCATCAAGTAAAACCTGCTGCGCAGCCACGCCCGCCGCAGCGAATTTTTCTTCTTTCGCCCGCTAATGCCGGGGGCCTTCGCGCCAAGATGATCATGAGTGAAAATGCGCGGTTCGTTCTGGCGCGAAGGCTGCGCAATGATGGACTTCCGCTGGGAGAATTGTTCAGCTTTATCAGCGGATTGTATTTTCGAGGCAAGCTCGCTTATGCACGCGCGTTTGCGTGACCGCCCTCGGGAGTGCCGGGAATATTGGTGATTACGGCGGGACGCGGGTTGGTTTCGCCGGACGCGTTGATGACACACGACGAGATGATGGAGATTGCAGACGTTCCGGTGGATGCAGGTGATCCGCGGTATCGGCAGCCGCTGGAACGGGATGCGCACGAATTGTTGCGCCGGACCGGAAAACGATGCGAGATTGTGCTGCTGGGAAGCATCGCGACCTCGAAATACGTGGAGCCGTTATTAGGGATTTTCGACGAGCGGCTACTTTTTCCTTCGGCGTTTGTGGGACGCGGAGATATGAGCCGGGGCGGGTTGATGCTGCGGTCGGTGCGGGAAGGGGCGGAGCTCGGTTACGAGCCAGTGGGCTCGGCGATTCGACACGGGTCCAGGCCCCCGAAATTACCAAAAATACAGTACACATAACGGGAATTGAATCGCACAGCAGGAGATGATGTGGAAGGGCGATTTGATTGATAGAGATGCGCAATAACACGGGGAAAGTGCAAGACCCACCCGCCACGGCGGGTAAACCCTAAAAATCGAGGGTGGAGCACCCTGCGTTTTTTTTAATTTGGCTGGATACGTGGTATGGAAGCAGTAATTTTTATTGGGATTCAGGGATCCGGTAAAAGCAGTTTTTTCCGGGAGCGGTTTTTTGATACTCACGTGCGCATCAATCTGGATATGTTGCGAACGCGCCGTCGGGAAAAGTTGCTGGTGGCTGCGTGCCTGAAGGGCGGACAGTCGTTTGTCGTTGACAACACCAACCCGCTGCCGTCCGACCGGGTGCGCTATGTAGTGCCTGCTCGCACGGCGGGGTTCCGCACGGTGGCTTACTTTTTCGAAGCGAGCTTGCGGGAAGCGATGCAGCGAAATAATTTGCGTAGCGGGAAGCAAAAGGTTCCGGCTCCGGCGGTGGTGGCGGCGTTTAAGAAACTTGTTCCGCCGACGGCGGACGAGGGGTTCGATGAAATTTACACTGTGAAACTGACTGCTGAGCACGGTTTCGTGGTGGCTAGAAACAGCCCCAAAGACTAATTTCGACTCAATTTCTATTCAAGGCATGTACTGGGGCATCTGCTGGCGTTCCAGCGGCATCTTGTAGCTCGTCGCCTACTCACGATGGCGAGCCCATGCTAGGCTATCCAACTGCTTTCATGGCTTACCTGTCTGCTGTAAACCGCCGTGTCCCCGCGCGGAATGCCGCTGCCGCGGCTTACCACTGGCTCGTTCCGACTTTTTTATTTATTTATATTTTTGCGGTGCCGGCGCCAAGAACGGCCAGCGCGCAGCAGGCGCATCTTCCATTTAAAACCGGCGGCGTGGCTGATCTTTCGTCTCGTGGACCGCAAAGCCGTCGCGGCGATTTGTATATTGCCGACGATGATGTGGATATTCGCTACGGGGATTCGCGATTGCGGGCGGATCACGTGGAATACAACGAGAAAACCTCCGAAGCATTTGCGCGTGGCCACGTGCAATTCGATTTTGAGAATCAGCATGTGGAGGCCGACGAGGCGCACTACAACGTCAAAACCGGGCACGGCGTTTTCCATAATGTACGGGGCACGGTCAAAATCGAGCGGCGGCCGAATCCCAACGTTTTGCTGTCCAACAATCCGCTTTACTTCGAAGCCCGGGATGTAGAGCGCTTTGCGAAGGATGTTTATGTAATTGACCAGGCGTGGATCACCATTTGCGATCCGACGCATCCCACGTGGCAGTTCTATGCGCCGCACGCGCGGGTGCAACTGGAAAAGACCGTTGCGATGGTCAACGCTAATTTTCGGTTGTTTCGGGTCCCACTTATTTGGCTGCCGTATGCCACGGCGCCGGCGGGGCGCAAAGTGCGGGAGTCGGGATTTCTGATCCCGGATATAGGGGACAGTTCGCGGAAAGGCATTACGCTCGGGGACGCTTTCTACTGGGCTCCCAAGCCGTGGTTTGACGCCACGCTGGGAGCGCAATACATGAGCTCACGCGGAGTCGGGGAACGAGGCGCGTTGCGCGCCAAGCCATTTGAAGGGACCTCGATCAACTACACGTATTACGGCGTTGACGACCGCGGCTTGATTGTCGGCGGAGTGCGGCAGCCGCAGGGAGGTGAGGAGCAGCGCCTGGAAATCCAATCGCAGCTGCCAGGCGGCTGGCGGTTCGTTACGGACTATAACCAACTTTCTTCGCTGACGTTTCGGCTGGCGTTTGCGGATACCTATGGCGACGCGATCAATTCCGAGGTGCGGAGCGCGGTTTTTCTCAGCAATAATTTCCGCGGGTTCAGCCTTAATTTTGCGGGATTGAATGACAAGAGCTTTTTGGAGATAAATCCGGATATCAGCGTCAACATTCGAAATTTTCCGGAAGCGCGCTTTGATTCCGTGGAGCAAGCACCATGGAGGAATTTGCCGGTTTATTTTGGATTCGACAGTTTTGTGGATGCGCTGCACCGCACCGACAGCGAGATCAATACGCCAAGTTTTGTGGGCCGCACGGAATTTGCTCCACGAGTGACGGTGCCGATGCATGTGGGAAATTGGCTGGGCATCACAACGACTGCGGCGTTTCGAACCACGCGTTATGGGGCTTCGTTGACGCCTGCTGGCGAGGTCAGCAATCTAGCGATTGTGCGCAACACCGGGGAATTTACAGTAGATCTGCGGCCACCAACGCTGGAGCGTTTCTTTGGGCGGCCAAAATCAAAGAAAAGATATAAGCATTCGATAGAGCCGGTGATCACCTATCGTTATGTTACGGGGGTTAATAATTTCGCGGACTTCATCCGCTTCGATTCGGATTCGACGCTTACGGATACAAACGAAATAGAGTACGGGGTCACGCAGCGTTTTTTTGTGAAACATGAAGGCGACCACGAGGCGCGGGAGCTGATTTCGTGGCGCTTGGTACAGAAACATTTTTTCGACCCGACATTTGGCGGGGCGGCGGTGGCCGGGGAGCGCAACGTATTTCAGGCGCTAAATTCCATCACGCCATTCGCGTTTGCGTTAGGGCCGGTGCACTGGTCCCCACTGGTCAGCGATGTGACCATTTCGCCGGGCGGCAAGTACGACATCGAGCAGATCCTGGAGTACGATCCGAATATTGCAAAGTTGACGACTATCGGGTCGCTGATAAAAGTGAAACCGTATGGAAAGTGGTACGCGACGGTAGCGCATTTTCGGCTGGATGCTGATCCGATCCTGCAGCCGATTTCGAATCAAGTGCGCACATTGTTTGGCTACGGGAGCCAGAACAGCGAGGGATTCAGCGCGGCTTCTGGAATCAGCTACGATTTTACGAATAACGCGCTGCAGAGCCAACTGGTACAGGTCAGCTATAACGGGCGGTGCTGCGGATTGTCACTGGAATACCGGCGCATCGCGCTGGGGCAGGTGCGCACGGAAAATCAGTTCCGGGTAGCGTTTATCATCGCGAATATCGGCACGTTTGGAAATTTGCGCAGGCAGGAAAAAATTTATTGAGATGTGTGCTAACAGATGAACGCGCCCTGGATAAACGTGAGCACTCTTCGTAAACCAATTTAATGAACGAGACTGAGCTAGCATTTGCCACGATCGCCGAGATAGCGCATCTTTTTCGCAGCGGCAAACTGTCTCCGGTTGAGCTGACGGAATTGATGCTGGCTCGGATTGAACGATTCAACCCACAATTAAACGCGTACATCACGGTGGCGCATGAAGTGGCACGCAGGCAGGCGAAGAGGGCTGAAGCGGAACTTGGTGTAAGGGGAAAGCGTAAAACGCGTGCCGATCGCGGGCTTCTGCATGGCATTCCCATTTCGTTGAAAGACAATATTTGCACCGAGGGCGTTCGAACCACGGCGGGATCGAAAATTCTTCGCGACTATTTTCCCGAAAAAGATGCGCCGGTTGTTTCGCGCCTGAAACTGGCTGGAGCGGTTTTGCTGGGCAAGACCAACATGCACGAGTTTGCTTACGGCGTCACGACTAACAATCCGCACTATGGGCCGGCACGAAATCCCTGGGATGCGGCGAGAATTCCGGGAGGTTCGAGTGGAGGTTCGGCGAGCGCAGTAGCTGCGGGACTTTGTTTTGGCAGTGTTGGCACGGACACCGGGGGATCCATTCGAATACCGGCAGCGCTGTGCGGGATTGTGGGACTTAAGCCCGGTCTTGGTCGCGTGGACGTCGCGGGCGTGATTCCTTTGTCGGTGACGCATGATTGTGTTGGACCTCTGGCACGAACGGCAGCAGATGCAGGGATTTTATTTCGAGCCATTGCTGACGGCGGAAATGACAAAGGAGAAGGCGTACGCCGGCGTGGGAGTGCCGCAAGAAAACTGTCTAAAGTTCGACTGGGGATACCTCGGGAATTTTTCTTTGAGGTGATTTCCAGCGAAGTCGCGAAAAGTTTTGATGTTGCGGTTCGGTCGCTTCGCGGATTGGGAGCAAAGGTAAAGGAAGTCTCCATACCGCTCTTGGCGCAAACCGAAAAGGCGGGCAATCGGATCGCTTCGGCGGAGGCTAGTTATTATCATCAGCAATCAGGATGGTTTCCCGGTCGGGGAGCGGAATATAGCGAGGACGTTCGCTCGCGGCTTGAAACTGGGATGAAAATTTTGGCGGTGGAATATCTGGAAGCGATGGATCAGAGAAGGAGCTTCATTTCACAATTGCGTGGGGTGATGGAGAAAGAAGCGATCGATGCGCTCATGGTTCCGACCGTTCCGATTGCGGCGCCAGTGATCGGTGAAGAAACTACCCGCGTTGGGCAAATCGACCATCCAACACGGGCGCTTCTGTTACGGCTTAACCGGCCGGCAAATTTGGCTGGGGTGCCGGCGATTTCCGTGCCATGCGGTTTTACGGCGGCGGGATTGCCGATTGGCGTGCAATTCATCAGCGCGGAACGTAAAGAGCGGGTGTTGCTGGAGATCGCCGATATTTACCAGCGTTCGAATCCTTTCAGAGTACCGCCCAATTTCAGGACCTAGCTCGAACCCTTTGCAGCACAAGTGCGTCTAATGCATTTATGGGAGAATGGAGCTTGTTACCAGTGTGTTTGGGCGGGACGTCTAGCGGGAGTTCGCGATGAACGTATTTCACAGGAACGCTGGCGGATGAGCGACGTTTCACTTGCCGGCGCATTTCTGGCGGGGCTGGTTTCGTTTTTGTCGCCTTGCGTTTTGCCGCTGGTGCCGGGATACATCTCCATGTTGTCCGGAATAGGCATGGAGCAACTTCGCAAAGGTGAATTGCCGCGCTCCGGACTTTTTGGGTCTTCGCTGGCTTTTGTGGCGGGATTTTCGGCGGTGTTTATTTCCTTCGGCGCGTCGGCTAGCGCGGTCGGATCATTTCTACGGCAAAACAGAAGCTTTCTGGCGCCAATTGCGGGCGCATTGATTTTGCTTTTTGGGCTTCATCTTTTGGGATTGTTGATCAAGCTGACGTTGAAAACGGGACTGATCATCGGGGTGGTGCTGGTTGTTCTTGGGGTTATCTCGCTGTTACGACATGAGCCGCTTTTTGCGGGGTTTGGCGCGATCCACTTTTTTTCGTTGTCGTTGATAGGATTTTTTGGCCCGTCGATGGCGCGCTGGCTTAATCGCGATGTGCGGATACAAAGTAAAATCGGGCAGCCTGGCGTGTGGAGCGCATTTTTGTTGGGATTCGCTTTCGCATTTGGCTGGACACCGTGCATCGGGCCAATTCTTGCAACGGTTCTGGCGCTCGCGGCGGCCAGCGACACGATCGCTCGGGGAATTTTGCTGTTGGCGGTTTACTCCGCGGGACTGGCGGTGCCGTTTCTGCTGACGGCGCTGGGCATCGGGCAGTTCCTGCGTTTCTATCAGAATTTTCGCAAGTATCTGCATGTTGTGGATGTTTTCAGTGGGGCACTGCTAATTTTTGTTGGGGGGCTGGTGTTCGTGAACAAACTGACGTGGCTTTCGGGAAAACTAACTTTTCTGAACCGGTTCTCTCTTTAGGTCGGCTGGTTTAAGGTCGGGAAATGAAAATGAAAAATGTTGGCGTGATTGTCTTAACGGTGCTGGTTCTCATTGGGCTTACCTACTATGCGGATAAGAAAACGCGCGTTTCCAGCAATGTGGCGATAGCGGCGCGTAACGACTATTCGACGGATAAGTCGATCGGTACGCCCGCGCCTGAAGTGCACTTTAAAGACCTCGATGGGAAAGATACTTCGCTGGACGATTACAAAGGGAAAGTGGTACTGGTAAATTTTTGGGCTACCTGGTGCGACCCCTGCCGGGAAGAAATTCCGTGGTTAATCGACATGCAACAAAAATATGGTGCCAAGGGATTTACGGTACTGGGCATAGCGATGGACGAGGAAGGGAAGAAAGTAGTGCAGCCGTATGTTTCCACGGAGCACTTCGATGTTAACAGTCAGAAGCTGACGATGAATTATCCGATTGTGATCGGAAATGACGACATTGCGGAGAAATTTGGCGGGCTGCTGGGGTATCCCACGAGTGTGCTGATTTCGCGAGACGGCAAGCAGGTAAAACGGATCACCGGGATTATCAGCGAGGCCGAGATGTCGCACGCGATCGAATCGCTGCTGTAGCGGCCCACGATGGCCGACAACGGCGAACTGCTTCCCTTAAGATAGTTTCTTCGTGTTACGCTCAAAACATGCTGGAAGAAAAAGACTTTCAACGAAAAGCAGACGCCGCTTTTGAGGACCTGAAGAAACGGCTGCTCACCGCGGGCGACGCACATGGTTTTGATGTCGAAGGGGAGAGCGGGAAGCTAGAGGTTTTGTTTGAGGATGATGACGAGACGAAATTTGTGGTCTCGCCGAACACTCCGGTGCGGGAGGTTTGGATTTCGGCGCTATCCACCAGCTTTAAGTTGAGATGGTCTGATACGCAAAATGCTTTTGTGCTGGAAAAGACCGGGGAGAATCTGAACGCAGTGATGGCGCGGGTGATTTCGCAACAGCTCGGGGCTCAGGTTGCTTTGTGACTTTTTGCAGATTGAAAATTCGTAGTGTGGGGCTCGTTGCAGGAAGTTTTGTCCTCGCCCTGAACGCCGCCCTGGTAATTTCTGGGTTGTTCTTTCTTGGCGCCGGCGTGCAAGCGCAAACTCCTTCCGCTCGCGATGTTGTTTCTCCCGCGGTTTATGTATCTGCGGAGCCTGCGGCTCGCGGCGTTCCTTTTCAATTAGCGGTGGTGTTCAAGATTCGTCCGGGGTTTCACGTGAATGCGCGGGAAAAGTCGGCGGATTATTTGATTGCCACGGACTTGCGCGCGGAGATGCCGGCCGATTTTAAAGCGGGTAGTGTCGTTTATCCGAAAGGACAGCTGCACACGTTCACTTTTTCTAAGAATCCGCTGAATGTTTATGAGGGCACAGTCATTTTGCTCATGCCGGTGACCGCGTTGGCTAGCGCACCAGTAGGCCCGAGTCAGATTCCGTTGAAATTGCGATATCAAGCATGTAGCACGGCGGTTTGTTTACCTCCGGTGACCCTGGATCTGCAAGCCTCGATAAATATTGTGGCCAACGCGGCTTCCGCCAAGCCGGCACACACCGAATTATTCCCAACACCGTAAGCGGCACTGCGTTATTCTTCCGTCATGGCGTCCGAAGAGATCCAAAAACCGCGCTCACGCGCGTGGATTGTGGTGCTGTGCATTGTTCTGCTGGTGTTCATCATTCCCGCGGCGGTCTTGTACCAGCGGATGCAGGACGTAGATGACGTAACCCGGGATTGGGTGGTGCGGGCGCTTTCGGAACGATTCGCGAGCCGGGTTGAACTGGAATCGATACACGTGACCGCTTTTCCGGAAATGAGCGCCACAGGTGAGAAGCTGGCAATTTATTATCACAACCGCACCGATGTTCCGCCGATGATTCAGATCCAGCAATTCACGTTTCATTTGGGATTTATGGGCATTTTGCGGGTTCCGCGGCATATTCGAGGTGTGCACCTGGACAATATGGTGATCACCGTTCCGCCCCGGGGACAACCACCCGGGGACCCTGCACCTCCGCCGGCAACAAAAATAAGAAAGCCGCTTCCCAGAATTACGATTGACCAGGTGGTGTGCGATAACACAACGCTGCTGATACTTCCGAAACAAGCCGGCAAGCAGCCGCTTGATTTTGATATACACGATTTGGTTTTGGGCTCCGTGGGCGCGGGAAAACCGTTTTCATTTCGCGGCAACCTGACGAACGCCAAGCCTGTGGGAGAAATCCGAACGAACGGAACCTTTGGGCCTTGGCAAGTGGACGACCCTGGCGGGACGGAGGTGTCCGGTTCGTACACGTTTACAGATGCAGATCTTGGGCCGCTTCCCGGTATTGGCGGGATATTGTCATCAAGCGGGAAGTATTCCGGGGTGCTGCAGAGCATCGAGGTGGAAGGCGTCACCGACACGCCGAATTTTTCGATTGATCCAGTGGGGCGAGCGGTGCCGTTGAAGACGGAATTTTCCGCGACCGTGGATGGCACCAATGGAGATACGTACCTGCATCCGGTTCGCGCGACGTTGATCCACTCGCAAATTACTGCGAAGGGCAGCGTGGTGCGCGTGCCGGAACAGCATGGTCACATGATTATTCTGGATGTAGTGGCTCCTAAAGCGCGGCTGGAAGATTTGCTGCAGTTGGCCACCAAATCGACGCAACCGATGATGAGCGGGCTGGTTAATCTGAGGACGAAAATGGTTTTGCCGCCCGGCAAAGTGAAAGTGCTGGACAAACTGACGCTGGACGGGGAATTCGATGTTAGTGACGCGCGCTTTGCGAGTTCCGATGTGCGCGACAAGCTGGCGTCATTCAGCCGCCATGCGCTGGGGGAACCGGATAATCCTGACGCGGGAAGCGCAATTTCGGATTTACGAGGAAAATTTAATCTGAAGAATGGAGTGATCAAGTTCGATCGATTGACTTTTAGCATTCCGGGCGCGGTGATCAAGTTGAATGGGACCTACAAATTGCGCGGCGAGGACCTGGATTTCACCGGCGAGCTGCGAATGGAGGCGAAGCTTTCGCAATTGGTGAGCGGCAAGAAGTCGCTTCTGCTGAAAGCGGTGGATCCGTTTTTCAGTAAACGAGGCGCAGGGACTTTAATTCCCATCACCATTACTGGGACACGGGATAACCCGACGCTGGAGTTCAGCGTGTTTCATCGCAAGATGCGGAAGAGCTTCGGCAACGATAAGAATGCCAGCAGTAATTAGTCAAAACGAACAGACTTCCAAGAAAATTCAAGACTCACGCTTGAGAATCGAGAGTGGGGCACCCTGCGCGTCGCTCGCGGCTTAAGTCTTAGAAATGGCGGCGGGTGCGGCGGCGCGCAAACGGTTCACCACACGATCGCGGCCCAGCACTACCATGGTGTCGAAGAGCGGGGGCGCAACAGCTTGCCCTACGATAGCGACGCGTGTGGCGTTGATCAGCAAGCCGGCCTTGACACCTTCGGCTTCACAGAGGGATCTGAGGGCGTGATCGCAGGCATCGTGATTCCATTCCGGCAGTGCGGCCAACTTCTCAGCTAATTTCGCCAGCAAATCCGGGATTTTTGGATCTTTCCAGAATTTCGCTTCGGCGGCGGGATCGATGGCGAACTCATCGCTGAAAAACGCGCGGGCCCAGGTGGAGAAATCAGGCAACAGGCGCACGCGCGGACGCAACAAATCGACGGTACGATTGAACCATTCACGTCCAGATCCGGAAGCCCACTCATCTTTCCACAAGCCGCTGCGCTTCAACTCCTGTTCTACTTGTGGGACTAAGTCTTCGATTGGCAAATGTTGGAGATATTGAGTGTTGAACCATTCGAGTTTGGCTTTGTCAAAAACGCCGTTGGTGCGGCTTACACCTTCCAATTTAAATTTTTGAATCAAGTCAGGGGTGCGGAGAAATTCCACGTCGCCTCCCGGAGCCCATCCGAGGAGCGCCAGGAAATTTTGAAAGGCTTCGGGTAAAAAACCTTCATCGCGATACATGCTGACGCTGGTGGCACCGTGGCGCTTGGAGAGGCGCTTGCGGTCCGGTCCAAGAATGAGGGGCAGATGCGCAAAAATTGGCGGCTTGGCTTCGATCGCCCGGTACAGGAGAACCTGTTTTGGAGTATTGGAAAGATGATCGGCGCCGCGGATGACGTGGGTGATGCGCATGTCAATGTCGTCGACCACCACGCTGAGCTGATACATGGGCTGGCCGAATTCCTCGTTGTCCTGGCCTGAGCGCAGCAACATGAAATCTTCGATATCGTCGTTGGAAAATTCGGTGTCGCCGAAGACCACATCGTAGAAAGTGGTTTTTCCGCTGATGGGAACTTTGAAGCGAATGGCGGGCTTGGTTCCCGGCGTGGACGGGATTCCATCGCGGCAGGTGCAGCGGACCACGCGGCGGACCTGGCCGCCTTCGCTGCCATCTTCGGCGTGATCACCGCCGACATATTTTTCGGCTGGGCAATAACAGAGAAAGGCGCTGCCGTTGGCGAGGCATTTTTTTGCTGCGTCGCGATAGAGTTCGGTGCGCTGGGATTGATAAAACGGGCCCTCATCCCAATTGAGGCCCAGCCAGTTCAGTCCGCTTAGAATGCCTTCGACGAGCTCCGGCTTATTGCGCTCGGCGTCGGTGTCTTCGATGCGCAGAACCATTATGCCGTTCTGTTGGCGCGCGAATAGCCAGTTAAATAAAGCGGTGCGCGCTCCTCCGACATGCAAATAGCCGGTGGGCGAAGGCGCAAATCGTACGCGCACGTTGGCGGCATTGTTGATGGATTCAGTCATAGTTGGCGTTCACGATAAATTGCGATGTTTTAGTTTAGCTAAAAGTGGAATGGTCAGTCCAACGCAGCATACGAACCCGCGGGTTTACAGGCTTATGCAAAACAAAAGGCGAGCCGTTGATTCGGCTCGCCTATTGGTTTTTAAATGTTAATTCGCTTTTTTTTCGGATGGAGAATTACATCCTTGCGGCGCGGCTGGATTGCGTTTTTTGCATTAGCTGTCCGCAAGCGCAATAGAAATTCGATTCGCCAGTCGACCCCGTTTCAATGTTGGAGGTGCTGCTGGAACTTCGCGAGCCGGACTTGAGAGAAGTTCCGGTGGTTGAGCCTAAACGCCCAGATGCGGTGGAGCGCTGATTGCCGCCTGAGGTGCCGAACACACCTTCTCCCG
>Ga0182024_10020633_pt1 | contig 12031 bp, 11 predicted proteins | sample P32metaG_FD_120480 | JGI IMG/M metagenome (GOLD analysis project Ga0182024, IMG submission 120480) | Permafrost microbial communities from Stordalen Mire, Sweden - P3-2 metaG (Illumina Assembly) | ecosystem: Environmental > Terrestrial > Soil > Wetlands > Permafrost | place: Sweden: Stordalen... | reverse complement strand
TGACGCGCCGCTCGAGCACTTCGGCTTGATATGTGAAAGCCAGCTCCGCTCCCTCTTGCCACAATGCTTTGGCACATGCCCATGCCAGACTATGATCGTTGGCGACACCAAATATGATGCCTCGGCGGCCCTTCATCAAGCCGTTTTCCTTCTGGATCAGCTGGGACTCTTGCTCCTTCACCTGCGTCATGGGTCAATCCTCATATATTTGGTCAATTATTTATTTGGTCAATTCGTCGACGGCGTCTTGCCTTATCCGCCACGACCTGCGCTGGACTCACAGCAAGTTGCGTTCATCGCGCCATCCACCCTCATACTTTCCATTCCAAAATATTGTGCATGGAGAATGAAGTGCTGCACCGCGTTAGCCTGCAATGACGAATCACGGCTTTTCTTGCTCGTTACTTTGGAATCGATGTACCAGTGAAGAGCTGATTATCCCACGGCTGTCGCGCAGCTGTAGCATTTGACAGCCAATTTTAGCAACTGGATACATTGCCGATTCTGAGATTTCTCGCTCCAGCAAGATCGACCAGGTATTCGGCTGCAGCGCGAAAGCTCACCGGCTGAGTGTTCCAACAATGGCGCAATGTCAATGCCAGTTATTGCGGCTTATTGAGGATGTCTTCCAGCGCCGCTTGATACTCTTTCGCTTTCATGTAACCGGAGATGCGACCGATCAGTTTGCCGCTGGAATTGTACACCAGAGCGCAGGGATAGCCGGTGACGCCGTTCTTTTCCGCAGCTTGTTGACCTTCACTTTTATCTTCTGCATTGAGCTTGACGCAGACGAATTTTTCGTTCAAATATTTGGTCATAGCGGGATCGGCAAAGGTGGTTTTATCCAATTGCTTGCACCACCCGCACCAATCGGTATAAACGTCGGCGAGGACGTACTTATTGGACCGCCTGGCTGATTCGAGCCCTTTGCTCAGCTCGCTATTCCATGACACTCCGTTAACACTGAACTCTCTGGCTTCTGTCGCGACGAAGGGAGTGCCGAACGAAAGCGCCAGGACCGCAACAGATATCGAAAACAACCTTCGTAATGCAGGCATACGTCCCCCCGGGTGAAGTATTTGTCTGGTCAGACACATCAGAGTAGCATTCTATAGCTTTACTTCGTTTTCGTGCTGTCGTCGTTGCTAGCCGTCTCGGTCAGCGGTTGATCCAACAACTGAGCCCGCACGATGCAAATGGGCGGAAAGCCGCAACTCAAAAAAGCGTCGTGAAACGCTTTCAGCGAGAATGCATCGCCTTTGCGCTTCTTGATCTCGTCGCGCAGCGACAGAATTTGCATCTTGCCCAGCGTGTAAACGAGGTAGGTGGGATCCATCGTGCCTCGCTTGGTTTCGCGTTCAGCGTTGGCGTGTTCCAAGTACCCTTCTTTCATGAAGAAGGCGATGCCTTGATCCACAGTCATACCTTTGGTGTGCATTTGAATGCCGACGATGTAGCGGCAAACGCGCAGCAGCGCATCATGAAGCTGGACCATCCGCAGCTTGGGATCGCCAGAGCGCAGCCCTTCATCCAGCATCATCTGCTCGCAATAATGAGCCCAACCTTCGTCGTTGGAGCTGCAGCCAATCAGCTTGCGCACCTTGGTGGGAAAGGTTTTGGACCAGAGGAACTGCACATAATGACCGGGATAAGCCTCGTGCACACTGGTATTGATCAGATCGGGGAAACTGTACGAGCGCAGATGTTCCTCGATGCGATCCTTGGGCCAATTGGACTCCGGCAGGGTGACGAAATAATATGCTTCGCGCGCATTTTTCTCGTAAGGCCCTGGAGTATCCATAGAAGCGAAGGTCAAGGCCCGCTCGAACGGCGGCGTTTCCTCGACACGCGCGCGCTCCTCGCTGGGAACCGTGACGATGTTTTTGCCTATGCAAAAGGCTCTGATCTCCTCCAATACCGAGCGCACCGAAGGCAACAGCTGATCGGCTGCCGGGTGATCTTTGGAGATTGTTTGAAAATATGCGGAAACGTCTTGCCCTGGGCTGACTTTGTTGGCTAAATCGACGAACTGCTTTTGCTGGCTGCGCAGCTCGGCATATCCGTCTGCCAACAACTTGTCTATCGGCGTGTCGACCATTTCTTCGAACTTGAGCTTTTTGCGATATTTGTCTTCGCCCAGGGCAAACTTTCCTGTGAAGGCGCCCTTATCGGAGAGTTGTTGGATCCAGCTTTGATAATCTTTCAGCGAACGCAGCGTTGCCTCATTGGTTTCGCCGAACTCTGCCTTCAGTTTTTCATCGTTCACAGTTTTAAAAGCTTCCGGCAATGAACTCTGGAAGAAGCTGATCACGCCGGGCAATTGCTCAAGCGCGACCGAGGCATAAACCGGTGGCACCAGGGCCGGGTTGATATTTGTTTTGCCGGCTTCCAGCGCCGCTGGAATCAGCTTCTCTCGGGCGATGACGTTGCGCATACGGACGGGCAGGGGCGCAAAACTTCTTTTGATCAAATCAAAAATGCTGGACGTCACGCCGCTGCTGTAGAAGTCGGGATTCTTTTTCCAATTTTGAATTTCCAGATTGGCCAGCAACTGCGCCTGAATATGAGAGATCAGCAGCTGCCGATCCAACTTGTTCAAGCTGTTGAGTTTGGTGGCATCGATAGCCTGCAGCTTGGCCAAATAAGCGCGGTTCAATTGAGCATCGTGCTCGAATCCGGCAGCGGAGTAGTCTTCCAGATTGCTATCGTATTGATGGAAGCCGACATTCGTCGCCCAACTCGGCGACAGTTTGAACACATCATCGAAGTAGCTGTCTGCCAGAGCAGTGAAACCCTTGTCCTCATCGCTGAGAATCGCCTTGTCGTAGGTCTGAATCGCCGTAGCGTCAGAGGGTTCGACCGCCAGAGCCCGGAGCGCTAGATTGCCCAGAAGCAGCGACGCAGCGAGGACATTGACGATTAGGCGGGTAAATTTTCTTGACATCCAACATCTCCTGAGCGGTTTGAGCTGTACATGATAACGGCACTAGCAACGCAAAGCGGGAAATTCTTTGACGGCGCGACCGTTTCTCTCAGTTTCACCAGCAAACAGCCACTGGAAAAGCAAAGAAAGAATTACATAAATGTTGCAATATCGATAACAGACGGAAATAGCGAGAGAATGAAAACGCATGCGGCGCCCGCGGTCGTGCGCGCTGATAAATCGATGCTATCTCACGTAACAATCCCTGTTTGCAGCAACGATCTATGTAAATATTGATCAGGGAGTTCAGGTTATATGGCTTACAACATCTTCGTCCTCGTCAAGCAGGTTCCGGATCAGGGCTCCAAAGCCGGCATAAACCCTGACGGCACTATTGACAGGGCGCGGGCAAAGCGCATGTTGAACCCGTTCGACCGCTATGCGCTCCAGGCGGCGCTGCACATGAAGAAAGCCTATGGTGGCAGCGTCACCGCAATTTCGATGGGCCCGCCGCCGGCTGTCGAGGTGTTGCTCGAAGCGCTCGAGCACGGCGTCGATCGCGGCTTCCTGCTTTCCGATCGGCGGCTTGCCGCCTCTGACACTCTGGCGACAGCGTACGCGCTGTACAAAACCGTCACTTACGTGGGAAAGTTCGACATCATTTTCTGCGGGTTGCAAACCACCGACGGTGATACGGCGCAGGTGGGACCACAACTGGCAGAGCGGCTCGGGCTGCCGCAAATAAGCTATTGCGAAGATTTCTCGATTCAGAACGGCAAAGTGCAGGCTCGCCGCATCATCGAAGGCGGCGTGCAAAGAGTGCTGACCGAGATGCCGGTGTTGGTGACGGTGGCAAACAGTTATCACCCGCTTGAATACAAGTCTTTTCGGGGCGCGTGGAGGGTGCAACAACTGCAGCGCAGACAAGACGAACTGAAGCAGTACATTCAAACTGTCGATCTCGATATTGTCGGCGCCGACTCAGAGCGTTGCGGCTTGAAAGGCTCGCCGACGATTGTCGCAGCAACGGAAAAGGTAGGAGATATAGGCGGCAACTGCACAATGCACGAAGGCAGCGCACCGGAAACGCTGGTGCGCGACTGTTTGGCGAACACTAACATCAACGAATTCCTGGTGACTTCGACATCATGACCGAACTAGACGTATCTCAATTTTGCCCAAAGGGCGATGTACTGGTTGTCGCTGAACAAATACTCGGCGAATTGCAACCGGTGACGATGGAATTGCTCGGCGCCGGGCGATTGCTCGCCGACAAAATGGGACGCACACTGAAGTGCGCAGTGCTCGGTTACAACCTGGGCGACATGCCGAACAAGCTGATCGAATATGGCGCCGATGTCGTTTTCGTAGCTGATGATCCCGAGTTGTACATGTATCGCACTTTGCCATATCGCCGAGTGCTCGTTGACCTGCTGGAGTCGCTGAGCGAGCCGCCTCATACCTGCTTGCTTGGCTCTACCACAACCGGACGAGACCTGGCACCGCGCATCGCCGCCCACTTCGACACCGGACTGACGGCTGATTGCACCGAGCTGGATATCGGTCCTTACGAGCACAAAAGCAAAGTCGATCCGAGCAAAGTCGGGCTTTATCCGAACTGTCTTTACGCCATTCGCCCAAGCTTCGGCGAGAGTTTGAAAGCGCGTATTCTTGGACCCTGGAAAAATCCGCAGATGGCAACAACGCGGCCAGGGGTGATGATTCCACTGAAACCAGATCCAGGCAAGAAGGGTGAAATCAAAAAGATTCCCGTCAAGCTCCTACCGGAAGATTACCGGTTGATCGTCGAAGAAACAATCAGAGAAGCATCGAAAGGCATCAAACTGACTGAGGCGGATGTCATCGTCAGTGGTGGCTATGGTTTGGGCTCGAAAGATGGCTTCGATCTGATTCGCGAACTGGCAAACTGTTTCGAGAACTCGGCTGTAGGCGCCTCGCGCAAAGTCGTCGATCTCGGTTGGGTGTCGTATCAGCATCAAGTCGGACAAACAGGCAAAACCGTTCGGCCCAAACTGTACATTGCCTGCGGCATCTCTGGTGCCATTCAGCACCGGGTCGGCATGTCCAAATCCGGAACAATCATCGCCATCAACAAAGATCCCGATGCGCCCATATTCAAATTCGCGCATCACGGCATCGTCGGAGATTGTTATCACATAATTCCAGAAATGATCAGGCAGTTCAAAGAACTGAAAAAAGCAGAGCGGGGGGTTAAGGCAGTTGTCAGCACGCATTGAGTACGATTTGTTGCTCGTTGGTGGAAGTCCGTCGAATCTGACGCTCGCGTACCATTTTTTGGAGCTGGCAAAAGAAAGCGGCAAAGAGTTTTCTATTGCCGTCCTTGAAAAAGGAAAAGAGTTCGGCTCGCACATCATGAGCGGCGCTGTCTGCAAGCCGCACGTGCTGGAAAAGGTTTTTCCCAACTACAAAGACCAGGGCTTCCCAATTGAAGCGACCTGCACGCAGAGCAATTTCTCGGTGTTAGGCACGCGGAAGAAATGGGACATGCCGGCTAAGTTTTATCCTAAGAGTCTGGATAAAATCGGATATCTGGTACTGACGCTCAGCTACGTCACTAACTGGATCTCGAAGCAAGTGACAGAGAAAGCAAAAGAAGTTCCCAACGTCTCCATCGATCTGTTTACAGGCTTCGCCGCGCACGGCGTAGTCTTTGAAGACGGGCGTGTGGCTGGTGTGCAGGTCAGCGAAGATCCGAAGTCTGAAGACGACTATGTGTACGGCAAGTTCGTTTGCTTCGGCGATAAAGGTTTCATCTCTCGCGATGTAGTCGATCACTACAAATTGCGCGATAACCCTCAGATCTGGTCTGTCGGGGTCAAAGAAGTTTGGCAGACAAAACAAAGTTACGAAGGCAAAGTCTGGCACACGCTCGGATGGCCGCTGCTCGATGGCACCTTCGGTGGTGGCTTCGTCTACGGCATGAAAGACAACCGCCTGACGATCGGCATGGTGATCAGCCTGGACAGCAAGGATCCCAATCTCAATCCGCAGGAGAAACTGCAAGAATACAAGAAGCATCCCTGGATACAGGAGATGATTACCGGCGGCAAGATGCTCAAATACGGAGCCGCGGTATTGCCTGAAGGCGGCTATTACAGCCTGCCGAAGAAGTTCTATGTGCCTGGCGCTATCCTGCTTGGCGACGCTCTCGGCGTCCTGGACGTGAAGAGTCTTGCTGGTGTCGATCGCGCCATGGAATGCGGTTACGTCGCAGCGGAAGTGCTGCACGATGCGCTGGTTAAAGGTGACACAAGCGAAGCGGCGCTGGCTCCATATCAAGAAAGATTGACCAACAGCTTCGTGATCAAAGAATCCTACAACAACCGTTATTTCCGCTACGCCTTCATGGAGAATCCGAAACTGCTCGGCGAATATCTTCCCGACATCGCCCGCAGCATCGACAGAACCAACCCCTACATGGGCATGTTCAAGGTTTTCGTCAAACATCCATTCGGTTCGCCCGTCCATGGAGTCCGCTCGCTGGGGTTGATTGAAGGCAAGTTCGACATCGGCCCGATCAAATATGAGCCAGACTATAAACACATCGTGCCATCATATGTGACACCAAAGTATGATGAGCCGCCGTACGACAAGACGACGATTTATTCCCGTCCAGACGCGGTCTTCTATGCTTCGACCAAATATCACGAAGATAACCGCCATATCGATGAGTTCAATGCGCAAGTCTGCGTCAAGTGCATTTCCACATACGAGTCGCTGGGGAAAACCACTCCGTGCGTCGCCGATTGCACAGCCGAGGTGCACCGGATCGATGTCGTCGAAGGGCTGAGAAAGCACGGTATGTCATTGGAAAATTGCATCCACTGCCGCACGTGCGAAATCGTTTGTCCGGAGGTCAACCTCAGGGTGAAGCCGACCTCACAAGGCAGCGGGCCTGACTTCCTCGGGCTCTAAGCCCCGTGCTGGAATCGATTGAAGAGGAGCGTCGCTAAGCGCCGTTCGCTTTGCGCGCAAAATGGCTCGGATATCAGTCCCAAGGAAGTGGATGTTTCGCGACCGGTTCAGACTACGGCTGTCCTCGCCAGAACAAAGTCTCGGCGGGCGATTTCGGTCATTCATATATAGCGCGCTGTGAGAACGACATCGAATGTTGATCCGCTCGCCTGTGGGCGGTTCGGCGGCATCAACAAAATCATGCGACAATTGATGTAATATCCTAGTCGACGTGAATATCGATAACCGATGCCGCCAAGCTTCACTACTAAGCAATCCTGGCTTCTTACCCTAGTTGCAGCACTGTGCTGCGCCATCATCATCTTATCCTTCACCCTCGTGCGCAAGATGGTGGAGGCCAACTGGTGGGTCAATCATACGTTGCAAGTCATGCGCGAAGCAGACGACTCGCTGTTATGCCTTGTCGATTGTGAAACTGCATATCGGGGCTATCTCATCAATGGCAACGAAGAATATTTAGAGCCCTTCAAGACCTGCGAAAAACATACAGTCGGTCATATCGAAACTCTGCAGAAGCTGACCGAGGACAATCCCAAACAGCAAGAAGCGATGCGGCAACTCCTGGCGCTCGCACGAGAAAAAATCAACTTCAGCCTGAAGGTGATCAATGTTAGAAAAGCGGACCCGACAACTAGAGCTAGAGATATCCTCAGTCTCGATCCCGGCAAGAAGTTGATGGACAAATACAGGAGCCTGATTGCTCAAGTTCTGGCAGAAGAGACAAGACTGTACGCCGAGCGTGTGCAATCAGCGACGCAAATGCAGCAGGCTGTTCTAACTGCAGTCGCCGCATTGGCAGCCGCGGTAGCGGGATCGCTGTTGTGGATAGGACTTTCATCAGCGCGCTATACAGCAGAACAAGAGCGCGACAGAAAAGCGCTGTCGCAAGCCTGCGCTCAAGCGGTTCAAGCCAATGAGCTCAAATCGCAATTTGTCGCCAACATCAGCCATGAAATCAGAACGCCGTTGTCCGGCGTCCTCGGTATGTCCGAGCTGCTTGCGAAAAGTGAAACAGATCCGGGCAGAAAGGACATGATCGATCACGTCTTCAAATCCGCGCAGAATCTGCTGGTCATAGTCAACGATCTGCTGGATTTCTCCAAGTTGGAAGCTGGGCGAGTCACGTTGGTGGCACAGCCGTTTGCTCTGGAACAGATCATCGACGAAACAATAAAATCAATATCTGCGGCAGCGCAAGCGAAAAATCTGACAATCAATAAAGTGATCGACCCCGACCTGGCAAAGTCATACATCGGCGATCCAAACCGACTGCGACAGGTGTTGCTCAACCTGGCTCACAATGCCGTCAAATTTACCGCTCAAGGATCAGTGACGTTGAGTGCCTCCCTTGATGCGCAAAATGATACCGTCCACAAGGTTCGCTTACAAATTCAGGACACGGGAATTGGCATTTCAACGGTAAACATAGACCAATTGTTTGAACCGTTCGTACAAGCTGATGGAAGCACGAGCCGCAGATACGGTGGCACCGGGTTGGGGCTGTCGATCAGCAAGAGAATAGTCGAGCTGATGTCCGGCGAGATCGGCGTCGACAGCATTGGCTCCGGACAGGGCTCGACCTTCTGGGTGATCGTCTCTTTCGCCACGACTGCCACAACAGTCGACGCTCCGATAAAATAAAGAGGACGGCACCAAGGCTTCCCGCCAAAGGTGTGGATGAAAGCGCCAGCCAGCATCTCCGGGAACATCAGGCTCTAACGTTCGTCAATTTATTCAGTGAGCGCTCTCTAGAACAACCAATAATATGCGCAAGCATAATCGGCTCTGCCAGGACGGCGGGGCAATGGCATCACGCTGTCCTGGTAAAAACCACAAAAGACAAATTATGGAAATCAAAAACCACAACACCTGGCTCGGTTGCATGGCAAATATGCACAACACGAGAAAGAAAAAAGTGCGCGCTAAACTGATTCACGCAGCCCACCGGCTGAAGCGCAAACTTAATATTTTGCAGAGAACCTGCGAATTCGTCTTACCGGAAATGGACTTATCGGTCGACGAACACGACGCCCTCAATCAGATCAGACAGCGATGTATGGAAGTGAGGCAACAACTGAAAGTTTTGCTGACTGAGATCGAAGCCGGATCACAGGCGATCATGACCACCTTAACCAGAGTGGTCGTGCCTGAAATCGAAGGTCTGGAGGATGTGTTAAAGGAACTGACGGGCGAACGATGGAACTTCGCCATCGATGAACTGATCGATCTGATCGACATTGCCACCAGAAATTACAATCAAGATCGAAACGCTCAACGAATTCTCTTCTACTTACATTGCGAGAAGAACCGAACCGCTTGATACATAGATAGCGGCTAACCAAAGAAAGAGAGCGGGGCTCACCCCGCTCTCTTTCGCTACAAGCTTGATCAATTTTTAGGCGCTCCGTCGGCCCATTCGACTCCGCTTACGCTTCGCTCAGGGCAGGCTTCCTCGCCGCTCTTGCTTCGCTCGCTACTTTGATCAACGATCAGTCAGAGACTCCGGGCGCGAGGCCGATGCCCCTGCTGTTGCAGTGGCGCAGGCGGTGGCAGCGTAATGGATCTGTTCTGCTGAAACCATTAGATCCGATACGTTCAAATCCAGTGCTAGTGCCAGGCGCACCAACACATCCATGGTAACGTTGCGATGGCCCTGTTCCACGTCGCTCAAATAAGCACGGTTGACTCCCGCCTTTTTCGCGAACTCCATTTGAGTTAGCCCGTGCCGGTGCCTCTCTCCCGCAATGGCGCGGCCAAGACTTTCTAATGAAAACTCTGTTAGGTGCATAACTTTTATTAAGACACGCCGAGCGACCATTCCTATTCCACTATGAATGGTGATCGCTTAAACGCGCATCCTGCAAGAGTGTGATCACGCCTACGGGGTAGACCGCAAATCCAGTACCCATAATCCGTTTCGGCTACCGCACCGAGTTGCAGTCACGTTTAGCTTGTTCCATGACTTGCTGCGCCTGCTGATCTGCTTCTTTCATAATCTGCTGTTTCTCATCGGCAGAGATGTCCATCGATACAATGCCGGTGTTGGGGTCGGTATATCTCTGATTTGAATTGGCAACCGCCTCCTGGATTCTGGCGTCGGCAGCTTTGCGAATTTCTTCAACTCGTTTTTGTGCACGTCCCATGATCTCACGCTTGCGCGCCTCTAACTGAGGATCACCCTTAGCATGTTCTTGATCGCTGCTTTTAGCGGCGGAAGGCGCACTGTCAGTCTTCACTAACGCCGGCTGAGCAGTGACCGCAGGGCGCGGTCTGCCAATCTGATCGATCTGTCCGACAGCACTCTGGCAATAACTAGCTGTAGAGGCATCGGGATGGTGCGACAAACACGAGGCGTACCATTTGCGTGCTTCGGCATAACTTCTCAGCTGCATGCAGCTGTTGGCCAGCTGGTATTCCGCCTTCCAATTTGCCGGCTTTGCTTTCAACGCTTTGAGAAACTGCGCTTTGGCCGACGCATAATCACCCTTAGCATAAGCGGCAGATGCGCTGCTGTAGGCGTCAGCCGCATGAGCAGATGGCAGCGTCAAACCGGCAACGCAAACGATCAGTAAAAGAGATGAGGGCTGCATGGGGGTTATAAATAACTGCCGCATAAACGTTCGACCTCGATGCTGATATAAGTTGCGAGCGCGGACGTCTAATTATATTCCGTCCCGCCAAGTGGAGAGCGAGAGTTTTCTCGTTATAACGCAAAATGCGAACCGACTCTGAACCACTCGTGGATGAAACTTTCAGACTTGGCTCGGCAGTATGTTGAATGATTCGTTGCTCAGCGCGCTCTCGGAGTGGCGCGGAGACCGCGGAAGTAATCTGAAACTCCAACCAACAGCACTACAATCTGGCCCAAAGTGACCAGGGCTCCAAGAGCACCTAGTAGAAAGATCAAAGTCCCACCCAATGCGTTAATCGTCACTCCATGCATGACGACGACAATTGCTGTCGCTGCGTGGGAGATAAAGCTGTTGCTGAGTTCCAAACCATAGAGCAGTCCAAGGCAACAACACAAAAACGCCACTGCCGCTCCAACTTTCGTCCAACTGCCTTTCGCTTGATCCATGCGCCTTCCCGATCCTGTTCCTAGTGTGACATAAACAGAGCGATCTCAGGGGCAGGAATCGCCATAATCATTGCACCACAAAGCTTTCGCGGTTTTAGTGCTGGCTCCGGGCTCCTTATATGTCGAACAAAAGCTTCCTCAGACTGAGAGGTTGTAGGAGTATTGGCTTAGAAGCCGGGTGTTCCAAGCGTATGGACGAGGTGCTCGTACATCCAGCGCAGACGTCCATCTTGAATGTCTTCAATATTCATACGGGTCAGTCGAAATGTCATAAGTTCCTTTTTCCGCAGGATTGTGATCTCGACAGGAGTACCCGCGCGACCGTCCATGTATTTCCATACTTCTGGCTGCGCGTCATGTTCAGAAAACACGTGGTCGTTGGCTTTGAGTACCTTGTCACCCGGTAGGATTCCTGCTGCCTCAGCCGGACAGTGATGAAAAACGTGAGTCACAACCTGATATTTGCCGAGTAATTTCGTCGACTGAAATCCCGTGACACCAAATTGCAAATTTCGATAATCCTCACTCGTCAATCTGTATTTATGCTTGCCGGAAAAGATGTGGAACTTCGGCTTCTCGTCTCTGTCCGAATCAAGCGTACCGGATTGCTGCTGCTGCACCTGATGACCAAAGTCAGATCTGCTGACCGACCCGGTTAGTGGAGCTGGCTTTTGCGATGATGTTTGGTTCGACTCTTGATCGGGCGCCGCAGTTTGTTGCCCATCCCTAGTAGCGCCGTTGTTGCCCTCAGCATTCTGTTGCGCATCTGCTTTCGATTCAGCCGCCAAGCTAAGATCGCTAACTGTTGCCTGGAGACACAACATCGTTATCAACATGATTGCAGGCATGCCTAGTTCGATCATACTTTCATCTTATATGAGCCGGCTATGGGCGCGATCTATCGCCCGAGGAAGGGCGGGCAAGTGGGGACACATCACAGCTGCGTTGCTGGAGGGATTGCATAGACTGGTGCAGGCGCATTGTAGACCGCCGTCCTAAGGCGGGTGTCGGGG
>Ga0182024_10020632_pt1 | contig 12031 bp, 10 predicted proteins | sample P32metaG_FD_120480 | JGI IMG/M metagenome (GOLD analysis project Ga0182024, IMG submission 120480) | Permafrost microbial communities from Stordalen Mire, Sweden - P3-2 metaG (Illumina Assembly) | ecosystem: Environmental > Terrestrial > Soil > Wetlands > Permafrost | place: Sweden: Stordalen... | reverse complement strand
GATCTGAAGAGAAAACTTATGCGCTACATCCGCCACTACAACAAAGCTCCGAAGACCGTAAAGTGGAAATACTTTGATCCGACCAAAAGAATCACTTCCCAATCAGTCGTTACAGGCCACTAGTACCGGTGTTCATCGAAGTGGGGAGCGATATATTCCGCTACTTCGACGCGTGCTCAATCGTGGCGAAGCGCGATATATGCGCGCTTCGAGAGTTAACATATACATGTGTAGAATCCTGGAGTTACACGGGCATCCGCAAAAACCACCGAGAGATGAGCGGTGTTTGTACCGCCAGTTATTGAACAAAAAAATGCGGGGACCACACTATTGGTGGCGGTCGGGGGACGTGTTCGGCCAGTCATGCTAGGCTTTAAAAATGCGTACCCTGTCGCCTGATCAGCGTCGCGGCTTCGCCGTGAACACTGTAGGCGGGAAGATGCGCATTGCGCATGGTGTTGAACAGGTTCCGGAATCTGAGTGGCAGGGACTGGTTGCGGGGCACCCGGCGCTACGCCTGGAAGTGCTCAAGGCGATCTCGAATACCGCGACCAGACCCTTGAAGCTGCAGTTTTTCCTGCTTGAGGATCACCAGGGACTGGCGGCGGCGGCAGTCTGCGAACCGATCACCACCTCCGCGGCGCACAACCCTCTGGATGCGCTGCTCCTCGGTCGTGCAGCAGGCGCGGCCCGCAGGCTCAATGTGTCGAGCCGGCCGGTGCTCGTGTTCCACACCCCTCTGAGGCGGCAGGTACCCGTTATTCTTCGGGCCGCACACCCCTCGGAGCAGCGGCAGGTCCTCGAGAACCTACTCGATGCGATCCAGGAGCATGCGGGAAGACTCAAGTTTGGTATTGCATTTGTTGGCGTTACCGTTGAAGACGAGCTGCTGTGGTCTGCTCTGCGCAGCCGTCGATACCTCGATTCGGAATTCGATGCGACCGCCTGTATGCAAATCGAGTGGGCCGATTTCGACGGTTACGTGAACCATTTGCGGGCGCGGAGCAAGAATGCTGCGCAAACTGCCCGCACCGAGCGTAGCCGCAATCGCAGGAGTGGTGTCAGCATCAGGCAACTGCGGCTTGCTGCTGCGGATGCGCCCGGGCTGTACGCTATCATCCGCGATCATTACCGGTACAAGAACGGCAGGGAACCGCCTTACGGACCGGAATTTCTGCCGCTACTGGCTGCATCGCTTGGTGATGACTTGCTGATCTTCGAGGCCGTGCGCGATGGCAAGCGCGTCGCAGCGCTCGTCGTGGTGCGCTCCGGATCCGTCGGCTGGATGGCGATGATCGGCCTTGAGCGGGATCGTCCCAATGATTCTACCTATGCGAATCTGCTCTTTTATTACACTGCGACCTGGGCACCCGCATTGGGTCTGAAGACCTTGCTCTACGGTACCGGCGTGCAGCAGTTCAAGCTAAAGCGTGGCTGTCGCTTGCTCGCTTGTCATTTGTACTATCGCCCGGGTCGACCCATCGGCCGGATTATCGCCACGCCGTACTTCCGTCTTCATCAGGCCTGGAGCCGCAGGAAGTACCGATGAATGCACCGTCAGTTGCCGTGGAAGGCGCACGTCGTGCTTAGACGTGCCGCCTATCTGGCTCAGATGCTGCGCAACGAGTCGCGCACGCCGGCGGCGCTCGAGACGCGTCAATCAAGACAACTGTGCGCACTGGTGGGTCACGCAGCCTCGCAGGTGCCGTTCTATAGTGATCTGTATGCGGCCCACGGAATAGAGGCTGCCGCAATCAAGACATTACATGATCTGCAATCGCTTCCGATGGTAGATAAGCAGCTGCTGCGCGCCGCCGGTGCCTCCGCACTCTCAAGGGATGCACCCGCGCAACGGGTGACGATTAGGACGTCCGGCTCGACCGGCGAGCCGCTCGAATTTCAGATCGACCACCGCCACGACCAATGGCGCAAGGCGCAATACCTGCGCCCGTACCTGAGCAGCGGGCAGCGTCTGACAGACAAGGTACTGCGGCTCACCGCTCATCCGAGGCAGCGAACCCCCTGGTATGCACGGCTTGGACTATTGCGCGAATGGCAGTTTGACTGTGCCAGCGATCCTGCTCACATCGTTGAGATATGGCGGCAGCTGGCTCCTCACGTACTGCAGGGCTACCCAGCAAGCCTGCGCGCGCTGGCGCATCACTGTCTGGATACCGGCCAGCCTTTAGTACCCGCACCGCGGCTGGTATTTGCCGACTCGGCACTGCTGACGCCCGACACGCGGGCGGTGGTAGAGCAGGCATTCAACAGGCCGGTCATGGACATCTTCGGTACGTTTGAGACCGAAAACATTGCGTACCAGTGTGCGGCTCACGATGGTTATCACATCACCACCGATAGCGTCGTGCTGGAGATCGTCCGCGATGGCCGGCCGGTGCCGATCGGCGAGGAAGGCGAGATCGTTGTGACCGTACTAGGCAACCGAACGGCGCCGTTCATTCGATACAACCTCAAAGATATCGGCCGACTGTCTCCGCGCCGCTGCTGCTGTGGCCTGCCGTTCCCGCTACTTGCCGTGATTGAGGGCCGTGCCAACGATCTTATCGTGCTTGCAGACGGCCGACGCAGCAGTCCCGCAGGGATCCTGGCGCAGTTGACGGATTTCGTCGATGCGATTGTGCACTACCAATTGCGGCAGATTGGGATTAGACGCTTCGAGCTGCTGATAGTGCCTAGCAGTCGATTTTCTAACGCGGCCCGAGAGGCTATTGTGACCACCATCGAAGCCGCGCTCGGAGGCGTAAAGCTCGATGTGCGATTGGTTAATGCGATTCCGACCGATCGATCCGGTAAGCAGCGTGCGTTTGTCGCGCAACTCGCACTTGAAGATCGTCCATAACCTGCGGCGCACTCGATGGAAATACGGCAATCGATTATGAAAGATCTTCGCCCGGTTCTGAACGATGGCGCTGTAGCCTCGCCATGGGAGAAACACGCGGGGCAGTGGAATCATATCGGTCCGCCATTGCGTCCCTGCCCGCAAGATCTGCAATTCGTGCAGACGGAAGTCAATGACATGGCTCGTGCACGCAATCAGGTCGAGGCGCTGATGCTGGGCGTGACAGTCGAGCTCACGGCGCTCAGCTGGCCCGCGAATTGCTCGCTCACGGCGGTCGACTCGTCGCGCTCGATGCTAATCCGGCGCTGGCGACCGCCTGCCGGGATCAAGTCCGCGGCATTACAAGGCCTGTGGGAACGACTGCCGGTGCCGCGGAAATCTTTGGACCTCGTTCTTGCCGATGGCAGCTTGAGCATATTGCCCAACGCTCGCGGAGTCGCTGAGGTATTGCGCGAATTAGCGGCGGTACTTAGTCCGGGCGGTCGCATTGTCACCCGCGTGTTTATTCGACAGGAGGCCGAACCGACACCCGGCGAGGTGATTCATGCAATGCGTCGCGGAGAATATGGCAACTTTCACGTCTTCAAGTGGCGCTTGCTGATGGCACTTCACGACTCCCCCACCGAAGGCGTCTTATTGAGTACGGTGTACCGAACTGTTTGTGACGCGATACCGGATCGTGCGGCGGTGGCGCGTGAGTTAGGTTGGCCCCTGCAGAGCGTCAATACCATTGACGCCTATAAAGATGTCGCCGGCCGGTACTTCTTTCCGTGCCTTGCTCAATTCCGTGAACTGATGGACGGGGATCTTCGGGAGCTGGACTGCATTGTGCCGACCTACGAACTGGGCGAGCGTTGCCCGACTCTCGTCCTGTCCTGCAAATAGTCAGGACGTAAATACGCCCAGCCGTTCAGGCGTCAAATCTACTTTTTTATTTTGGCCACGCGTCCCTCGGTAGGGAACTTCTGAAATTGCAGCGCGTCGTGGCCGGGTACGACGCGCCAGGGAGAGCCGGCAAGCTGAATCATACGCTCTTGGTGTTTTAAATTAGCCGGGTAATCCGCCTCACTGAACGTCGCGCCGGGCTTATGCTCGAGAAGGTTCCGATAGAGGTAGACATTGTCCGATGCCAGCACGAATGGCGGGTGACCGTCGATTCGCAGATACTGGGAGGCAAAAGTATGCCGAGCACCCGTGTACGCGCGAATTCCGGGAAAGATCTCGACATTGTCACCGTCCACGATTCGCAGACGTCCGTCGCTCTTGAGCCGCTTAAGCTGCCGTACGTCATCAAGATCGATGCCGCGGTGGTCTCCGCCCGGCTGCCACGCTTCCTCGGTGTAATAGCGAAATTCGTCTTTTTGAATCCACACGGTGGCCCTCGGAAAAAGATCGATTCCTCCCATGTGGTCCCAATGGGCGTGACTGATCACCACATCGGTCACCTCTTCGGGTTTAACCCCCGCAAGACGAACTGCCTCATCAGGTCGCACGTAATCGTTAATCGTCCATTCCTTGAACAAGCGCGCCCGGTGAAAGCCGCTGTCGAAGAGAATGTTTCGCCCTGCACCGCGGATCAGCCAAACGACGAATACGATATCGATTTTTTCAGCCTTGGGAGCACCGATAACCAAATCGGCGACCGAAACGCCTGGAGAGTTGGCGTAGCGTATCGCGTCAATCGAGTACTCTGGCGTTGCCGCTGCCGCAAAGAGCGGCATAGCGATCAAAGTGAGCAGGAATCGTCTCAAAATGACTTCTCCCAAGCTATGCGTCGTCGGCAGTCCGGCTCATTGGACATAACGATGTTTGCTATGCTGACCGCGATTGATTAATTGCCTTGTCTAGCATACGTTGACTGCAGAACAAGCGATGACCAAAACGCACAATGCCGCCGCCCCGATTCCCCCCCTCTGCGCGTCAGATCCCAATGATTCGACTGCGTCGCCAATCGGCGCAGCGGTTCACGGCGGAAGGAATATCAGGACCTATTGGGTCGTGATATATGCCGCTCTGATGGTTGTGCTGTTAATAGGCGTGGCTGTCGCGGCCGTACTCCACATGACCTCCATCGCGCGCCACGTGGCACATGCTGGGAACCACTCAGGCGTGAAACACCTGCTGATAACACAGGCTATCTTCCTAGGATTAATAGGGGCTTTTTCCCTTCTCGAACGTCGATATCCCGCCGGCCCGATGCCGACGATTCGCACCTGGTTGCTCAATTTCAAGATATATCTGGTCATTGTCATAGTCGCGCCTTTTGTAGGAGCCCTCCTCGGCATCTGTTCCGGTTATGTGAGCCAGATTTTTAATCTCGGCTTGATCAACATCAGATTCTCGGAACGTTGGAGCGTAGCCGGGGTCGTGACCGCGTTTCTCATTTGGGCATTCGCCTCCGACTTCTTTTACTATTGGCTGCACCGATTCCAACACGAGTCTTTTTTTTGGCATCAACATAAGCTGCATCACCTGGATGAAAAGCTGTGCGCCATCACAACGGGCCGAAACCATTGGCTCGAAGGCCTGTTCTATATTCCTGCCAGATTAATCCCTCTGGCTGTCTTGATTAAACTTGACCCTGCCAGTGGCGGGATTGCCGGCGCAGTCATGACCTTCCTGGAGGGGCATTGGCGAATGTTCAACCATGCCAATATCCGAGTCGGATTCGGACGTATGAGCTGGCTGCTGACCTCGCCGCAAATGCACCGGGTGCATCACAGTCGGCTGCCGGAACATCAGAACAAGAACTATGCGTCTGTGTTTTCGATCCTGGATGTGCTCTTCGGTACGTATTATCACCCGCGGCGTGACGAATTCCCGCCTACGGGAGTGCCTGGCGAAAGCGACGTGCGGACTTTTAGCGAAGCGCTCACCTTACCGTTTCGCGAGTGGTGGCAGCGGCTGTATACATGGCGTCGGGGGCATGCTTACCCAATGCCGAATGCTAAACTCCTAAGTTAATTTGAATGTAGCTAATTCAAGCAGCGGCCGATCGCGATATGTAAACCGTTGGTAGGGAGGTCAAATGTCTTCGCCGGCACCACAAAGCTAATGTTAAATCCTTGCCTGTTGCCGCGTGCCGCGGGTGGATGCTTCGGCCGCGGCGTCGGGTCACTAAAAAATTTCAAGTGAGCAGCGGGAGAGATAGCTGAGTCTCAGTTGGATCAAAGCGTTTTGCGTAGAATTTCCCTGGCTCACCCAGACCGAACGGTGCGACTGATGCGACTGCTGTTCGTGAATTACGAGTTCCCGCCCGTTGGAGGCGGAGCCGCGTACGCCTCTATGGCGACGGCACGCGAACTCGTGGCAATGGGGCACCGGATCGATTTTCTAACCGCGGCGACGCCTGGCGCCCAAAAAGATGAGGAGATCGACGGTGTTCGAGTCTTTCGCGTGCGTTGTCATCGGCGCAGCGTGCATGACATAGGACTATTAGGAGCGCTCAGTTTCCTCGCATTGGCCGTTCCGCGTCTGCGCGCGCTGGCCAAGCATAATCGGTACGATGCCTGCCACTATTACTTTGGGCTCCCAACGGGTCTCTTGAGCTGTGTTCCGGGCGCGCATCGTAGCTCGCCTTACGTCATTTCGCTGCGCGGATCAGATGTTCCCGGCTATTCCCCGGAGTTGAGGAAAATTCATCACTTCATGCTGCCGTTCACACGTCGCATCTGGTGCGGTGCAGATCGCGTGATCGCGAACAGCCAGGACTTGCGCCGGCTGGCCGCAGCGTCGCTTCCGGGTCTGCGGGTCGACGTGATTCTCAATGGCGCAGCAGCGCCGAAAGCACTTCCCATTGGCGCACGACCGTGTCCGGGGGGGCAGATTCTGACGGTTAGCCGACTGATTAAACGCAAAGCTGTTGACACTCTGATTCAAGCGGTCGCCCGCTCGCGCGATCGCATGCTGCATCTGGACATCGCGGGTGAGGGACCCGAGGGCGCCGCGCTGCGACACCTCGCACATTCAGTCGGCGTCGCCGACCGCGTTCGCTTTCACGGCTTTGTCGACCGCGCCCAATTGGCCTCCCTATATGCTAATGCCGATGTCTTCACGCTGGTTTCGCGCGCCGAATCGTGCAGCATGGCGATGCTAGAAGCCATGGCCGCAGGACTGCCGATCGTTGCGACTAAAGTCGGAGGCAACGTCGAGCTCATCCAGCACAATGTGAATGGTTTGCTGGTCGAACCCGAGAATATCGACGTGCTCGAGAGCGCGCTATCGGCGCTGGCCCGAGATCCGCAACAGCGCCTGCGCTTTGGTGCCCACAACCGCTCCCTGATTGAGCAACGATACGGCTGGCGTTCGGTCGCGCAGCAATATGAAGCGGTTTTTAACGAAATAGTGACAATTCCGGAGACCCCAGGGTCTGCGGCCGAATCGAACCCCGGCATTCTCCAGCGGCGCGGCATTGATTCATGAAATCCATGGACCAACTGCAAGTCGCCGGAAAGTTACTGAGCGCATTGCGTTCCCAGTGGTGGTCGGCGGATAGAATCCGCCAGTACCAGGAGCGCGCGCTTATTGAGATGATGCAATACGCCGCCGCCAACGTTCCTTTCTACCAAGAATTGGATCTGCGTCCGAAGACAATTACCCGTGCGGCAGATCTCGCGCGATTACCAATTATTAGCAAACGCGACATTCAGCAGCGCCCGGAATCGTTCATGGCACACGGCTTTGCGCGCAGCCGCTTGCATGCCTCGCGAACCTCGGGAAGCTCCGGCCAACCGACGACCACGTATTTTGATCGACACGCGTGGTTGCTCAGCAAATATGCTCTGAAGATGCGTCGACTAGCCGCAACAGGCGGTCTTCCGCTCGGGCAGCGCGTCTTGGTTGTCAGCGAGCAAACACCGGAGCTACTCGGAACCATCGCCGATGCTGCGCCTTCAGGCCTCGGAATATTCTTCCAGCAGCGCTATCTGTCGATTCATACGCCGGTTGAAGACCACCTGCAGTGGCTGCACAGGTACCAGCCAACCATCATCTACGCCTTTCCATCGTACCTCATCGATCTGATTGCTGTCGCCGAACGCCTCGGCAGTGCAGTGCCGCGCGTCGCGACTCTATACACGAGCTCGGAAGTCCTGACGGCTGCCGCGCGTGCGCGCATTGAACAGGCATTTTCCGGACGCATTTACGACATCTACGGTAGCACCGAGTTCAAAGAGGTTGCTTGGCAATGCCGTGCGGGTCTCTATCACGTCAATTCCGAGAATGTGTACATCGAAGCGCAGGAGCCTGGATCCTGCGGAGCGGTCGTGCTGTCCTCGCTGTGCAACTATGCCATGCCGTTGCTGCGCTTTGACATTGGCGATCGTGCCGTGTTCGGCTCGAACTCCTGTTCCTGCGGGCGCGCCTCGCTGCATCTGATCGAGTTCTCGGGCCGAGAGGGCGACATGATTGCACTGCCCGCGGGTCGACGCGTCTCGCCATACCTTTTGACGACCGTCATTGAATCCGTGGACTCCATATTGCAATATCGAATCAGCCAGACGGCGTTGCGCGTCTTTCGCATTGAGGTCATCGTGAAGTCGCCGGGCGAATCGTTGCGATGGCGCGATCGAGTGTGCAAGCGACTCGAACTCGTCCTTGGCGACGACGTCACAATCGATGTGCGCGAAGTGGATCGGCTGGAAAGAGCCCCGAGCGGCAAACGCTCGGTTTTTGTTCGTATGCCATCGCTATGAAGACCCGACTCGATCGCTTCGTGGATGCGATCTTGCACTATCGATTGCAGCAGCTTGGAGTCCGCCGGTTTGAACTGCTCATGAGGCGATCCCGCGTGATCGATCGGGCAAGCGCCGTGTTTTCGTATCCGAATTGACGTACAAATATGAGTAACGAGCGCCGTATCCTCGTCAATACAGCCGTACTGAGCGTATCTGAAGCGGCGAGTCAGCTTGCGAATTTTGTACTGATGATCGCCTTCGCACGCACCTTCGGTGCCAAAACTCTCGGACATTACTCGGTCGCCATGGCGGTCGGCGCGGTCGCCGCCGTGTTCGTCAGTTTCGGCACACAAAGTATGTTGATTCGAGAATTCGGCCGCGATTCGAGCTGCGCCCCGGCGACGCTCGGCGTGTTGCTCCCGATGCAAGCGCTACTGGCGGTCATCGCATGGCTCATCGCCTGGGTGGTCACTGACGCACTCATCCGTGACACCGCTGCGTCCGCGCTGGTCATGGCGGTCTGCGGCTACCAGATCCTGCTTTGCCTAGCGTCGCTACTGCTCATTCCGCTGCAAGCCAAGGAACTCATGCATTGGTCCGCCGGCGGCAATTTAGCGCATCGCCTGCTCATACTTCTGATTGGATCAGCGGTGATTCGTTTTGGTGGCAGCGCGGCCGGCGTCGGCTTGGCGCAGATTGTCGGGGCGCTATGCCTGATCGCATTTGCCTGGGCTCAAGGATCGCGCCGCTTTGGCCGGCCGACTCTGCTCTACGCTCCGGCGCAGGCGCTGACTATATTTCGTAGGGCCTCGCCATTCTTTGGCGTGAACGCCCTGTCGGTCATCTACGCACGCGGCCCGTTAATTATGTTGAGCGCCCTGGCGGTGAGCCACTCCGTGGGGCTGTACGCGGCAGCGGATCGATTTATGGTAGCAGCCGCTGTGGTTTCCACCACGTTCAATTCGGCTGTGTATCCAACCGTGGTCCGCGTGTCCCACGGCTCGATTCCCGAAGCGAAAGTACTCACTGCACGGTGCGTTAGGATCCTATTGGTCATCAGTTTTCCAATTGCGATTCTGGTGACGATTTATGCCGCTGACATCGTTGGCCTGTTTTTCGGTACATCGTACTTAAGCGCCGCAAAGGCACTGCAAGTGCTCGTTTGGTCTCTGCCAATTCGGGGTGCGCAAGGACTTTTGGCTTCGCTACTTGCGGCGATGGATCAACAGGCCGGTCTAGCCCGCGCGCGCGCTGTGGGCCTGTGCGCCTTCTCCGTGCTCGCGCCGGTTTTCATCCTGTCGTTTGACTATGTCGGGGCGGCCTGGGCGGTAGTGCTGTGTGACACGTTGCAGTTCGCCCTGTATTGGTCGCTGCTTCGCAAGCGACACGCCGATCCGCCTCTAACGAAAGCCGTTCTTGCTCCAGGCACTGCGGTTGCGCTTACGGCCGCAGTCAGCGCGGCGCTCGAGCATTTGCATCCGCCGACGCGGCTCATCCTGGTCATTGTGGTGCTGGCTGCAGGAATGATCGCACTCGGCGCCGTACGACCGCATGATTTGCGTTTTCTTCGGTCGCTAATTATGCTGAAAAATTGAGGGGCGCCGTTATGCTGTCGCTAGCCTGCACCGATTCAAGCCATCGTGCGCGTGCGGAGCGCGTTCGGAACTGGCGCAGCGTCGGTAGCGTCGCATGATTTCGGCCCCGGCTGCAGTTTTGGACTTCATTCACCGAGACGTCAAGCGCGCCGCCAAGAAGCTGTACCACCCGCCCTTGATTGAGATCGCGCGTTGGTGGCGCGGCCAGCTAACGCATCCGCGTTTCATCGGCGTGACCGGCAGCGCCGGCAAAACGACGACCAAGGACCTGCTGCGTGCCACGCTTGCGCAACGCTTCCGCAGCGTGAGCAGCGTCGACTCGAACAACCAGTTGTACAACATCGCCCGTACGCTATTCACGGTGTCACCGCGCACGCAATTCTGCATTCAGGAACTGGGTCTGGACGAACCCAATGGTTTCAGCCCGATGCTGGCGCTGCTGCGCCCGCAGGTCGGTGTCGTCACCAACATCGGTAAGGACCACCTCAAGTCCTTCCACTCGCTGGCGGCGATCGCAACGGAGAAAGGCAAGCTCATCGAACAACTGCCGACCTCGGGACTGGCCGTGCTCAATGCCGATGACCCTCACGTGAAGGCAATGGCGCAGCACACCCAAGCGCGCGTTGTCACATTCAGTCTGGCCGGCGCGGCCGATTATCGCGCCGAGGTGCTGGAATCGCGCTGGCCCGCGCGGCTGTCGCTTAGGATTTCGCACGGTACTGAATCGACCCGCATCGATACACGGCTGTACGGCGCGCACCACGCAGTCAACGTTTTGGCCGCGGTGGCCGCAGCGAACGCGCTGGGTGCCACCTTCGACGACGCCATCAAGGCAATTGGCACTTACGAGCCCATGCTGGGCCGCTTGAGCGTGCAACGTACGCAGCGCGGCGTGACGTTTATCCGCGACGACTGGAAAGCACCCGCATGGTCCCTTGACTCCGTTTGGCAGTTCATGCGCGACGCTTGCGCCAGTCGCAAGATCGCTGTGATCGGTACCATATCCGATTACGCGGGAGACTCTCGAGCCGCCTACCGCCACGCGGTAATTGCGGCGCTGGCATCGACCGACCACGTGTTGCTGGTAGGCGGGCACGGCCCGCGGCGCGCGGCGCGATGGCGAGACTTGAAGCCGGGACGCTTGCACGGCTTCGCCACGGTCCGCGCGGCAGTCGACTGGCTCGACACATTTGTGCAGTCGGGTGATCTGGTATTGCTGAAGGGTTCCGCGGTCGACCACCTTGCGCGGATTGCACTGTCCATGGATCAAAAAGTTGGTTGCTGGCGGCAGCGTTGCCCGCGTTACATTTTCTGTGACCATTGTAGGCTGCTGCGGCACCCTACGACAACTTAGCCACGAGCAAACGAACATCTCGCCACGCTCCCAGCTGTTTGATGCGCGCAGACGATTAGTTGTGCAGGTCCTCTTGGTTCGATCTCGAGTTTGCTGACACCGAGGTTTGTCTCTGGGGACCGTAGCACAGCGATGCATTGGTCAGCGACGATGGGGTGTGACGCAATGCAGCAGCGACCATGTAAGCGCTGTTTCGGCGGCGCATTCGCGTGCAACGCCCGGATGGAAATCAACTTACGCCGGTGTCCGAAAAACCGGAACCATCTCTCAGTCCCGGGCTGCGTTCAGCGATAAATTGACCGCGTGCGCCGCCGTAGCCCCAGATCCTTGCACTCGGGCTCCGATCGACGGCCGCGGGGATCGGTCGTTGGGCAACCCTTTCGGATGTGTTCATGAATTTATTCGATCTCGACGACAAAGTGACCGCCGCGGCCATTGCCGCCGCGGGCACTGTTATCGGCACCTTGATTCAACTGAAGTTCGCCTGGCGCAAGGAAGTGTCGGAGCGCGCACGCGGTGTACCGGCTACGAAGAAATCGCGCCGTGG
>Ga0182024_10020631_pt1 | contig 12032 bp, 10 predicted proteins | sample P32metaG_FD_120480 | JGI IMG/M metagenome (GOLD analysis project Ga0182024, IMG submission 120480) | Permafrost microbial communities from Stordalen Mire, Sweden - P3-2 metaG (Illumina Assembly) | ecosystem: Environmental > Terrestrial > Soil > Wetlands > Permafrost | place: Sweden: Stordalen... | reverse complement strand
GGTCTGCCAGTCGTTGAGGTGGAGCACGTCGGGCCGGAAATCGAGCAGGCGGACGGCCTCGAGTACGGCCCGGCCGAAGAAGGCGAAGCGCTCGAAATTATCGGGGTAGTCGCGCGGGCCGCCGCCTTCCGGCGGCTGGAATTGATACAAGCCGCGTCCGCTTTCCGGGTCGTCGCGGTCGAAGTAGCCGGCGCTTTCGACGAGGTAAACGGGCACGTTCGAGTCGGGCAGGGCGGAGCGCCACAGTCGGCCCTCGACCGAGCGGCCGGCGATAGGGACGGTGAAAACGAGGTCGGTGCGTTGGAGGGGGATGCCTCCGGTGCGGGCGGAGTGATAGAGCGGGAGGATAACGGCGCACTCGCAGCCGCGGCGGGCGAGGGCCGGGGGCAGGGCGCCGGCCACGTCGGCGAGGCCGCCCGTTTTGGCGAAACCGACCACTTCAGAGGCCGCCAGCAGAACTCGGATAAGCTCACCCCGTCTCACGGCGCGTCCTGGGCTTTGGGCGTCCGTCCGGTCCCCGTTGCCGGCCGCGAACACTCATCGCCCGCACGGGTAGTTTATTTCCGCCGCGTCGCCGCGGCAATCGGGCCGTCCGGCGGGGCGGCGGTTGGCGCCGGTTTTGCCGCAGAAATGCCTGCGGGTGCGGCGGCCGCCCGGAACGGCCCGTTAGAAGAAAATAGATGTTATTAAAGAGAAAATAGGCGCTTTAGCCGGGGATCGCGTCCCGCGAGTCTTCCCCCCGCGGCAAAGCGGGCGATTCCGCGGTCTTCACTTTTGGGATGCGCATTGTCGGCGCCGCCGGCGCGAGCAAGCCGGTGGAGCGCGTGTACCAGGCCCGCCCCTCCCGGACCCATCGTTCCGAGAAGACGTGTTGCTCTCCGGCCCGATCCGCCCAGGTCGTTTTGCCCACCGCGAAGTCTCGGCCCTCGTACAGTTCGCTCGGCTCGTTCAAGTGCAGGCCGACATCGATTCCCACAACCTGAACGCGCCCGAATTGTTCCAGAAACTGCCGAAGGGCGTTCTCGTACTGGAACAGAGTAACCGAACTTGGCTTGAGACGAACGCGCGGGTCGATGATCCGGTGGCAGCGGCCGAAATCGCCCCGATTCAGCAGGTCATAAAACCGCCGAATCCTTCGTTCCAGAGAAGCTCGCCGTTTCTCGGTTTCGGTGCTCATGGCCATCGCTGGGAAGAAGAGAGGTGTGGGTTGAACCATTCTCCGGTCTGCGGGTCGCGGTCGGCGCTGACCTTCACCTTGTCGCCGTCTGGCTTCTCATACTGGAAATACCAGCGTTCCCATCCCGGTCGCGCCGTGGGCGGGCTTTTGGTCGGGGCGCCGTGATACGAACGGATTTCCGTCCAGTTCCAGGGCGCGTCGTTCGGATCGAGGCCGGAGAAAGGGTCCATCGGGTCGAGGCCGTCGCGGGGGTCGGGCCACAGTTGAAGGGGCATGGCGATAGACCCTAACTATCCCGCGGCGGCTTCGCTCCCGGCGGACCTTACAGCCGATGATACCCCCACATTCCTCGAAAAGCTAGCGGGTTCGTGAAGGCCGCGACGCCGCGGTGAGTCCCTCCACCCTTCCCGACTTCCACCCACCTGCTAAGATGGTCGCATTCCTTCCCGCGTTCGCCTCCCGAGTGACCCGCCATGCGACCCTCCGTTCGCTTGCTCCTACCGCTCCTCCTCACAACCGCCGTCACCGCCCCGCTGCCGGCGCAGGAATACGTTTGGCTGGAAGGCGAGGCGCCGACCCGCGCCACCGCGAAATTCGAGACCGGCGGCTGGGGCCACCCCGAGTACCTTTCCGGCGGCAGCTGGCTGCACGGCAGCGTCGAGGCCAAGGACATGGAGGCCAAAATCCCGGCCGCCGGCGCCGTCCTCTCCTACGACTTCGAGGCCAAAACGGCCGGCGATTATGAGGCCTGGGCCAGGGTCGGCTACGAATTCCTCCGCTCGCCGTTCTCCTGGCGGCTCGACGACGGCGCCTGGATGGAGAGCAAGCCGGACGAACTGACCACCGATTTGATGTCGTTGCAAGCCTGGAACGAGGTCGCCTGGCTCAAGCTGGGGAACGTGGCCGTCCGGCCCGGTAAACACACTTTTGAGATCAAATTCGACCGCACTTACAAGGACAACAACGGTAAGAAGGAGGCGGCCAACCTCGTCTTCGGCCTCGACGCGCTCTGTCTTTACAAGGGCGCCTGGCTGCCGAACGGGCCGCACAAGCCGGACGACAAGGCGGAAACGGACATCGACAAGGAAGGCTCGCGGGCCTACGCGGTCAGGGTCGCCGCGGGGGGCGAGCGCGGCGTCACGCCGCTGGGCGGCGCGTGGCAGATCGCACGCCTCGACGAGCAGAAGATCAAGGGCCGCACCGAGCCGACCAGGGAGCTGCCGGTCAAGGCCGCCGAACTGCACTGGTCAGGCGTCAAGGTGCCCGGCAACCGCGACGACGTGCGGCCCGACCTGCAATACGCCCATCGCTTCGCCTACCGCACCTGGCTCAACGTCCCCGCGGAATGCAAGGGCAAGGCGTTCTACCTCCACTTCCCCTGTAACGCCGTCATCTCGTCGGCCATCGTCAACGGCGTCTACTGCGGCGGCAGTAAGGCGCCCTGCGCCGCCTGGGACTGCGACGTAACCAGGGCCGTCGAGCCGGGCAAGGCCAACGAGGTCGTCGTCGTCATTAAAGACCCCTATTACGCCATCGCCAACACCGGCGACCCGAAGGACCCGTCGGTGCGGCACATGTTCAACTTGCCGCCGGACATGTTCTACGGCGCCGGCGGCGTCGGCATCACGCGCTACGCCGACCTGCCGGTGCTGACCGACGTGCGCGGAGCCGGCATCCTGGAAACGCCGTCGTTCGTCGTCGCCGGCCCGGCCTACACGTCCGACGTGTTCGCCGTGCCGTCGGTCAAGAAGAAGGAACTCGGCCTGGAAATCAGCGTCGCCAACCCGACCGCCGCCCCCCTCACGGTGACGATCGCCGATGAGGTCGCGCCGCTCGACGGCGGCGCCGCGGAGAAGACGTTCGCGGAGAAGGAGCTGACCGTCGCCCCCGGCAAGGAAGAAACCATCAAGCTGTCGGAGAAGTGGGAGAATCCGAAGTTGTGGTGGCCCGACGACCCGAAACAGTACGTCGTCACGACCCGGCTGACGGCCGACGGCAAGGTCCTCGACGTGAAGAAGACGAAGTTCGGTTTCCGCGAGTGGGAGTGGGCCGGCCAGCACTTCACGCTCAACGGCGTGCCGTGGCACTTCCACGCCGACCTGGAATACAACGACGCCCCGCCCAAGGACCCCGAGGACGCGGTCAAGGCCTGGCACACGCACGGGCAGAACACCTTCCGCTACTGGGGCTACCGCCCGTGGACCGGCAAGAGCCAGGAGGAGACGCTCGACTGGTTCGACGCCCACGGCGTGGCGGTGCGCCGCTCCGGCATCTTCGACGGCGAGGCCGCGCCCTACCTGCTGGTGGACAACGGCAAGGCCCGCACGGACCTGTTCGACAACTGGCGGACGCAGCTGCGGGCCTGGGTCAGGGCGCAGCGCAACCACCCGTCCATCTTCGTCTGGTCGGTCGAGAACGAGATCACGTTCATCAACGCCCGCAACCTCGGCCTATTGCCACAGGTGGAACCGGAGATCCAGAAAGGCGTTGAAACGGTCATGGCGCTGGACCCGACGCGGCCGGCCATGACCGACGGCGGCGACGCCGGCCTGCACGCCCAGCTGCCGATCTACGGCAACCACTACCTCGAATCGCCGATGCGCGACTACCCCGACGAGGCCTACACGATGGCCCGGGCCTTCAGCCGCCGCACCCCCCGCGACTGGGACCCGTGGCCGCGCGGCGACGACAAGCCGCTGTTCTGCGGCGAGAGCTTTTTCGCCAGCGGCTCCAGCCCCTCCGCCTACTCCACGCTGGGCGGCGAAGAGGCGTTCCTGGGCTGGCAGGGGGCGCGGCGCGGCGTCGGCCTGTTCGCCAAGATGTTGGCCGAGGGCTACCGCTGGCACGGCGTCGCCGGCTTCCAGTTCTGGTTCGGCCCCGACCGCGCCGACCTGCAATACAACTCGTTCCAGCCGGTCTGCGTCCTCTGCCGCGAGTGGAACAACACCTTCGGCGCCGGCGAGAAGGTTAAGCGCACTTTGAAGGTCTTCAATGACACGCGCTACGACGACCCGATTGAACTGACGTGGTACTTCAACACCCCCAAAAGGGAGGGGGAACAGGGCAAGCAGACCTTCCACCTCAAGCCGGGCGCGGCCGAGGAGACGGTAATCGAGTTCACGGCGCCGGCCGTCAGGGACGTGGGGCCGGCCCAGCTGACGCTGACCTGTCGCCGCGGCGGCAAGGAGGTCTTCCGCGAGGTCAAGAACTGCCGGGTGATCGACCCGGACGGGGCCGCCAAACCGGGGCTGGCCAGGGACGAACTGGCCGTTTTCGACCCCAAGGGAACGGTGAAGGAACGTCTGACGAAGCGCGGCGTCGCCTTCACCGAGGCGGCACCGGACGCCCTGCCGGCCCATACGAAGGTGCTGGTGGTCGGCCCCGACGCGCTGACGCCGCGCCAGGCGACCGACCCGATGTGGCAGGCGCTGGCGGCCAACGGCGTGCGCGTGCTGGTGCTCGACCAGGAGAACCCGTTGCACTACCAGGCCGTGCCCGGCGACCTGGAAGTCACGGATCGAGTCGGTCGCGCCGCCTTCCCGGAAAACCTGACGCATCCGATCTTCAAAGGGCTTGGCACCGACGACTTCTTCGTCTGGTCGGGCGATCACGTCGTTTACCGCAACGTCTACAAGAAGGCGTCGCGCGGCGCCCGGTCGCTCTTGCAGTGCGACGAGGACCTGTCCTGTTCGGCGATCTCCGAGTGCGGCGTCAAGGACGGGCTGTTGCTGCTCTGTCAGGCGGCGGTCGGCGACAAGCTCGCCTCCGACCCGGTGGCGCGGCGGCTGTTCGACGACATGCTGGCCTACTGCGCCGCCTACAAGCCGGCCGCGAAGGAGACCGTCGTTGTCCTGGATAAAAACGACCTTCGTTTGAAGATGCTGGACGCCAGCGGCCTCAAGCACGGCACGGCGGCCGACGTGCTGGAGGCGGTTTCCGACCCGCGCGCCGAGATCGTGGTGGCGGACGCTTCGCCGGCCAACCTGAAGAAGCTGGCGGCCGGTGCCGACGCGGTGAAGAAGTTCACCGGCCGCGGCGGCTGGCTGATGCTGTGGGGCCTGACGCCGGAAGGCCTGGCCGACTTCAACAAAGTGGTCGGAGTCAACCACGTGATCCGGCCGTTCCGCATGGAGCGCGTGACGATGCCGGCGGTGCGCGACCCGCTGTTGTCGGGCCTGACGGGGCGCGACGTGGTGCTGGAGTCGGCCAAGCGGATTCACCCCTGGGGCGGCGACGTCTACCCGGCCGACGACGTGTTCACCAACGTCGTCGATCTCGACGACGTCGCCCCGTTTTGCAACGCGGGGCCGGCCAGTTACCTGTGGGGCCAGATCACCAACGGCCTCACGTCGGCCGACGACTGGGTGTTCATCTACGAGCACAACATCAAGGACGATCCGCACCCCAAATGGACGGTTCAGCTGCCGAAGGAGGAAGAGGTTATCGACTTCTCGATCGTGCCCAACGCCTTCGACAACCGGCTGACGAAGTTGAAACTGACGTTCCACGGCGAAGGCGGCGACGAGTCGGAGACGCTGGACCTGAAGCCGGAGAACACGTTACAAGACTTCCCGCTGAAGCCGCACAAGTGCAAGGCGATCACGCTGGAGCCGCTGGAATGGACCGACGCCGGCAAACGACCGCTAATCGGGATCGACAATCTCTGGATTCGCGTCAAGCGCTCCGACGAGTATAAGAAGACCGTCGTGCCGCTGCTGAACATCGGGGCGTTGGTGAAATACCGGATGGGCGAAGGCGGGATCGTGCTGAACGACGTGAAGGTGCAGGAGGTGGAGAGCAACCCCATCAACGCCCAGAAGAAACAGAACATCGCGGCGACGCTGCTGCGCAACCTCGGCGCCACGTTCGCCGGCGAGCGCGTGCTGGTGGCCGGCTCCGGGTTGAAATACCAGCCGATCCCGCTGGGCGAGAAATGCACGCAGTTCTTGACGAAGGAGAAGGGCTGGTACGAGGGCGGCGACGACCTGAGCGCCTTCCCGGTCGGCGAGAACACCTTGGCCGGCGTCCGCTACGAGGTCCGCGACTTCAAGACCTCGCCGCTGCCGGGTTGCATTATGCTCTCCGGAAACGGCGTGAAGGGCCGGATGCCGGAGGCGGTGGAGGGCGTCCCGGTCGGCCGCAAGGCGGACGCGCTGTTTTTCCTGCATACGTTCCGTCAGGACAAGGAGTGGAAGCCGACCGACCAGGCGAAGGAGCCGCCGGCGGTGTTCGAGTACGTGGTCCACTACGCCGATGGCAAGACGGCCGCGGTCCCGGTGAAGTACGGCCGCGGCGTCGGCAACTGGCTGGCGGAGAAGCCGCAGGGCTTGCCGGAGGCGGCGGTGGCGTGGACGGCCCCGCTGACGAAGGACGCCGCCCGCAGCGCGGTGGTGTATCAAATGCAGTGGACGAACCCGCGGCCGGAGGTGCAGATTCAGAGCATCGACGTGCGCTATGACCCGAAGGTCGGCAACCAGTACGGCGCGCCGGCGGTGCTGGCAATCACGGCGGGGACGGCGGGGAAGTGAGCCGGGCGCGGCGAGCCGGGGGCTTTATGCCCCCGGACAACCGGCGAATTGGGGTAGTGGCCTAATTTGATCCTTTCGACCCCGATGCAGACCGGACTTACGACTCAAATTAGGCCACTACCCGTCTTGACGCAATCATTATAATGTTACTAAAGATGGACCGGCCTCCGGGTTGATGAAGATTCCGGGGCCGGCTTTCCGCCGCACGCCACCCGCCGACGGCCGTACAAGGGAAGCGTTCATGAACGAACCGCCGTTCCGTGAGGAACAGATCGCCGCCGCCAACCGCGAACTGGCGACGGCCCCGCCGCAAACCGTCGTCCGCTGGGCGGTGGAAATCTTCGGCCGCAAGCTCACGATGGGCACGGCGTTCGGCCCAGAAGGCTGCTGTCTGATCCACATGCTGGCCGCCATCGATCCCGGCGTCCACGTCTTCAACCTCGAAACCGGCTACCAGTTCCCGGAGACGCTGGCCCTGCGCGAGCGCATCAAGGAGCGCTACGGCGTCGAGGTCGAGTACATCCGGCCGGAACTGACCGTCGCGGAATACGAGGCCGAGCACGGCGGCCCGCTCTACGGACTCCGCCCCGATCAGTGCTGCCACGACCGCAAGGTGCTGCCGCTTCGCCGGGCGGCGGTCGGCTACGACGCCTGGATCAGCGCCATCCGCCGCGACCAGACGCCCGACCGGGCGGCGGCCGACCTCGTTCAGTGGGACGCCAAGTTCGGCCTGGTGAAGGTCAACCCCTTGCTGGCCTGGACGAAGAAGGACGTGTGGAAATTCATCACCGACCATGACGTTCCCTACAACCCGCTGCACGACCGGGGCTATCCGAGCATCGGCTGTTGGCCGTGTACGCAGCCGGTGGGCGCCGGCGGCGACGACCGCGCCGGCCGCTGGGCCGGGACGCGGAAGAAGGAATGCGGGCTGCACGTCGTCGAGGTCCAGGGCGGCGGCGGCATTTGACAAATGGTGGAGGGTGGAGGGTGGAGGGTGGATGGAAAAGACGCCGAATGTTTCTTGTCTCTTCCCTCCACCCTCCACCCTCCACCCTCCACTCGGAGGACAGGATGAGAATCTCCGCGAAGGCCGAATATGCCTGCGTCGCCATGCTGGAACTGGCCGCCACCTACGCGGACAACCAGCCGGTGCGCATCAAGGCCATCGCCGACGCCCAGGGGGTGCCGCAGCGCTTCCTGGTGCAGATCCTGTTGCAGCTCAAGACGGCCGGGCTGGTGGCCAGCGTTCGCGGCGCCTCCGGCGGCTACCAGCTGGCCAAGCCGCCCGACAGCGTCTCGTTGGCCGCCGTCATCAACGCCATCGACGACCGCACCCTCGGCGCCCGCGGCGACCGCACCGACCCGAAACTCAACCGCACGCCGGCCGTGGACGCGCTGATGTCGGTCTGGAAGGAGATCCAGGCCGAAGAACAACGCCTCCTCGCAAACCTCAGCCTAGCCGAACTGATTCGCCGCACCCAGCTGACCAATGCCCTTTCGTACCAGATTTAGGGGTCAGGGGACAGGGGTCAGGGGTCAGGAAATGCCCGAATGGCTCGTTCCCTGACCCCTGACCCCTGACCCCTGACCCCTCCCATAAAAGGAGACCGGAATGGCCGACCTGATCCCGCCGCACGGCGGACTGAGCGAACCCGTCAACCGCAACGTCCCGGCCGCCGAGGCCGACGCCTTCCGCGCCAAGGCCGCCGGCCTGCCGCGCGTGGCGGTCAGCGACGCCGACCTCTCGACCCTCTACCGCCTCGGCGACGGCGGCCTCAGCCCGCTCACCGGCCCGATGGACCAGGACACGTTCAACCGCGTCCTCAATGAAGAAGTCGTCGTCCGCGACGGCAAGAAGTACGCCTGGACCATCCCGCTGGCCTTCCCCGTATCGGCGGAACAGGCGGCGACGATCAAACCCGGCCAGACCATCGCTCTGGTCAACGGCCGCGACGAGGTAGTCGGCTCGCTCGACGTGAGCAGCGTCTACCAGTGGGACAAGCCGGCCTACGTCAAGGGCGTCTACGGCGCCGACCGCTGGGACCATCCGGGCGGCCGTATGGTCCAGAACGACCCGCGCACCCACCTGCTCGGCGGCGAGGTCCACGTTCTGCCGCAGCCGAAGCACCAGGAATACGGCAAATTCATCCTGTCGCCGCGCGAGACGCGGGCGCTGTTCCGCGAGAAGGGTTGGAAGCGCGTTGTCGCCTTCCAGACGCGCAACCCGCTGCACCGCGCCCACGAGTACGCCCTGGTGGCCGGCCTGGAACGGCTGACGCGGGCGGGCCACTTCGCCGGCGCCGTGCTCAACCCGCTCGTCGGCGAGACCAAGGGCGACGACGTGGACGCGGTGACGCGCATGCGCACCTACCAGTCGCTGATCCAGAACAAGGCGCTGGGCGAGGGCGACAAGGACGAGGAGTTGTGGAAGCAGGTCGGCTGCAAGATCACGGATCGGATTATTCTGCTGGGCCTGGACATTAAGATGTTCTACGCCGGGCCGAAGGAGGCGATCATGCACGCCATCTACCGGCAGAACTTCGGCTTCACCGACATCGTCATCGGCCGCAAGCACGCCGACGCCCCGTTCGAGGACGGCAAGGACATCTGGGACGGCCTGGCCGCCCAGCGCAAGTTCGACGAGCTGAAGGGCGACCTCAAAATTCATCCGGTGAAGGTCGGCTTTGCCGCTTATTATGAGGAACTGGGCCGCGTCGGCCTGGTGGAGGAGTGCGAGAAGAAGGGCTACACCAAGCAGGTGAACATCGCCGGCCGGCTGATGCGCGACAAGCTGCGGGCCGGCGAGCTGCCCGACGCGCGCGTCATGCGGCCGGAGACGGCGCGCATCCTCATCGAGCGGATGAAGGCGAAGTAAAGGTCTCTTGGCGAGCGGGGGGCGTTAGCCCCCTGATTCTTTATCCTGCCCCCGACCGGATGAAGAATCAGGGGGCTTACGCCCCCCCGCTCGCCTGTTCATTCACGGCATCGCCGTGTGCGGCAGGAAAAACACGCCCGTGATGAACGTGCCGGTCCAGAGGACGCCGAAGACGAAGGCCAGGATCAGGTGAGCCGTGCGCCGGTGCGACAGGCCGGTGTAGAGCATGGCGGGCATCAGCAGGGCCGACGGCACGGCAAAGCAAAGATGGACACTCAAGGCGTATCGAAGATCGGGATAGCGGTTTATGTAGCCGAAGGCGTCGGGGTTGAGGAGGCGGATCACGACCTCGAAGACGATCAGGGCCGTGACGGTCAGGGCGAAGAAGGCGAGGTTGATGCGGCCGTGGAGGCGGACCTTGCCGAGCGCCAGGGCGATGAGCGAGGCCAGCAACAGGAACGTCACGGCGATGACCGCGACCTTGAGGCCGAGGATGACGTTAGGCCCGCTCAGCACAATCGGCACGAAATGATCCTTCCCGGCAGGGCGGACGCGGTCCCGCCACGCATGACCGGCCCGACGCGCCATCGGCGCGTCGGGCCGGTATTGCTACTTCATAAGTCCTTTTTCTCCTCGATCGGCTCCTTGATCGGCTGGACGAAAAAGGTCGTGCCTTTGTCGGCCATCATCTTCTTGGCGTAGTCGTCGGCCTCCTGCTTCTGGGGGTAGGGGAAGGTCTGGACGCGGGCGTTGGAGTTGTTGAAGACGCCCCAGATCACCCGCTGGCGCACCACCTTGGGCGTGCGCGTGCGCTTCGGCCTGGCCTCCTTGGGGGCCGCCGGCTTGCGCTTCTTTTTCGGCGCCGCTTCGCCGGCCTCCGCGTCGTCGGCTCCCGCTTCGACTTCGTCGGTCTGGTCCGAGGTCTCGCCGGTGGCTTCCTGCTTCTTCCGCTCGGCCGCCTCGAAATCGGCGCGGAGCGCCTTGTGATTCAGAGTACGACGTGCCATGAATCCTCCCCCATCCAAATGATGTACGCCCCGCCTTGTCGGGGTGGTTCAAGCATTAAATTACGCGGCGCGGCGGCGGGATGCAAGCCGGCTTGGGACGAGGCGAAGGGCGGTGAGAAACGGCCCGTCATGGTCGCGCGGGGACTAATTTTTGTAGAGTCGGCTGCGGGGGCTGGTAGCATCTCCCTCACGCGGCGGCCGGCCCGCACACCGGGCAGTCCAGCCGCCGCTTCAGCACCGCTTGTCGAAAGGTCATGTCGCGCAGGTCGCACAGCAGTATCTTGCCGTACAGCGGCTCGCCGAACCCGGCCAACACCTTGACCGCCTCCAGGGCGCCGAGGCAGCCGACCACGCCGGCCGTGGCCCCGAAGACCGGGAACTCGCGCCGCCAGCCGGGAGGCTCCGCGGGATACAGGCACGCCAGGCACGGCGTTTTGCCGGGCAAGACGGTGGTAATCTGCAGTTCCAGATCGTACATGGCGCAATCGACGAGCGGCTTGTTCTGACGCACCGCCTCGCGGTTGAGCAGCAGCCGTTCGCGGAACAATGGGGCGCAGGCCGCCACCAGATCGACGCCGCCCACCAGCCGGGCGGCGTTGTCCTCGGTGACGTTCTCGGCGACGGCCTCGACCTCGACGTGCGGGTTCAGCTCGCGCAGCCGTTGCGGCGCGACCTCCATGCGCGGCCGGCCGACGCTTTCGGCCGTCATGAGGAGCTGGCGGTTGAGGTCGTTCGGCCGGACGGGGCCGGCGTGGGCCAGCACCAGCCGGCCGACGCCCGCGGCGGCCAGTTCGTAGGCCACCAGGCCGCCAACACCGCCGCAGCGCGACACCAGCACCGACGCGCCCTTGAGTCGCCGTTGGCCCTCTTCGCCGAAGCCCGGCGTCGCCAGCTGCCATTCGTAGCGGGATTTCTCGGCGTCGGTCAGCGGTCGGGCTTCGCCCATCGGTCTCCTCACCCGCCGGCCATCGGCGTCAGCACCGTCAGCACGTCGCCGTCGCGGAGGGCCGTCGTCTCCGGGCGAACCTGCTCGTCGCCGACGAACAGCAACACGGCCGGGTGCGGGGCGCCGGCCGCGTCGAGCACCAGATCGCGGAACGGCCGGCCGTGGCGCTCGGCCAGGCGTTGCAGCAATTCCGCCGCGGTGCAGGGCCGGTCCAACTCGACCCGTTCGGCGGCCGCGCCGGCCGCCTGCCGCAGCTGCGCCATGTATCGCACCGCCACGTTCACGGCGCCCCCTTTTGGTAGACGTCGCCGCCGCCGCCCGGTCGCTCCGCCACGGCGCCGTCCTTCAGCAACAGGATGCGGTCGGCCAGTGCCCTCGCCTCGGCTAGGCTGTGGGTGACGTGCAGCGTGGTGACGCCGGTCTGCCGCTGGACCGACCGCAGGAGAGTGTACATCTCCGCCCGCGTTTCGTCATCCAGGGCGCTGAGCGGCTCGTCCAG
>Ga0182024_10020630_pt1 | contig 12032 bp, 10 predicted proteins | sample P32metaG_FD_120480 | JGI IMG/M metagenome (GOLD analysis project Ga0182024, IMG submission 120480) | Permafrost microbial communities from Stordalen Mire, Sweden - P3-2 metaG (Illumina Assembly) | ecosystem: Environmental > Terrestrial > Soil > Wetlands > Permafrost | place: Sweden: Stordalen... | reverse complement strand
GGGCGTAGGCAGGCAGGTCCGTTTGGAGCCTGAGCAGGCGAAGGAGCGCCTTGCTATCGGTTTGGCAATCATAGTCGCCGGGCAAACCGCACGCTGGCCGAATAGTCAAAGAGAGCGGAATTGTCCCCGTGCTTGATTCGGAGCGGTCAGACGGTCGAGAGATGAGATTGACTCGCATACGGGAATCCTGCCCCCTCCGGGTGCAACTCTCAATGACGCGGAGGAGTGACACCTATCAGACGAATCGGGGAGTGCATTACTCCGGCGCCCTGTCCTAGACATTTCGCTTGAATCACCGGTTATGCGGAAATTACTACTTGATCAACGTCCGCCGCGAGGTGTTGTCAAAGATGAAATTTCCGGTTGGACGACCAGCCGACCGGAACTTCCAGTCTTGATGCGCAGCCCGCCCGGATGAGTAAGTCGGCCTATTCTCGCCAACCGAGGTTCGATCTCTGTGTCTCCGATGAACAACCCGAGGGAGTCCAGATCATGGAGTTGACGCGCATCAGATTCTGTCGCTTCTCAGTCTATTGTTTTCAGGCAAGAGGAATCGAACGCCGTATTCAACAAGCAGGCTCAAGCTAGCTCCTGTGCCCGGACAACCAGATTGCTTTCCCAAAAAAGCCTGTAGGTCGTGTCAAGAATTCATGTTATAGTGCTGCCAAGTCGGCTCGCCGCTGCGGGCTTTTCAAAGCTCGCAGAAACATGATTCCCCAGTTATCGATCCCCCGAAGCCCGGAAGCAAAGTAACTCAGGACCCAAACAAACAGGAGGATTTTATGGATCGCTCTTCGTGGAGAAGTGTCGCCCGCATCAGTGTCCTTGCGATCGGAGCATTCTGTTGTGCTTTTCCGGGCTTTGCGCAGCAAACACTCGGTTCCATCAACGGAACCGTTCTCGATCCGTCCGGAGCCGCCGTAACCGGGGCCACCGTGAAAGTGACAGACGCCGCAATCAATGTCACAGAGACGGCAACAACGCAAAAGACGGGCTTCTTCCAGATCTTCAATCTCCCAGTAGGAACTTACGCGGTCTCTGTAAGCCACGATGGCTTTCAGACCACCCAGCTGTCCGGAATTTCTGTCCGTGAGGCTCAGGCCGCCACTGTCGATATCTCATTAAAGGTGGGCCAGGTAGCCGAATCCGTCGAGGTTACCGCCAAACCCGTGCTCGATGCTACGGATGCCACCAACGGCTTCAGCATGGACAGCGAGCAGATTGCCGCGACCCCGCTCGCTACCGGCAGCTTTACCCAGTTGGCCATTCTTTCGCCAGGCGCCAACGCCGAGTTGTTGAGCGGCCTCAATACCAGCTCCGGACTGGGCAACCAGAACATCCAGGCCAACGGCCAGCGCGCCACCTCCAACACCATGCAGGTCAACGGCGTCGATGTCACCAACATTTTCACCGGAATGACTTCCAGCGGACTCACTTCGCAGCGCTTCAACTTCAACATCGGCGCCGGCAGCACCTCCGGCTCCTCTTCAGCCGGATCGGCCCAGATTGCCGGCGCATCGCTCGAAGGCGCGTCGCCCTATGGCTCGGTTGGCAACAGCCTGCCGTCGCCGCCGCCTGAGACCATCGAGGAGTTGCGCGTCAACACTTCGATGTACGACGCGCAGCAAGGCGCCACCGCCGGAGCGCAGATCGACGTCAACACCAATTCGGGAACCAACGACCTGCATGGTCAGGGCTACGGAAGCTTCGCCAACGGCGCCTGGAACGCGTCGCCCTACTTCTTCAATCAGCAGTACCAGCTCAGCCAGCAAGGTGTCGGCGCCTTCCCCGCTTCGCTCGTGTATCCCTACCTCAACCGCTGGGACCTCGGCGCTACGGTCGGTGGACCCATTAAGAAGGACAAGATCTTCTTCTTCCTCTCCTATCAGCGTTTGTCCAGCACCGATCAATCCACGGGCATCTCGCAAATGACCGTGCCGTCCGGATTGAGCAGCAATCGCACCGCGGCAGGCCTCGATGCTGCCGCGGTCAGCTATCAGGGCGGTGGAACCTACACCACCGCCATCAATCCCATCGCCATGGCCCTTATGAACGCCACACTGCCCGACGGTAGTCTCTTGATTCCTTCCGCGCAAAACACCAATCCTTACGTCTACGGGGTTCCCAATGTCACCCTCGTCAGCAACTCGCTCATGACCTCCGATCAGGCCAGCGGCGCCATCGATTGGAACGTCAGCAGCAAGGATCGCCTGTCAACCAAGTACTACTACCAGAGAGATCCCGTCACGCTTCCCTACGACTTCTCTCAGACCGGCGGCTTCCCCGTTACGCAAAACAACGGCTCCCAGGTCGTCGCCATCGACAATACCATCGCAGTTCGCCCCACCTTCAACTGGGAGCAGCGCCTGGGGTTCTTCCGCCAGTCGTCCTACAGCTTCTTCAACCAGACGCTCACCAACGGAAGCGGCCCCCAAAACTTCGGCATCAACGGTTCCACCACCATTCCATCGTCCGCTGGCAAGGGACCATTCTTCCAGAACACTGTTCCCGGCATGCTGCTCGAGGGCTTTCCGAGCAGCCAGCTTGACTCGCCTGGCGTCAAAGTCGGCCCCTACAGCTCCTTTGCCGACATGGGCTTCTATCAAAGCCGCCTCAATCCCTCGACGAACGTCATCTGGGTCAAGGGCAATCACACCATCGTCGCCGGTGGTGGTTACAGCTTCACGGAGCTTAACGTTGAGAACAACCGCAATGGCATCGAGCAGCTCAAAACGGAAAACTTCGAAGACTTCCTTGAGGGCGAGGTTCACAGTTCGAACGTGCTCGAATCCATTGACCCGGCAACCGGCAAGAACAACGCAAACCGCTACTACCGCACCAACGAACTGGAGGATTACCTTCAGGACAAGTGGCAGATGCTCCACAACCTCAGCATCACGCTCGGCGTGCGCTACGACTACCACGGTGGCATGACAGAAAAGTACGGCAACTTCTTCAACTTCGATCCCAAGCTTTACAGCGTCACAGGCACGACTGCCATTCCCAATCAGAGCTGGACGGTCAACAACGCCGGCTTCATCATCGCCGGCAACAATAGCCAGAACCCCACTCCCGGCGTCAGCGATTCTACCCTCACCGGACGCCAGTGGGGCATCTCTCCCCGCGTGGGCTTTGCCTGGTCGCCCAATCGCGGCCACGGCAACTTCGTCGTTCGTGGCGCTGGCGGCATCTATTACGATCGCGGCGAATACCTGGTCTATCTCTCGCAGCCGGCAGGCTCTGGCTACGGCGGTCCCTTCGGCGTCACCGAGTCTGCGCCTCTCGTCTCCTACGTCACCGGCCTCGGCAGCTCGCTCTCCGATTCCATGGGCGGCGCCTTCAGCACGCCGCCCTTCGTCGTCCCCAGCTCCAATCCAGCGAGCATCAATTTAGCGCTCAAGAACACGCTCAATCTCCTCACCGGCTCGCCCGCTTCCGGGTATTACGCACAATTCGGCGCCAACTGCGGCGGCCTGCAAAACCAGGAGGGATACCTTCTCTGTCCCGACGATCTTAACTTCGGCACATACGCCCGCACCAACACGTTGCCCTACACCGTCAATTACTCGCTCGATATTCAATGGCAGCCGGCCTCCGATGTCGCCATCGATATCGGCTATGTTGGCAACCGGGGCCGCCACGCCGTGGTGCCCGTTCCCTTCAACACACCGGTTTTAGCCACCTCCACCAACCCCATCTGGGGCCAGACCGACTCCTATGGCTTCGAGGTTCTCAACCAGAACACGTGCGGCGACTCCAACTGCGACTACTCCCCTATCGCCGGCGAGCCCTGGAATACTGAGGATGGTGGCAACACCGATTTCCGCACGCCCTACATCGGCTTCAGCCCCAACGCCTCCTACTACAAGACCTCCGGTGTCTCCGCGTATGACGCTCTCCAGCTCCACGTCGACAAGCACATGGCGCACCACTTCATGGTCGGCGCCAGCTACACCTGGAGCCACACTCTCGACGAACAGAGCGACCTCGGCACGTTCTTCACGGGCGGCAACCCTGACAATCTGCGCAATTCCTACGCTTCCTCTGACTTCGACCGCACGCAGGTCTTCTCAGCCTATTTCCAGGCGTCGGTTCCCAACTCCGCCAAGGCGCATACGCTCATGGCTCAGTTCGTCAACGATTGGAACCTGGATGGTACGGCCATCGTGCAAAGCGGTGAGCCTTATTCGCTCTACGAGTTTTACGGCGCCGTCGGCAGCATCCTTTTCGGCGACTTCCCCACCCTCATGAACCCCATTCTCGGCGTCAAGAACCCCTCGAACGTCAAGCAGGCACTCACAGGCAATAAAGGCGCAACACGCGGTCCCGGCGGCAGCTACATCCCTGCCATCGACCCCACGCAGATTCAGATCGATTACTTGCAGCCGGGCACCGACGGCATTCCCGTCTCCACCGGAACCGACCCGCAGGACATCTACGAGACCGATTTCGCGCCTCCGCAGCGCAACATCTTCCGCCAATCGGCGCAGAAGCAGGTCAACCTCTCGCTGCGCAAACAATTCAAGATCACCGAGCGCTATAGCGTGCAGTACGAGTTCAACGTCTTCAACATCAGCAACACCACCAGCCTCGACGTGCCCAGCAACCAGGGGCAGATCCGCCAGAATTCGGCCTGCTCCACATCGGCCATTCAGGAAGCCATCCCCACCGCCTCGAATCCCTACGGCTCCAACTGCCAGCCCGGCCAATATTATTACGTCAACTACGGGCAGATCGTCACCAGTAACAACTCAGTCGACCAGCAATCCGCAAAGGCGAACCTCGACCAGTTGCCCTACAGCACCGGCACAGGCAAGAGCCTCAGCGTCCCCACCTACATTCCTTACGGAGTCGGCACCTGTACTCAGGTTCCGGGTTCGCCGCCCGCCGGCTGCGTTAACAATTCGGCAAACTTCGGTTCCGTATACAGCACCATCGGAAGCAATCGCATGATCACCATGGGCTTCCACTTCACTTACTGAGCTGCTCGTTTACTAACCTGCCCGTCGCGATGCACAGGACGGGGCTCCTTCCGGTGCCCCGTTCCCGTGTTCGTACCAGATCGCCAAGTCACTCATCGAGAGTGATCTCCGTTCTCCGCGGGTTACTTTTTTCCTGAGTTCCGGTCGTATAACCGTCTTGCCGGACAGGTGCAGAAACCACCTTCGGTGGATTTGCCGTTTTGGTTTCGGAGCAATTGTCTGGGACTCGGCCGACGATTGCTCCGAAACAATTCACTCGCCCATCAGCAGCGCTTCAACCTTCATGGCGGCTGTATCCTGCATGTGAGGAAGCACGTGCGAGTAGACCTCGAGGGTGAATGCCACCGAGGCGTGCCCAAGTTGTTCGCTCACGATCTTTGGCGACACCCCCGCGGAAAAAGCGAGGGTAGCTGCCGTGTGGCGCAGATCGTTCAGACGTATGTTCGGAAGGCCAGCCGACCGAAGCAAGGGCTTGAAGTGTCGCTCGATAAACTTCGACTCACGAATCGGACCTCGTCTGTTCGACCCGAATACCAGACCTCCGGCATTGCGCTCGGCCGGCTCGGACCCTTCATCCAATTTGCGAAGTAGAGCCAATACCCAATTCTGGAGCTTGATCAAGCGCCGGCTACGCTCTCGTTTCGTGTTCTCGAAGCACCACCCTCCCGTTCGCCATTCGAGTGTTTTCGAAACGCTCACAGTGCCGCGGTCGAGATTGAAGTCCGTCCAGGTGAGCGCCAGGTACTCGCTCGGACGCATACCGGTTGTGAGAGGGATCGCAAGTAAGGCTTCGTACTCATGTCCTGATATCGTTGCGATGAACTGCTTCGCCTGACCGACATCGAACACGGTGAAACGCCGCCGTGGTTGCCGTGGCAGGTGGACATCCTCGGCCGGGTTCGTTATGAGGAGTTTCCAACGGACCGCCTGTCTCAGGGCCGAGAAGAGAACCGAATGCGTGTAACAAATGGTGCGTGGCGAGAGCTTACGGTTCAGCAACTCGCTGTAGAGCTTCTGAATTTCCGCTGGCGAAAGCTCCCCAAACGATCGGGAACCCAGATGCGGACGGACGTACCTTGCCAGCAGGCTCGCGTAGTCGCGGAAGCTTTTGGCTCTCAGACGTGGCCGAGCACAAATGTCGAGCCAGTGATCGAGATACTGACCTAAAGTTTGTCGGGAAGAACGGATATTGCGACCGAGATCCCGTTCCGCGAGCATGCGGTTCAGGTGCGCCTGCGCGGACCGCAGCCCACCATGAATGAATTTGCCCACGTATTTGCGCCTCCGGGTTTCCGGGTCGCGGCCGATCTAGATGCGGACCAGCCACGTGCTGGGTCCACGGCGAACGATTTGACCAATCTTGCGTACCATTTTTGTCTCCTAAGATGGAAATGCGGCACACGTGTGGCACGCGCGGCCGCTGCTTAGGATTGGTTTTATGGGCGGATTAGGGACCGGGAGACTGACGGGGGTTCAGTACCCACATGCTGAAAATGGGAAGAGGTTTTTTAAAGTCCACCCAGGCGCAGTTAAATGCCTTAGGAACCGCGCTGCTCTTCGATCGCTTCGATCCGGAGTTCAAGAGGCAAATCCTCGCGCTTCGGATTTCCGAGGTACGAGCGCTGCTCCGCAGCGTAGCGTTCCCTGAGAACATTGAGATCGAATGGAACCGGCCTCTACTTTCTGGCCAGAGACGGTGCAGCTCTTTCGGTTCCCTCCGCTCTCGGTCCCGGTCTTGTTCTAATCAAAGTGACTCCGGGTTTCGCATCCGGGCTCTCACGGCTACAGGAGAAGGCCGTCGATCCGTCGTGAGTATAGCGAGAACTGCGGTATCCCATTTTCTCGACGGAACTGGCAGAGGGCGGAGCGGGCATCGTCTCTTATTTTTCAGCTCTCAAATCGGCAAATTGGACAATCATTATTTGGCGTTTTTGATTGCGGTGAGATTGTGGGAATTTTGTGGGTACCCACGAGGGAAACAGGGGGCAATCGACCCAGCCGGAAAGTTGCCTTTTCGCCGAAAACTATAACCATATCGCCATGAAGATACAGTCAGTTAGAGGTTACTAGGGCAACTCAAGGCAACACAGGGTAAAACAGGGTAAAACCACAACCAACCTGCTTTGGGAGCAGATGCCTGGGCGCTCTTCGTTACGCGAGATCGACTTCACTGCGAATACATCCGAATTGCGATCCCGGGGAAGCGGCAGACAACTCTCCATCGGGCGCTTGTTTCGTCTTCCCCAGCCGGAAGCGTCGTCAATTGCAGGCCTTCGATTTCATTGAGCCCCTTGCCGGCGATGCCCTGCAGGTCGCCATACATGCCCGCCGTCGACTCAATCACCCCTCGTATCTGCTCCTCGCGCTTCGACGAGTGTTTATTCAAATCCCCAGAATTAGCCGTCGAGGCTAATCGAGCCGCGCCAGCCTCGATTGCGCTCCTTCGCGAATTTCTGACGGCGCTCCGGAGCAGAAACATGTGAAGTGCTGCGCTTCAATTTTGGTGTCATAACGAACGTAGACGTGGCTGCACCACACGCAGAAGCCGACAACTTCTTCATGATTGGCGTCGGCGCACCCGCATTCGCAACGAGGCTTCTCTGTGTCGCTCGATAAGTGCCCGAAAAAGTCGGACAACTCATCGTCAGATAACACAGGAAGCTGCTGATGATGCTCAGGGCAGTCCCTCATCTCAACTAGACACTCGCTATGGTCGACCTGTTCCATCGCCTCATCGCAAATGCAAACACACGTATCATCAGTGCATTGCCATTCATGTCCTTCGACTCCGCAATAGTGTTTGTGGCTCATTTCTTTCCTCACTCTGAAATCACAATCGCCCACGCCGCATATCACGACAGCAATTTGCCGTTCAGGATGGTGCGGCTCTCGACGTGTCCCTGGGTATCACGAATCGTGATCCGCTGCACCACCGGTCGCTCGCGGGAATCGTACATGGTGTTCGTGTCGACAGTATTCCCGTTGTTATCCCGCATACGTTCCACTGACACTGATCGCAATCGCAGCCTACACGTTGCGACGCATCTTCTCAATTAAATCATTGAAACCAAATAATCTATTCGATCTCCTGCAGCGGATTGCGGGACATTGCGAGACGGTCAATTAGTTGCCGAGGGCCTTCTTCAAATCCTCATGCTCGAAGGCTGTTGCCATTCGTTCGACTTCCGTTTCGCCCAAGCCGCGGCGAGCCGCCTCGTTGCGCCACTTCGCAACGGTCCGCCCAACCTCTCTCGCGATTGTCTTTGCCCGGGATTCATCCAGATCAAAATATCCCGCGACCTCCATCGCCAGCGGGAGCGACGCCGTTGCGTCGTCTTCTGTAATCGCCGTCGACAAGATACGCGGTTTCAGGTCGACGGGCATCGGGTTGAGATCGTATGCTGGCGAAAGACGCCATCCCGCCTGTCCTTCGTAGAGGAAACCGTGATTGCGGAGGTGATCGTCGGTATTCGAGATGAGGATGTTGAACACGAGACGCCGCCACAGCGCCTCGATGTCTTTCTTGGGTGCAGCGCCGTGTTGGCGCAATGCGTCGACCATTTCCAGATAGCTTCTTTGCTCGTTGTCTTTCGCTCCAAGCATGCTCATTGCCGAGAGGAAGGGAATGCGCCGCGTGCCGTCCCGGTCGAAGCGGCGCAGAAGAAGAACCGGCTTCTTTGCTAATGTCTCCAGTCTCACCGACGGCACGGCAATGCCCGCCTTCTCTGCCAGCGCGAAGGCAACGCGCTCCCAGATGACCGTGTTAATCTCGTCGTCTTTACGGGGGAATTTGGCGATCGTCAGTTGACCATCCTTGTCTCGAACCGAAGCCTTTGGCCGGGTGCCGCCCAAAGATGACCCCGGTGCAATCAAAAGCCGCAAATCCTCGTCCGTGTCCTTCTCTTCGATGAACCGTTGCGATGCCGACAGGAGCTTTGGCAGATCGACGATAGGCGGTATGCGTTTGGCAACCCCTTCACGGAGAAATGGCCCTCCCTCGCGTTCTGCGAAGCGAAGCGCTCCCTGGCGCGCCTCGTCGTCGACGAGCAGAAGAAAATCCATTTCCCGCAGCGTGCGCGGCGTTGCTCCCTCGCGTTCCGCCCGCCTTCGTTCCATCCGCCGCATGAGGACCCTGCCCCACCGGTCCGGCGCTGAGTCGCCGATCGCACCGAACATCGGCATGTCGCCGGCCGTGTGAAAGGGACCAGGCCCAAGCTGCAGAGCGGGTTCGAGAGAAAACCGAGCAGGATTCTCAAGCCAGGTCTTGTCGTGTTCGAATGTAGCGCTTTCCCGGTCCTTTCGCACCCGTCCCCACAACCGTCCCACCAATAGCGGCCGGCCTTCGAGATCGACGTAGACGAGAGCTTCCCTGTCCATTACCCGTTCTTCTTTCTGTTCGACCGCGTGCGAATTCGCTGCGGTAGTCGCTCCTCCTCGAGTTGGAGGCCAACACTGTCATTTCGAGGGTCGGCCAGATCCCCAATCCTGTCCGCCATTCCCATGACGAACAGCACGGTTGCGTAGAGTCCCATAGCCACGCCGGGATCGCCCTTTTCGATCTTCACTAACGTCGTGCGGCTGATCGACGCACGCTGCGCAGCAATGGCTGCGGGGATGCGACGACGACGACGCGCGTCGCGGATATCGTGCCCCAGTTTTCGCAGAGCACGCCGCACGGGGATAGGCAGTATGGTTGCTGGCTTACTTGTTCTCATATGTAACGTCCATCATGACGAACATTATAAGCATTAATGTACATTATTATGAACACTACAGCAAGTCTGGACTGGGGCCGCCTGGATGTCGGTAACATTGCGGAGCGCGGCATGAGCTGTATGACAACGGCGGAGGGGAACCCATCACCATACCTCCCTGAGCCGGTTCCAGAGCCCCACAAGGTGGTGGCTGTTCGCCAATTTACAACAAGACTCACTGCCAAGAGTTTTGCTGATTTTTCGGGGCTTTTTACGGTAAGATAATGGGAACTGGGGGTGGAATTGGATGCTCCACCCAATGGCACAATTCTGAGGCCCCCCTTCTGAGTTGCTGGGCCTGGCGAGAGTTCTGACAGCGTTCGTATGCTATTGATCAAGCATCTGGATGGGACTGATTGACTGCGCGACGAGAGACACGGCTGGTGTCGCACTAATCGGCAAAGATGCCCTTGCGTTTACTCCGGTCCCAGTCACAAACCGACCGTGTGGTACAAAGGCTTTCTTGCCGACGGGTTGTTACTTAACAGCCCGATCCCTTGATGTGTATCCAGGTCGCTGATCGACCCGCAACCGCGGGCATCGCGTGGTCGTTCACTGCAACTTGATCTTGCCTGCGATCTCTTTGGTGGATTTTCGCGATACTTCCGCCTGTTCGGCATAACAGGGCCAGTTGGCCACGGCCCTTTTTACCTTCGCCAGAATCTCCGGCGCGTTTTTTAACCCATGCTGTTTGCCCAATGCCTGAAGTTGGACAGTACCGGGGTTCCTTCCCTCGCCTGAGACGAGCATGCTTTGCTCGCCGCCAGGGCCATAGGAATAGACCAGGTCGTAGGCGGGCGCGAAGATCCACTCATTTCTCGCGTTAAGAAGGAACGAGAAATTCTTCACGTGATCGTCGCGGTTATGAGCAAGGACGTTGAAGCAGGCCAACGCGTAGGCCTTTTCGGCATCCTGGATATTCCTGGTCAACGCCAGGGTCACGCGCAGAACCATATCGTAGTCGAGGCTGGGACTGCGATGGTCGGCATGGATCAGGCCGCCAAGGCTATGCATATGGATACGGGCATCGCCGTCCCGGTCGAAACGTTTCGTGCCGAAATATTTGTTCTTTTTCGTGCGGAAAAGATGGGTTTCAGGCATCTCCAAGCCTGCACCCTGGGCCATCAGGCTATAGGCGTATTCGATAGCGCCCACGTCTCGCGCGTCCTGGGAATACGGAAACTTGATCATCCAGTGCGTGAAGCCGAGTTGCAACTCCTGTCGGCCGTGAATGATCGTTTTCCTGTCGGTGCTCACTTGCGCCACGATCTTGGGCCGGGTGCCCGAAGACGAGCCATTGAGCCGCAGCAACTCTTCGAATACCTCTTCGTTTTCTCCGGCCAGCACGGCGGCTGATTCCCTGGCGAGTTTGTCGAGCGCCAGCGGAGCATCATCGGTGTTTTCGAGATCCAGTTCCGGCTCGTAACTGAGAGCGCCCATGCCGCGCCGTCCCACACAGGCCAGCCGGTCGAGCGGATTCAGTTGGCCGCGATGCAGTCCATGTTTTTCCACCGTGCGGTCAAGCAGAAGGCGGCCCCATCCATCCGGCAAGCTGTCATTGAAAACGCCGAACAGGCCGTCGAAGATCGTGGTGTCGGCAGTGAATACGCCAGGTCTGAGGGGAAGTTTGATCGGCGAAATCTCGATGCCTGAAGCGATGAATGAGGCGTCATACTCGAAAAGGACCCGCCTGTCCTTGAACGCGAGACGCCCGACCTTGCGGCGTTGGTTTTGCGCGTCCAGATAGACGGTCAGCAACTCTGTTGGGCTATACGCCATGGCTCCGTCCTTTACGGCCCGTCGCTCTGCGCCGCAACGCCGGCGCGGCCAGCAGGGCGTCAAGCGATTGGGCCGCCGGTATTGACTGGCTTTTCACAGCCAGCTTGTCGAAATCGTCAAGGCAATCCAGCACTAGGGCCAGCTTCAGAAGCGAATCCAGCGCGATCAACCCTTCGCGCTCAAATCGCTTCAACGAACTCCGGGTCACACCCGAGCGCGCCGCCAGTTCTCTCTGTGTCAGGTTCATGGCAAGACGCCGGGCCTTGAACCGCCCCGCAATTCTGGCCTGCACCTCTTGCGCGGTTCTGAGAGAAACAGACAATATATTACCCTATACAGCCATATTATACACTTAATGGTCATTCTATTGACTATAACGCATAAAGCAAAACGATTACCCGGCTACCGGCCGCTGAAGCATGCTCTGGTGGCGACATCAAGAGGGAAATGCACCTACTACTGCAGGATTTGAACCTCGACCCCTGGTCTCGAACGGACAGTACTCGGGGAAAAGTTG
>Ga0182024_10020629_pt1 | contig 12032 bp, 11 predicted proteins | sample P32metaG_FD_120480 | JGI IMG/M metagenome (GOLD analysis project Ga0182024, IMG submission 120480) | Permafrost microbial communities from Stordalen Mire, Sweden - P3-2 metaG (Illumina Assembly) | ecosystem: Environmental > Terrestrial > Soil > Wetlands > Permafrost | place: Sweden: Stordalen... | reverse complement strand
TAGTGTGAAAGATACAGCACAGAAACTACTTCTAATAGACTGTGACGATATTCGACGGCAATCCAGAGTTCAGATGTTAGAGAGCGTCGGCTACGAGGTAGCAACCCGAACAGATTACATCGCAGCCGAACGGTCCGACCATGAAGGCCAGTTCGATCTGATTATCGTGACCTTACACCGTCACCCGGAAGATACTGCAGCATACACCGACCATCTGAGCAGGACCGAGCCTAAACTGCCGATACTGCTACTGACGGATGCTGGGGTGTTTGTCCCGAAAGGGACATTGAGTCAAAGCGTGGGCGCAGGAAGCGCAGCACAGTTGATTCAAAAGGTATCCGCTATGCTGGTAGGCAGTAGCCATATCCGAGAGCTTTAAGAGAGTATCCCCGTCCCGTCTTTCGATCATGCAACCTTTGCGCGCTTGGCATCCTTCGCCGGACTAGGTGGCGGGTCCAGGAGCGTCTGTCCTGAAGGATATTCTGCCGGTACATGATCCTTCAGGACTATATTGAGCAGTGACTTGTCAACCCGGATGCGACTCTTGTAGCCGAGGTACCCATAGTCGATGTAACCAAGTTTACGAAACCGGCTCATGAAGAAGCTCACGCGAGCACGAGTCGTACCGATCATCTCCGCTAGTATCTCCTGCGAAACCTTGGGTAGCAGTGTCACCCGCTCACGCGGACTGCCATATTCAGCCATCAACAAAAGCAATCGTGCCAAACGCCTTTCGCTAGAATTGGATAACTGATCTACCAGATCAGCTTGCGCTCTCATGGCCCGATTCAGCATGAACTGCAAGAATAGGTTCGAAAGCGAATGCTCTTCGTGCAGGGCGCGCAGCATCTCGTCTCGGTCAATTTTCAGGACCTTGCAAGCGGTGATAGCGCAAGCCGTGGCCTTGCGATGCTGGCCCACGCTGGCGAGTGATTCCTCACCGACAAAGTCTCCAGCCGCGAGCATCATGACGGTTGCCTCCTTGCCTGTTTTTGAAACGACCGTGAGCTTTGCCCGGCCAGAGTGAATATAAAAAATGGAATCTGCTGCACCTCCCTGAACAAAGAAAGGTCGCTTTGCCTTGCAGCGCACCATTCTTCGCCCGATTCCAGTAGTTTCCAAGTAAGTTACTGGGTTAAATGTCTTCCCTATGAGTTCCATACGGACCGCCTCTCGCTTGTATGCAGTCCCGTTGCGCTGTGGGGCAGCCAAGACTGTTGCGTACGGTAAAAGATGCGTAATCACTCCATTCCAGCGTACACGCGAATTCGTATGTTGCTCCGCCGTTCCACCGCGTCCGACGACAAATCTGCGCTGTTCGGCACGTATCTTCCCGACTCTGACCTTACTGCCAGGACCTCCAGCCCTTTGATCTGGTGCGGACCTACCCTGCCGAGGACATGTAGGCATGGAGGGTTGCGCCGTTGAAGGGTAATGGGCCTGAGTTATTGGACCTGTATAATCCGCAAACAAGGACAAAGATGCCTACTTACAACATTGTGATGAAACAGGGCATTACCGTTCCAGACCTCGGTGGAGACACGCTCGTCACCGGTCCCGGACAAAGCACAGACGGGATACAGTCTTGCTCAGCCGTAATCTTCTTCAGCTCGGCAACTCGGGGGGCAGGTCTCTACCACTTCCCATCGGGTGACATCGCTAAGGATATGGAATCCCGCAGTATTCTCAGTGCCATGTGCAATGCCGTACATCCTACAGAGTGCTACATCGCTTTTGGGACAGCGGGTAACGATCACTCGAAAAAGGTCAGACTGGGTGACCCTTTTTCCACCCAATTGCACAACTACGTCGTCGGAATCATACCCACAGGAACCCGTCTACGGCAGATGCCCGTTATACGATTAGTCGCCGCAATTAGTCAGCATCAGAACGTCGCTAAAATTGATGTTGAATCGCCAGCCCCCATCTACGCCAACCGTACGAACCTACGGGGTTACGCCGCGGCCTTCAACCCCGACCGCACAGCCCTCAAAGATGGTCCACAGGATAGCTCTCTGCGCCTCCTTGAGCCTCGTCTTCCGGACCAAGCGGGTCACGTCACGGTATTCTTCCCACGTGTCCAGTTGCCGGGCATCTACAACCTGTTCCCACTCTGTCATCAGGAACTGGAGCGAGAACTTGTTCCCCTCGATTGCGTGAGCGGCATCCTGAAGGAGCAAGGCCACCGTGTCCCGCGAGGCGATCTGAGGTTTGCCAACAGTTAGCTCGAAGAGGCGATGACCGATCGAGCCCATCGAATGAACCTCAATCCGCTCACCCAGACGAGGTTCCCCCTGAAGCAGCAGGCGGCGCTTAGCATCCAGAGTTTTGGCCAGAGGCTCGGAAAAGGTTGTCAGCAGAACTCGGGCGTCGGGATTGGTGCGTGCAAGATGGAACGCCCTGTGTAACGCGACGATCGTCTTACCTGTGCCAGCCGATCCTGCCACCCTCGCCGCCCCTTTGAAATCCTTCTGGACCAACTGGCGCTGCGCAGGATGGAGGAAGACTGCCCAACGTTCCCACGGGTAGTCGAGTGCGAGGGCAAGCTCCTCGACGTTCTTCATCACACGGAAGCGGCGGAGGGCATCCGGATGGTCGAACGGATTGGTACCCTCCGGCGCAGGCTCGGGACGCGGCGGTTTGATTCCGATCGCTAGGTTTAGCAGGGCCTCGGCGGCTTCGCCCGGCAGGTGCTCCACTATCTCCAGCAGGTTGTCTTCGGTCGCCCCACGCACCGCATCAAGCCACTCTGGGGGTACTCCGTAGGCTAGGAGAGTGTCATCGGAGGTGTATCCAAAAACTCGTGGCTTAGACAAATCAATACGGGCCCGGGTAATGACTCTCGGCCCGTCAGCGAACTTAATGACAGGAACCTCTTGGATTCGCTCCCGTATCTCAACCAATTGTGCGGCGCCGGTCTTCGGGTGTGTTTCCAGCCTTCGCCGCTCTGCCCATTGGTAGGCCTGGTCGTGGTGATGCACATAGCAGAGCAGTAAACTTGGCCCTGCGCGATGGACGATCAACCGAATGTCACGCCCTACACGAATGGACCAGAAGTTCGGGTCCTTGGCCTTATCCAGCTTGTGAAATTGCAGGCTTGGCTGTGCAGGGTTTAGCTGGAGATCGAACGCAGCCGTCTTTACAGCCTTCTGCTCCTCGCCCGTGAGCTTGGCGAGGCTGTCCGTGAATGTGTCCGCGATTCGGAATTCCATCTGCCCAGTCCTCAGTTCACCCGGAAGACCTTCATCACTTCGTCGCCGAGGTGGTTGATCACCTTCACCGCGATCCTGCCTGAGGACGGATTGTCGAACGGGCGTGAGGTGTAGCTATGAAGCGACTCCCACGCCTCCTCGTTGATCTCTGCCTTCAGAGTAGTCTTCAGCGACTTGTATGGATCGTTGGCTCCGAGGAAGTATGCATGGCGCACGAAGAAGCTCTCTTCGTTGTAGTCGGTGTCGATGAACCAGCAGGCCAACTCATCCGGGCTGCAGGACTCAACCTTGCCTAAGTTCGGCTTGAAGACGTCAACCCCATTTACCTTCACCCGAACCTGACCTGCTTCAGCAGGCAGGGTTTCGATGTCCGGCTCTCCAAAGATAACGAAGAGGTTGCCCTTGCCTGTGTTCTTCAAGTCCCCGGCCATGTGCAGGTCAGCGTTCATCCGAGCCTTGAGCACCGGGATACGGCCCAGTTTGTTGAATTCCGAAGAGTGCGCGTCGTAATTGAAAGCGCAGGTGATCAGCACATCGAATCCCGCATCGCCAGACTCCTTCGCGGCAGAGACCAGATTCGGACGGGAGACAGTGCCGAACTCGGGGCCAACGAAGATGGCCGCCCGCTTCTCCGTTCCGTCGGAGTCGGTGTACCGACCATCGGCACAGATGTAGTCGCCAGGCCAGGGGGAGATCGAGGAGAAGGTGATCTTGTCTTCCCTGTGGGCTTGTTGCACGCCACTGGCCTTGAGCGTATCGAGGATCACCTGAACAAAGTCCTGCGCGTTCCGCGCATCCACATCCGAGGTGCCGGTCGTTTCGAATAGCTCTTCGGCCTCATCGACAGCCAACACCCGATGCGGCGAAAGACTTTCGACAGTGAATGGACCAGCGACTCGGACTTTCTTGTTGTCCTCGTAGGGATTGTCGTATAGGAATTCGAAGTCGGCCTTGGCTGCAATGGAGGCGTCGATCTTCTGCTGGCGGTTGATACGTTGCTTCCACCACTCCGCGTGAAAGTCTTTCGCTACCTGGGGACACGTTTCGCCCGCGTCCCGAGGGATTTCCCAATCCTGCCAAGTCTTCTTGAGAACCGCGTTCATCTTTTCGCGTAGCGGTTCCAGATGAGACTGATACTCGTCCCAAATCACATCGATCTCGGTATTGTTGGCAATGGACTTGAGTGTGATGTGGGGAACACGCTCGTAAACAAACCCTTTGCCACTCTTGCCCGCCTTCGGGGCGACTTCAGTTAGCCAGATCGCCGTCTCCACCGCTTCTATCTGACAGAAGAATGGCCGGACGCTCTCAAACTTGTGGTGCCGCCAGTGCTGGAGAAGCCGCTGAGTTTCGGGCGTGACCTGCCAGTGATTCGGGTCCGCGAGCTGGCGCCACCGATCGACCTGATTCCGAAGGTCGTTGATGATTGGAGTCGGTTCGTATTGTTGCTCCTCGGTGGATACCCCGACCCCCTCATTGAATACAAGAGCGGCCTGTGCCGCGCCCTTCTTTCGCTTACGTGGTTTCGGGATCGGTGTAATGAATTCAGCTCGGCGCCGACTTTCCACGATTTGCTGGGTAGGCTGCCCGTCCTCATCCAGTTCCCAATGCCGGGCAGGATACTCGTAAGGAGAGTTCAGTATGGGTCGCTCGAAGAAGTGATTTTCCATGCCTAGCCGTGTGCCCTTATAAAAACGCATGAGCGCTAAGCGCCCCTGCCGCCCTCATGCGACCACAAGTTAGATAGCTCTGAGACTAACGAGCTTGTGAGATTGTGACCAAAATGACGGGCGTCTCCCAGTGTATCCCTATCGGTGCGGGTCGCCCTAACCCAGCCGAACAAGCTGAAACTCTGAGTCAGCGACCGCTGAGCACGAATCGATGCCGTGTGAATTCAGATGGCGATCAGGTTACGGCTGGCGTAGATCACGTTACGGCGGAGCCAGACTTCGTGGGCCTCAGATTTGCGCTTCTCGATGTGCTTCTCGACCTCGGGGTTCCAGTCGGACATCGGATCCCATAGCTCTGGGAGAAAGTATGCTAGGTCCTCCGTCCATGCTGGCACGGGCAGGTTAAATTCCTTGGAGAGGTATTCAGCCCCACCGGCGAGGACGGCCTTCCAGCCGGGACTTACTCGGCTCGGCGGGGGTAAGGCGAAGAAGCTGGCCGTTCGATAACGATAAAACTCATGCAGAAACTCACTGAACGCGAGTTCGAAGTCGTCGCGGTCGTCGGCGCATTGGTAAAGTTCAACGAAGTTCGCCGGACGCCTGGAGGCGGCATATCCCGAAGGATGACCTGCAAACGGCTTCGCCCTCTTGATTACTCCCCATGCAACTTCATCCAGGCGTTCCCTCGTGGCCATGCCCCCTACGCATTGCTTAATTTCATGTTGCCAGTTTAGCCGTATCGGGAAATGTCTGCCCATCATGGTCAGTCAATTTCGCCCCACCGTAGCCACGTCTCCATCACCGCGTTGGGTTCGCCGTTGCGCTCTGGATTCAGAGCCGAACGGATGGAACAACACACCCACGCCTTCTTCCCACCGGGGCCGTCCACCAAGGAGAGTTCGTCTTCGGGATAGAATGTGTGGCATATTTCGCAGCAAGTAACGTTGAGCTGAGACATGTCCTCGCAGGTGAGAAGGTCTGTATCTGGTAGCAGGGCCTGAAGCTTCGCGACGATCGCCTCCTCGTCGTCTGGCTCTTCATCGTAGGGAGGAACCTGCGCTGATGGAAGATCACTCGTATGTTTGAGAATTTCCGAGATGATTTCTGCCTTGGTCTTCATTCACTTCCTCTACCTATTCTTACGCAGATCACTTGGGCGTTCCCTTCAGCGCAATGCTCCGGCGTTCGCCCAGATCAAAGTCACGCAACAGCGTGTCCGCCGTACCAGCCGGTGCAGACTCCTCTGAGAGGCTGTATCCAGCGTTCCATCCAAGCATGAGCTGGCTCCGCTTCGAAAATCGACGAGCGTAGTTCATCGTCCACGAAAGAGAGTTGAATCCCATTACGCCTGAGGGTGTCTTGAATGGCGAGGATGTCGCTCAGGTTTCGAGATAGACGGCTGACTGATTCGCACAAGAGTACTTCAAATGGCCGAGGCTCGGTTTGGGCCAGAATTAGAAGCTCCTGTAGACCGGTCCGCCCAGCTAAGCTCGTGCCGGATGTGCCCTCGTCAGACCAAATATGGCCGGAAGATACCAACCAACCCTTCTCACGAGCCACCCTTCGGCACTCATCGATCTGTTTTCCAACAGCACGCTCGTTCCGGATCGTTGTTGCGCACCGTGCATATATACCGCAGCGAACGGTATTTGGCGTGACTTCATTCGCTTCAACGGTCATGGGATACCTCTCTTGGGTTCTGTAGCCTTGGCGGGAACCTCTACCAATGAGTCCGATAGTCGGAAATCGGTACACAAGTGCCGGGGCACACGTCTTCCCATCAGGGCCGCCGCATACTTATGCCGCATTTGGTAGAGCCCATTTTGGGCGATATTGATAGGAAGATGCCTCACAAGAGATCGAAATGTTGTGTTGCAGACCAATCAAGTCCGTTCGAGACACCCATCAATGCGCGCCGATTCGATTCTTGTGACGTGGTCCTTCTCCGAGGCGATCCGTCTCTTAGTTTCCTCTGGTTCGAGGGCGAAGCCGTCGTTGCCGGGTCGGCAAGCTGGATAATGGCCGGCAACGCTGCGGACGCGATTACTAAGGAATTGAAATAGGCCAGTAGTAGAAACGCACTGCGGCCCCGAGGGGTCCATGGTCTGGCATCGCTCGACAACGCAGGCCCTTTCACTAAGCTCCCCGGTCCCGCGACGCTCGAACAGCTAGTTGTCAACGCAGGGTTGCGTTTGGTCGAAGAAGCGGCTAGCGAATAAGGGTACCTGTCTCATTTGGGCCAGGATCTCCTCAGAGCAACGCTCTTGAGGTATACCCTTCTCAATGATTGTTCCTGTGGTATTGGTTTGGCGCCCCAGGCGTTGGAAGGTCGTTTGAAATCTGCGCTCCACTAGCATGTGCCCGGGCCAACGCACTTGTGAGGTTGATACCGCTGCCGGCAATCTGCACGCCAGCTGCGTGCGCTCGAGCCAGTGGCGCAGCGACTGTAATTGTTCCGCCGCCGAAGCCCCTAATCGAGGAGACAACGGCCGTCTCCGCGTTGGCCCCACTGTCAATCGTGATTGCCTCACCTTTCCTGAAGCCGGTAACGCTACCTGCCGGAAGAACAGTCGCTCCCACGTCAGTGGCATTGCGAACCGTAGTCGCACCTCCTGTCCCAACTGTAGCGATGATGGCGTCTTCGAGATTCGCACCCGAATCAATGAGAACCTTCTGGCCGGCAATGAAACCTTCCACGCTATCGACCTTGATGTTCGTTGCACCGGCGGGCGAAGCGGTCGATAGGCTGGCCGCGGCCTGCGTGAGGAAGTCATTGCAGTTGCTGTCGGTATCAGCGCCATCGGGGAATCGGCCGCCGCTTGTATTGGTGGCAATCGGGCCCGGGACAATTGACCATAGCTCCAAAGTTGAGCCGGGTGCCGGGGCGTAGCAACCGCTTTCGCTTCCGCCTGAGGCAGCTTGATAGCCTTCGGCGGCCCAGGGGTCGGCGATGGCACCGTAGTCGAGGCTGTCGGCAACCACGCCCGAAGCGTCTCTCAGCACAATGCTGCCCTCTTCGATCGTGATGGTCCGGCCAAATATCGGGAAATTCGTCGTCAACTCCGGTCCCCCGAACCACTGATTGGGTATCGGCGTTCCCTGATAGGCCGCCGTCTTGACGGCTTCATCTCGTACAACTTCGTGGATTGCGTGGGTGTGGGTCAGTGGCTTATCGAGTGTGATGCCGGTGCCAAGCGCCTGGACAGGCTCGTTGCTGGAATGCGCAAAGGCCGTCGCGGGCTGGAAGCCGATCCCCGTTCCGTAATCACTGAAGGGAAGATTGGCTGCATGGTTGTACTGCAGCGGAGCGCCCAGATCGAGTCCGGTGCCCGGAGATACGACCCACTCATCCGTCACATGAGGCTTGGCGAGTGCCGGCGTAAAATCGAGGGCGACCCCACCTCGACCCCTGCTGCCGATGGCGGTGACGGTGACGTCTTCATGGCTGGCCGGTGTGCCAATTGAGATCTTGTCGCCCACGCGAAACCCTCTGCGCGACGTACGTTGACTCGCGTCGCGCCGGCGCTCGCATTGGCGGTGAGATTTGTCTTACTCGCCGTCGTCCCGACATGCGCCACGGTGACGGTTTCGATACCATGTCCGACGCTGTCGATATCCAACCTGATCTTGTCACCAAAAGAAATATCGGAGACAGAGGTTACCTTGATGTTGCTCGCTCCGGCACGCGCGTCCATCGCCAGATAGGCTTGTGTGCCGGGCTTGCCGACCGCGGTCACCGTGACTATATCATACTGCTCCACGGTATTTGCTACGGCGGGGTACGTGGTGCCGTACCCAAGCGCGATCTTCTGGCCAACCGAGAAGCCGGCCACGCTCTCGACTGGCACGTTAGCCGCGCCGGCATCGATAGTGATTACCGGTCCCTCGGGGAGGGGTTGCCACACCGTTGTACTGTCGCTAGCAGCCGTTCCCAGGCTTGTGATCTTGCGAGTTTCTGCGCTCGAGCCGTCGCCGATGCGGATCGTATCGCCAACCGACATGCCATCCGTGTTCCTCACATGCAGCGTGCTTTCGCCTGCACGCGCGGAAACAGCCAGGCCGGAGTCTGAGAGACCAAGCAGGTAAAAGGCGCCAGCCGCCAGGTTTGTTCCCGCCGGGATCTTGATCGCCGAGAAAATAGCCTGGTGGGCAGGGTGTTCGGTCAACGTCCAGTTGGAGAGAGCCACACTTTGGGAACCCGCGTTGTAGAGCTCGATAAACGAGTTTGTCGGGTTCGCCGGAGAACCGGAACGAACGCGATATTCGTTGATCTTGATCGGGCTGGTATTCCGTACCTTTTCGGCCGCCGTCTCAACCTGTTTGCTGCCGCTTGCATTCGTCCAAGAGGCATGGCCGACGAGATCGCCCTGGAAAGCTGCTGGTCCTGAGGTGACTTTGAATGTCGCACTCGCGCTCCCACCCGGCGCGATCGGTTGATCAAACGTCTTCGACGTTCCGGACGTTCCGGAAACGACAGCGGTCCACTGGCCGCTGGGCACAGAAAGACTCAACTGAACACCCGCCACCGGGGCTGGCGTAGTGTTGGTGAACGTTAGGATGGTGTCCTGCGAGGAACCTGGTGTGAACGTCTGCAGCCCTGGCGGCGCTGCCGCGGCCTTCCCGGGCACCACGGCAAGCGGAGCGACGTCGTACCGGGCAGCCACGATGTTGGACTGGACAAGCTGGTCGGTTGCGTCCGATGGAAATGAGCCGGCCGCTGTGATCGCGCCTTCATAGAATGTGCCTTGCGAACCGTCGCTGTTGTCGCCGCCGTTGCCGAGCAGAATAGCTCCCTGCTTGCGCATGGGGTCATAGGTAGGATTCACGCGCGGACCATCGAACATGACCGACAGAGAACCTTTTTGCGCGTCGCCTCCTAAAGATGCCCAGCGGTGCGGTTCTCCCTTGGCAATGGCGGTCACGAATCGAAAAGGAATACTCGGTAGATCCGTACAGCCTTTGGAAGTATCCTGCTTGACACAACCAACCAGGTTGTTTTCCTGGTCTGTCATGATCCACGGGCCGTCGCCACTCCCGCTGTACCAGGGAGTGGCGTTGCCGAAGTACGCGGTTTCCATGGTGCCGTTGTCATCGTCGCGGCTGTCGATCTCCGCGTTGCCGTAGTCGAGGCAGCAGCCGGAGTTGAAGTGCTTGCCATTCACGACCCAGTATTGTCCTTCCGCCTGGTCGTCGACGGCCGTGCCTCTCACATTGTTCTGGCGCAGGCCCATGCCCGGCGCGATGAAGACTCCATGAACCTTGTGTCCCGAGATCGTGATTGGCGCCATATCAGCGAGAGGAACATTGTTGAACCCACCCAGGGCGGGTCCGCTGAATCCGCCGCGGGGTGCCTGCGTGAGATCGTTGTGCTTGGGACTTTGGTCGTAGACTTTGGTGATCCAGCAATACGTGTTGGCGCAGAACCTGTCCTGCGCAGCCGAATCAGCGTATCCGCCCGCATCTGGAACAAGCGAGGCAACAGCTTGAACAACGCCAATGTCCAGCGTCTTGCCGTCCGACTGGCGCAAAACCTGATAGAGGGGGCCGTTATAGGAGGCATACAACGCGCGTGTCGTGCTATGGGCCGCTACGCAGGAGTCGCCTGCAGCCGCGTAGATGTCGCATGGGCCTTGCGGTCTGGCCGGAGGAACGCCGGATCCCGTCGGGGACTGTTGCGCCATCGTTAAGGTGGAACCCACCAGAGTGAGCACGAGTGGGAGCAAGTGTGCAACATCGATTCTCATTTTCATCGTGATCCTGTCTGCTCCGAGGGATTGGCTTCGGCGTTCCAATAAGACAGAGTCTCGCCTGGGTTTTGGCGGCCGAATTTCTTCGACATTCTGTCCGATTACGTATACCACCCGATCCTGATCTCGCTCCACCTTGCACAGCCGTCTCGTGCGGTGCATCTCACTGATATTTGATTCCAGATCAGCAGATCGGCATTGCGATAGAAATCTTTCCAAGGTCAGTCAGCCTGAGACGGCTCCTGCAGTCTATGTCTACGTACTCTACGCTTGATGTGAATTCATTGAGTCATTCACACCACCAACCTCTTTCGGCAACCTGGTGGATCTTCCCTCTTTTTGAATCCTAGTCAGGACTCGTTCGTTTCAATCCCATTTTTCCGCATCTAAGCCGTAGAGGTGAATTGGGATGCGGGAAAGAATCGTCCTGGCGCTCGTGTTAACCGGACTCTTCGCATGTGCAACCGGTTGCAAGAAACAAGTCGATCACGCGGAATTCATATCCGCGATCAACAAGTCTTTCGTCGGGCGGCACGAATGCGTCTGGCCAGAATCAGTCAAGCTGCCTGCCCAGGTCGACCCCTCAAAAGACGAAAGGATCCGCACCTTCGAGGCCCTCACCGATGCTGGCCTTCTCCTTCGTGGGTCTGAGGAAAAGAAGCGCTTTCTCGTCGGCTCCAAACAGGTCAATACCTACGACCTCTCCGACAAGGGACACTCCTCCTGGACTCCTGAAGCCAACCAGCCCGGTTACGGCAACTTCTGCTTCGGCCACTTCAACGTTACCAACATCGACAACGCCACCCCCAACGATTCCGCCAACCCCACGCACTACACCGTCAATTACCGTTACGAAGTTGAAGGCATCCCCGACTGGGTCCGCACACCCGAATCGATGAGGGCCTTTCCTAAGCTTGCTGCTGACACATCCATCCAGTCAGCTACCGCCACCCTGTCCAAAGGAACGAACGGTGGCTGGGCAGTCGATTCTCCCCACTCCGCGCAATAGCCGATGGAGAGTCAATCCCGGGTGACCAGCAGGAAGTAACCTCTCAATTTTGGTTAAGTTCCTGTTTGTCCAATGTCCTCCCGGAACTCGCGGTTGAACGAGTCTGGATGAGTGCCTCGTCCTGTACGCGTCAACTGAAGTCACTTTGCTCCGGAGAGTCCGTAAACAAGGGGCAGTCCTGAGGACGCCGGTAACTCCGGTGCAATCACGAAGGAGTGGTAGCAGCAGATCTGCGATTCGATGAATGCCGCGACTTCAGGACCGAGGGTGTGACGCCAAGCAAGAAAAAATCTCCCGATAAAACTCGGGGTGCGATTGCCAGGTCTGGCCGGTGACAATGCGGCCATCACGAACGGCCTGCTGGTCTACAAATGTTCCTCCAGCTTGCTCCGCT
>Ga0182024_10020628_pt1 | contig 12032 bp, 10 predicted proteins | sample P32metaG_FD_120480 | JGI IMG/M metagenome (GOLD analysis project Ga0182024, IMG submission 120480) | Permafrost microbial communities from Stordalen Mire, Sweden - P3-2 metaG (Illumina Assembly) | ecosystem: Environmental > Terrestrial > Soil > Wetlands > Permafrost | place: Sweden: Stordalen... | reverse complement strand
TACCGCCGGACGTCGCGTAGCATGGCTTCTGCCCAAACGCGGCGCGTAGGCCGAAGGGCCTGCCACGATGAGCGTCCTCCGCACCCTCGAGACCAAGATCGCCGACCTCGTCGAGGGTGCCTTCGGGCGTGCCTTCCGCAGTGAGATCACGCCCGTCGAGCTCGCCAGGCGGCTCGTCCGCGAGATGGACCGCCACCGCACGAACTCGCTCGCGAGCACGGTTGTGCCCAACCAGTACGTCATCTGGCTCTCCCCGGCCGACCGCCGCCACTTCGCGGGGATCGAGCCGAGCCTGATCGAAGAGCTTGCCACGCACCTGCTCGAGCACGCCCGCTCCGAACGCCTCGCGCTGCCTTCGCGCCCACAGATCGAGCTGCGCACCGATCGTCGCCTGTCGCTCGGGGAGTGTGGCATTGACGCCAAGCTCGTCAACGCCCCTGGCCCCGGCATCGTCCGCCGCGGCGGGGCGCCGCCGCCGCCGGGGCCGGCGCTCACGGGCGATGTGCTGGGCGCCGCGTTCGTTGACATCGGCGGGAGGATCGTCGCGATCCCGCCTGCCGGCGCGGTGATCGGCCGCAGCACCGACGCCGACATCGTGATCGCTGCAAACGAGGTTTCGCGCCATCACGCGCAGATCGCGCCCGACCGCGAGGGCTGGACGCTGACGGACCTCGGCTCGACCAACGGGGTGCGGTTGAACGGCCACCCGGTCGGCGTGCCGACGCGTCTGCAGGACGGCGACGTCATCGAGCTCGGCGCGGTCGAGCTCATCTTCGAGGTGCGCTGAGCCCGTGGATCGGGGGCCGTCGCGCTGATGACTAACCTCGCACCCGTGTCTGTCGCGCTCAAGTTCGGCTTCCTGGTCGTCCTCTACCTATTCCTGATCTGGGTCGCTCGCAGCGCCAGCCGCGACCTGCGCGGCGCCCGTGCGCTCTCGGCCGGCGCCGATGCCGCCACCGGCTTCCACTCGGCCACCGCGCCGCTGCACGTCGCCCGCGAGGCCCGCCTTATCGTCGAGCGGGCGCCCGGGCACACGCCCGGGATGATCTACGACATCGGCGAGGGCGCAGTGCTCGGGCGCGGCGACGGCGCGGAGATCCGCCTCGAGGACCCGTTCGCCTCCTCGCGCCACGCGCAGCTGCTCCTGCAGGCCGGGGTGGTCGTGCTTGAGGACCTGGGCTCGACGAACGGGACCTACCTCAACGAGGAGCTGCTGGCGGGCCCGGCGCCGCTCCACAACGGCGACCGCGTTCGCATCGGCGACAGCGAGTTCACCTACGAGGAGGGGTGATGTTCCGCGTCGCCGAGCACGTCGCCCGCACCGACACGGGCCACCAGCGCGCCAGCAACGAGGACTCCCACCTCGAGCGCGCCCCGATCTTCGTCGTCGCCGACGGCATGGGCGGCGCCCAGGCCGGCGAGGTTGCGTCGCGGATCGCGATCAGCCATTTCGCCGAGGGCCTGCCGGGTGAGGAGGCCGAGGGCTCCGAGCGGCGCCTCGCGCGAGCGGTCCAGGAGGCCAATGCCGAGATCCACGCCCTGTCCGAGGCGGACCCGCGGCGCGCCGGCATGGGCACCACGCTGACGGCCGCCTACGTCGGGCGCGGCCAGGTGTCCTTCGCGCATGTCGGAGACAGCCGCGCCTACCGCCTGCGCGACGGCCGCCTCGAGCGCATCACCGAGGACCACTCGCTCGTCGAGGAGCTGCTGCGCCAGGGGCGCCTCACCGAGGAGGAGGCCGAGGAGCACCCGCAGCGCTCGATCATCACGCGCGCGCTCGGCCCGGAGCCGGAGGTCGAGGTCGACACCTTCACGGTCGCGGCTGACGACGGCGACATCTACCTGATCTGCAGCGACGGGCTCACATCGATGGTCTCCGACGGAGCGCTTGCCGACATCCTGCGCGAGGCCCCTGACATCTCGACCGCCGCAGGCCGGCTCGTTGCGGCCGCGCTCGAAGCGGGCGGCCGCGACAACGTGACGGTCGTGCTGTTTCGCATCGAGGAGGTCGCCGGCGCCGACGATCCGCCGACCGAGGCGCTCGCGCTGGCGGCCGAGCCGGCCGCCGAGCAGCCCGCGGTCGCGGCCGAAGACGCCCCCGGTGAGGAGACCGAAGCCGACATCGAGCCCGCGCCCACGGCTGCTGGCGCAGCCGCTGCGCCCCCGACGCGCCGCCTCGCCGCGCGAGCGCCTCGCGGCCGGCGCCGCGCGCCGCGGATGCCGAAGGCGCCACCGCGCCGCCGCCGGTCGCGCCGCCGTCGCCTGGCGACCGGCGGTGTGATCGTCGCCGTCCTCGGCGCGATCGCGATCGGCGGGCTGCTCGCCGCCCAGGCCGTCTACTTCATCGGCACCGACGACAACGGCCAGGTGACGGTCTTCAACGGCCTCCCCTTCGCGCTGCCAGGCGGCCTGCGCCTGTACACGCAGTACTTCGTCTCCGGGATCACGGTCGCCGAGCTCAGCCCGCTCGAGCGCCACCGCCTCTTCAACAACGAATTGCGCTCGCAGGAGTCGGCCACGCACCTCGTCAGCCAGCTCGAACTCGACCAGATCGCCGGACAGTGAATCAGCCGATCACCCGCCTGTTCGTGTTCGTGCTCGTCATGTTCGGCGTGCTGGTCGCGTTCACCTCGCGCTGGACGGTGTTCGACGCGTCCGCGCTGCGCGCGGACGCCAACAACCGCCGCCCCGGCCTCGAGGCCCAGCGCGTGCAGCGCGGGTCGATCGTCGCCGATGACTCCTCCACGGTGCTGGCCGACTCGACCCGCGGCAGCGACGGCATCTTTTCGCGCCACTACCCGTTCAACCAGCTGTTCGAGCCGGCGCTCGGCTACTACGACCCCTACAACGGGAGCGCCGGCCTCGAGGCGTTCCGCAACGGTGTGCTCGCTGGTTCGCCGCCGCAGCAGAGCTCGATCATCGACCAGTTCGAGGGCAAGCGCACCAACGGCGACGAGGTCGTGACGACGCTCAACGTGCACGCCCAGCAGGTCGCCTTCCGCGACCTCGCCGGACGCGACGGCGCCGTCATCGCGATCGTGCCGAGCACGGGCGCGATCAAGGTGTTCGCGGCGAGCCCGACGTTCGATCCCAACGCCGTCAAGACACATGCCGGGCTGGCGGCGATCCAGCGCGCGGCCGGCCACCTCTTCGACAACCGCGCCGTGGCCGGCCAGTACACACCCGGCTCGACCTTCAAGGTGGTCACCGCGATCGCTGCGATCGACACCGGCCGCTACACCCCCACCTCGGTGCTGAGCGGCAAGTCGCCGATCATCGTGTCCGGGCAGTCGCTGAGCAACGACAGCGGCACCAGCTACGGCAACGTGACGCTCAGCTACGCGCTCACGTATTCGATCAACACGGTCTGGGCGCAGGTGGCGCTCGGCGTCGGCGCGCCGACGCTGCAGACCTACATGGACCGGCTCGGCTTCTACAACACACCGCCGATCGACCTGCCGAGCGGCGAGCTGGTGCAGAGCGGCGTCCGCTATCCCAACCGCACCGGCTACCTGCCGCTCACCGGCGGGGCCGACATCGGCCGCGTCGGCATCGGCGAGGGCGGCCTCGAGGTGACGCCGCTGCAGATGGCCATGGTCGCCGCGGCGGTGGCCAACGACGGGCGCCTGATGGTGCCGCACCTGACCGACAAGATCGTCAACCCTGACGGCCAGACGGTGCAGACGATCGCGCCGGCGCTCTACAGCACCGTGATGAAGGCCTCCACGGCGCGCCAGGTCGGCGTGATGATGGAGAACGTCGTCCACGACGGCACCGGCACGGCCGCCGCGATCGCCGGGATCCCCGTCGCGGGTAAGACGGGCACCGCGCAGGATTGCTCCAACCTCGCGCTGGTCGCCTGCCAGTACAACCAGGACTGGTTCATCGCCTATGCCCCCGTCGGCGATCCGAAGATCGCAATCGCCGTGACCGTCTCCCACCAGCTCAATGGCTTCGGCGGCACGATCGCGGCGCCGATCGCCAGGGACGTGCTCGAGGCGCTCGGGATCGGGAGCGGCAAGTGAGCGCCCAAGCGGGCCGCGTCGCCTGCGCGAGCCTCAGAATCCGGTGCACGAGATGACCTTCCAGATCGCAGCCGGCACGCTGATCGACGGGCGCTACCGCGTCGTCTCCCGCGTCGGGTCCGGGGGCATGGCCGAGGTCTACTGTGCGGAGGACTCGCAGCTCGGCCGCCGCGTCGCAGTCAAGCTGCTGCACGAGCGCTTCGCCCAGGACGCGGAGTTCGTCGAGCGCTTCCGCCGCGAGGCCTCGAGCGCGGCGTCGCTTTCGCATGCCAACATCGTCAGCGTCTACGACCGCGGCGAATGGGGAGGCACCTACTACATCGCGATGGAGTTCCTCGAGGGCCGCTCGCTGGACTCGATCGTGCGCGAGGAGGCGCCGCTGGCGCCCGAGCGGGCGATCGAGATCACCGAGCAGGTCCTGCGCGCAGCGCGGTTCGCCCACCGCCGCAATGTCGTCCACCGCGACCTCAAGCCGCACAACGTGATCATCGACGACGAGGGGCGCGTCAAGGTCACCGACTTCGGCATCGCCCGCGCCGGCGCCTCGGAGATCACCCAGACCGGCTCGATCATGGGCACCGCGCGCTACCTGTCGCCGGAGCAGGCGCAGGGCCAGGCTGTCGGCGCGCCCAGCGACCTCTACGCGGTGGGGATCATGCTCTACGAGCTGCTGACCGGGACGGTGCCGTTCGAAGGCGACTCGGTCGTGGCGATCGCGCTGCGCCACCTGTCCGAGCCGCCGCGGCCGCCGAGCATGTTCGTGCCGACGATCTCGCCAAGCCTGGACGCGATCGTCATGCGCGCGCTCGAGAAGGACCCGGAGCGGCGCTTCGCCGACGCCGACGAGTTCATCGCGGCGCTCGAGGGCGAGCGCGAGCGCCTGCGCCGCGACGGCGGCTCCCACACCGCCTCGATCGTCCCCGTCAGCGTGCTGCCGGCCCCCGCCTACCCTCACCCGGCGAGCTACACGACGCAGCCGATCGGCCCCATCGGGCCGGCCACCGGCGTCTACGGGACGGCCCCGACCTACTGGGATCCCAACACCACCGGCATCATCCCGCCCGGCTCGATCGTGCTGCCGCCCGGCGCTCGCGGCGGCAGGCCGGTCTGGCCGTGGGCGCTGCTCGGCGTGATCGCCGCCGCCGCCGCGATCGCGGCGCTGATCATCGTGCTCATCCACGACCGCCAGCCGAAGGTCGTCAAGATCAAGGTCCCGGACGTGCTCGGCCTCACCAGGGCCGACGCCCAGGCGACGCTCGGCGACTACGGCTTCCCGTCCTCCGTCGCGATCGTCCATTCGCACAAGCTGTCGGGGACGGTCGTCTCGGAAGCGCCCGGCCACGGCACGTCAGTCGCGAAGGGCTCACAGGTGACGATCAGCGTCTCCGGCGGGCCGGCCAAGCCCGCGAGCGTGCAGATCCCCAACGTGATCAACCTGAACGCGGCGGCCGCCACCCACCAGCTTCACGTGGCCGGCTTCGTCGTCTCGCCCGTCAAGCAAGCCTCGACGACCGTCGCGCGCGACGCCGTGATCTCGACCAACCCACAGGTCGGCTCGACGGCGGCGAAGGGGTCGACGGTGGTGATGACGTACTCGAGCGGACCGCCGCGCGTCGCGGTCCCCAACGTCGTCGACGAGTCGCTGACCGCCGCGAAGTTGCTGCTCCAGCAGCGCGGGTTCGTCGTCAAGCCGGTGCCGAGGGTCTCAACCTCGCAGTCGCCCGGCACGGTGCTCGCGCAGACGCCGTCCTCCGGCAAGGCCGCGCAGGGCTCGACGGTGAAGCTGACCGTCGCGCAGGCGCCGGCGCCGGTGACGCTGCCGTCACTGCTGGACATGAGCGAGGCGGCGGCCAGCGCTGAGCTCGGCAAGCTCGGCCTGGTGCCCTCGGTCGAGACGGTGGTCCGCCACGTCAACCAGCGGTACAACAACAGCGTGATCTCACAGAAGCCGCGTGCGGGCACCTCGGTGCCGGCCGGCTCGACGGTGATCATCCGCATCGAGAACTACGTCGCGCCGGTCGCGCCGGTCGCGCCGACCGGGCCGACCGGCCCGATCGGGTCGAGCGCCCCCACCGGCACGACCTGATGCGCGTCGCGGTCCTCGGCGGCGGCCGCTCCTCCGAGCACGAGGTTTCGCTCGCCTCGGCGGCGGCGGTCCGCGAAGGCCTGCGCGAGGGGGGACACGACGCTGTCGAGGTCGTGATCGCGCGCGACGGCCGCTGGCTGGCGGCCGGCGAGGAGCTGGCGCTGAAGCCCGGCCGCGGCCTGCTTGACGCCGACGTAGCGTTTCCCGCCCTGCACGGGCCCTACGGCGAGGACGGCGTCGTCCAGGGTCTGCTCGAATGCCTCGACGTCCCCTACGTCGGCAGCGGCGTCGCGTCCGCAGCGCTGTGCATGGACAAGGTGCGATTCAAAGCGCTGATGGGCGCCGCCGGTCTGCCCCAGGTCGACCACCGCGGCGTTGAGGATGCGCGCTGGCGCGCCGAGCGCGAGGCGGTCCTCGCCGAGCTCGAGCCGCTCGGTCTGCCCGTGTTCGTCAAGCCGGCGCGACTGGGCTCATCGGTCGGGATCGGCAAGGCCCGCGACGCCGCGGAGCTCGCGGCCGCGCTCGACTCCGCCCTGCTTCACGACTCGCTCGCGATCGTCGAGGCCGCGAGCCTCGGCCTCGAGGTCGAGTGCTCGCTGCTGGGCGAGCGCGAGCCGCGCGTCTCGCCGCCGGGGGAGATCGTGCTCGCCGCCGCGGAGTTCTACGACTACGCCGCCAAATACGAGGAGGGCGGCATGGTGCTGGTGATCCCGGCGCGCATCGACGAGCGCGCCGCGGCGGAGCTGCAGCGGATCGCGACCGCGGCCTTCATCCATGCCGGCTGCAGCGGCCTGGCGCGCGCCGACTTCTTCGTCGAGGACGGCCGCGTGCTGCTCAACGAGCTCAACACGATGCCTGGATTCACGGCGACCAGCGTCTACGCCAAGCTCTGGGAGGCGGGCGGCGTGGCCTACCCGGCGCTGATCGAGGAGCTCTGCACGATCGCCCTCGAGCGCCACGCGCGCGAGCGCGCCTACCTGCGCTGAGCCCCCGGCCGACCCCTACGACCGCTGGCGCAGCTCGAACTCCGCGATCTGCACGCTCTTGCCGGCCTGGGTCGGATCGGGGCCGAGGTCGGTGATCCACAGCAAGTAGAAGAGCCGCTCGCGCACATGGCTCAGGTGGACCGTCGTGGTCCCCGCCGCGAGGCCGCTCCCGAGCAGCGTCCAGCCGAGATCCGCAGGCGTGAAGCCCGGGCGCGGCGACGGCGTGTAGGTGATCGAGGGGACGGCGTCGGCGCCCCAGATCTGGAAGTGAAAGCCGGGCGTCGGCGTGATCACCACCGCCTCGTTGGCCGCCGCGTCGGGAGCCGCGTTGACATACAGCCCGACCCCCGACTTACCGAGCTCGCCGTCGACGTAGGTCGAGGTCCGCCAGGTCGTCGCGACGTTCCCGTCGATCGCCTGCTCGACCGTCGTGGGATCCTCGGGTGAGGTCCCGAACGGGTTGTACTGGATGGCGGCGGTCTGATCGAGGCGCACGACCGCCTCGTGCGGCGGACGCGCGAGGCCGGCCGGCGGGCCGACGCCACGGTGGGTGCTCGTGACGATGAAGACGATGATCGCGGCGACGGCAGCGACCGAGCCGACCACGGCCGCGGTGAGCACAAGCGGATGGCGGACCCGCATGGGCACCCGGCGGGTCGCCTGCTCGGGCATCGAGCGGATCACGAGCGTCGCCTCGCGGCCGGCGTCGCCCGTCCGGGCGGTCTCGATCGCGAGCACCTCCTCGAGGTCGGCGATCAGCTCGCGCGCGCTCGCGTAGCGCCGCGCCAGGTGCTTCGCGGTCGCGCGCTCGACGACGGCAGCGAGCGCCGCCGACACGTCCGGGCGACGCGCCTGCAGATCCGGGATCTCCTCACGCACGTGCATCGTCGCGACGGCGATCTGGCTCGGCGCGCTGAACGGGACCGACCCCGTCAGCGACTCGTACAGCACGATGCCGAGCGAGTAGAGGTCGGACTGGCCGGTGACCTGGTGGCCCAGAGCCTGCTCGGGGGAGACGTAGTCGGTCGTGCCGAGCACCCGGCCGCCCACCGTCAGGCCGTCCTCGCCGCCGCTGCGCGCGATGCCGAAGTCGGTGATCTTCGCGCCGCCCTCGGTGTCGAGCAGGATGTTCTGCGGCTTGACGTCGCGATGAACCAGCCCGCGGGCGTGCGCCGCGTCGAGGGCACGCGCCACCTCGATCGCGATCGCGACGGCCTCGCTGATCGTCAGCCGCCCGACCCGCTGGATGCGCTCCTTCAGCGTCTCGCCGTCGACGTACTCCAGCACGATGAAGGGGATGCCGTCGTGCTCGCCGGAGTCGAGCACCGTGACGATGTGGGCGTGCTGGAGGTTCGCGACGGCCCGCGCCTCGCGGCGGAAGCGCTCGATGTGCGCGGTCTCGCCGCTGATCGGCGTGGCCAGCATCTTGACGGCCACACGCCGCTCGAGCACCTGGTCGAAGGCCAGCCAGACGCGTGCCGTCGCGCCCGCGCCGATCTGGCGCTCGAGCCGGTAGCGCCCCCCGACGAGCGTCTCGGGCGTTGTGCTCATCGCCGTATTGTGCGCTTTGGCGCCGCTGGCCGCCGGCGACGGGAGCGCCGCGGCGGCAGACTCGCCCAACCCGCCGGCCGCGCTCCGCGCCGCAGGTCCCCGCGGACGCTAGAAAGAGACGGCCAGCGGCGGCAGCGTCACGGCGCCGGCATCGGCGCTGACGTGCCCGATGACCTGCGCTCCCGGATGGAAGCCGGCGAGCAGCTCGACCGCCGCGGCCGCTTCGGCCTCGGGCACCACGGCGACGAAACCGCAGCCCATATTGAACACCTGGTAGGCGTGCGCCGCCTCGATCGAGCCGGCCTCGCATAGCCACGCGCAGATGGGCGGCACCGCGAGCGGGGCGTCGATCTCGAAGCCGGCGCCGGCGTTCAGCCGCCGCAGGTTCAGGACGCCGTCGCCGGTGATGTGCGCGAGCCCCCGCACCTGCGCGCCGCTCGCGAGCAGCGCGCCGACCGCCCGCACGTAGATCGCGGTCGGCTCGAGCAGCGCATCGCCGACGCTTGAGCCGCCGAGCGCCGGCGGGCGCTCGTGAAGGCGCCCCTCGCTCACGCGCCGCGCGAGCGTGTAGCCGTTGGAGTGAAGGCCGCTTGAGGGAAGCCCGATCAGGGCGTCCCCCGGCGCGCACGCGGCCCCGCTCACGAGGCGCTCCAGCGCCACCGTGCCGACCGCGGTGGCGGACAGCTCGAAGCCGTGCGGCGAGGGATGGCCGCGGATCATCTCCGGCAGGACCGCGAGCTCCCCGCCCGGGATCTCGACCCCCGCGAGCTCGGCGCCGCGCTTGAGCCCCGTGGCGATCTGCGCGAGCGCGCCCACCTCGACGGCCTCGACCGCGATGTAGTCGACCAGCGCGACCGGCTCGGCGCCGACGCAGATGATGTCGTTGACGTTCATCGCGACGCAGTCGATGCCGACGGTGTCGAGCCGGCCGAGCTGCTCGGCGAGGATCAGCTTCGAGCCGACGCCGTCGGTGCACAGCGCGAGCCCGAGCCCCGGCGCGATCTCGAGCACCGCTGCGTAGTGGCCGCCCGCGAGCACCGACCGCGACGGGCGGCCGGTGTCGATCGTGCGCAGCACGTCGACGAGAGCACGGACGCCGCGGTCGGACTGGGCGGTGTCAACGCCGGCGTCGGCGTAGGCGTCGATCATCGACCCCATTCTGGCGCAGGCGGCGGATCACCGCCGAAGCCACGGCGGCGCGGTAGGCGGAGTAGGGGAGCAGCGAGCCGCCCCGTGCCGGCGCGCGCAGCAGCGAGGCGCTCGCGAGCGTCGAGAAGAGCGACGCCGCGGCGCCCGCGCCCAGCGACGCCCACTCGGAGCGGTCGCTGCGCAGCGCCTCGCGCCCCTTCAGCGCGAGCGCGCCGAGGGTGATCGGCAGGCCGACCGCGTCCGAGAGCGCCCACGCCTCGCCCGGAGCGAAGCCCCGCCAGCGCGCGGCGGCCCGCGCGGCCCCGCTGCGCGACACGCCGGGGACCAGCGCGGCAGCCTGCGCCACGCCCAGCGCGAGGGCGTCGCGCGGCCCGGCCTGCGCCCGCGTGCGGTTCGTGGCCCCGTGGCGCTCCGCGATCGCCATCGCCGCCGCGCCGGTCAGCAGCCCCGCGGCGATGCTCGCCGGAGTGCCCAGCCGCCGCTCGATCGGGCGCTGCAGAAGCGCGCCCGCCAGCGCCGGCGGGACGCATGCGAGCGCGATCACCGCCGGCGGGGTGCTCGTCAGCTCGCGGCGGGCGAACCACAGCGAAGCGGCGGCAGTGCCGGCGTGAAGCGCGACCTCGAACCGCTTGCGGGCGTCTGCGTCGAGCTCGCCGTAGCGCCATCCGCGCCGCCACGCAAGCAGCGTCGTGTGGCCCGAGGAGGAGACCGGCGCCAGCTCGGCCGGGCCGTGAAGCAGACCCAGGAGCACCGCCTGGGGGACCGTGACGCGCGCGTCAGGTCGCGAGTTTCCTCCTGCGCCGGCGGTAGAAGAAGTAGACGATCGCGGCCGCGATCAGCACAACGGCGGCGATGTCCACGTAGTGCAGGTTCTTCTCGACCGAGTGATAGTGCGAGCCGATCGCGCGGCCGAGAATGCCCCAGAAGGCGATCCACGGCACCCCGCCGAGTGCGCTCAGCGCGAGGAAGCGCAGGTAGGGCATCTCGGCGAAGCCGGCGGGGAAGGACATGTACGCGCGCACGAGCGGCAGGATCCGGCAGACCGGGATCGCCTTGGCGCCGTGGCGGTCGAACCAGCGTTCCGCGAGCGCCAGCCGCTCAGGGGTGATGTGAACCTTCGCGCCGTGTCGCTGCACGAGCTCGATCCGGCCGAAGTAGCCGATCGCGTAGGCGACGCTCGCGCCTGTGAGGTCCCCGGCGATGCCGACGATCAGGATCCCGGCCAGTGAGAAATGGCCGCGGTAGACGTCGAAGCCGGCGAACAGCATCACGGCCTCCGAGGACACGGGGATGCCCGCCGACCCGGCCACCAGCAGCAGGAAGATCCCCGGGTAGCCGAGGTCGTTGATGATCGTCGTCGCGACGTTGACGAGCGCGTTGGTGACGGAGGCGATCTCGTACACGGCCGCAGAAGGGTAGCGTTGGGTGGCGCGATGCGAGTCTGGGTGGATCTCACTAACAGCCCGCACCCGCTCGTGATGCGCCCGATCGTCGAGCGCCTGCGCGCCGGCGGCCACGAGGTGACGGTCACCGCACGCGACTTCGCCCAGACCGTGGAGCTCGCGCGGCGCCTCGGCCTGGACCCCACGGTGATCGGCCACCACCGCGGCGCGGGTCGCGCCGCCAAGGCCCGCGGCCTGGCCTCGCGCTCACTCGCGCTGGCGCGCTGGGCCCGCGGGCGGCGCTTCGAGCTGGCGCTCGGACACGGCTCAAACGACGTCACCGTCGCGGCGGCCGCCCTGCGGATCCCGGCGGCGACGATGTTCGACTACGAGTGGGCGAGGATCCAGCACAACGTCAACTGCCGCCTCGCGCGGACGGTGGTCGTCCCGGACGCGATTCCGCCCGCGCGCCTGTACCGCTACGGCGCGCGCGGCAAGATCCGCGCGTATGAGGGGTTGAAGGAGGAGTACTACCTTGCCGATTTCGAGCCCTCCGCCGCAGTGGTTGCCGAGCTCGCACTCGATCGCAGCGAGCCGATCATCGTCGTCCGCACACCGCCGGCGGTGTCGCTGTACCACCGCTTCGAGAACGAGCTGTTCAGCTCGGTCCTCGAGCGCCTGCGCGGGACGCAGACGGTCGTGCTGCCCCGGATCGAGTCCCAGCGCGAGGAACTGGTGCGCGGGGGAGGCCTGATCGTGCCCGAGCACGCGATCGACGCGCAGTCGCTGATCGCCTACGCCGACCTCGTGATCAGCGCGGGCGGCACGATGAACAGAGAGGCGGTCGCTCTGG
>Ga0182024_10020627_pt1 | contig 12032 bp, 11 predicted proteins | sample P32metaG_FD_120480 | JGI IMG/M metagenome (GOLD analysis project Ga0182024, IMG submission 120480) | Permafrost microbial communities from Stordalen Mire, Sweden - P3-2 metaG (Illumina Assembly) | ecosystem: Environmental > Terrestrial > Soil > Wetlands > Permafrost | place: Sweden: Stordalen... | reverse complement strand
GCGATTGGATCGTCCAGCAGTTACGCGAAGCCTTCCCCTATCAGTCCGCGCCCAAGTTCCTCATCTTTGATCACGACGCCAAGTATGGTTTGGACGGGCCCGCGACGATTCGGTCCATGAACATCGTTTGCCAGCAAACTTCCATCCAGAGCCCCTGGCAGAACGGGGTTGCCGAGCGCTGGGTGGGAAGCTGCCGCCGCGATCTGCTCGACCACATCCTCGCTCTCAACGAACGCCATCTGCAGCGACTTCTTGCTGACTACATTCGCTATTACCACGACGACCGCACTCACCTGGGCTTGAGAAAGCAAACACCTGGCGGCAGAGTTCGTTCAGCAGCTCAGGGTCGCGTTGTTGCTCACGCGCGGGTCGGTGGCCTGCAGCATCGCTACGATCAGGAAGCGTAAGACAACATCTCCGAAAACCGATCTCCGGCGGCTCCTCGATCTTCGGGGAAGTGGCTAATTGCGCTGACAACAAAGACGCAACGTCCTCAGCACCAAGCGATCCTCTATTCAGCTAAAACAGACTTGCGAACCTGCCCCTTCCCCCTTCCCCGCCGCCGCTTGGATTGTGGCGAGGCACAGTCAGTCCGAGTCACGACCGTGTTGGACAAGCGGCTAAGGATCAACGTCTTCAACTGCGACCACACCTGGGGATCGCATTCGATCTGAGTGTGGCCATTACTCAAAAGACGGCCACGCCAAGAGAACCCGTGACACACTTCCGGCTCTCCTTTGTACTCCCAACGGAAATTACCAAGGATTGTCGTGTGCTCCGGATCGGCGGGCACAATTTTTCGGCGACCGTGAATTGGGCCATGCGTCTGGTAGAAATTCACCGCCTGGAGCCCACCATCGTGATTCGAATGACGATATCGGGGACAGAGACCACGCACAATCCGTGGCGGGGCGGAATTCATCATGAGAAAAAGAACAAGAGAGTTCGCCAGCGCTTCTTTAGCGCTCGGGCCATGCCATAGCTTGCCTGCTGTCTTAGGGATCTTCAGTTGCTGCTAATTCGGTCAATACGGAACCGGCTCGCGGGTCTCCTCCAGTCCGCTTCCGAGGTTGGACGGCGAGCACCTGCGGCCAAGGAAGTTGGTTTCTTATGAACCGGGAGCCCCGTAGCTAGCCCACTTCTGATCGAGGTCCGCTACTTCGATTCGGCCTGATCCGCCGCCACGCTGTCCGCCTAGCGGTCAACGATCACTATCTCTGAACCAAGGGTGCAGGCACAGTAGCCTCGCGGGTCATCTGTCCGTCGACCATCCGCCAGATTTCTAACGGATTCGAATCTTTCAGTTCTTCCGGCAATGCAGCATCGGGAAATCCCTGATAGCAGACGGGCCGCGTAAACCTGAAAATCGCACGGGTTCCCACCGATGTGGAGCGGCCATCCGAGGTCGAGGGATAAGGCCCACCGTGGACCATAGCGTGGCATACCTCAACTCCGGTCGGGAAGCCATTGAACACGAGCCTCCCTACCTTGCCCTCGAGAATCGAGATCAGATCAGCAAAATCGTGCAGATCCTGCGCCGTACCATGAATTGTCGCGGTGAGGTGGCCTTCGAGAGAACGCGCAATCTCAAGGATCTGATCCCGCTTCGAGTGGCGTACGAGAAGTGTGGTTGGACCAAAAATCTCTGCATCAAGATCCGAACCGAGAAACGTAGCTGCATCTGTTTCAAAAAGTGCGGCTCCCACGGCAAATCCACAGCCCGGCACGGCTTTCGGAGCTTCGGCAACAAGCCTGACGGCAGCATTGGTCTTCCGCCCCGCAATCGCTGAATCATACGAAGAGTAGATGCTCCTGGTCAGCAGGTGAAATGGAGCCGATCCAGCAACCAACTGGCGCAGTTTATCCGTAAACGTGGCAGCTTCGCTGCCGTGCGGGAGAAAAACCATTCCCGGCTTCGTGCAGAACTGGCCGGCCCCCATGGTAAACGAAGTATGCAGTCCTGCCGCAATACTGTCACTACGTTCTCGCAAGGCGCCCGGCAGGATGAAGACGGGATTGGTGCTGCTCATTTCCGCATAGAACGGAATCGGCTCGGGGCGCGAGGCTGCAACGTCCATCAATATTCTTCCCGCGGTGCGGGAGCCGGTAAAACCTCCGGCCTTCACCAGCGGATGTTTCATCAATGCAACGCCGATCTCGGCACCAGTGCCAAACAACAGCGAGAAGACACCTTCCGGTAGGCCGCACTCACGCACGCTGTCTCGAAGCATCTGCCCTACAAGCTCGCTGGTACCGGGATGCGCCGCATGCGCCTTTACAATCACGGTATTTCCGGAAGCGAGCGCTGAGGCGGTATCTCCTCCGGCCACGGAAAAAGCCAACGGGAAGTTGCTGGCACCGAAAACCACGACAGGGCCCAGGGGACGCAACAGGGAGCGGATGTCCGGTCTGGCGGCCGGTTTGCGGTTTGGGTCGGCGCAGTCGATACGAGCGGCCACCCACGATCCTTCTTCAGCAACGTCCGCAAACAATCGAAGCTGAGCGCAAGTGCGGGCCGTTTCACCATGCAAGCGGGCCTGCGGCAGAGCCGTCTCCTGCCCCGCGCGCTCGATGATCTCAGCGGCAATGGATTCAATCTTTGTCGCAATCGTACGTAAGAATGCCCCCCGTACACGTCCCGGGGTGCGGCTATAGGCGACAAATGCCTCTGAGGCAAGGCAGGCCGCGAGGTCTTCCTCTTCTTTAGTTGCGGCAATAAAACCCGGCTGCAAAGAATGCCCGGTGGTAGGATCCGTGCCGCAAAGCGGTTCACTTGAACCGTTGCCCTGCCGAAAACCGATGAGAGACCGACCTGTGAGTTTTGCCATTTTCTAAAGACTTACTTGCTGTTTGGTAGCGCGAAACTGGCTACCGGCTGCGGCCGGGAATGCAAGGCGTCACGAATGATCCTGCTATTCCGCTCCAACTCGTCGCCCACCAACTCCAAGCGCGGCGGACGCACGCGAGGATTCCCCATTCCAACTTCAGCCTGCACAAGCTTGATGAGCTGAACGAAGTTCGGCACAGTATCCATGCGCAAGAGCGGCAAAAACCAGCGATACAACTCGAACGCCTTGTCGCTCTCTCCATTGAGACCGCAATTAAACAACTCCACCGACTCCCGCGGCAACGCGTTGGCTAGGCCGGCAATCCAGCCGGTGGCTCCTACTCCGATCGCCTCCAGCACAGCATCATCAACGCCGACCGAGATCTCCAGGCGACGGTCGAGCAGCGCACGAATAGCAGATACACGCCTGGCATCCGTGCTCGATTCCTTCACTGCCTCGAAGTTTTCGTGCTCCGCCGCTAATTCGCGTATCTGTTCGGGTACGAAATCTGTTCCGTAAGCGACGGGATTGTTGTAGAGCATGCAGGAAAGAGGAGTGGCTTTGAACACAGTTGCAACATGGGTCTTCATTTCCCGCCAATTCCCTTGGTAGACATACGGGGATAACACCATAAGGGCATCGCAGCCGAGATCGGCAGCCGCCTTCGCTATCGCCACCGCTTCAGAAGTAGTAAGCGCTGAGATGGAAGCTACGACTGGTCCGCGCCCGCGAACCGCGCCGACGCATGTACGCAGAATGTCCACTTTCTCGTCAAAAGACAACGTCGCGCCCTCCCCGAGTGAGCCGAGGGCAACGATCCCCGCGCACCCATTGTCCAGGAGCCAGCCGCAATGTTTCCTCACGGCACTGTGATCGACATGAAGATCTTCGGTAAAACTGGTGGTGATTGCGGGCATCACGCCCTTCCAGTTCATCAGTGTCCTCCAGTTAGTTCGCTGTGTTGCACTTCCAACTGCCTCGCCAGGGCCGCCAAGGTTTCGACGCGAGCGGGGAAAACCGGCGGCCGAACCGAGTCCGGCTTCCACTTGAAAAGGAATTGAGTCGTGGGACCGCAAACTCGTCCCTGACAGGGTCCCATACCGCAACGCGTGTGCAGCTTGGCGGAACGCCATGAGGTGTGTTGCCGAAGACGCCAGTACGAAACATCCTCGCAACGGCAGACCACGGTTTCGGGCAGAGACAGGCTCCTCAATTCCGCGCGCAGGCGGAACGTCTGATCCAGCAACTGTGCAAAACCGCGCGCCTTCTTACGCTTGTCGAACCGTGCTCTCGCTTCCGTTGTGCGTCCCGCTGCGGCGAGGCCAGCAATCTGGCCTTCGATGAGCGCCAACTCTACGCCTCCGATGCTTGTCGGTTCACCCGCACAGAAGACCGATGAAATGGTCGTTTCCTGAAATTCGTCAACTTGCACACAGCCGTTGCCGACCGCGCAACCCAGCAGCAACGGCAACTCAGTGTTCGGAACCAAATGAAAACCACAAGCGAGGTAATCGCATGGGATGTCTTCGACTCTTCCGGCTCGCGAAACGGTAACGCGATCGAGAGTCTTCTGACCGTGAGCGGCGAGCGGCCAACTGTTCGCGGCAAGTGGAACACCAGCGAGATCGAGTTTTAGCCCGATCCCCTGGACAATCTTTGCTGGCCAGCTAACTAGGGCCAAGCCGAATTTCGCCAGGCTCCTCCAGGATGCCTGCTCGCAAATCACCGGAATCTCGGCGCCATGTTTGCGGAGGTAATCCGCCACAGCCAACAACAGGGGACCCGTGCCAGCAACAATCACACGCTTGCCGCGAATTGGCAGGCCGCACTTGACCATTGCTTGCAGACCACCGGCGCCCATCACATTCGGCAACGTCCAACCGGGAAAGGGCAGGAATCGCTCTCTCGCTCCAGGCGCCAGCACAAGCCTCCGGTATTTGAGGTCGCAGAAGCCGCTGGGGTTCTCCGCCAGCAGGACATTTTCTTCCGGTTGGTGCACCACGCGCCACCCACAGAGCACGGCAGCACCTGACATGCTCACCCGCTGAAACCATTTCGACGCATCCGTGTTGCGTTGACCATTCGACTCGCCCCGCCAAATCTGACCGCCGATGCTGGGATTCTCGTCGACGATTCCGACGCGGACTCCACACTCTGCCGCGCAAGCCGCGGCCGCCATGCCTGCCGGACCTCCACCAATCACCAAGACATCGAAATGGTGCCGCTCTTCCCTATTCATCGATTCACTTCTCGGTCGCTACTTCCATGCCCTGCTCGCACAACACCTGACAACTCCGAACATGCGGATTCCCGTCGATCGCCACGCGACATTCAAAGCAGATTCCTATCCCACACAGCGGGCCACGCGGCTCACCGCTCACCGACATCCGGCAGGCTTGTCCGGCCATGACTATCGCAACCGCGACGGTCGTACCCGAGGGTACGACGACCGGCGCTCCGTTGACCGTCACTGTGACCTGGCTATGCATGCACATACTCCTTCGCCGTCCGCGAAGGCAGGTAAGGCTCGACGGGGATCTCTGGTTTCGTGCCGATGATCTGATCGGCAAGAATACGTGCCGTTCCCAACGATGTTGTAATTCCCAAGCCCTCATGCCCGGTTGCAAGGAATACGGATTTGTCTCCGGTCCACTGCCCAATCAGCGGAAGCTTATCGGGAGTGGCGGCGCGAAATCCGGTCCAGGTACGCACGGTCGACATCTGGGACAAGCCCGGCAAGTATTCTTGCGCTCGTTGCAGCATACGCACGAGGATGGAGTTATCCGCTTCCTTGTGCTCTGCACCGTACTGCCGCGAAGATCCGATAAGAACTTGGCCCGTGCGGCGAGGTTGAACGTTGAAGGCCACGGAATCACCGCTCATGGAATGGGCGCTCTTTAAATAGCCGAGTTCCACCAACTGATGCCGTACGAATCCAGGATAGCGGTCGGTAATAACTAGATGGCCCTTCCTTTTCTTGATCTCAAGTCCGGGCGTAAGATCGGGGGCGGAAGCTCCGGCCGCATTGACGATTGTTTCAGCGGAGATCTCGGTACCGTCCGTCTGACGAAGCCTCCCCTCGCCTATTTGCGCCACACGAACCCCGAGGATCAGCTTTGCTCCGCGTGCCTGCGCCCGCTCCATCAAGAAAAGCGCAGCGCACGGTGGATACAGCACACCGTCCTGCGGGACGAGAAGACCTCCGGCCATTCCTGGGCGAAGTTTTGGCTCGAGGCTCTGCAACGCTTTAGTATCGAGCACTTCCGTTGGAACTCCGCGCTCGCCGTAGTAGGCTCGCTTGCGGTGGACCTCGATCATTTCCTCTTCGTCAGCCGCGACCCAGATCGTGCCACACTGTTCGTACTCGACATCATCGGGCAATTCGGACCTCAATCCTTGCCACAATTGCTGCGAATAACGAGTCAACGCAAACTGCGCGTCGCTGTCATCCATGACAACGATGTGGCCCATCCCCGCAGCGGTTGCGCCGCTCCCAACAATGTCCTCGCCTATGACCACGACACGCAGGCCACGATGTGCGAATTCGTCCGTACACGCCGCACCGACAATGCCGGCACCGACAACGGCAACGTCATAGGCTGCCTTTCTCATGCTCGAATGCCCATGCACAGCGGGTCGCGTGGATCAAGCACCAACTCGGCCTCCGCGTTCACGAATGCCGATCCCTTGATGCTGGGATACACCTTGCCCTCGTGCACCTTCACGCTGCCTTCAAACAGGCTCCCAACAATGCTTTCCTGCTTCCACGTTTGCCCCTCGCGGATTTTGCCATCCGCGTAAAGGCAAGCCAGCTTCGCGCTAGTTCCGGTGCCGCAGGGAGAACGATCATAGGCTTTCCCCGGACACAGCACGAAATTCCGGCTGTCGACACCCGGAAGTTGAGATAGACCAAACAGCTCGACGTGGTCAATCTCTTTGCCGTCGGCCCCGGCAATGCCATGGTCACGAAGAGCCTGGCGGATCGCCCAAGCGAAAGTCGTTAGTTGGTCGACATTTCGGAGCGCTACGTCCATGGTTTGATTGCGTACGAGGAAGAACCAGTTCCCGCCCCAGGCTACGTCCCCACGCACCTCGCCGTACCCGGGAACGTCGACTGCGACATTTGCGTCGCTGCGATAACTTATTACGTTGTTGACCGTAACCTCGCCGCCTTCGTGCAGAACAGCGCTCACAGTGCCCACCGGCGTTTCGATCTTGTGTTCTCCCGGGCCGATGCGCTTCATGTAAGCCAATGTCGCAACCAGACCAATCGTTCCGTGACCGCACATGCCCAGGTAGCCGACGTTGTTGAAGAAGATGACGCCGGTAGCGCAAGAGGGATCAACCGAATCACAAAGCAACGCGCCAACCATAACATCGGAACCACGCGGCTCGTTAACAACGGCGGAGCGAAAGGAGTCGTGCCTGGCCCGAAAGCATTCCAACCGATCGGCAAGCGAACCAGCTCCGAGGTCAGGGCCGCCACTCACCACCAGGCGGGTTGGCTCACCTCCGGTATGGGAATCGATGACCCGGACTCTGCGGCATTCCTGCATTTTTCAATCGCTCCGAAACCCTTTTGATCAGAATGTCCCCGAAAGGAAGGTTGCACCTCCTCAATTAAGGAGCGCGAATTAGTTGGCACTGTCGTATTTTATGGATACAATATGCAATCGTCAAACCCAATCTTCCCAGAAGGTTATCCACTCCTTGAGGGCAAGACTCGAACGGGCAACCCGAGAATCATCCGATCTCGAACCACGAGAATTCTCACGTGGCCTAAGCCTGTTCGATTCCATTATGGTGGTGGTCGGGGCCATGATTGGTTCGGGTATCTTCATTGTTCCGGCGGAGATGGCCCGCCACATTGGCAGCGCAGGCTGGCTGCTCGTGGCATGGGGCGTGACCGGCATTCTCACGATCACCGGAGCCCTGTGCTACGGAGAACTCTCCGCGATGATGCCGCAGGCGGGCGGTATGTATGTCTATCTTCGCGAAGCTTATTCCCCTTTGTGGGGCTTTCTCTATGGCTGGACATTATTCTCGGTCATTGAGACCGGGACGATCGCCGCGGTGGCGGTGGCCTTTGCACGATTTTCCGGTGTGCTGTGGCCGCTGATTTCGGAAGACAAATATCTGATTGCTCCCATCCGCCTCTCAAGCCACTATGCGCTGTCACTCTCAACTGCTCAATTGCTTGCGATTGGCGTCATCGCGTTTCTGACATTCAGCAACACTCTTGGCCTCCGCTACGGGAAACTGATTCAGAATGTATTTACGATCGCCAAGACGGGCGCCCTGGGCGGTCTGATTGTGCTGGGGATTCTTCTTGGACATAACGCATCCGCGCTGCACGCAAATTTCGGCGACCCATGGCATGCGCACGGGATCGATTCTCTGGGAGGCGCGCTCACTCCTGCGACGATATCCGGGCTGCTCGTCGCTATCTGCCTCAGCCAAACCGGGTCGCTGTTCTCCGCCGATTCCTGGCACAACATTGCCTTCGCGGCCGGAGAAGTAAAACGACCGGAGCGCAACGTCACGCTGGCGATGGTGATCGGCGCAACCGTGGTCATCGTGCTTTATGTTCTCGCGAACATTGCATATCTGGCGACACTCCCGTTGGACGTAATCCAGCATGCACCAGCGGATCGCGTGGGAACCGCGATGCTGCGGGCGATCTTTCCGGGTGTTGGGACCTCGATCATGGCGGCAGCCATTATGGTCTCGACCTTCGGCACAATCAACGCCCTCACCTTGACGGGAGCGCGCGTCTACTATGCGATGGCTCGCCAGCGGCTCTTCTTCCCTTTCGCCGGCAGACTCAACTCGGCGAACGTACCTGCGTCTTCTTTAACTCTCCAGGGCCTCTGGGCTGCATTCCTTGTGCTTCCCCGCACGTACGACACTGCGACGAAGGCATGGGGAAATCTATACAGCAATCTGCTCGAGTACGTCATTTCCGCGGCGCTGATCTTTTATGTGCTGACGGTAGCTGGGGTGTTCCGCCTGCGCATCAGGCGTCCTGACGCGCCGCGCCCGTACCGCACGATCGGGTATCCCGTGGTCCCCGCCTTTTATATTCTTGCGGCTAGCGCAATTCTGGCAGTACTGTTCGCCTATCGCCCGGCTACGACGTGGCCGGGACTGGTGATTGTTTTGTTGGGAACTCCAATTTACCTATTGATCGGCTGGGCAGGCCGAGGACGGGATGCGCAGACTTCTCAATCTCAAGCCGAGGATCTCCAGGATGCAAAGTAAGTTGCAAGAACAAAATATTCCGGACGGACTCGAGTGATGATGAACTTTGCCAAAAAGCAAAGACCTCAAAACCTCAGACATTTGACGTTCTCCCGGCTATGGCTGCGGTACAAGCGGAGAGACCACGGAGCAGCAAGGGAACTTATTGGATACAACATGCGATATAGTAGACGTGAAAACGATGTGCAGTAGTCGTCAAGCTTTGCCGCTCGAGCTATCAACATGGAACTGGAAACCACATTAGATTCAGCCATTCCGCGACAGTCGCTCACTTCGGCGGTTGCCGATAAATTGCGCGACCAGATTATTCGGGGAGAGATCCCGGAGGGCGCCCAACTCCGGCAGGACGCGATCGCGACTCAATACCAGGTCAGCCGAATTCCGGTTCGCGAAGCCTTGCGGCAACTGGAGGCAGAAGGTCTGATTGCCATTGTTCCTAACCGGGGTGCAATTGTGCCCGCCTTGTCCCCCGACGATATCGAAGAGCTCTTTTCGATTCGCGCCCTGCTCGAGCCCGAGGTTTTGAAACTTTCGATTCCACGCCTTACAGAAGGCGACTTTTCGGAAGCCGCAGCTGTGCTGCGCAAATATGTAAGTGAACTGCGGCGGGACGACCACGTTTCGGCGTGGGGGCGACTGAACTGGCAATTTCATTCCATCCTTTACTCACGCGCCAACCAGCCGCGGTTCATGGCGGTTATCCGCAACGTCAACAACAATGGCGAACGGTACACCCGCCTGCAACTCTACCTGACCCACGGCATGAAGCGCGCCAATGAGGAGCATCACCAGATTCTGGAGTTCTGCCGTCAGCGCGAGGTAACTCAGGCCTGCAAACTGTTACGCGAGCATATCCGATATGCCGGCGAGTCACTGAAGCAAGCTCTGGAGCAGAAGCGAAACGATGCGCAGGCAAACTCGGGCAATGGCGGGCCGCGCTCGAAATCCTAGAAAGCGCTAGTGAATTGGCAGGATTACCGTTGTTACTGACAGGCGGGGCAAGTCGAGCTGCATCTTCGATCCATTCACTTTGATTGGCTGCTGCTTGGGAACTACACGATCGGGATTGTCAAAACTGTTGTAGGCGTTCCAGTCGGCATCATGGAGAACTTGGCTGGTGCCTCCGTCCGCGACGCTGCCCTTCAGCGTGCACTCCACCTGCAAGTCGGAATCATGGCGAGGATTCACAAACGTGACTACGAGTTCCTTGTCGCTCTTCGAAGCGGAGGCCGAAAGACCCAGGGGCGACGAATCTTCGGTCTCGACTCGCAACGCAGTCTTGGAGCGGTGCGGCTTGAAAAGCGAAAACGCGTGATAGGTAGTGGTCCGCACGCAGTGTTCGCCCTCGGGACCGTCTGTGAGCAGCAGAGACTGCAAGACGTTCACCATTTGCGCGATGTTGCACATGTATAACTTGTCGGCCTGACGATTAAAGATGTTCAGCCCCAGACCGGCGGCGACCGCGCTGCGCATGGTGCTTTGCTGCCAGAGCTTTCCGTAGCGCTTCTCGTCTTCTTCCGGGATGTTGTCCCAAACGCCCCACTCGTCGAGGATCAAACCAACCTTCTTGCCGTTCTCGTAACTGTCGAGTACGGCCCGCTGATGGACGATGGACTCCTCGACCTTGGCGTAAGAAGCTAACTGCTCATTCATGTGGTCGACCGTGAAACGGGTGGAACGATCGGCGCCTCCGGAGTAATAGTGCATCGAGACTCCGCCGGGGCGTTCCCAACCCAAGCCATCCATCAGTCCACGAGACCAGCGAGTATCGTTGCCAGACGGTCCGCTCGCCACGAGGAAAAGCTCCGTTCCTCCGAAGTCGCGGCAATAGACGGCGAAATCGCGGTAAAGACGCGCGTATTCCTCGGGCCGCATGTTGCCGCCGCAGCCCCAACTTTCATTGCCAACACCCCAGTAGCGTACCCGGAAAGGTTCCGGAGAACCGTTGGACGCCCTTTCATCGGAAAGTGTGCTTCCCGATGGATAGTTGCAATATTCGATCCAGTCGCGCAGTTCATGCGGCGTGCTGCTACCGACGTTTCCTGCGAGGTAAGGCACAGCGTTTAGCAGGCGGCATAGGCCGATAAACTCATGCGTTCCGAAGCTGCCATCCTCGATGTAGTTTCCCCAATGAATGTTCACGCGTTTTGGGCGCTTGGCAGCAGGACCGATGCCGTCGCGCCAGTGATAGTCGTCAGCAAAGCAGCCACCCGGCCAGCGCAGAACCGGAACTCCCAACTCTTTGAGATATTCCACCGCTTGTTTTCTATATCCGTCGATATTTGGAATATTCGAATTCTTGCCCACCCACAGTCCGCCATAAACACACGAGCCCAAATGCTCGATGAAATGGCCATGGAATTCTGGCCGCACCAGCGCAATTTCGGAGTCGGCGCCGATGATGACCCGCTGGGTTGCCGAAGTTGGCGATCCGAACAGGCTCCTCGGAACGAGGGCCGACGCAGTCATTAAAGCGCTGCCTGCGACAAACTGCCGTCTGGATACCGCGTGGACCATTCTCATTGAACCTTTACTAGGATCGCGCCGTGACGCGGGACCTCTTCTGTGTAGCTGCCACTAAAAGAACCCAGATCCTTGTGCTGCCAGAGGTCGCGAATTTTCACTGAGCCGGGCAAGCCAATATCCTTAAAACTTAGGGTTATAGGGTTGGTGGACTCGCCACGGTTAAAAAGACCAACCGCCATGCCACCGGCTGACAGCGGCTTGGCTCAGATTTCGAGCGGACCTTCCTGGGCAATCCGACGGCCTTGCACTCCCTTTAGGTCTTGATCGACGGCGACCACCTCTCTGTTCGTGAGGATGCTCAGAGTTTCTGGAGTCATCTTCGACAGGTCGTTGCCGGCCAGCAGCGGAGCAGCCAGAAGGGACCACAAACTCATGTGGGTGACGTACTCGTCATGAGTCATGCCGCCGTTGCCCACT
>Ga0182024_10020626_pt1 | contig 12033 bp, 13 predicted proteins | sample P32metaG_FD_120480 | JGI IMG/M metagenome (GOLD analysis project Ga0182024, IMG submission 120480) | Permafrost microbial communities from Stordalen Mire, Sweden - P3-2 metaG (Illumina Assembly) | ecosystem: Environmental > Terrestrial > Soil > Wetlands > Permafrost | place: Sweden: Stordalen... | reverse complement strand
TAGCGCCCGCCTTCAGGCGGGCACTTTGGAATCAAGCAGATGCCCGCCTGAAGGCGGGCGCTACATGATCCAAGACCGAGTTCTCACACAGACTCTGAAGCCCGCGCTACTTAAACCCGGCGGATCGCTTTCTTTTTGAGGCGCGCCAATCCTCTACAGTGATTGCCCAACGCTCATGGTCGCGCCACTTGCCGGCAATTTTCAAATAACGCGGAGAAAATCCTTCCAGCCGGAATCCCAAGCGCTGCACAATTTGGCGCGAGTTTGCATTCCCGGGTTGGATATTTGCTTCCAGGCGATGAAGGCCGAGGCTTCGAAACGCTTTGGAGATGACCGCACGAATTCCTTCGGTCATATACCCTTGGCCGCTGTGCGGCGCGAAACCGTAATAACTGAGGTAGCCCGATTGAAACAGGCCGCGAACAATTTCGTTGATGTTGACTACGCCCGCCAATTCATCTGCCTCGGTCAAAATCCAGGAGCTGACATGGCTGGGGGAATCAAATCGTTTCAGATATTGGTTAAATGCTTCCGAGGTTCCGGGTGGCGATACCCAATCTGCATGGAGTTTACGGCTTTGAACCACGGCATCAAGAAATTCAGCGCGCCGCCGTCGGGAAGGAACGGCAAGAATCGTCTTCATGGGTTGTCCTAGAATTATTAGGTTGCGGCCGGCAAGCAGCCTGTGCCCAGATGATATCAAAAAAGTTTTGCGATTGAACCGCGTAGTCATTCGAGGGTATTGTGCCCGGAATTGGGAGAAATGCGCAGACATGAGCAAGAGAAAATCATTTGAAGTTGAGGGGCTAGGCCACGCCAATCCAATTCCCGCTGTATCGCGCATCGGAAATATTGTGGCGACGGGCGGAATATCGGGAACGGACACGAGCACGGGAAAAATTCCGGAGGATATTGCGGCGCAATGCACGCACATGTTCGCGAACTTGCGCGCGGTGCTTGCCGCCGCGGGTGCGGCGCCCGAGGACGTCATTCGCGTCACGGTGTGGATTTCCCGTCCGGAAATTCGCGCGGAAGTCAACAAAGTGTGGGTCGTGATGTTCCCCGATCCGGAATCGCGCCCCGCGCGGCACACCCTGTTTTACGACCATTTTGCCGGTGCGATGGTTGTGCAGTGCGAAGCGTGGGCCGTGATATCCTCAACATAGGGAACCGGCCATGCGAAAAGTGAAAGCCTGGTGGCTGCTCGGATGCGCCTTCGCACTAGTGGGGGTGGCCTATGCCTACCAGGGACCGTTCCGCGAATATCCCTCCGTCGAGTACGGCGTCCAGCCTCTGCCTCCCGATTATCAGGAAAAAACGGAATTTGCCTTTGCGCGGCTGATGTATCCGCCCGGCTGGAATGATGGCTACCGCGGCCGCTTCGATGGCGACTGGCGCCAGGGACTTTCGCTTTGGACGCAGGATTATCCGCCGGCGGACCGATCGTTTTCGCAGGCCGTTCGCCGCTTGACCCGCATTCACACGCGCTCCGTCGAGCAGTGCGTGAATCTGGACGATGGCGACGAGGTCTACAACTGGCCGTTCCTCTATGCGGTGCAGGTGGGCGAATGGGGCCCGACCGATGCGCAGATGCTGAAGCTGCGCGATTATCTATTGCGCGGCGGATTTTTCATGGCCGACGATTTTCATGGCCATGTCGAGTGGCAGGTGTTCGAGGAGCGCATCAAAAAAGTTTTTCCGGATCGTCCCATCGTGGAAATTCCAAACAACGATCCAATATTTCACACCATGTTCGACCTGGACGACCGCTATCGCATCACCGGCGCGGAGCACTTGCGCGTGGGCTACAAGCTGGATGGCGTGGACGCGCACTGGCGCGGGATTTACGACGATCACGGCCGCGTGATGGTGGCGATTTCCTTCAATTCCGATATCGGCGATTCCTGGGAGTGGTCGAACGAGCCGGGCTATCCGCAAAAATTTTCAGACCTGGGGATGCGCATCGGCGTGAACTACGTAATTTACGCAATGACGCATTAACTCGCATGGCCGGTGATCGTTTTAGTAGGGCAACAAGAATCTCCTCGATGTATCGAGGCGGCCGCGTACCCTCCGCCCTTCTAATTTCCTCCTCAAGCTTTTACTCTGTGTCCTCCGTGTTAAAAGCGTTTGTGCGGGGGGACGAGGATTTTTAATACAGAGAGCACAGAGGGCACAGAGGGGAATAGCAAGGAATTCCTGCAGGCCCGTATGCGTATTACGGAATGTCGATCGATGTAACAATTGACATACGATATTCCTATCGATAAAATGAGTGCAGGTTACGAATATGCAAACGGTCAGAGTTTCCCCAAAATTTCAAGTCGTTATTCCAAAGGAACTGCGCGAACGGCTCAAGCTCCGCCCCGGTCAGGATTTGGCCATTTACGAAATCGATGGGCAAATTCGTATGGAGCCTTCGCACAAACCGAAAAGCCTTCGAGGCATAGCGCGCGGCCTCCGTTGGACAGAAAGCGACCGCGATCGTGCCGAAAGGCTCTGAACTTTTCCTGGTGGATTCGTCCGGCTGGATCGAGTTCCTGGGAGAGGGGCCGCTGGCCGAGCGCTTTGCACCCTTTTTTGAGCGGGAAGAAAGACTGATTGTCCCCGCGATCGTGCTCTATGAAGTTTACAAGAAGCTGCTTTCCGTGCAGGGCTCCAGCGCTGCCGACCGCTTTCTTTCCGCAGCGCTGCGCGCCCGTGTTGTACCCATCGATGAGCGGCTGGCCCTGCTAGCGGCGCGAATCAGCCTGGACCGTCGCCTGGCCATGGCCGATGCGATGATCTACGCAACCGCGCTGGCAACCCAGGCGCACTTAGTCACCTCCGACTCGCACTTTAAAGGCTTGCCGGAGGCGACAGTTTTCTGACCCAAACCGCTCCAGCTTCCTGTCGTAAGAGCACCCCGCCAATCGTCACTTCCCCACAACGAGTACCACGAACGTATCGGGCAGCACCTTGTCGTGAGTCGCGCCGTGGCCATGCCGAGCGGTTACCACCAGGACATTGTGCGTTTTCGGATCCACGGTCATGGTCCGCGCGCCCGATTGCGTGTCGAGTTCCTCCAGCACCTTGAAGCTGTCAGGGGAATCCTCATGAATAATGGTGAGGGTTCCCGAACCACCGGCCGATGCGAAGGCGTTTCCTGTTTCCGGATCGAATCCCGCGCCATCCGTGCCCGCGCCCGTGCGCAACGCGGCGATTACCTTGCCGGTGTCCGCGTTCATGACCACCATTCGCTGGTTATCGCATGCGGAAAACAGGCGGCGGTTCTTGCGGTCCATGGCCAGGCCCGAAGGTCCGGTGCCCTGCACAAGCGGCCAGCGATGCGTGACCTTCATCGTCTGCCCATCGACCTCGACGATTTCATCCTTGTCCGTGATGTTGACGTAGACCTTGCCCTTGCCGTCGGAGACAGCGGCTTCCGGCTGCCCGCCGAGCACAACGGTTCCAGCCAAAGTTCCGTCCTTGGCGTTGATCGCCGTGGCGTTCGCGCTGCTGCTGTTCATGACGAAGACGCGCTTGGTCAGGGGTTCGTAGGTGAAAGAGTCAGGGTCCTTGCCCGCCTTAACCGTCCCTATTTTCGCCAAAGTTTTCAGATCGACGATGACCACCGCGCCCGCGTCGCCACTCATCGCATAGCCGCGCCCGAATTCAGGAATAGGAAGCAAGCCGGAGGTCCCTTCCAGGCCATCTACCTTACCGACCACTTTTCCTGTATCCACGTTCACCACGTCCACATGAGTTTCGCGGCCGATGTAGGCAACGCGCGCATCGCCATCCATGGAGATGTAGTCCCAGCCTTCCGTGCCGCCGGTGACTATCTTTTTCACAATATGGTAGCCGGATGATTGGGGCGATTGCGGCAAAGCGAAAGCAAATCCGGCAATGAGAAAAGATGCCGCGAGGCCTGCAATCGCGCCCGCATGTGCTGGAATGTTTTTCGTCCGCATGATGATCCATCCTCCCGTTGTCGATCGAACCGCAATGACGTTATTCTCGGCGCCATCGCATTTTGAAATGAAATTTCAACAAGCTCCTGCCGCGTATTGGCTAGCATATGTACCCCGGCATGGGCCGGAGCGCAAGAACTTGTTGATTCGAGGAAGCTGGCGTTGACTTGCGTTTGGCGAAACTTGTAGGATGCGCTTCTCATCGCCAAGTCGATGCCTGGAGGAAATTTCTATGTCCCGCATACGCTTATCTGTTTTGGCTATTGCCGTGTTCGTGCTTGTCGGCGCGTTTTCTATGACCGCGCTTTCGCAAGATCTGCTTACGCAAAAAGTAATCTCGCTGGATATGGCGCAGACCATGGCGCAGGGAGCCGTTGCGCAGTGCCGCGCGAATGGCTATCGCGTCACGGCGACGGTTCTCGACAACGGCGGAAATCTCAAAATCGTGATTCGCGATGACGGCGCCGCTATCGGATCGATTGACATCAGCCATCGCAAAGCGTACTCCGCGCTTATTTTTCGCAGGACGACGGCGGAGTCGATCAAGATATTTGGAGCCATGACGCCTCCACCGGATATCGCAGGCACAATCATGCTGGCGGGCGGCGTTCCGATTAAAGCTGGAATGGAAACCATTGGCGCGCTCGGCGTCAGCGGTGCACCCGGCGGCGACAAGGACGAAGTCTGCGCGGATGCCGGCATTGCGCTTATTGCCAATAAATTGAAGTAGACCGGTTGCCTTTCAAATTAGTGGAACGCCAGTTTCTGGCCGGCATCGGCGGCGAGCGGTTTCCGCAGCGACGGGTACCGCTTCTCTGCCAGTGCCATCGCGCCGAATAGCAACGCCACGTAAAACGAATCCCCCGCCAGCGTGTTCCAGAAAACAGGGATGCCCGCCAGATAACAGGCGGCTAAGCCGCCAAAATTCTTGGGATAATTTCCGATCGACATGGCCCACACGCCGAAATTGGTGATCAGATAAAACTGGATTGCGCCGGCCGCCGTGGCCCCGCCGATGCGAGAAGCGGACTTTTTCCCTCGCAGCCAGAACCCCAGTGCGACACTTACGAGAAAGCTTGCATACACGAAGGGCATGAGCCTGTGGAAGCCCGTAAAAAAATCTCCCGCCACAAGCGAGAGTAACGGGACCGCAAACGCGGCGCGCTTGCTGGAAAAATACGCGCCGCCAAACAGGGCAATGGCGCCGATGGGCGCGAAATTCATGGGATGCGGAAGAATGCGCAGCGCCGCAGCCGCAATCACAATGGCTGCAACGAGCGCCGCGCGCGGCTGAATCCAGTTTTGATTTTCATTTTTCGATCGCATAGTATTCTCCCTTCATTCCGGCAGCAAATCGCAAAAGCAAAATCCATCTCGCATAACTTTTTCGCCTGTGCGGCAGGCGATCGGCGTTTTGAAAACGGGACCATCGAAAACGAAGGTGTGAAATTCGCCGTTTTCTCCGCAGGGATCCACCGCAGAAGGCAAATCGGCGAAGAAGGATGGGTCCAACTCGCGCCCCGCGAAAGATGCATCGAGAACGCGGGGATCGACGCATACGGCGATGGCGCGGAAACCCAGTTGCACGAATTCCCGCGCCAGTTCCCGCGTGTCGCGCTTCCAGATGGGAAAGATCGCCGTCATTCCGACCTGCGCGAGATTGTTTTCGCGGTAAACGCGCAGGTCTTCCAGAAAAATATCCCCAAAGGCCACGCGGCGCACGCCCTGCTCGAAATGTTGCGCGAGCGCTTCCTTCATGCGCGCTTCGTAGATTGCGTTGATGCAATGCGGAGGGATCAGCACCGGGTGAAGCGGCAGGCCCAGCGATTCGGCCTGCCGTTCGAGCAGCACGCGGCGCACACCGTGCATGCTGATGCGGTCGTACTCCTCGGTTATGGTCGTCAGCAGCGCGGTGACGCGGCAGTCGTCTGCCGCACGCAACGCGTGCAAGGCCATCGCGCTATCTTTTCCACCGCTCCAGCAGAAGAGCACGTCTTCCGTCATGCGATCCTCACTCATGGCGCGTGGTGTATTTCACGCCAATGCGATACTCGCGCCCCAATGCTGGAAAACCGTAGGCTTCCTGATATTGCTTATTGGCAAGATTGGCGATGCGGCCGTACACGCTGAAGCCGCGTGCAACATTGTATGACGCCGCGAGATCGAGAAGCGCGTAACTCGAATCAATGATCTGGCCAGGATAATTATAGTCGGAGCGCTTGCCGGTAAAATATCCGGAGAGGTTCCAGTTCATCCGCCAATAATTTGCATTAAGAGAAACATTTCCGGAATTCACAGGCCGCCGCAGCAGACGGCTTCCAACCAAATAGTTGGGATCGATGTTAAGAGGATCGGTGGGAGCGGTGAGAGTCCGAGTGGAGTCGTAAGTGTAATTGGCACTGGTGCTGAGCCAGCGAGTGATGCGCGCTTCGCCGGAAAAATTTCCCCCGCGTGCGCGCGCAAGGTCTGTATTGAAAAAGGAACCAGCTCCCGTCCCAAAGTTCATGATGTTATTGTTAAATTCCGCAAGGGAGCACCCAGCCGGCGGCGATGTCAAAATCAAGAAGCTGATGATGTTGTGAAAGCGATTATCAAAATAATCCGCCGTGAACCGAATACGGTCTGAGGCCAACTTTTGCTCGAATCCTGCGTGAATTGTCCGGCTCTGTTCGGGCGATAAATCAAGGTTGCCGGGGAAGCAGGGATCGCTTCCATACGATTGATCGAATCGCGGTTCCACAATTCCATTTCCATAAGTGGCGTGGAGGCGCGTGTCGCCAAATGCGCCCTGCGCGATACGCAGGGCATACGAGGCCCCAACTCGGGGTGTCACGCGCGTTCCAAAATTGGCGTTATCATCGGCGCGTGCGCCCGCGCTAAGCACAAACCGAGCGAACGGCTGCCATCGCGCGTCGAGAAAGCCGGCCTGATTATTGCGGCGCTCATGCATTCCGAGTGAACTGAGCTGGCCGTTCTCAACTTCGTATTGGTAGCCGGCCGTCAATGCAATTCCACTTATTTGATAAGTAGATTGCAAGTTGAGGTCCGCGCGATTGAATTGGTAGAAGGATGGAAAAGACGGATCGTAATTAAACTCACGAAAATAAAGTTCGGTACCACTCAACTGGTGATGCCAGTGCGAGCCGGTTTCAAAATCAGCGTGCAGTCCCGCGTCGAAATCCTGCAAGGAAATCGTGTCGGTGGTATTTGCTGGAAAGAGGAGCGTCTGTCCCGGCGTGCCGGCCTGGCTGTCGTTATCGCGCAGGGAGAGTCCGATGTGCGCCGTGTTGGAAATGCGCCAGCCGAAATTCCCGGAGAGCGTACGATTGCGAAACGCATCGTTGACGCCTTGCCCACTCGTTTCCATGTCGGAAACTCCGGCGGAATAATCAAATCGTCCCAGCAGGCCGGAGAGTTGCGCTCCGCCGTGGCCGGTGTCGAAATTTCCGCCGTCGGCGAAGGCCGTGAATTCCGGAATGCGTGTCGTTCCGCGATGCGTGAAAATCTGGATTACTCCATCCATGGCGTCCGAGCCGTACAGCGCGCTTTCCGCGCCGTGCACGATTTCAATCTTGTCAATATTGTCGAGCGTGAGGTTGGAGAAATCGATCAGGCCGCCGGGCTGATTGGCAGGAACTCCGTCCACCAGCACTTTTGTGTAGTTGGAATTGCCGCCGTCCAGGAAGAGCGATGCCGATCCGCCTTCCGGTCCAGTGCGCCCCAGGCTGAAACCCGGTTGCGTGGCCAGCAAATCGGGCAGCGAAGTGGCGACGCGCTGCTCGATCTGTTCGTGCGTGAGGATCGTGACCGGCGCGGGCGAAGATTCCGCGTCGAGCGGCAAGGTCTGCGCGGTGACCACCACTTTTGAGGAAAGCGGCTCAAGCGCCAGGTGAACCTGCAGTTCGCGCGTTTCTCCAGCGGCTAGCGGGATTTCCTGATTGGCCGTCGCAAAGGAATCGCGCGCAACCGTGATTCGATAGCTCCCCGGTGCAAGCGTCAAAATAAATCGGCCGTCTCCGCCAGAAACACCGCGCGCCGGCGAACCTGCCGTCGGAATTAATTCGGCGCTGACCTGAGCGCCGACGATCACCGAGCCTTGCGGGTCGCTGACTATGCCGGAAATTTTGGCACTTTGCGTTTGTGCGATGGAATCCGTTGAAACGGAAAAAATAATTAAAAACGCGGCAAAACAAAGTAGTAACAATACACGGACGGAAAAACGCATGAGGAGCCTCCTCTCCCGTCTCGCGCGGGAGGTAGGTTGTCCGCTTGTCCGGGATCGTTTCCGGCTTTGGCGGTTGCGGACTCCGTCGGTCTCCTGGCTCAGCGGAACTTCGCCGCGCGGCCTTCCCGCCATCGTATCGATGGCAGTGGCACGCGCGGAATTTTTCCCGCCTTACAGTCGCGCGGCGGCGACGGCTTTTGACCGTCTTCCCGTCACGGAATCCGCGGTGAATGTGGCGGAGCGTCTTGCGCGAGTCCCCGCTTGGTCGGGACACGCACCGCTCCGGGTGATTGGTAGCACTGGCAAAGTGCCTGTCCTACTGGCTCTACGTAATATCCTCGCCACGGCGCGCGCGCAGATTCACGCGCGGCCTTCCCGCCGGACCAATTTCCACGTCCAGGGGGGCGTCAAACACCTGCTCCAGTAATTCCTTTTGATACACGACGGCCGGCGTACCGACGCGTAGGCAGCGTCCGTGCTGCAGCAACACCACCTGATCCGCGAATTCAGCGGCCAGGCCAAGCTCGTGCGTGACGACCACCACTGTGTAGCGGGCCTCTTGCGCGAGTTGACGCAGGCGCTCCAGCAATTCCACTTGCGCGCCGATATCCAAATGCAGCGTGGGCTCGTCGAGCAATATCAGCCGAGGCTGTTGCGCCAGCGCGCGCGCCAAAATCACGCGCTGCTTTTCTCCGCCGGATAGCTCGCCGATGTTGCGCTTGGCAAGATGCTCGCCGCCCACCTGCGCCAGAGCGTTGCGCGCGATTTCGATATCCTGTCGATTCGCAAATCGCAGCGCCCGTCCGTAGGGAAAACGTCCCTGCAAAACAAAATCTCCCGCGAGCGAGGGATAAACAACCGGGCTTTCCTGATGCACCACGGCAATAAGTTGCGCCCGCGTTCTCAGGTCGAGCCTGCTGGTTTCCTGCCCATCCAGTTCCACGCGCCCGGAGAGCGGCGCAATCGTTCCGGTGATCAGCCGTAGCAGGGTCGATTTGCCGCTGGCGTTGGGGCCGAGAATGGCGACGATTTCTCGCTCGCGCGCCTGGAAGCTGGTCGCACCCAGCGTAAACGTGGGAACGGCTTGCGCGGTTACTTGATACGCGTAGCTTGCTTGCTCGACATTGAGGCGCACGGCTTGATCGCGGCTGGGCCGTTCCTCGCGCCCGGCGGCCGCCTGCAGAAAAGTTTCATGCGTGCTCATCGCAGCCCTCGCCGCAGCAAATAGATGAACACGGGCGCTCCGGCCATGGCCGTCATTGCGCCCACCGGCAATTCCGTCGGCGGCACAATGGTGCGCGCCAGCGTGTCCGCCAGAACAATGGCAATCGCACCGCACAGCGCCGATGCGGGAATTAGCAGCCGGTAATCCGATCCGAAAATCAGGCGCACCGCGTGTGGAATGAGCAAACCGACGTAGCCGATTGCACCGCTGGCGGAAACAGCGAGCGCCGTCAGCAAAGACGCGGAAACATACACCACGAGTTTGACGCGCGTCACGTCCACGCCCAAGTGCGTGGCTTCGCGCTCACCCGTGAGCAGCAAATTCAAATCCGCGGAGGTGCTGTAAATCGCGCCAATGCCTGCGATGAGCCCCACCGTAAAAATCCATTGCATCCCCGCGGAAACCGGCGTGGACAAGTCTCCCATCAGCCAGAAGACCATGCCGCGAAGATCGCGCCCGGTAAGCGTGGTCATCAGGAACATGATGATCGCGGAAAAGAACGATGCGCAGATGATGCCGCCGAGCAAAAGAGTGGTGCTGTCCAGTTGGCCTTCGCGACGCCCCAAAAAATAAACTCCCGCGATCGTGGCGATGGCTCCAATGAATGCGCCCAGCGGCGTGATCAGCGCAAACCCCGGCGCGATGATCAGCGCGAGAATTGAACCAAGCGCCGCGCCGCTGGAAACTCCCAGCACATATGGATCCGCCAGTGGGTTGCGCAGCAGCGCCTGAAAACTTGCGCCCGAAACGGAAAGCGCCGCGCCCACCATGATTCCCAGCAGAATGCGCGGCAGGCGCAAATCAAAAACAATCAGGCGATACTCGGTGGGCAATTCATTGGCCCGGCCGATGGCGATTCGCCCGAGATCCAGAATGAGGTCTGTGACAGAGATGGGCACAGCGCCCAGCTTCAGCGCGAGCACCACGCAAGCCAGCAGCAACGCCGAGAGGCCGCCGCAAGTCCACAGCAATCGTCGCAGCGTCAGCGGTTGCACAGGCAGGCCTCTTCAATGGATGTGTTTGGAGCGACGAGAGGTGGCGCAGGCTTCAGCCTGTGGGTTTTGGTCCTTGCAGGCGCTAACCCCCACAGGCTGAAGCCTGCGCCACCGAACTCGGATGGCGTGGTTCGCAACGCGAACGCCTCCGGATGAAGCGCGCGAGCCAGTTGTTCGATGGCGTCGACCATTCGCGGCGCGGGGCGATTAATGGCGTCGCTGAGAATCACAATTTTGCCGTGCTGCATGGCCGCCAAATTTTTCCAGCCCGGGCGCGTGCGCAGTTCGTCGATATCATGCTGCGTGTTTCCTGCGTGGGCGCTGGCAAAGATCAGAAACTCCGGCTGAAGCCGGACCATTTCTTCCATGCTGACGTGCGGCCACTCGGTCTTGGTTTCCACGACGGAGCGGCCTCCCGCTCGGCGTACAGCGTCCGCGATAAAAGAAGTGCGGCCAACTGAAATCAAAGGATCGGTCCACACCACAAAAAGAACGCGGCGCTGCGCATCGCCAGCCAGCCGGCGATCGAGTCCCGCGAGGCGCCCGCGAAGATCTTCGGCCAGCGCAGCGGCCGATTTTTCCACGCCCATGGCGGCGCCTATATGTTCCACGGAAGCAATCATTCCCTCAATGGAATGAGGATCGGTTACGAATACTGGCAAACCGATATGATCCAATGCATCGACCGTTTCGCGCCGGTTGATCGACTTGGTGGCCAGCACCAGGTCCGGCTTGAGCGACACGATCTCCTCCAGATTCGGATTGACGGTCCCCCCCACGTGCGGCTTCTGCGCCGCCTCCGCCGGATAATCGCAATAATCGGTGTCACCCGCCAAATGATTTTCGTTGCCCAACGCAAAAACAATTTCGGTCAGGTTCGGCGCAAGTGAAACAACGCGGCCCGCTTCCCGCGGAACTTGCACACGCCTTCCAACTTCATCCGTGAGTTCGCGCCCTGCGGGAACAGCCGAGCGTGCGGAGCTGGATTGCCCCGCAATGGCCCGTTCGCAAAAGATAAGAAGTATTACCGCCATCCACGCGCAACGCACCGCGAGCCAGAATCTTGGCAGATCTGCGCCCACTTGGTTCTTCCTCGACATCATGAATTGAGAAGTCTTCATTTCAATTTGCTGACCTAAAAATAAAAAAGCCTCGCGAGAAACACGAGGCGTTTCAAACCGCGCCCTTTCTCGCGAAGGGTGCGAGTTACGTCGGCCTGAGAGGGTGTCCTGACTTACGGCGTTTCGCCGATCACAGTGGCGGGACCGTGGCCGATTTTCACGGCCTTCCCCACTTCCCAAACCTGCTAAATGTCGAATCGAAGTCTATGTTGCGCGGCAGGCAGTGTCAATACAAGTAAGCCGTGGGCGGTGGCCAGTTTCCGGGAAGAGGACGCTTTGCGAGCAACTGGATTGAATTGTTGGTTCGCGTCGGGACCTTCAGTCGCGGGAAAGAGCGCGAGCGCCGCAGCCCGCTTTACGCTTTTGACATGACGTTGGGGCTGGATTCCTTGCCGAACGGCAGCAGCCAGATCAGCGGGCCTGTTACGGCCAACACTGACAAGAACAAGCTCGCTACGCATGCCAGAATTCGTGTTGGCAGTCCGGCAATGTCCCCGGTGTGAATCTCACGGTT
>Ga0182024_10020625_pt1 | contig 12033 bp, 8 predicted proteins | sample P32metaG_FD_120480 | JGI IMG/M metagenome (GOLD analysis project Ga0182024, IMG submission 120480) | Permafrost microbial communities from Stordalen Mire, Sweden - P3-2 metaG (Illumina Assembly) | ecosystem: Environmental > Terrestrial > Soil > Wetlands > Permafrost | place: Sweden: Stordalen... | reverse complement strand
TTTTCCGCATCGGGCTGATGGGGTATGGGTCGCAGGCGGAGAACGTGTCGCTGGTGCTGGAGGCGTTAGGAGAGGCGCTGAAGCAGCAGGGATATGGGGCGGGCTGAAATGTTTGGGTGTGGCTGCTTCGGAGCTGCCCGCGGCTCTCCTTCCTGGCGCGTCAGTCCTGGAAGGAAGAGGTAGACCGCCGCAACGGTCACCAGCGCCGATCTTGGGCGCCAGTTGAAGATGCCCCGCCGCTGTTTTGAATTCGCCTTCTGTTTAGCATGCGCGGCCGGTTTCGATTACGGACCTGCCCGGCGGCCGGAAGGCGCCCAGTCGCCGGGCAAGCTAAAGCATACCCTACTTAGAACCTGTAGCCAAAGCCGATCGAAGGCTCGGCGCGGTGGGTTACGCGATCGGTTCCCGCCGTCTCGCTCAGGTCGAAAGTCGGACTGTTGTAAACCAGGCCCCGATACTCGGCCCGAAGAAAGACGCGTTTGGTTAGGCTGTAGTCGGCGCCCGCGCCGTAAACGAACGCAGCTCGCGTCTGTGTAGAAGCCGCTGGCGTGTCTTTGGGATCGAAGATCAGGGCGCCGACGCCAGCCTCGGCAAAAGGCGTGAAATGCCGCAGAGGATGCCGGTAGACATACGCCGCGGTTATTTCATCCTGATGTGACTTCACTCCCAAAAGACCGGTCGGCGAACCATAGGTTTGCGTGTTGAGCGAGTAACCGTAATTCACTTCCACGCCGTTGTCGTTGGAAAAGAAGAAGCGATAATTGGCCAGCACGCCACCACTATCCGTAGCGCTCTGTTGTACTCCATTATCGGTCGTGCTCTTCACGAAGCTTCCAAGGGCCTGAACGCTAACTTCGGATCGGCCGGCTTCCTGAGCGAACGCGGGCAGCGCTGCCAGCGATCCTCCCAAAAGAATCGCTGCGAAACTAATTGTTCTGAACATTGTCTTATCTCCTTGTTTGATGAAATAGGCCGCTGGGAAGCTTTTGGGCCTCTTAGTAACCTGTAACCGATAAAGGCAAGGCATGGGCCACAATTCGGCTCCGACTGTCTTTCAAGGAAATACAACCACTTACTAACCGCCAAGAGTCTTAATAGCTCGTAAGTGCCGACGGAAGGGCGTCAAGTGCCGGACATCCGGCGCCGCCGTGACAATTTGCCGGCATACGCGCGCGAACGCGTTCACACGAGTGTGAACGCGGCACGCATGAGTGCGTCGCATGAGTGCGTGCGCCACGAGTGAAGTGGGCTCAGAGAGAAGGCAGCGTGACCCAGGAATTGAGGTAATAGAGGAGAAGGATGCACTCGATGGCGCCGAGCGCCAGAACAGCCCAGAGCAGGGCGGCGACGATGCGATGCCTATGAAGCCAGAGGCGCATACTAGCGCTCCCCAATGCCCGAAGCGGAGGGGCGGCCCGGATCGGTGTAGGGACATTCATGGATGGTCAGCTCGGCGCGTCCAACCAACCGGGTATCTACCGACAAATGCGTGACGCGCTCTTCGGCGCTTCCATCGCGTAGGGCTGTTTCCTGAACGATATCGACGCGCTTCACGAATATCGAAGGTCTCTCGACTAAGTATCCGGACTGGCGCACCACGGCGCCGGTCTCGCCGTCAATCCACAATTCGCCTTTGATGAGGCCCTCGCGCTTCTTGCGCGGCGCGATGAGGAAGGCATAGACTACGCTCGCGCCAGTATTCACGGCGCCCTTGTACCGGAACTTGTAATTTGCGGGAGTAATCGCAACCGCAGAGGCGGGAAGGGCCGCGGCCCGCACCTCCGCGGAGAGGTAGCGAGCGATCACTTGCCTCGTGACGGTCTGATCTCCCGCGATTTCGAGCACCCGATATTCCAGCTTCCCGAGCGGCAACAGACGACGGATGGCGCGCAGACTCGCCTGCTTATCAAGCTTCGGCAGCGCGGCCTCGATATCGACGGTTTCGAGACTCCACGCGCTCGACTGATCCAGACAGGCAGTGTAACGCGCAAAGGCCATGGCGGCTTGAGTGGTGGAATCCACGATAATAGCTTCGCCGGCCTGAACGTGTGAAGCCACCAGAACGGCCAGAAAAATGACTCGTGGCAATAAGGCAGATAGAAAAGATGGACCGGCTGCGCGCAGCCCATGGGGCCGCGCCACAGCCGGCGGAAGTCCGTCGCCGGCCCATGGCACGGAGTAGCGGCGGCCACAGGCGCCACATTCGTATTCGCCGTGAATCGGCCACATAGGCGAATCGTGCATAAAGCCGCACCAGGACCTACCGGCCTTCCAGGCTGCCATCTGCCAGGCAGCGTACAGTCGATCGAAATGTTGTCTCGTTTTTTCAGGCATCTAACGCCTCACTCGTGTTCGCCCGCTCCATAACTTGTTCGAGAATGTCCTGAGTGGCCAGACCGGCGCCGAGGAAGTCTACTCCGTTCCCATGCATCGACTGGAGCAGGCGCCGGCCGGCCTGGTCGATACAGGTGACGCTCTTCAGGTCGACTAAGATCTTCCGGTTCGGCTGTTTTGCACGAGCAGCCTGCCAGCAGTCCTTGAGTAGTTCGAGCTCAAAGGCCCCGGCCAGCCTGCCTTCGACCTGTAGTACTAACTGGCCGTCGATCTCATTCATTTGAATCCTTATCATTGGTTTACGAACATCGCCTGAGTATTGTTAGACGGCGCCGCCTCCAAACTTCGGTTCTTTGCTCCCGAACTTGAAAGAGCAGGTCTGGCGCCAACTGCGGAATTCACGGAACCGATTGAAAGATATAGGTCTCTATTCCGGACGGAGTGTATGCCTGCGTGGCCCGCTGCCGGCATACCAACACTTACCGAACGGCTGGCGCCCGGATGTGTCACTGCCCGGCGCGAAGCGAGGTAGCTCTGTAGCGCAAGAACGATGACTGCCACTGAGAGACCTGCGGCGGCATCGGCGAAGTAGTGATACCGCCCGTAGACAGTTGCCGCCGCGATAAGCAGCGCCATGACATATAAAAAGCGGCTGACCCATCTGTGCTCTGGCAGGGCCTGCCGCATTCCGAAGGCAGCGGAAAATGCGCCGGCCACATGGGCACTCGGGAAAACGCTGGTGTGGATGCCGTAATTGCCCAGCATCCACAAGTTGAAACGCCGGAAGACCGTATCGTAGGCTGGGAAATCCTGTCCGAAAAACACAACGCGAGGCGGATCGGAGGGCCAGAACGGAAACTGCGCGTAGCAGAGCAGGACTCCCAGCGCAAAAATGAACAGGAACGTGTCCACTCGGTCGCGGCGGCCATAGAGGTATAGGACCGCGATAGAAAACGGCGCCAGCGCGTAAACCAGCGAATAAGCGATCTCAAGCGCCGAGGGTAGCACCGGCCCGAACGCTTCAATCGCAGCCGTAGCGCCCCCGCGCAGCACCAAACGATCCCAGATCACCCAGTGCGCCTCTAGCGCGTGACCATGGTGCGGCAATGCGAGCCAGCCCATCTCGCGATAGGCGATCAGGATCAAGCCGAGTGGCAGCCAATCGCGGATGACGCCGGTCACTCGCATCCACCTGGCGGAATCGAAATGGAGAAGCAGGCCGTAAGTCAGAATTACCGCCAGGTTTAAGAGAACCACCTGATTCCCGACAGACGGCGTTACTGGCAGAACCAATGCTATCGCCGTGGCGTAGATCAGAAAACCAACGATCACTCGCTCCGGCCAACGGATGGCGCCGATGGAAATGCGTGCGGGAGTAAGCCGCAGCCAGATACCGGCGCCGGGCGCAACCAATACATTCTGCATTCGAGAAATTCTCCTTACTCCACGCCGCCTTTTCTCCCATTCCCGGCACTGTGGCCGCTAATCGTGCATGACGCGATCCGTTCCGGCGATTGAGGCAATGAAACGACCGCGTCGCGAGTCTGGCGGAGCGAAGTCACGAGCGAATTGATCGAGAGATGGTTCACCACGGGACTCACTAACCATCGGAGCGACGAAGGAATATCGCGGGTCAGGGCAATGGCTTCCAACTCGAGATATACTCCTCCATCGCGCTCCTGATATCTAGCGATGCTGTGCATCGCCCAGATGAAACCGTTTCCCTGCCCAGGCGGCATCAGATACTCGCTATCCTTGCCATAGCTTTCGATTTCCCGCACCTGCGTAGTTCCAGCGATGTTGTATCCGCGCCGCGCATCTAACGCGAAATCGCGGGCTTGGTATTGCCCTTGGATGGCGGCGTTGACGAAAAGCACGCGGTGCTGCCACACCATGAAAAACCTCTGATCCGTCTCCGTACAGACGAGTGTCTTCGAATCTGCGACGACGGGTCTATAAAATTCCTTGTAGCGGCCATAGTCGTGAACCACGGCAAGCAGCGATTCGAGCGTAGCGTTGGGGATGAAAGCCGCCCCCAGCCAGTCGTGGATGAGCCCGCCCTCTACGTTTTGGGTTCCCCGCCCGATAACCGGGGCAAACAGAATCTCACCGTGCTTTAGACGTGCGCCCCTGTCGGCCGCTTCGTCCGTCCACAAGAACGGCTGGTGGCCGTCGAGCCGGGTCTGCATGCGCGAATCGGCGTTCCGGATGTAGTCGTCCCATGCCCTCAGAGTGTCGGGCTGCAACGCGATGGCGCTCAACAGTCCGGGAAAGCCCGCTGCCATTAGTGCGATCTCAATTGTCATTTTCGCGGCCTTCATCACTTGCCTCCTTTGCGCAAACTTCGACTTACGAAAGGGCATTCGGCCAGCCAGAATGAGGCGTCTTGATTTGGTTGGAAAGAATGATAGTTACGCGCGGGCTGTCTATCCGGCCCGTGCCGAGTCTGTCGGCATCTCGGCAGTTTACCGGCATTTCGGCAGCACCGGCGACAGGCGATGGATACCGGAGGGCTTTCAAACTACGGGGGAAGCCACGGGGAACAATGATCCGGGTATCCGATCGCGCTCACCGCGTCGAGGCGTTGAAGCGATCCGTGAGAAGGCGCGGCGGAGGAATCGAAATTCTCATATAAAAACCACCGGGCAGACGGGGGCTTTTCCTGGCGCGCGGGAGGCGCGGGTGCGCTCACGTGCAGCTTTTCGCCCCTTTTGCGGTGCGGCGATTCTTTAATTGAGGTACGTTTTTAAGTGGGGGGAAAAAAGCGTGGCTGGTTTTTCGTTGCGATTGCCGGTGTGCCTGATTCTCGTTTGCAGTCTTCCTCTGGGATCCGCGGAGAGCGACAACTATTTTCCGCCGCCCGACAAAGATGGCGGATGGCGAACTCTAACGGATCGGGGGAAAATTCGGACTTTGGCCGGCATGGATCTCAGCCGGCTGGATGAGGCGTTCGAGTTCGAAAAGGAAACCAGCCAGCACGGCGGCCTGGTTGTGGTTCGCCACGGATACCTGGTGTACGAGAAGTACTTCGGCAACGGCAATCGCGAGGCGCATCCCGATATGGCTTCGATAGGCAAAGCCTTCACCAGCATTTCGTGCGGCATCATGCTGAAAGAGAAGCACGACCAGCTTCCCGATGGACTCGAAACCAAAGTCTTCACGGAGAAGTATTTGCCCGAAGCGTTCCCCCTGAGCGATCCTTCGAAGGCCGATATCAAGCTCGGGCAGCTTCTATCGATGAGCTCCGGAATGCATGGCGATGGCGGGAATCCGGGTATGGTGAACGGTGTCGATCAGAAACTGGACCCGGCGCCGCGCCCCGATCCCCCGCAGGATCAGGACACCAGCGCACTGCGCGCCCCCATGTGGACCAAGCCCGGGGAGGGATATTCCTACGCCTCGGGATCTCCGCATGTGGCCTCGATCGTTCTCCGCCACCTGGTGGGGATGGAGATGCAGCAGTACATCGACGAAAAGCTGGCCAAACCTCTTGGATTCGGACCCTGGGGATATGCCGTGCACCGCAACGGGACAACGCTGCCTCACACGCCTGGGGGAGGCAGCATCGCGCTCAGGGCGACCGATGCCGTGCGATTGCCATATTTAATACTGCACAAAGGCAAATGGGGCAATACGCAAATTGTCCCGGCCGAGTATGTCGCCATGTGCGGCAAGCCGTCGCCCTACAATCCGCACTCGCCGATGGGACTGATGTTCGAGCAGAATGCGGACGGCCATGTCTTCGGCGCGCCGCGGGACGCATTTTTCAAGTCGGGAGCGGGCGGGTCGGGTATCTACATCGTTCCTTCGCTCGATCTCGTTTTGTACAAGATGGCCGGCAACGATGCGCAGTTCAACCCGGATCTCACCGGTCTTCCCCTGACTTACGAGCTCAATCACTCCCGCGATAACTGGAAGCCGCTCCCTCACGATCAGTTCCACGATGGGCCGGTGGGCGGTGACGATGGGGTCCGCAGACTGCTCGAAATGGTTGTTGCCGCTGTGATGCAGTAAACGATGAAGTGACCTGCGTCGCGCCGGATGCTAGACTGAGGTACTCATGCGGTTTACACTTTGCGCCGTACTTCCGTTGGCGTCGCTGTTCGCCATCGCAGCCGCGCAGGAGCGTGTCGCAAAAGAAACCGTGCAGGAACAGTTCGCCGGCAGGGCCGCGCGTCTTTGGTCGCTGCAGCCGGTAACCCGGCCGGCGGTTCCCGTGGGAGCCACCGCCTCCGCGAACCCCATCGACGCCTTCATAGCAGAGGATTACAAAGCGAAGGGCCTCGTGCCCAGCGGAAAAGCCGACAAGCTGACGCTGCTCCGCCGGGTCTATTTCGATCTGATTGGGATTCCGCCCACCATCGCCGAGCAGGACGCCTTCCTCTCCGACGAATCTCCGGACGCCTATGAAAAAGTGGTGGATCGCCTGTTGGCGGACGAGCAGCACGGCGTGCGCTGGGGACGCCACTGGCTGGACGTGCTGCGCTACGCGGATCTGGACGGCCTGGATGGATCGGTGATGCCCGCCTCGAATTCCATCTATCTGTGGCGGGACTGGGTGATTCAAGCATTGAACCACGACATGCCCTACGACCAATTCGTGCGGGCGCAGATTCTGGGGAATCGCTATGAACCTAAGACGGCCACCAACGACTTTGGCCACCGGGAGCGCGTGGCGGGCAGCGTGGAAGACACATTCGCGCTCGGTTTTCTGGCTCGTTCCGCGGTGACGCGCGGCGACAAAGATCATGACATCGCGTTCGCCGCGGTAGAAACTATTTCGACCGCGTTCATGGGGATGACGGTCGGCTGCGCCAAGTGCCACGATCACAAGTTCGACCCGATCACGCAGAAAGATTTCTACGCGATGAAGGCGATCTTCGACCCGCTGGCGCTGAAGAACGTCATGCTGGCGACACCCGCGGAAATCTTCGCCAACGGGGAGCAGTTGGCCGAGTTCAAGAAGAAAAGCGCGCCCATTAACGATGCCATCGACGCGCTGGTGGGCCCTTACCGAACCAAGCTGTACGAGGAACGCGTGGCCCTGCTCACGCCGGACGTCCAGGCGGTCATTCGTAAGCCCGAGAAGAAGCGCACGGCGGCCGAGCAGAAAATAGCGGACGACTACTACCCGGTGCTACGCGTCGATCCTTCCAAGTTTAAGCAGATTATGCCGCCGGAGGAAGTCGCGAAATACGACGCGCTGGTGAAAGAGCAGCGCGCCCTCGGGAGTGTTCCGGAACTGGCTTCTTACTGGACCGTGGAGGAAGATAAAGCGCTTTTGAAACTGAAGAGCTATATCCTTACTACCGGCGATCCGAAGCGCCCCGAGATGGACAAGCCCGTCGATCCCGGCTTTCCGTTTCAGCCGAACGACGTGGATTTCACGGACGGCCGGCGGGAGGGGTTCGTGGATTGGCTGACGGCGCCGAAGAATCCGCTCTTCGCGCGCGTAGCCGTGAACCGGATCTGGGGATGGCATTTCGGCGAAGGCTTGCAGCGCGTCACCAGCGATTTCGGACTGCTTGGCGGCAAACCGTCCAATCCGAAATTGCTCGACTACCTTGCCTCGGAGTTCGTCGCGCATCATTACGACATGAAGTGGCTGCACCGGCTGATCGTCACATCCGATACCTACCAACTGTCTTCGAAGCAGGAACCGGCGCAACTCACGAAGAACCGGAACATCGACGCGAGAGACGCCTATCTTTGGCATTTCCGCCTGCAGCGCCTCGAAGCCGAATCCATTTGGGACACGATTCATTACGCGTCCGGCGATCTGAACCTCACGGTGGGCGGCAAATCGTTTCAGCTCGCCGTCCCCGATCAGAAGCAGAAAATCTTTTTGCCGAAGGCGGACGTTACCGATTCCCGAACGGACCGCCGGGGCGTTTATCTGATCCGCGGGTACATCCCCAGCACGGACGTGATGAACAATTTCCTGACGTCCTTCGACGTCGACGACGGCCGGACTCCCTGCCCCATCCGCACGCAAACCGTAACCGCTCCGCAGGCGCTGTTCACCATGAACAGCGCTCTGGTGGAGCAAGAATCGGAAAAGCTGGCGGCTTTGACGCTGCAGGAAGCCTCCGGAGATTTGGACGCCGCCATAACCGCGGCCTATCGGCGAACGTTGGGACGGCAGCCTTCCGGCTCCGAGATCGATTATGCGCTTACCTATATCGATAACGATCCGGCGCGCATGAAAGAGCTGGCATGGCTGCTTTTCAATCTCGACGAATTCATTTACCTCAGGTGACCAATGAATAGCCTTCGCGATTTGTATCCCTGCGGTAAGATTGCCCGGCGGAGGTTTCTATACCAGACGGCAGCGGGATTTATGGGATCGGCGCTCAGCTCTCTTTGGGCGGAAGACGGCCAGATGATGCAGGACGCGCGGCTGCCCGGCCCGGCGCGCGCAAAGTCCGTGATCTTCCTGTTCATGTGCGGCGGCGTGAGCCACATCGACACGTTCGATCCGAAGGACAATAAATACGCCGGCAAGATTATGGACGCGATCGGCTTCGGGGACAACAACGCCCCCATGAAACGTCCGGTCATTCCGATCTTACGGACATTCAAGCAATACGGTCAGTCGGGCATCCCCGTCTCGGACTGGTTTCCGAACATCGGAAAGACTATCGACGACATTGCGGTGGTCCGCTCGATGTACTGTCATCAGACGAATCACTTTCCGGCGGTGCTCGAAGGAGCGACGGGCAAGCCCCTCCGCCAGTTTGAGCATCCCTGCCTTGGAAGCTGGGTTTCGTATGCTCTCGGAACGGCGAACAAGGACCTGCCTACCTTCGTCAACGTGGGACGGCCCTCCTCGCCCGTGCAATTGTCCGGCGGGTATCTTGGCTCAAGCTACTCCGCGACTCCGTTCCAGCCGGGAGACGTGCCGATTCCGAATCTGCTGCCGCCCAAGAGCTCGACCGGCAGGCAGCGCGACCGGGAGATGCAGGCGCTTTTTGAATTGGATAAACAGTTCCGCGCCGATTACCAGATCGAGAGCGAAATCGCCGGACGCACGAGAGCGTTTGAGCTTGCGGGCAGCATGATGTTGAAAGCGCCCGCAATCGTCGATTTCTCAACCGAGCCTCAGCAAGTGAAAGACCTGTACGGAATCGGCGCAAAGGAGACCGACGATTTCGGACGCCAACTACTGCTGGCGCGTCGCCTGGCGGAGAGCGGCGTTCGCTTTATCCAGATCTGCCACGCCGGCGGCGGCAACGGCGCCTGGGATGCCCACGACGACATGAAGAGCCATGAACCGCTTTGCCGGGCCGTCGATAAGCCAATCTCCGGATTGATTCGCGATCTGAAGCAACGGGGAATGCTCGACAGCACTCTGGTAGTATTCACCAGCGAGTTCGGCCGCACTCCGTGGTCGCAGAACACCACAGGCCGCGACCATAATGCGATGGGATTCACTTCCCTGCTCGCAGGCGGCGGCGTCAAGGGCGGCGTTATCGAAGGCGCCACCGATGAAGTTGGTTACCGTGCAGTCGAGAGACCGCACTACATCAGCGATCTGCAATCCACGATTTTGCGGCAGGTGGGTCTGAACTATAAGAAGATGGATTTCGTGCTGAACGGCCGGCCGTTCCACTTAGTGGAAGAAGGTCTTGGACCGATCGAAGCCATTCTCAGCTAGATATTGCGTCCAGCCATGAATCGACTTACAGTATTGTTCGCCGCAATGGCCATCGCCTTTGCGCAAAATCCTGCGCCGCAGTCCGCGCCTGCGACAGGAGCAGCCCCTAATACCGTGATCCGAATCGATGTCAACCTGGTTCAGGTGGACGCCGTCGTGACGGATTCGAGAGGCAGGCGCGTAACCGATCTTCAATCCGACGCCTTCGAGATCTTGCAGGACGGCAAGCCGCGGGCCATCACCAATTTCTCTTACGTTTCCACGAAGCCGGGCGGAGACGCGACGGCTCCGGCCCATCGAATCGCACAGGCCAAGCTGGTGAAAGGCGAGACGCCGCCGCCACCGCCGGTGCTGCGGCCCACCGAAGTGCGCCGCACGCTGGCGCTCGTAGTGGACGACCTCGGACTGGCCGCCGAAAATCTTCCGTCCGTCCGCAACGCGATCCGGAGTTTTATCGACGGCCAGATGCGTCCCGGCGACCTGGTGGCCATTGTCCGCACCGGCGCCGGCATGGGAGCGTTGCAGCAGTTCACCACCGATAAGCGCCTGCTGTACGCGGCGCTCGATCGCGTGAAATATGGCCAAAGCCGCGTCGGCGTCAGCAGCTTCGCGCCATTGGGAAGTGGTATGCGCGGCGGCGGCGCCATCAACCATTTACGCGAAGAGACCCTGGCGATAGGGACCCTGGGCGCCATCCGTTTCGTGGTGACTGCCATGCGGGGCCTGCCGGGCCGCAAGTCCGTAGTGCTGTTTACCGAGAACATTCGCCTGATTTTCCAGGGAACCACCGATGAAATGGTGGCCCATGCGGTTCAGCAGCTCAGCGACGCCGCCAGCCGGGCCTCGGTGGTGATCCATGCCATCGACCCGCGCGGCATGCCGAACTACGATCTTACGGCCGCCGACAACACCGCGGGCATGTCGCGGAGACGGGTTTCGCGAGTCCCCGCCCAACGGGAGCAGGAGGTGGTTCACACCCAGGAGGGCATGTTCGCGCTATCGGAGGAAACCGGCGGCCTGTTTCTGCACGATACCAACGACCTGGCCGGCGCCCTGCGAAAAGCGGCTGAAGACAGCGACGGTTACTACCTGATCGGCTACCATCCCGACGCCACTACTTTCGAAAACGGCAACGGCCAGCCGAAATTCCATAAGATCGAGGTGAAAGTGAAAGGCGCCGGCTTGCACGTGCGCTCGCGCGACGGGTTCTTCGGCGAACCCGGCGGCAATCAGCCGGTGGACCACACGCGCGAGGCGGAGATCGTCCATGCCCTGCAATCGCCGTTCAACCCCGGTTCGATTCATCCGCGCCTGTCTGCGTTGTTCGGGAATCTGCGAGAGGCCGGCTCGTATATCAATGCCTGGCTGTACTTCAACCCCCAGGAGTTGAAGTGGTCCAGCGAGCCGGACGGCAATCATAAGGCATCGATCGACGTCGCCGCCGCGGCGTTCGACGAAAACGGCCTTGCGCTAGCGCCCATCGATACCACCTTCAACTTGCAGTTGACCTCAAAAAACTATGACGCGGCCATGCAAAAAGGAATGGTCTACGGCATACACATTCCCGTCACCAGGCCTGGCCCTTACGTGGTGCGCGCGGCCGTGCGCGATGCCGCGACGGAGGGTAGCGGCTCGGCCGATCAGTACGTCGAGGTCCCGGATGTCGAAAGCGGACGCCTCGCGCTATCGGGAATCGTGCTGCAGGACGGTGCGGCCCAGGCGGGCGCAAATCTTCCCCAGGGCCCGGCTCCCGCTGAGGACGTCACTCGCGGAGCGGCGCGGCGGAGTTTCCGGCGCGGCACGCCGCTGGTCTACGGGTACGAAATTATCAACGCCAAGACCGGCGCCGGCCAGCATCCCGATCTGGAAGTGCAAGTCAGGCTGTTCCGCGATGGAGAGCAGGTGCTGGCCGGGAAGCCGATGCCAGCCAGCGGCGAAGGCGCGTCAGACCCGCAGCGCCTGATGGCGATGGGCCGCATGTCGCTGAGCCGCGATATGACGCCCGGCGAATACGTGCTGCAAGTGATCGTGACCGATAAGCT
>Ga0182024_10020624_pt1 | contig 12033 bp, 7 predicted proteins | sample P32metaG_FD_120480 | JGI IMG/M metagenome (GOLD analysis project Ga0182024, IMG submission 120480) | Permafrost microbial communities from Stordalen Mire, Sweden - P3-2 metaG (Illumina Assembly) | ecosystem: Environmental > Terrestrial > Soil > Wetlands > Permafrost | place: Sweden: Stordalen... | reverse complement strand
GCGGTTGACCACCGGGCTGCCGGAGTTGCCGCCGATGATGTCGGCGGTCGAAACGAAATTCATCGGCGTCGCCAGGTCAATACGGTCTTTGTGGTCCAGCCAACTCGCGGGCAAGTGGAACGGCTCTTGATCGTGATGGTCGGCCGATCGGAGGAATGCTCCGTCCATTGTCGTCCAAGGCGGAATGGTTTTGCCCGCCTCGGTGTAGCCCTTCACTTCGCCGAACGCCAGGCGGAGCGTGAACGTCGCGTCGGGATACGTGTCGGTGCCGTGGAGCGCGAATCGCACGGCGGCGATCTTGGCGTATGCCTGTCGCATCGGTTCCTGCACCTCCCCCTCATCGCGTTTGCGGACCGCGCGAGCCGCATCATCGATCCGCAGAGCCAACTGGATCATCGGATCTTTTGACAATCTGATCGCATTGGTGCCCCCTGCCGCTAGTCGCTTGCGTTCCTCGACCGAGCCGAGCTTTGTGCCATGAATCAATTCGGCTGCCCGCTCGCGGGGTGATTTGCCGGCTAGAATCTCTTGGACCGACGATGTCACCCCCATCTTCTCGATCATCATCGAGAGCGAGTCGGCTAGCTTGAGCGTTTCCAAATCGTCGTAGATGGGCGCCGCGGAGAATAATTGCTGCTCCAGCGATGGTCGGCTCGACTCGCCGAATTCCGGCAGCCGCTCGGCATTCGGCTTCGCATCCTCCGCAGGAAGGCGGACCAATGTGCGCGCGATTCCGAACAGCCGGCTGTCGAGGGCCCAGCCGTGTTCCAACATGTCCAACTCCATTTCGAATCGCTTCAAGACACGGAGCGAATGGGCCACTTCGTCCCAAGCCGAAATATCCTCCGCTAGTTTCGGATCGCGCCCCGCGGCATCGAGAAGCAAATGTTCGTCCTGCTTCTTTCGGGCCATAATGGCCGGGTCTTGCAGGCCCGCCAATTGGCCGCCGCGGGCCTTGCGGCTGTTTTGCACGCCGAACAATTCATGCTCGGCCCGACGAGCGTTTTCCCGGCTGCGCTGGCTGAACGCCTGCAGAAGCACCTCTTTGCGAAACAACCGATCGAGCGACCTTGGCAGGTCGGTGTCGCGAATGAATTCCAGATGCGCAATCGTGTCCATCCGATCGGTATGGCCGGGATGGCCCGCGACGAAAACCAATTCGCCGTCGCTGATGCCCGTGGTACACCAGTGCAGATAGTCCTTGATTTTGGCCGGCTGGCCATTTTCATAAACGCGGAAGATGCAAAAATCCAAGTCGTAGCGCGGGAATTCGAAATTATCGGGATCGCCGCCGAAAAACGCGATCGATTGCTCCGGGGCGAAAACCAATCGGACATCGGTGTAGCGCTTGTAGCGGTAGAGATGGTAGACGGCGCCGTGATAGAGCGTCACCACGTCGCTGCGCAGCCCCGTCGCGTCGTGCGATTCCTTTTGGATCGTGTTGATCGCCGCCTGCCGGGCTTCGTGGGCGGCAGCAGGGGTCATGCCAGCCGTGACGGCAGCATTGACCCGGGCGGTCACATCCTCGATGTTTTGCAACACATTCAGCTCGGAATCGACCGCCCGAATCTCGTCGGCGCGAGACTTGGCGTGGAATCCGGTGTTCAAATAGTTATGGTCGGCCGAACTGAGCTTTTGCAAGGCGGACGCGCCGACGTGGTGGTTCGTCAGCACCAAACCGTCCGCCGAGACGAACGAGCCGCTGCCGCCATCGTTGAACCGCACGGCCGAATGCTGGATATGCGAAAGCCATTGGTCGGACGGCTCGAACTGATAATTCTCCTTGAGCAGCTTACGCGGCGGGTTGTTGAAGAGCCACATTCCTTCATCGGCGAGCAGGTTTGGAAGCGTGATCGTCGTCATCATCGTGAGGGCCAGAGCCAGGGGCATGAGGATTGAAAGGCGCCGCCGGAGCGAAGCGCGGATTGAAACGGCATGGGTCATGGTGCGGATTCCGCAGTTGGGATTTTTTGTGGTTGTTCAGCGCTATCGTGCGATCCAAGCCGGCAAGCGGAATTATCGGGTCCGGCGCCGGCCGCGCCCAGCCCTCGAAACCAAAGCGCTAGCTTCTCCGCGAATTGGCCGCTAAAGTAACTTGTGGAAGAGGCTATCAGGCGTTGCGACAAGGAGACACGGAACAGGAGAGTATGCATTATGACCCCTATCTTCCGGTCCACATTATCCGCAATTTTGATCGCGGCCGCCGCTGGCGCCATGGCTGCCGAGCCAACGCCGCCAGGCTATCATGTCATTAAGAAAATTGCTCCGGGCGGCGAAGGCGGGTGGGACTATCTGACGCTCGATCCCGTGGCCAGGCGGCTCTATATCGCACGATCCGACCGCGTCATGCTGTTCGACGTCGATAAAGCGGCTCTGATCGGCGAGATACCGAACACGCCCGGCGTGCATGGCGTTGCGATCATGCCGAAGCTGGGCCGGGGCTTCACCAGCAACGGCGGCGATTCAACCGTCACGGTTTTCGATCTCAAGACGCTCAAGGAACTGGCGAGGATCAACGTCGGCAAGCGCCCCGACGGCATACTCTACGACATGGAGTCGGGCCGAATATTTACGTTTAACGCGCTCAGCGCCGATGCGACGGTCATCCAACCCGGTGAGGAAAAGGTGATGGGCACGATTCCCCTCGGCGGCAAGCCGGAATCGGCCGTGGCCGATGGAAACGGGCATATCTATGTCAACATTGAAGACAAAAGCGAGTTGCTTGAGTTGGACACTCGCAAGCTCTCGGTGCTGCATCGTTGGCCGCTGGCGCCGGGCGAACAACCAGCGGGCCTGGCGATGGACCCAATCCGGCGACGGCTGTTTTGCACTTGCCGCAATGAAAAGATGGTCGTGTTGAATGCCGACAACGGTCAGGTGCTGGCGACGCTTCCGATCGGGCAGCGAACGGATGCGTGTGCTTTCGATCCAGGAACCCAATTGGCCTTCAGTTCAAATGGCGACGGGACGTTGACCGTGGTGAGGACCGATGCCCAAGATCACTACGCCGTGGCCGAAACCGTTTCCACGCAAATCGGCGCACGCACGATGGCCCTCGATCCGACGACGCACAATCTGTTTCTCGTCACGGCCCTTGCCCGGCAAGGGGAGAAGCACAGTTTCGAGCCGGGATCGTTCGTGATCATCGTGGTCGCCAGGCCGAGCGAACCGGGGAAGCCGGGTGGATTGCCTCCTGCGATTCCGGGAATAAAATAGGCGACACGCGGCTAGCTCAGCAGACGCCGCAAAACGGCAAGCAATTCGCTGGCCTCGGGATCGAGCCGCACGGTTTCCGACGTGGCCGTGGCGAGATTCTTTACTTGCACCGTGCCGGCTTCGAGTTCGTTTTGGCCGGCCACTAGCGCGACGCGGAATCCACGCCGGTCGGCATATTTCAACTGCTGGCCGAGCTTCTTGGGGTCGGGATAGACTTCGACGCCGAAGCCACCGCGGCGGATTTGGGCCGCAAGCCGTAGATAATCGTGCAGTCGCGCGGCGTCGAAATAGGGGATGAACACTTCGGCGGGAGTGACCACCTTCGGCAGCATCCCCAGTTCTTCCATGTAGGCCAGGAGACGGTCCAAGCCCAGGCTCGCGCCGATGCCGGGGAGTTTTTGCGACGTGTAAAGCTCGGCCAGATTGTCGTAGCGCCCGCCGGAGCAAACGCTCCCCTTGTTTGGCAATTGGTCCAAGAAAGTCTCGAAAATCGTGCCGGTGTAATAATCCAAGCCGCGGGCGATGGCCACGTCCAATCGCAGCCGACTTTCCGGGACGCCGGCCGCCCGCACCGCCGCCAACAGTTCCGCCAAACGCGCCACGCCCGTCTCACCCCGTTCGCTGCCGGCCACGAGCGGGCCGAGTTCCTTGAGAATCGCGTCGTTGCCGCCGGCGCCGGCTTCCTTGCCCGAAAGTTCGGCGAGCCGCAGCACGTCGCGCGATTGTTCGGCGGTCGTGCCGGCCGTTTCGTGCATCTCGGCGGCCACGCCGTCGGGACCGATCTTGTGCAATTTGTCCAACGCCCGCAGCACGGCCACGGACCGATCGGCCAAACCCAACCGCTCCAACAACCCGTTGAGCACCATTCGATTGTTGATATGGATTTTGAAATCCTTGAAACCGATGGCCAGCAGCAGTTCGTGGATAACCAAGGCCGTTTCGATATCGGCGGCGGGCGAAAGCGTGCCGATCGTGTCGAAATCGCACTGCATGAATTCGCGGTAGCGTCCGGCCTGGGGATTCTCGCCGCGCCAAACCGTGGCGATGTGATACCGTTTGAACGGCAATCCCAGCTCATTCAGATGCTGCGCGACGAATCGCGCCAGCGGCACGGTCAGATCGAATCGCATCGCCACCGGCCGGCCGCCCGGGTCGGGGAAGCGATACATCTGCTTATCGGTTTCGCCGCCCCCTTTGCCGATGAGGATTTCTTCGTACTCAAGCGCCGGCGTGTCGATCGGGCTAAAGCCGTAGGAGCGATAAACGCGCCGGGCCGTCTCCATCAGCTTTTCGCGCGGAATCATCACGTCGGGCAGATAATCGCGAAATCCCTTCAGCGTGCGCGGTTCGATCATGAGTAGGGGATAGGGTGAGGGTGTAGGGTGAGGGGATAGGTGAAAGGGCTTCTTCGTCTCTAACCCCTCACCCTACACTCTCACCCTAGATGATCGGCAGCAGTGGCGGCTTGCGGCTGCGGGTGTGGCTGCCGTGCGTCGGCCCGAGGATCGCCTCCATATATTCCTCGACCTGTTCGGGCGTCTCGAAATAATGGTCGTATACCCAATCGTCTTCGTATTCGCAATCGGTGGTGGAATAGTCGCGGCAGACTTGCGGGCGAGTTTCGTAAATCCCGCAGCGATTATCCGGCTGCAAATGCTTGCAGGTCGTGTGGACCAGCAGATACCAGGTGCCGTCCTCGGTAAACACGGTCGCATGTTCGTGGAGCAAATACCAGCGGATGAATTCGTATTCCTCGTAGGTATCGGGCGTCTCCAGCGGCAGCGCGAAGTAGCGGCAGCATTTGGCGGTGCAATAAGCACAAAGCACCTCGCCGGCCGGAATCGCTTCCCGCTTCGGTTTCGCACGCGTGGCGGTTGCCGTTGCCATGAAGGTAACCAGGAAAGAGAGTCAGATGACGATGTGACTTGTTGCGAATCAACTTAGCAAACCGTCGCGGCAGTGGCAACGCGCTGCGAGATCGTCAAACGTGAGATCACATTTTACGGTTTACGTGTAGTCGCTAGAAACTGGTCGGCGAAAAACTCTTCCCAGCCGGTGGCGATTTGGTCGATCGCCAAGCTGGACGACGCATCAGCTCGGCCGAGGCGGCGGTCGGTTAGATCGAAGACGACGACGATTCGCCGCGCGCCGTCGCTGAATACGAGGGCGTCGCTCCAGCGCACCGGAGTGGCGGGGGACGGCGCGGACCATGAAAAATTGGCGTCGTCCAAAAGGCCGCGGCGCAGATGGTCCAATCCGATTGCCGTGGTGACATCCTTTCGCTGCGCCACCGCATATTGCCGGCCATCCACAACCAGCGTGTCGGCCGTCGCTGCGGAATCGGGCTTTTCCAACGGCTCCAACCGCAGGGCCTCGACTCGCGGGGCGTCGGCAATCAATCGTGCCATGTCGCCGCCCCACCAGGCCAGAACCCCGTGCGACGCCCAGTGATGGTAGACGACGCTGGTCAGCCCCAAGCCGCAGGCCAGCAAGACCATTAGCAGAATTGCCAGCTTGCTGCGATCCATAGGTTAGGGTGAGGGGTTAGGGTGAGGGGTTAGAGCGAAGAGCATTTAGGGTGAGGCGCTAGGGCGCGCGGTTAGATGAAAGGGCGTCTTCGTCTCTATCCCCTCACCCTACCCCCTCACCCTAGCAATTGATAGTTGCTCCCCACCGTCGGCCGCGGATAGACTATGGGAAGCACGGATTGCCGTTCGGGCCGGGTCAGTCCCGAATCGGTTTTCGGCTGCCATTTTTCGGAGGTGTCTGATGCAATTTCTGTGGGCCTGCCCGTCGTGCGGTTCGCCGCTGCGGGTTGACACGATCAATGCGGGGCGCAAAAGCCGTTGCCCGAAATGTCAGGCGATTTTCACGCTGCCGGCGACGGACCCTTCCACGGCGCCGACAGCAAGTCCTGCGGTTGCCAAGTCAGTAGCTTCGAAGGCTGCGGCTCCGAAACCGCTTCAACCGCCGGGCGCCACGGTTCCGATCGTGGCAAAACCCGCTTCGCCATCGGGCCCCGGATCGGCCGTGCCCGTCGTGGCGCGTGTCGGCGGTCGGCGAATGTTGCCGCCTCCTCGCAAACCGGCGCCCGATGCGGTTTCCAAACCGGAACCCGCGTCGGATCCCGCGGCCGCAGAATCATCGTTCGGATCCGAAGGTGAAGCCCCCGCCGACGCCGACTTCTTCTCCGGCCTCGTCGATTCATCGGCCGTGCCAGCCGACCCGGCGACCCCATTTCGCGCCGGCCCGTCTCTGGCGGCCTCGGGCAGCGCCATTTCCAAAAGCCGCCGGCCTGCGCCGAAGAGCCAGAAGGCGAAGAATCAGAAATTGATCTGGATCACCGCGGGCAGCATCGGCGCCGTCGCTGTCGCACTGGTCGTGGCGTTCATCGTGCTCGGCGGCAACGGTGGCCCGACGGCGGACGCGCCCGCAAAGACGGGCGTTCTGACCCATCTCGTGTTCGACTGGCCGGAGAACGAGCGATTCGGCGCCAAACTGGAAATTGACGGCGCATCGTGGGAGATTCCTCCGACGGGAGCGATGGATTTCAAATTGCCGACGGGCAGTCATCGGATTGCACTGAGCCAACTCGGCCACGGCAAGATCGATCAAACGGTGCAACTGAAAGACGGCGAGCGATACCAATTCAAGCCGGAGTGGAAACCGGCCGAAACCGACGGCGCGCAGGGAGCCGTCGCGACGGCGGCCAACCCGAGCGACGCCGACATGCTGGTCACCGACGCGCTGCCCGAACTGAAGCATTGGTCGACCGACCTGGAGGCCGCGAAGCGCCAAGCGGCGAGCGCGAAGAAGGACGTGTTGGTGGTTTTCTTCGGTGCCGACAACCGGCAGTGGTGCTTGCAATTAGCCAAGGATTTGTTGGTCAACAAGGAATTTCGCAAATATGCCGATTCGCGGTTCGAGTTGGTTCTGTTGGAAGCGCCGACCGCCGCCTCGACGGTGGACGGCAAGGGCATCGGCCACGCGGCGGAAATTGCGAAATCGGCCGCCGACTACACCGTCAATAGCTTCCCCATGATGGTGCTCATCGGCACCGAGGGAACGGCATACATCCGCGAGGAATACAAGCAAATTTCGCTGGTCGATCATCTGAAAGCTCTTTCCAGCGGACTGGCTTTGCAAAAGGCGTCGGATAAGACGATTGCGGCCACTCAAACCGGTTCCGACGACGCACGTGTCGCTGCCGCGGTGACGGCATTGCAGTGGATGGGAAAGAACGATTTGCTCCTCGCGAATGCCGGCAGGGTTCGGCAATGGCTCGATCTGTCCGCGAAGGTCGATCCGAACAACCAGCACGGGCAGTATGAGCATTTCTTCCTGGCCGATTTGCGGCTGCGGCTGGTGAATGCCGGCAAGGACGACCCTAAACAGATTCTGAGCGCCGTCCAACCGCTCGACGACTGGAAGAAAGCAGGGCGAAAGTTCCAGAATGGCGACTTGGGAGCAAGTTTCTACATCGACCTTGTGACGCTTCTGGCTCGAGCCGGCGATTCGGACGACGCCGAAAGATACGCGATCGACGCGTCCGATTTGCAACCGACCGATCCGCGGCTGCGGATGATTATTGGGCGAATCCGAGCATTCGCGACGATGCCGGTTTCATCCGGCTCCGGGTTTGTGTTCGCCCCTGGCGGCTACATCCTTACGAACAATCATGTGATCGATGGCCCGGGCAAGGTTTTCGTGCGGATTGCCGGCGAGAAGAGGGATATACCGGCCGACGTCGTCGGAGCTTCGCCGGAGGTTGACTTGGCGGTGATTAAGATGAGCGGCGAATTCCCCGAGTTGAAACCGCTCCCGTTGGCGACTCTGTCGCTCGCCCGCGGCACGGAAGTTGTCGCTCTCGGGTATCCGCTGCCGCAAGACTTCGGCAATCTGGGCTTTCCGACCAAAGAGGATTTGAAGCTGACTCGCGGTCCAATCAGCGCCCCGCCCACCCCGACGGAGCGATTCTACGTTCTCGACATGCGCGTCAACCACGGCAACAGCGGCGGCCCGTTGGTCGATATGCGCGGCGAAGTCGTGGGCATCGTGTCGGCGAAGACGAATAACTCGGATCAGGATGCCGACAGCTACGGTTTGGCGATTCCCGGCGAGACGGTGGCCAGCTTCGTCAAGATGCTCTCGAAGCAAATGCCCGCCTATCACCCACTCAGCCCGGATGATTCCGCGAAGCTGCCGGAATTCGATAAGTTGACGAAGGTCGATGCGATGACCAGCCCATCGGTCGTGCAGATCGTCAAGCGACGAAACTAATCGGGCTTTGGATGGACGGGCGAGGCGTAGCGAAAGAATCGATGCGCGTTGCCCTGGCGCTCTCCGTGAGCATGAGAATGCGATTCCGACGCCGCTTCGTTCGAAGCGCGGTTCTTGGACGGCATTGCCATGCAAGGCCTTGGGCGTGGCACCCGTGCAATTCACCCCAAAAACGGAAATTCCCATCGCTCTTGTTGCAACCGTGCAAATATCTTTTATGATGATCGCGGCGGGAAATTCCGCGGGCATCGGCGTTGCAAAGGCGGTGCAGTTCGCCGGTTTTTTGCGGTCGAACGATCTGTCGAGAGGACATATTGGCGCACCGTCTATTTCTAGTTCAAGGGGAACATGCTATGAAGCCTAAAGAAGTCTTGGCGTTGTGTCGCGAAAAGGATGTCAAGGCGGTTGATCTGCGGTTCATGGACTTTCCGGGCCTGTGGCAACACTTCACGATCCCGGTCAACAAGCTCGAGGAAGACGTCTTCGAAAACGGCCTCGGCTTCGATGGCTCCAGCATCCGCGGCTGGCAGGCCATCAACGAGAGCGACATGCTCGTGGTGCCCGAGCCGGAAACGGCTTTCTTGGACCCCTTCACCACGCTGCCGACGCTGGTGATGATCTGCAACATTCAAGACCCGATCACGCGCGAAGACTACAGCCGCGATCCGCGCAACATTTCCCGCAAGAGCGTCAATTATCTGAAGAGCACCGGCATCGCCGACACGGCCTTCATGGGCCCCGAGCTCGAATTTTTCATCTTCGACGACGTCCGCTTCGATCAAAATGCGCACGAAGGCTATTACCACATCGACAGCGTCGAAGGCGAATGGAACCGCGGCCGCAATGAAGGGCCGAATCTCGGCTACAAGCTCCGCTACAAGGAAGGCTATTTCCCGGTGCCCCCGTCGGATGCAATGATGGATATCCGCAATGAGATGATGCAAACGCTCATCGATTGCGGCGTCGACATCGAGGCCCAGCATCACGAAGTGGCCACGGCCGGCCAGTCGGAAATCGACATGCGATTCGCACCGCTGGTGCGCATGGCCGACAATGTGCTGATCTACAAGTACGTGCTCAAGCTCGTCGCCAAAAAGCACGGCAAGACGGTCACGTTCATGCCCAAGCCCTTGTTCGGCGACAACGGCTCCGGCATGCACACGCATTTCTCGCTCTGGAAAGGCGGCAACCCGCTCTTTGCGGGCGGCGCCTACGCCGGCCTGAGCGAAATGGCCCTGCACGCCATCGGCGGCGTTTTGAAACACGCCCCGTCGATCCTGGCCTTCACCAATCCGACGACCAACAGCTACAAGCGACTGGTCCCCGGCTACGAAGCGCCGGTCAATCTGGCCTATTCCCAGCGGAACCGCTCGGCCTGCTGCCGGATTCCGATGTACAGCCCGAGCCCGAAGGCGAAGCGCGTCGAGTTCCGCTGCCCAGATCCGAGTTGCAATCCGTATCTGGCCTTCTCCGCGATCCTGATGGCCGCGATCGACGGCATCCAGAACAAGATCAACCCCGGCGAACCGCTGGACAAGGATCTCTACGATCTGGAACCGGAAGAACGGGCCGAGATTCCTCAAACGCCCGGCTCGCTGGACGAAGTGCTCGACGCCTTGCAGGCCGACCACGAATATCTATTGCGCGGAAATGTCTTCACGAAAGACGTGATCGAAACCTGGATCACGTACAAGCGCGAAAAAGAAGCCGACGCGATCCGTTTACGGCCGCATCCGTATGAGTTTTGCTTGTATTACGATATTTGACTCCGCAAAGGCAAACGGCAAACACGCGGCCAAACCAACCTCCCCAGCGAAAGAGCAGGAGTTGCTGGGCAGACCCGAGTTGCCCGGGCAACTTGGGCGTACGAATGCAGCGGAGCATTGGCGGTTCGGAGTGGTCCGCGGGCTTGTTGGGTCCGGCACTGACGCAAGTACCCCATTGCAGACTGATCGGTAACTCGCGCGCCGCGGCGTGTTACGTCCTTTGTGTCATCCGTTGCATCTGCGCGGCTTTCCTTGCAACCGCAGACCTGCTATCCTGCCTATCTTTGCTGGGCCGTTTTGGCGGAAGGTAGGCGACTCATGTCCACCGATAATACCGATACAGGCGAACTGACGCGGCCGGGCACTAAACCGGAAAAAAGGTCGAGACGACGTGCGGCCGTAAGGAAGCCGGCGAAAAAGAGAACAGAAATCGCAAAAGCCGGAGCCCCTAAGTCGAAGCGCACACGCGTAATCCGCCCATATCCAGGGGATTCATTTAAGAGCGCGATTGAGCTCGGCGTGGCAATTGTCAATTTCGCCGCAGGACAACGCGTCCGACGGCTGACACTCTTGGAACAAATGCAGCGCAGCCCGACGAGCCACTCCACCCAAGTGCTAATCACAAACTCGGGCAAGTACGGGATCACAAAAGGGTCATACCAGGCGGAGTGGCTCGAATTGACACCCGACGGCCTTCTCGCGTGCGACCCAAACGCGGCGCCACGGGAACAACTTGCTGCACGGTTCCGCCTGGCGATAGAGCATATCGCGCCGTTCAAACAGCTTTACGACGCGTGTGTTGGCAAGCGCCTCCCAGCCCGGGAAGTGATGAAGGACCTACTGACGGCTGCTGACCTCGATGCTACAGGACGGCACGAGTGTGTTGATCTATTTGTCGTCAACGTGACTGACCTCGGATTGTTGCGGCAGATTGGTGGAGCACAGACGCTCGTCTCGGTCGAAGCCGCGATTGACGCTCTCGGAACGACCCGCGACGCTTCGTCACTGGTCGCGGCGCAGCCCCTGCACGCATCGGCATCGCCCATTTCTGGGGCGCGCAATTGGGATAGGGTGTGCTTTTATATCACACCGATCGGCGACGACGACTCGGACGCGAGAAGGCACAGCGATATGTTCATGCAGTCATTGATCGCTCCTGCAATGGACGAACTCGAGCTAGAAGTGGTGCGGGCGGATCAGATCGGGGAACCCGGGATGATTACCGCGCAAGTGATCGAGCATATTCGGCTAAGCCAGCTCTGTATCGCGGATCTGTCGCTGCTAAATCCGAATGTCTTTTATGAGATGTGCCTCCGGCACGCGTGCCGGCGCCCGGTCGTTCAAATTATCCAAAAATCCGACCGTCTCCCTTTCGACCTAAACCAAGTCAACTCCCTGGTGATCGACACGACGAGCATGTACACCTTCGTACCGCAGATTGAGACGTACCGCGCGCAGATCGCGACGTTGGCGCGGAAGGCAATCGAAGACCCTACGAGGGTGGGCAATCCGATTAGCGTCTTCTTTCCGACCTTTTGGAAAGGCATCGACGCGGAATGACGCATTCTCGGAGTTCATGCATGCTGCATGCGGCCGCTTGTTACTTCAGCACCCCGAGAAATTCGTCCATGGCCGCGTAGAATGCCGCCGTCGGAGAATCGTTGTGGTCGCCGCCGGGGATTATGACCAGGCGCTTTGGTTCGTTCGCGGCGGCGAATAGGCGGCGGGCGGAGGCGAGGGGGATGACGTGGTCGTTGTCGCCGTGGAATTG
>Ga0182024_10020623_pt1 | contig 12034 bp, 14 predicted proteins | sample P32metaG_FD_120480 | JGI IMG/M metagenome (GOLD analysis project Ga0182024, IMG submission 120480) | Permafrost microbial communities from Stordalen Mire, Sweden - P3-2 metaG (Illumina Assembly) | ecosystem: Environmental > Terrestrial > Soil > Wetlands > Permafrost | place: Sweden: Stordalen... | reverse complement strand
CGCCGGTCGCCAACGAATTCAGCTCTATCCAAACCAAGCAAGCCGACGAGGGCGTCGGCTGCAGACCAGGGGGTCTGCCCCACTTTGAATGCAAACTGTGCGATATCGGGAAAACTAAGTGACCTTGCGCACTCCTGCGTGCCGCGTTCACACTCGTGTGAACGCATATACTGATTACCGATGGCGACCGACGTCTCTACCGCCCAGGAACAATCCGCCGACATCCCACCGCCCGAGCCCAATCTCACCGTCGACGAACTGGTCCATCGCGCCGATGCCCTGCGTCCCTTACTGCGCGAGCGCCAGACCGAGTGCGAAGAATCGGGCGAACTCTCCCTAGACACCAACAATCGATTCCTCGCCGCCGGCTTCTATCGCATCCTGCAACCGCGCCGCTTCGGTGGTTATGAATTCGCCCTGCCCGATTTCATTCGCGTCATGATCGCGGTCGCGCGCGGCTGCTCGGAAAGCGCCTGGGTGCTCGCGCTCACTTCCGGCCACACCGTTCTCGCCGCGCAGCTACCCGAATCCGCGCAGCGCGAAGTCTTCGGCGGCGCCGGCGATTTCCGCGCGCCCGGCGTCGGCATGCCCGGCGGCGTTGGCGTTCCCGCCGATGGAGGTTATCGCGTCAAAGGCGCCTGGGACTACGCCTCGGGCTGCGATCTCGCCACGCATTTCTTCGGCTCCAGCATGGTGCATGATCCCGCAACCAAAGCCCCGCTCGGCAACGCCTGGATTCTCTTCGATCGCGATCAATTCGAAATCGTCGACAACTGGAACGTCATTGGGATGCAAGGCACCGGCTCGCGCCGCGTTGTGATAGATGATGCGTTCGTGCCCGCCGATCGCGCGCTCTGGTTTCTCGATGGGCAGGGCCGCCCGGTGCGCGATCAACCCGGCCACGCGCTGCATCCCAATCCGATGTATCACGGCTGGCTCGCTCCGTTGCTGATCTCGGAGGTCGCGGCAGTCTCTGTAGGCGCGGCGCGCGGTGCGCTCGATATCTACCAGCAAATCCTGACCGGCAAAAAGACCAATTTCCCGCCCTTCCATCCGCGCTCGCAGGAGGCCGAATTCCAGCAGCATTTCGGCGAAGCGCAGGCTTTGATTGACACCGCCGAAGCCGCGCTGTTAAAGATGACCGCCGATTACATGGATCTCGCCCAACGTCACGTCGAAACCGGCGCGCCTCTGGACGAAGAGATGGAGCGCCGCTTGATCCTGATCGAGCAACACGTCATCCGCCTCGCATGGGACGCCGTGGAGCTGATGTTTCGCACCAGCGGGACGTCGGCCGCCGCCAAATCGTCGCCGCTCGGCCGCGCGCTCCGCAATCTCGCCGTCATTCGCACCCACGTGACGCTCCAGCTCGATCACACCGCAACCAACGCGGGCCGTCTGCACTTTGGCCTCCCGCCCCTAAGCCGCTTCTAGCCACGCCCGGACCGCTTCCCCGGTTGAAAATCCGCTACGATAGGGTGCAGGCGCACAAGCGTAAATGAAATCGATCCGGTACACAATTTGGATTCTGCTCGCGTTCGTCGTGACCGCGACGCTGGACTCCCAGCCGGATCCTCCAGCGGTGAATCCAGGCAGCAATCTATGTAAGGTCCTGCACCACGACGCTTCCTCCGATACCGCAGCGCAGCGCTTCGATTGCCAGAACGCTCCTTCTTCTTTCCCTGTTCCGCGAAACGCCGCCGACGCCTGGGAGCCTTATCGCCCCACCGATCGGATGATTCTCACCGTCCATGCCGCGGATCCATCCCCTCCCGCAGTTCCAGCCTTGCGCAAGTTGTCTTTCCAATCGTAGTAGGGCGCTGGCTGTCCAATCGGCCCTAGAGTCGTTTCATAACGCTCCACCGCCGCAGCCCTCTTTCTACATTCCGATTGATGCAGTCCCAATTTCAACCGGCTCAAGAAAGGAATTGTGTTGTGAAAACTTCCGAAGTAATCCGCGCGTGGGGCAAAATTCTCAGGGGAGAACGCCCCTCGCTCTCCATCGAAATTACCCGCGAATGCCCGTTGCAGTGCCCCGGATGTTATGCCTACGATGAAGCTCATTTGGGCGGCGGCGCCACATTGCGCAGCTTGAGCGATCGCAAGGGGCAGGCGCTCATCGACGGCGTTCTGGAATTGGCCGACCGCATCCGGCCCTTGCATCTTTCCCTGGTCGGAGGCGATCCGCTGGTTCGCCATCGCGAGCTGGATTCTATGATTCCGCAGCTTCTGGACCGCGGAATCCACGTGCAGGTGGTCACCAGCGCATTCCGCCCTCTTACACCGAGTTGGGCGTTTTTGCCCCATTTCAACGCCGTCGTCTCCATCGACGGGCTGCAACCCGAGCACGATATCCGGCGAGCCCCCGCAACCTACCGCCGGATACTGCACAACATCGCGGGCCAGAACATCACCATCCACTGCACGGTCACCGGCCAGATGATGAAACAGCCAGGCTACTTGAAGCAATTTCTGGAGTTCTGGACTCCTCGAGCGGAGATCCGTAAGGTGTGGTTCAGCCTATTCACGCCGCAAATCGGCGATCGCCTTCCGGAAATGCTGTTGCCCCAGGAACGCGCGCGCGCCATCGCGGACATGTTGGCTCTGCGCGCACAGTTTCCCAAGTTGGACATGCCGGATGGCTTGATTCGCCAGTTTGCCAACCCTCCGTCAAGCCCGGCGGAATGCGTCTTCGCCCTCACCACCCAGACGCTCTCGGCGGACCTGAAAACCAAAATCGTTCCCTGCCAGTTCGGCGGGAACCCCGACTGTGGTTCGTGCGGCTGCGTTGCATCCATGGGTTTGGCGGCTGTGGCGGCGCACAAATTGGGCGGGGTCGTTCCCGTGGGTGCCATTTTCCAAGCATCCGTCAAGATCGGTCAGTTTCGCGCCAAGCGCTCCGCCCCTCTGCCCGTGGTGGAAGAGCCTTGGCGGATTTTGTCTTAAGCCGTCTTTTCTTGAGCATCATGAGGAGGCATGCATGAAAAGATCTGCGTCGGTAACCGTGCTGCGTGAGCTTCAGCCGCTATTGGAACTCACGCAGCGCGTCGGAAGCGATCCGCTGCTCGCCCAAGCTAGCACTGGCAACAGCTCGGTAAAGCTGGACGGCGTCATTTGGATTAAGGCGTCCGGCCGATGGATGGCCGACGCTCTGCGGGATGACATCTTCATTCCTTTGGATCTGGCGGAAGTAACGGAATGCCTGCGGCAGGGCATCGATCCCGCCGGACGGTGCCCGAGCGCATCGATCGAGACCGCCATGCACGCCGCGCTTCCGCACCGCGTCGTTTTGCACGTGCATTGCGTGAACACGATTGCGTGGGCGGTCCGGCGCGACGCACCGATTCAATTGCGCAGCCGGCTCGACGGATTGCCCTGGCAGTGGATCCCTTACGTAGCCTCGGGCCTGCCGCTGGCCCGAGCGATCGAGGGCGCTCTCTCAGCCCACCCCGGCGCCACCGTCTTCGTCTTAGGCAACCATGGCCTGGTCATCGCCGCGGAAACCGTGGAAAACGTCGAAGCTCTTCTGAGCGAGGTGCGGAAGCGGTTGGCCATCGTTCCCCGGATGGGCCGCCCAGCGGATTACGCTGGGTTGCTCGAAATCTGCGCAGGTTCACCCTGGGACTTGCCCAAGGACGATGGACTGCATCGGCTCGGCACAGACCCCGTTTCGCAAGCCATCCTGGCCGGCGGTCTGCTGTATCCTTGCCAGGCGATTTTTTTCGGCTTCCCATACAGCAGCGGGCCAGTCATGACGATCAAGGACCGCGGAGTTGTCGTCAGCACATCCATTGAGCCCGCCGAACTTGCGATGCTCTTGGGATTGGCGCAGGTGGTCCAGCGCATCGGCGCATCCGCGCCACTGCGTTACCTTACCGAAGCCGAGGTGGCCCCTCTCTTGAGCCAAGGAACCAGTCGCTACCGCGAACTCGCGATTGCCGGCCGAGCCGCCGCTACAGGCCGTTCTTAGTTAGCCAAGCGCTGGATTTCTACGTTCGAGATTCGCGAATTGAGAAACGAACCGGTCACCTGGCCGCCGCAGCGCCAGATCGAGCTCGCCCGGTCACGCGACTGCGCCGCAGTCAACCTTTGCTGGCCGTGCGTTTTCGCTGCAGAGCCGCCTTCCTCCGGTTCTTCTCACTCGGCTCAAAGCCGAACTCAGCATATCGCGCGTGAAGGTGTACTGATTCGCCAGCCTCCGCGACGCCGATTCTATCAACTCACCGGCGTGGTCCTCGGCGCAGTAACGTCGCGCCTCTAGCTTTTCCGCCCGTCCCCGTCTCCCTACCGCGATATTCTGAACCTGAATGTGTCACGAACACGCACCGCGCAATCCCATGGCTTCGTTTTCTCATTTTCCGAAAAAACAACCTCACCGCGCACAAAAAAAATCGCTGATGCGCCATCTCCTTCCGCATCTTCAGGCTAAGCCGCTAATTTGCGAACTCGTCTCGCCCGGAGTGTCACCGGCATGACTAAATCCGTCCTTTGGGACCTGGATGGCACGCTCGTCGATTCCGAGCAATACCACTGGCTCGCTTGGCGCGACAGCATGGCCGCCGAAGGGGTGGCGCTCACACACCAGCAGTTCCTCGAAACCTTCGGCCTGCGCAATGACGCCATCGTTCCGCAGTGGATTCCCGCCGCCACGCCCGAACGTATCGCGCAAATCGCCGATATCAAGGAGCAGTTCTATCGCCGGCTGGTCCGGGAAGGCGGACTGGAGCCTTTGCCCGGCGCGCGTCTCTGGACCGAGCGCCTCGCCCAGCAAGGTTGGCGGCAAGCAATCGCATCGTCTGCGCCGCGCGAAAATGTCGATGTGGTGCTCGCCGTCATTGGCCTCGCCCCTTACTTCCAGGCCATCGTTTCCGCCGAAGATGTCAAGCTCGGTAAACCCGACCCTCAGGTATTCCTCACCGCCGCCGCGCGCCTGGGTTCCACACCCGCTAAGTCCATTGTTGTGGAGGATGCGCCCGCCGGAATCGAAGCCGCGCGCCGCGCCGGAATGCCCAGCATCGGAGTCCGCCGCAATGGCCCACCGCTCCCCGCCGACTTGGCCGTCTCCTCCTTAGCCGACCTTCCCCCCGACGCCTTCCAGCGCCTGGTACTCCCCGAATTCTGAATTCTGAATTCTGAATTCTGAATTCCGATCGCGCGCCAGCGCGGCCATGAATTCCCAGTCCTGCGCCTGCGCACGACCGTATACAATTGGAAGGAAGGAGCCGATAAGCCCCTAGTGCCCGGAATTACCTTGCACGTTTGGATGGTTCTAACGTCAGCCTGTTATAGGTATGGCATCGGCACTTGGCACACTCGGAGCCTTGATCGGGGATGGAGCCCTAATCAAGGATGAGGCATTCATGAGCGACCGCAGCGTCCCATCTGCCCTCGACGCTTCCCAACTAGCAGCGCAAGAGCTCCAAAGCCGCTTTATTTCCGATAACTTACGCCGCATTTTCCTGCTCATCTACCGGATCGTCCGCAACGTCGACGATGCCCAGGATCTAACCCAGGAGGCTTTCATTAAGGCCCTCCAGCGCCAGGATCAACTGAAGGAGCTCGACAAGGCGGCGCACTGGCTGTCGCGCATCGCAAGCAACACCGCCATCGACTTTTTGCGGCGCAACGGCAAAGTCAATTTCTGCGAGATCGATAGTCTGGTCGAACCGCTGAGCGAGCCCTCGGCGACACCCGAGCAAGCCGTGCTGCGATCCGAGCATCGTGCGTATCTCGAAGAAGGCTTGACGGTGCTCACCGAACGGGAACGGACTGCCCTGCTGCTCCGCGACGTCGAGGGTTTGCCCGCCGAAGTGGTCGCCGAGCAGATGTGCTGCTCCAAGGCCACCGTGCGATCGCACATCGCCAACGCGCGTATTAAAATGAAGCGCTACATGGAGCGCACCAGGCGCGCCACCCAAAGGAAGCCGTCATGAAGCATCCGGCGCCTGTACAAATCGCCCTGTTTGCCGGCGGAGATCTCGGACGCTGGGAGCGCTGGCGCGTCGCGCGCCACATCGCCGGTTGCTCGGAATGCCGGCATGAGGTCGAAGCCTTATGTGACGCAGCCGGCCAACTCCGCGACCAACTTCAAGAAATGACGAATGACATGGCGGACTTGCCGAACGGTTTGAACTGGAACCGGCTCGCGCAGGAAATGACGGGCAACATTCGCGTCGGTTTGGCGGCGGGCGAGGCGATTGCACTCTTCGACAAGCCGCTGCGGACCCGGTCTCGGCTCGGCTGGCCGCGCCACTCCTGGAATGCCGCGCTGGTGGTCTTGGGCGCCACGGTGATTTTCGGCATAGCGTTCTGGACCAGTCTTCCCCCGCAGCAGGCTCAGCACTTGTGGGCATCCTTGCAGCGCATTCGCACCGAACGCATCGGAACTGTAGTCCATTCGGGCACCGCCTCCACGGGCACAAACCCCGAGGGGGTGGTCCTGGAGGCGTCTTCGTCGAGCATCCAGGTCAGAGAGAACGGCCGGGCGATGTCTCTGATCCCGCACTCGGACGGCGCCACGGTTTCGGTGAGCATGCACGGCTCGGCGGGCGTCAGTTTCGTGGATGCCGATACCGGCCAGGTGACCATTAACAAGGTGTATTATGCGGAGCAGTAGCGCGCTGGCCGCCTGCGCGCTTTTTCTGATCCCGTGCAATGGCGTTGTGTTCGCGGCGGCGCTTCCTAAGATCGATCTGCCGGCGGATTCGCCGGTGGTCTTGCTCTCCGCCGACTATGGTGAATCGAACGAGACTGCGCGCGGCAGTGCGATGTTGCTGGATGTGCATGCCGCTCTTTCGTTCCGTAATTCAAGCCAGCGCAAAATCCGCGGAATCACCTTGCTGGTCACCGCGCAGGACGTCACGCCCGGCGGTAAAGCTTCGGTCACCGTTCCCAGCCTCGACATTGGGCCACAGGAAACGTTTCCGGTTCGAATCGACCTGCGTCTGCTGCGGCCGCTGCAGGCGTCGTCCGGCGTGCCAGTCCAGATTAGCCTGGACGGTGTGCTGTTTGACGATTTGAGCTTTTATGGTCCCGATAAACTGAGTTCGCGGCGCACCTTGATGCTGTCGGAATCGGAAGCGCGGCGCGATAGGCGATATTTCAAATCGGTTCTGGCCTCGGGCGGCCAGGAAAAGTTGCGGCAGGAAATGCTCGAGAGCTTAACCCACCAGGCCGATCGTCCCAGCCTGGATGTCGAAGTGGTTCGCGGCGCGCGCGCCACCAACTTTGAGCCTGAAAAGCAAGTCCAGTTCGCTTTTTTAAGTCTTCCTGATTCGCCCATCCAACCGATGGGCGGCATGGCGCGCATCGCCGGCAATGAAGCCCGCGCCCCGCGCCTGGAAGTGATGAACCGGTCCGACCGCGCGATTCGTTATCTCGAGGTCGGCTGGATCTTGCACGATCGCTCCGGCCGCGAGTTTTTGGCCGGTTCCGTACCCGCTGAGTTGGATCTCGCGCCGGGACAGAAGAGGCAGATCCTGGGAGATGCTACGCTAAAATTTCCGCAACTTGGTGGGCAGCCGCTGGGTATAGAGGGTATGACTGGATTCGTTAGCAGCGTCGAGTTCGCCGATGGCACGGTTTGGATTCCTACTCGCAGCGACATGGAAGCGCCGCAATTGCAGCGTGTCGTTGCGCCTTCCGACGAAGAGCAGCGGCTGGCGCAGATCTACCGCAAGAAGGGCATGAAGGCGCTGGTCGCCGAGCTGAATAAATTCTGAGCCATGAACTCCGCCAAGATCGCTCCGGTCTTCATTCTCCTGTTCGCTTGTCTGGCTCCCGCGCAGAAACAGAACCCCACGCCCGACAACGCCCCCAACGTTTTTCTCCAGAACGACCGGCCGAAGAATGAGAAGGACTCGAACACCCGGACCATCGATGGAACGGTGAAGGACGCATCCGACAATCCGCTGGCCTACGCCATCGTGCAGTTGAAGAACACCAAGACCTCTAATATAGTGAACTTTGCCACCAAGGACGATGGCAAGTACGTCTTCCGCGATCTTCCCATGGATATAAACTACGAGTTGCTCGCCAAGCACGGCGATGTCTCCACGCCTGTCAAGAAAATCAGCGTGTACGACACGCGCAAACACGTGATTGTGAACTTCCAACTCGCAGCCGCGAAACCGTAGATGCTACACTAGGGTCGGGTATTCACTTCGGGGCGTGGCTCAGCCTGGCTAGAGCGCCTGGTTCGGGACCAGGAGGTCGGTGGTTCGAATCCACTCGCCCCGACCAACTTTCCTTCCTGTTTCCATTAAGATACGGCCTTCAAGATCGCCGGGCTCTCGATTGGCGCCTTGGAATTGTGCCCAGAACTGTGCCTACCCTGTCCCACTCTCGCGCGCTCCATCGCATCCCGAATGGTCTGAACTTGCGGGTGGACGTATCGGCGCATGGTCGAAAAGTCGCTGTGGCCGGCCAGATAAGCCAACGTGTACGGGTCCATGAACGCCGCCCAGCGCGTTAAGCAAGTGTGGCGAAACGTGTAGAACGGGAAGTTCGTGACCTCGGCCAGCTTACAGGCGTTCAAGTGCTGCCTCTTCAAACTGGATTTCTCGATGTGTCCGCTTTTGGTGTTCGCGGGAAAAACCCATTCGCTTGAGCGCGCGGTCGCTTGCCGCATTTCAATCAGAGCCGCCGCTCTTTGCGTAAGCGGAATCGTTCGCCGCGCATTTTTCGTCTTCCCAAAAGGCACATGTACCGCATCGTCGCGGACGTGCTCCCATCTCAAGCGAGAGCACTCCTCCGGCCTGAGTCCGCAATCGATCAGAACGGTCGCGACGTCGCGAAGCAGGAAAGGGTCTTCTGGTTTGATTGGAACCTTGCCCCGCTCCACCGCTCTGATCCCGGTGAGGGCCCGCTGGTACGCCTCGATCTTGGCGTTACCGAGCGCTTGGGCTGCGTCGAGGTACGCTACTTCATCGGCCTCGGAGAGAACCGCGTCGCGGTGCGCTTCGCCGGGAATCATCCGCACTCTAGGGAGTGCCTTTTCGACTTTCCCCCATTCGATCGCAAGGGCAAATATGCGGCGCAACACTTGAAGCTCCCGATTTACACTGGCGACTTTTCGGCCCGCATCAAGGCGGTGGCGTGCGTAGGACGAGATCACCTCGTTCGTAACGCAGTCGAGAGGCTCATTAGCGAGGCGCCGGTACTCTAACAGCCGGGCGGTTCCATTCTCTAGTACGACAGTGTGTTTATCTTTGCTGAGAAGGTCGACCGGCAGTGTGGGAGGAAATCGGCAGCCGCAAACTCCCGGAGCGTCGGTGCCGGCTTGCGATCACGGATTCCGACCTCTTCCTTGGCCAGTGAGGTTTTGTGCGCAGCTTCGATTTGCTCGGCGACGCGCTTGTTCGTCTGCTTGGTGCTCTCCCGGATCGGTTCCCCCTTCCAGGTGAACTTGTACCACCAGACGCGGCCGCGTTTGTAGACTGCCATTGCTTACGCGCCCGCATTCTCCGCGGGCCATGACATTAGTCGCGTGGCTGTAGCCGAAAAGTCAACCGCCGATACTCGGTGATGCAGCGGCGGGATCATCGCGGAACATCACCGTTCTCTGGGGCAGATTGGCCTCCGCCCGTTGGTCTCGATTTAAGCCAAGCCGCCATGTCTTCCGGCTTGTACCGAACGGCCGCACCGATCTTCAAGTATCTCGGCCCTTTTCTCAGTAACCGCCAGCGCCGCACGGAGGCGACCGAAAGCCCCGTGATGCGGGCCACGTCATGTTCGTTCAGTAGAACTTCAAGGGTATTGTTCGCAGTTGCCATATCATCCTTTCTCAGGTGGCTTCATTGCCTGCCCAAGATCAGGATTGACCACCACGCCTAGCGTGGAGCAATGCAGGGAAACGCGTGGCCTTGCGTGAAAACCTACTTCAAATGTGGTTTTTCGAAAAGAATCTGCGAGAACCGTTGATTGGCTGTCTTCGTCGCTCTTGGATCATTGCGTTCCCAGCGTTCAAATTCCGTGCGGCTCTTGTATCGGGCCGATTTCCAAATATCTGTCCGGGTGACGCGCTTCTGTGTTTGCCTGAATACTTCTTCGATGTACGCATCCACCGCTTTGCACCGATCCACGGAAATGTTATTACCGTTGCCTTGGTCATGGTCAACGCCCCTGTCGCACTCCAGGACATCGGCCTGTTTGCTCATCGATTCGAGTGCGGTCGTACCGGTTCCGCTAGCTTCCGAGATTGTCGGGACTTCCTCACGCTGCGCGGTGTTCAAGAGTCGGTAACTTCAGCGCCTAAGCCCACGGTGCGAAACGATGGGCCGGCTCCAAACCGAACCAGTTTTACACATAGTGAGCGTCAGGGGGTCAAAACCCTCTTTGTGCTTACTCTGAGCATCACCACCCGAAACAAGCGTAGTTCAAAAGAAAAGAAACTTGAGAAAGCGTTATGAAAACAAAGCGCGTTGAGAAGAATAAAAAAAACATCGACGATCCGATCTCAATGCCTAGAATCGACATGCCACTAAAGCAGCAAGAGGTTGTGAGCGCTCACGACATCGAGATATGGCCAGTCGATCGTCTGGTTGAGTATGCGCGCAATCCGCGCAAGAACGACAGCGCAGTCGATCGCATGGTTAGCTCGATCCGCGAGTTCGGTTTCAAAATTCCGTGTTTGGTTCGTAGCGATGGTGAGGTCGTGGATGGGCACCTCCGGCTGAAGGCCGCACGAAAGCTCGGCATTACCGAAATCCCGGTTATCCTTTGCGATGAGTGGACCCCAGCACAAGTCAAAGCTTTTCGTCTCATGGTGAACCGCTCGGTCACGTGGGCCGATTGGGACGAAGAGCTGCTCGCGCTAGAGCTTCAGGAAATACAAGAATCTGATTTCGATCTCAGTCTCACTGGATTTGATCCGGGTGAGATCGACAAGCTTCTAGCGCTCGATGACGAAGAAAAAGCTAACGCCACGCCACCGCTTCCCGAGACAGCCGTATCGCGCACTGGCGACCTTTGGCTAGTAGGTCCGCACCGCGTTCTGTGCGGAGATGCCACTACTCCGGAAGCTGTTGCCCGGCCTGCTGGGTGACCGCAAGCCGAGACTAATGGTTACCGACCCGTCCTACGGTATCGAATTCGATTCCGAATGGCGCGACCGGGCTGGGTTGAACGGCCACGGGGCCGCCGAGCCGAGCTACATGAAAAAGCGCACTCAAGGGCATCACGAAACCAGCATCTCCGGCGACACTCGCGCCGACTGGTCGGAGGCATTCGCTCTGGTGCCCAGCCTCGAGGTGGCGTATGTGCGGCACGCGTCGAAATTCACGCGCGAGGTGCTCGACGGCCTGCTGCGGATTGGCTTCCTCCACCATCAGCAAATCATCTGGAATAAACAGCGGACTGTACTGACGCGGACGCATTACTGGTTCCAGCATGAGCCATGTTGGTATGTCCGCAAGAAAAACGCGCCGTGGTTTGGTAAGGCCGGCGAGAACTCGACCATTTGGGATTCTCCGTCGCCCAAGTTCATCATGGGCGGCTCTGACGAAGACAAGTTCGATCACCCGACGCAGAAGCCGGTGGAACTGATGCGGCGCCCGATCTTGAACCATCTCCGCCGCGGCGAATTGGTCTATGAGCCGTTCCTTGGCAGCGGCACGACACTCGCGGCCGCCGAGCTAACGGAACGTGTCTGTTACGGCATCGAGCTTGATCCCAAGTACGTGGACGTTGTCATCCAACGCTGGCAGCAGTTAACTGGGAAGGAAGCCACGCTCGACGGCGATGGCCGGCCTTTCGCTGAGATCAAAGCAGAACGGGTGGGAGCCGTAGCATGAGCACTCAGGCTGCGAGACGAGAAACGCCGCCGAGTACGAACCCGGCGGCGTGGATTGAGTCGAACGCGTGTCGTTCAGGCTTTGACGGAGTAGCTGCGCTCCCCATCCTCGCCCTTGGTGTGTAATGAGTCACGATCTTCCCCGGCTCCGTTCTCTCGATATTCTCCGGCGCATTTCTCACATTCTGTCTGAGGGCGTAGACACCATAGCGCCGGGAGCCCTGAAGCTGGGATAGGATACCT
>Ga0182024_10020622_pt1 | contig 12034 bp, 7 predicted proteins | sample P32metaG_FD_120480 | JGI IMG/M metagenome (GOLD analysis project Ga0182024, IMG submission 120480) | Permafrost microbial communities from Stordalen Mire, Sweden - P3-2 metaG (Illumina Assembly) | ecosystem: Environmental > Terrestrial > Soil > Wetlands > Permafrost | place: Sweden: Stordalen... | reverse complement strand
GAGCCGGGCCTTCCCTCCGCCTGGAGCTTGCTCTTGTTCCCACCTGTCACCACAACCTCAACCCAGATCATCAACCCGCCTAGACTCTCATCCCAGGTGGCTCAAGTCAGTGAGTCCAGTCAGATGGCGGTAAGTTTTGAGGTGGTCATGATGAAAAGGCCAACCCCGGGTCCTACCGCGGAAGCGGCAAGCAGGGCACTCCCGGAAACAGTTGCAGCAAGCCCGGTCGGCACGGTGGCAGCGGCCGCCGCTTCTTGGCTGAGGGCGGCGGCTAGCGTCGCTGCCGTGGACGCCAAACCGCGCTTGGCGAGTTGGGTTTTAAGTTTTCCCAATGCCCGTTCCACCCGCTTCTTTGCGGTCGGTTCGGACAGCCCCAAGTATCGGCCAAGTTCGGCCATCGAGCAGCCATCGAAGAACCGGAGAAGGACAGCGCGACGGTCGGCCTCCGAAAGCAGATGCATCGCTTCGTCAAGAACTGGACGAAGGCGCTCCGCCGGCATCTCCGACTGTGTCGAAACGAGTTCTTCATGCATGGTATGAGCCTCCTGCTCGCGGTTGCGTCGCCGCTGCTCGGAGCGGGCGATCTTGGCGGCTGCATAGCGGGTACTGGTATAGAGCCATCCAATTAAGGCGCTATGCCGGCGAAGCGACGCCGCATTGCGGGCCAAGGCCGTAAAAACTGCTTGGGTGACGTCTTGAGCACGGTGAACATTGCCGCCGGTTTGGCGGAGGGCTGCCGCGTAAACGAGTCCGATGCGCAGCCGAACTAGCTCGGCAAAGGCTTCTTGCGAGTCTTCTTCAGCATAACGGCGCAGTAATTCGGCATCGTTCATGTGCACTTACCCATACCAATACCCGCTTGTTGCCAAAGGTGACAGCTCCGGCTGATTTCGTTCCGGCGAGGGCCCATCCGAACTCCCAGTTTTTCGTCTCCGGGCCGTAACTTTCGGCGGGAAATGGGAATAATTTCGTCCGAAGAGGGAGGATTGAGTTGTTGACAGCTGGCAGTGAGAAATGCGAGGTTTACACCCTTTCGCTTGACCCGATGGTCTTCCTTCTTCGGTAGGGCGTTGAACTAGTTTACAACCGATAATTTACATTCTTAAGCCTTCCATTCCAGATCACGCGAGGGAAACCCTCAAGTAGTTTACAAGAAGCACACTACATAACCGTTTTGATCCGGCCCGACCCTTTAATTCCAACCCTCTTATCATCATGGCTCACAGCGAAATCCTCCTCCTCAAACCGGTCGAAGGCCTCGGCAACGAAGGCGACCAAGTCAAGGTCCGCGCGGGCTACGCCCGCAATTTTCTCCTGCCGCGCAAGGAAGCGGTCCCGGTCACGGCCGCGAACCGCAAGCAAGTCGAGGCGCTGAAAAAGCGCCGCGGCCTGCGCGAGGCGCAGGAGCTCACCGGCGCCCAGGATCTCTCCAAGAAGCTGGAGAAGACCGGCCTCGCCTTTGCCGTCAAGACCGGCGAGGGCGGCAAGATGTTCGGCGCGATCACCAGCGCCGACATCCACGACAAGCTCACGGCCGCCGGTTTCGCGATCGAGCGCAAGCGGATCCACCTGTTCACGCCGGTGAAGACCCTCGGCAAGCACACGGTAAAGATCAAGCTGCACGCCGACGTGACGGTGGAATTGACCTTCGACGTCGTCTCCGAGAACCCGATCATCGAGACGCCCGTGGCGGCGCCGATCCCCGAGAACCAGCGCAACTATGACCGGCCCTACGACCGGTCCTACGACAAGAAGGACTCGCGCAAATAATGCGACCGGCCGCGGTTTTTCCGACCGCGGCCCCGGCGCAGCGTCGGAGGGCGGCTGGCAGCAGCCGCCTTCGCCGTTTTTGGAGCGGGCTGGGGTCGGCGGTTTGTGAGCAACCCGCCAATAACCCGGAATAACTCCCAATAACTCCGCATTGCGTTCCCCGCCCCGCAACCCTCGCATCGTTCGCCCTTCCCGCATGGCCGACTCCGTCGCCAATCCCTCGCTCAGCCGCCGCGGCGACGGTCCTTCCGCGAACGGCGGCCCGCGCCCGGCCCCCGGGGCCGTGCGCACCGCCCCGCACAGCGCCGAGGCGGAGGAGTTCCTGCTCGGCTGCTGCCTTCTGGACGGGGCCGAAACGATCGCCCGCTGCCTCGAGGCCAAGCTTGCCCCGGAGGCGTTCTATGGGTCCGCCAACCGGACCATTTACGAGAAGCTCCTCGAATTGTACCAAAAGAGCCCGCCGGTGGCGATCGAGGTGCTGGCCGAGGAGCTGAAGGCGTCGCGGCAATTGGACCAGATCGGCGGCTATCCCTACCTCTCCCAGCTGAGCAGCCGGATCCCGACCACCGCCCAGGCGCCGTATTTCATCGACCGGGTGAAGGAGCTGCACCTGCTGCGCGAATTGATCAAGGTCGCCACGTCCACCGTCGAGAACTGCCTCAATTTCAGCGGCGGGATGCCGGAGTTCATCGATCAGATCGAGCAGGACATTTTTCAGGTGACCCAAAACCGCGTCACCGATGCGGCCAAGCACATGAAGGAGCCCACCCGCGAGGCGATGGGGGTCATCGGGCAGATGATGATGAAGAAAGGGGAGCTGACGGGGGTGACCTCCGGCTTCAAGGATCTCGACACCCTGACCTGGGGCTTCCAGCGCCAGGAAATGATCGTCCTGGCGGCGCGGCCGTCGATGGGCAAGACCTCCCTGGCGCTCAACTTTGCCGAGGGCGCCGCCCTCCCGAAACGGGGCGAGGGCGTGCCCGTCCTGGTTTTTTCCCTGGAAATGAGCGCCGCCCAGCTGGCCCTGCGCATGCTGTGCTCGCGGGCGCGGGTGAACCTCAAAATGCTCCGAGACGGGCTCCTGGCCAAGAACGGGGACGATAACAGCCGGCTGGTCGGGGTGGCCGACGAATTCTCCAAAGCGCCCATCTTCATCGACGATTCCAGCCACCTGTCCATCATGGAGCTGCGGGCGAAGGCCCGGCGGCTGCATTCCCGGCGCAAACTGGGCATGATCGTGGTCGATTACCTCCAGCTCCTCAGCCCGGTGGACTCCCAGATCCCCCGGGAACAGCAGGTGGCCGAGGCCTCTCGCGGGTTAAAAGCACTTGCGAAGGAACTTGATGTCCCGGTCATTGTATTAAGCCAGCTGAACCGCGCCTCTGAAAAGGAAAACCGCACGCCGAAGCTAGCCGACTTGCGGGAATCCGGATCGATTGAGCAGGACGCGGACGTTGTCCTTATGCTTACCCGCCCTAAAGATGCAGACGAAAAGTTCCAAGTCGCCTCGGATACGGCCGAGTTAATCGTTGCCAAACAACGCAACGGGCCGGTAGGAGAATTGCGACTGACTTTCCTTCGAGACATCACCCGCTTTGAAAACTACACCCAGTAACCCTCTGCGGAGGGTCGCCCGCCTGCTCGTTCTTGGACTTTTGCTCGTCGCGGGCCTTATACCGGGAGAGGGCCAAACCGCGCCTGGCCCCGGCGATGCCCCCGGCGCCGGCTTCAAGGTCGGCACGGTCACGATCAAGTTTGTCGGCACCGCCAACGTCAGCGAACAGGTGGTGCGCGCCAACATGCAGCTCCACGAGGGCGGGGACCTGGACGACACGGTGCTCGACCGCGACATTCGTAACCTCTACAAGACCGGGCTCTTCGAATTCGTCCAAACGAAGTGGGAGCGGGAGAACGACCGCGTTTACAACCTCGTGATCGAGGTCACCCCGAAGCTCCGGGTGCTGGCGGTCCGGTACGTCGGCAACAAGAAGGTCACCTCCAAGCGCCTGGGCAAGGAAGTGAAGACCCGCCCAGAGACGGCGCTCGACGACCGCCAGGTGAAGGAGGACTCCGAGAAGATCAAAGAGTACTACCAAAAGGAGGGCTACAACCAGGCCACGGTCACCTACAAGGTCGACCGCGACCGCGGGACGGGCTTCGGCACGGTCACCTTTGATATCCGCGAAGGTAACCGCGTGAAAATCAGCGAGGTGCGGTTTGTGGGCAATGCCCACATCAAGAAGGGCACCCTCCGCGGCCAGATGGACACCAAGCGCTGGTGGATGTTTTCCTGGCTCACCGGCTCCGGCCGCTTCAAGGACGATGAATTTGACGATGACCTGAACAAACTGCGCGATTTTTACCGCGATGCCGGGTACCTCGACGTCGAGATCGCCGACGACAAGGTGGTCTTCGACTACCCCAAGCCGGACCGCCTGATCCTGATCATCACGATCAGCGAGGGCCGGCAGTATCATATCGGTCAGATCACCTTCTCGGGTAATAAGTTGCACTCATCGGCCCTCCTGCGCCGCGTGGCGCGGGAAAAGACCGGCATGGTCTTCTCCCCCTCGCTGCTGGATAAGGACGTCGAGCGCCTGTCCGACTTCTACGGCAAGGACGGCTACCTGTACACCGACGTGCGGCTCGAACGGAAGCCCAACCTGGCGACCAACAACATCGACATCGAGTACCACGTCGACGAGGGCGATCGGTACTCTGTGGAGTCGATCCAGGTCGAGGGTAACACCAAGACCAAGAGCACCGTGATTCTGCGCGAACTGGTGCTCGGGCCGGGCGATGTCTTCGACACCGTGCGGATGAAGATTTCCAAGCTGCGCCTGGAAAACACCCGGTTCTTCGACGACGTCGAGGTGAAGAACGAGACCACGAACCTGCCCGGCCGCGAAACGATGCGCGTGGCGGTGAAGGAAGGCCGCACCGGCAGCCTCACCTTTGGCGCCGGCTACAGCTCCCTGGAGCGGGCGACCGTGTTTGCCGAAATCTCGCAGTCCAATTTCGACCTCTTCAACTCCCGCTCGCTCTTCCAGGGCGACGGCCAGAAATTCCGCATCCGCCTGGAATTGGGCCAGCTCTCCAATGAGGCGATCATTTCCTTCGAGGAGCCGTACTTGTTCCAAAAGGCGCTGGCGCTGGGCTTCAGCTTTTTCCGCACGAGCTCGGACTACGACAGCACCTACTACCAGGAGGTGGATCTCGGCGCCACGGTCTACGTGCGCAAGCGCCTGTTCGAGCTGATCGACGCGCAGCTGTCCTACACCTACCGCATCGTCGAAATCAACGACGTGTCCAGCTCGGCTTCGCCGATCATTCAAGCGTCGGCCGGCCAAAACGCCGAGTCCAGCGTCGCCCTTTCCTTGGTCCGCGACACCCGCGACAAGATCGTCAACACGACCTCGGGCAACCGCATCGAGGTCGACAACACGATCACCGGCGGCCCGCTGGGCGGCAGCACCAATTACTACAAGTTTGAGTTCCGCGGCTCGCAATTCTTCCCCGTGTTCGAGGCCCAGACCCAGGTGCTCTCGCTCGTCGCCCGCGGCGGCGTCATCCAGAACTTCGGCCACACGACGGCGGTGCCCTATTACGACGCCTATTACCTCGGCGGCCCGGACGACCTGCGCGGGTTTGAATACCGTTTTGTCAGCCCCCGCGACATCTACGGCGAGCCGATCGGCGGCCGGACCTACGCGATGTATACCGCTGAATACTCGCTAGATATCGTGAGCCCGATCCGCATCGCGTTCTTCTACGACGCCGGCATCGTCAATCCCGGCCGCCTCGACTTCAGCGTCGGCAATTACCAGGACGACTTCGGCATCGGCCTGCGCCTGTTTGTCATGGGCGCCCCCTTGAGTCTCGACTACGGCATCCCGATCCGCGGCGACCAAAACTACCCTAATAAGAGCGGAAATCAGTTCAATTTTTCCTTTGGCACGCGGTTCTAATTCTGATTTGTTCGCCCTTTCATCCCTGCATAAACGACTCATGAAGAAATTCACCCACACCCTATTAGCCCTGGGCGCCTTTTGCGCCACGAGCCTTATCTCCCACGCCGATAGCACGCCCAAGATTGTTGTCGTGGACATGAACAAGCTTTACGAGACCCACTACGAGACGGTGGCGGAGCAAACCAAGGTGAAAGCCGAAACCGAGAAGGCCCAGGCCTCCTTCGACTCGATGACCAAGGAGCGGGATGACCTGATCGCCCAGTACAAGGCCGTCGCCGAACAGGCCCAGAACCCGACCGCCACCCCGGACGCCAAGGCCAAGGCCACGGCGGACGCGCAGAAGAAGGTCGGCGAGATCCAGCAGAAGGGCCAGGACATGCAGACCTTCGCCAACCAGGCCCGCGCGACCATCCAGCAGCGCATTCAGAATTTCCACACCATGATGATCGAGGAAATCTCGAAGACCGTGGTCGCCGTGGCCCAGACGCACAATGCGACGCTGGTCCTCGACAAGTCCGGCCTGTCGGTCACCGGCGTGACCTCCGTGGTCTACTCCGACCCGGCCTACGACATCACCAGCGAAGTGCAGGATGAGATCGCCAAGCACAAGCCGGCGGCCGTCCCGGCCGTCACCCCGGACGCCTCGGCGCCGATGCCGGCCCCGAGCGCGGGCTCCCCGGACAGCACGCCCCCGAGCATCACGGTGCCCGGCGCGAAGTAACCTTCCGGTTGCGACAATTTCAGCCCCGCCCCTGCCGGAGCGGGGCTTTTTTGTGGCCTGCGGCCGGGAATTTCCCACGCTGCCTGGCATGCAGGTTGCCTTTGCCCCGGACGAGGTCATCGCCATCGTCCAGCCGCAGTCGGTCCGCGGCGCCAGCCAGGAAACGATCCGCGGGTTCGCCGGACTCACGGCCGCGCAGCCGGGGGACTTGTCTTTTTTGGCCAACGCCAAATACCGCTGCGAGGTCGCCGCGACCCAGGCCTCGGTCGTGCTGCTGCCGCCCAGCTATGAGGGCGAGCCCCGGCCGAACCAGCTTTTCCTGATTGTCGCCCATCCCTCGATCGCCCTTTCCCGCCTGTGCGCGCGCCTGGAGCGCGCGCTCTGGCCCCAGCCGGCGCCCGGCGTCCATCCCAGCGCCGTCGTGGCCCCCGGCGCCGAAATCGCGCCCAGCGCGACCATCGGGCCGCTCTGCGTGGTGGAGACGGGCGCCAAGGTCGGCGCCCGCAGTCACCTCCAGGGCCAGGTGTGGCTCGGCCGGTCCGCCGCGGTGGGCGAGGACTGCTGGCTCATGCCCGGGGCACGGGTGACGGCCGAATGCGTCCTGCACAACCGGGTCCGGCTCCAACCGGGCGCGATCGTCGGAGCGGATGGATTTGGCTACGACTTCGAAGGCGGTCGGCACGAGAAGATCCCGCAGGTCGGCAACGTCATCCTCGAGGACGACGTCGAAATCGGCGCGGGCACTACGATCGACCGCGCTCGCTTCAGCACCACGACCATCGGGGAGGGGAGCAAGATCGATAATCTGGTCCAGATCGGCCACAATGTGGTCATCGGCAAGCACTGCATCGTCATCGCCCAGACGGGGATCTCCGGGAGCACCGTCCTGGAGGACTATGTCATCCTGGGCGGCCAGGTCGGCACGGTCGGGCACATCACCTTGGGCAAGGGCGCCCGGGTGGGGGCCAAGTCGGGGGTGAACGAGAGCCTGGCGCCCGGCGCCTACGTGCGCGGCAACCCCGCCCGGCCGTTTGTGTTCGAGCAGCGCCTGACGGCGCTGCGCCACCGGCTGCCGGAACTCTTCAAGCGGGTGAGCGCGTTGGAAACGGCGGTCGGCGGGCCGGAAAGCCCGGCCGAGGGCTAGTTGCTATTGTCCGGGGCCGGCGATGCTTCAATCCCTGCAGATTCGCAATTTGGCGCTCCTCTCCGAGGTGGCGCTCGAGTTTGAGGCCGGCTTCACGGCGGTGACCGGCGAAACCGGTGCCGGCAAGAGCATCCTCCTGGGCGCCTTGAGCCTGCTCGCCGGCGAGCGGGCGGACAAGTCGATCATCCGCCAGGGAGCGGCCGCGTGCGAGGTCGAAGCGGCGCTCTTTTTTGCGGATCCGGCCGCGATCAACGCGGTGCTGGCCGAACTCAGCCTGCCGGAGTGCGAGGATGGGCTCCTCCTGCTGCGCCGCAGTCTCCCCCGGGAGAAGGCGCCGAAGATCACGGTGAACGGCAGCCTGGCGACCCTGGCCGCCCTGCAGCGGCTCGGCGAGCACTGGATCGATTTTCATGGGCCGAGCGAGCCGCGGCGCCTGCTCCGGGATGATTGCCAGCTGGAGCTCCTGGACCTCTTCGGCCGCAACGGGGAGGCCGGCGCCGCTTATCAAGCGGCTTACCGGGCGTGGCGGGAAAAACGCCACGAACGCGAGCAGTTGGAGCGCGAAGCTGCGCTCGCTCCCGAGCAGCTCGAATTTCTCCGCGGGCAATTGGCCCGGATCGATGCCCTGGACCTGACCGACGAGGCCATGGAGGCCCTCGAACGCGACGTCTCGCGCCTGGGCCGGGCGCAGGAACTGTTGGAACTATCCGACGTGCTGGCGGCGGGGCTTACCGGCGAGGACGGGCTGCAGGGGCGCCTCGCGGCCCTATTGCGCGAGGCGCGGCGGCTGCAGCAGCTCGATCCGGCCAGCGGGGCCTTGGCCGGTCGCCTGGGCTCGGCCGCGGTGGAGCTGAACGATCTGGGCGCGGAATTTGCGCGCCTCAGCCAGGAGCTGCAGTTCGATCCCGAGCAGGCCGAGACGCTGACCGGGCGGATGAACACCTGGCTGGAACTCAAGCGCAAGCACGGCGGGGACCTGCCAGCCGTGCGCGCGGCCCGCGAGGAGCTCCGCCGGCGCCTGGAGGTGCAGGGCGACTTGGGCGGGACCATGGAGCGACTGGACCGAGAGATCGCCGCAGCCCACCGCACTGCGGCCAAGGCGGCGGCGGTCCTGCGCGGCCGACGCGAAAAAGCGGCCTCGGAGTTGTCCCGGCTCGCGGCCAAGCAAATCGGCCAATTGGGCTTCGCCAAGGCCGACTTTCAGATCCGCCTGGTGGCGCTGCCCGAATTGGGTCCGTCCGGCGACTGCGGCTGCGAATTCCTCTTTTCCCCGAACGTCGGCGAGGCCCCGCGGCCCCTCGCCCGGGTGGCCTCGAGCGGCGAACTGGCGCGGGTGATGCTCGCCCTGAAGGCGGTCCTGGCCGAGGTCGACGGGGTGCCGCTGCTCGTCTTCGACGAGGTCGACGCCAACGTCGGCGGGGAGATCGGCCGGGTGGTGGGCGAAAAGATGGCCGCGATCGGCCGCACCCACCAGGTGCTCTGCGTGACGCATTTGCCGCAGGTGGCCGCGCAGGCGTCCTGCCACTTGGTGGTGACCAAGGACCAGTCCCAGGATCGGGCGGTCGTGACGATTGCGCCGATTCAGGCGAGCCGGAAGGCCCGGACGAGCGAACTGGCCCGGATGCTGGGCGACCGCACGGCAAAAAGCGCGCTCGCCCACGCCGAGGAACTTCTGGGCCGGTAGCGGCCCGACGTCAGACCGGCTTGGGACCGCCGGCGAAACTGCGCCACCGGGCCAGGGGCAGGTTGCCCAGCCCGATGAAGGCGAGCTGCGTCGCCACGAAAATCGACAGCGCCCAGAACGCCGCTTCGGTGAAGCCATAGCTGTGCAGGCCGATGCCGAGCATGTTCGTGCCAAACCAGCTCCAGCTGGTGACGATGTTGCCGCCGACGGCGAGGCACATGAGTCCCCGCTGCCGGACGAGGCCGGCCACCCGGGCATGGAGAATCAGGGCATTCCAAAGGACGATGATCAGGGCGCCATTCTCCTTCGGATCCCAGCCCCAGAACCGGCCCCAGGACTGGTCGGCCCAAATGCCGCCGAGGACGGTGCCGACAAAGCTGAACAGCGTGGCAAAGCAGAGAATGCCATAGACCATGCGCGCGATCGCGTCGGCATTGGTCTCGCCCGGCTTGGCCGGGCTCGCCCCCGCGGCGCCCGCCGCCTCGCGGCTGAAGTTTCGTTTCAGCCAGGGGGTGAACACTCCCAGGATGAGGTAGATCAGGGCGAGGAAACCGGCGAGGAAGGTGGAGGCGTACCCGCTGGTGACCACCACGACATGCGTCCCGAGCCAGAAATTCGAGTCGAGGACGGCCCGCATCATCTCGAGCGTGTCGCCGCCGAGCGCCAGGTGATGGGCGATCAGCAGGGTGCCAAATCCGATCAGCCCGGCGGCCACCGTGCCGATCGCGTTGCGATAGGTGGCCTCGAGGATGAGGCAGAGGCCGACGGCGCCCCAGCCGATGAAGAGCGCCGAAGAATACAGATTGGTGACCGGCGGCCGGCCCTCGAGCCACATCCGGGTCGCGATGCCGGCGGTGGTGGCGATCCAGGCAAGTATCACCAGCCAGTAGGCCGCCCGGCCCAGGCTCTGCGGCCAGACGAGCCAGGAGACGATGGCCAGGAGGAAGGCGTAGACGTACAGCTGCAGGCTCGCGTAGAACGGCTCGGCCGCGTTGAAGCGCACTTCGGCCGCCGTTTTCTTCAGCTGGGTGGCAAACCGGGCCGACAATTCATTGCGGTAGAGCCCGACCAGGGCGTTGAACTTGTCCGGTTGATTCGTGCGCCAGGCGTAGCCGAGCCCGGCGTAGGCCTGGGCGCCGGCGTCGACGTGTCCGCTCTGAAAGGATTCCAGGATCGCCTGCCCGGCGGTTTGCCAGTCGTTCACATTGGCCGTCGCCGCATCGGGCGGGATGGCCAGGAAGTTGGTGTCCCGTGCGAGTTCGGCATAGCGCTGGCCGAGGGAGATCATGGTCTGGAACTCATCCTCGTCGTGCGGCTGGCCCGCCTGCTTGGCGCGGATGGCGGCGATCCCCTTGGGCAATTCATCCTGGAAACGCAGCAATTCCCCTAGGAAATCTTCGGTTCCGGGCACCTGCACCATGTGCTCCAGGCGCTGGTAGAGATCGAGGTCGCCCGCCAGTTGGAGGACCGCCCGCTGGAAGGGACTGCGCAGCTTGTCGTCCACCGGATCGGCGAGCTTGGACTGGCTCCCAATGGCGGGCAGGTAGGGCGCGATTTCCTGATAGGAGAAACGACGGCGGCGCTGGGGCACACCCGGGATGTCCATCACGGCCATGAGCTGATGGACGCGGTCCGGATAGTGGATGGCCAGATTTTCGTCGTTCTTGCCGATCAGGCCGAGGAGCTCCGGGTCGTCGATGACGAAGGTGTCGTAGGTGTCCGCTTTCTCCGGCCGGAAGAGCACGTCCAGCAGCCATTCATCGGGGATCAGTTCGGTCCCGTCGCTCTCTGCGACGCGCTGGCGGGCCTGCATCTGCAGGAGGGAACTGCGCGCCACGGTGTTGAGCGGCTTGATCCGGCCGTTGCCCAGGATCGGCAGCCGGCCGAAGCCCAGCACGTCGAAGGCGCCGGGATTGGCCGGCGGGACGAGCGCCGCAGCGAGGAACCCGGCGCCGCTCAACAAGACTGCCCACGGCAGTAGGCGCTGAAGCCATGGCTCTGGTGGGCGAACGGCGCGGGGAACGCCGGCGGCCCCGCGGCGGCGCCGGCCGAAGAAACCGCCCAGGTGCAGGCCGAATTGCAGCACGAGGCCCAGCGCCATCATCCCGCAGGCGATGTACGGCACGCGCCAGCTGGGGTTGCGCACGACCTGGAGAATGGTGCCCGCGTCATTGGGCAGGTAGCTGCTTTGGTAGAACGTGAGCCCCGCGGTGCGCAGGGGATTGTTCATGTAGATCAGCACCTCGCGATTGTCGCCCCGCTCCGGGGTCGTCAGGCGGACGCGGCTGGAATAGTTTTTCGGGATGTCCGTCCCGGCGTAGATGTCGTGGCTGAACTTGAGCAGGGTCAGGGAGAAGGGCAAATAGCGCCGCTGGAAGCGCAGCGCGATTTTGTAGGTATGCCCGCCATAGCCGAACGTCTGGGCCGGCGAATCGGCCAAGTCCGTCGAAACGAGCCAGGTGCCGAGGGAGCCGTCGGGGCCCACCAGTTCGATGTAGGCGGCGGGCAGGTTGCGCTCATCCTCCTTGCTGGTCAGCGGGGCGGGAGTGGCGATCAGTTGCGGACCGATGCCCTGATTGGCCGGAGAGGGGGCGCTGGTGGCCACCGGGGGCCGGGGCGCTAGGCTGGCGTTGGGAAAGTAGAGCTTCGGCACGACCCGAAACGGCAGCTGCGGATTTTGAATCGTTTCGCCGGCGGCGATCAGCTCCTCGGGGATCGCCACCACCTGGTCATACTGCGGATCG
>Ga0182024_10020621_pt1 | contig 12034 bp, 7 predicted proteins | sample P32metaG_FD_120480 | JGI IMG/M metagenome (GOLD analysis project Ga0182024, IMG submission 120480) | Permafrost microbial communities from Stordalen Mire, Sweden - P3-2 metaG (Illumina Assembly) | ecosystem: Environmental > Terrestrial > Soil > Wetlands > Permafrost | place: Sweden: Stordalen... | reverse complement strand
CTCTTCGCAGCGGTCTTCGCCCTGCTGGGCTCGCTGCTGACCGGCTCGATCCCCGGCATCATCATCGGCAGCCTGCTGGCCTCGCGCGCCTCCGACCGGGTGCTGCGCCCGATCCTCGCCTCGACCCTGGCCCTGGTCGGCAGCAAGATGTTCTTCTAGAAAGAAGAGAAGAAACGTTCACCACAGAGACACAGAGGACACCAAGGCGCTCGTTCTGCAGCTGAAGTGCGCGAGGGTGTAGTTGGATTGAATCGCGCGCGAAGCGCGCAATAGACTTCATGAGTCCAGTGCTTCAGGACTTTCGCCTCTGTGTCCTCTGTGTCTCTGTGGTGAACTTTCCTGACTCACATGGGGACCGAATGAAGCCGATCCAGAACGTTGTGCTCGTGCTGCTCGACAGCCTGAACCGGCACATGCTGGGGTGCTACGGCGGGACCGAGTTCGCCACGCCGAACATCGACCGGCTCGCGGCGCGGTCGGTCAGGTTCACGCGGCACTATGTGGGGTCGCTGCCTTGCATGCCGGCGCGGCACGACATCCTGTGCGGGGCGCTGGACTTCCTGTGGAAGCCGTGGGGCTCGGTGGAGATCTGGGAGGACGCCATCACCGCGCGCCTGCGCGACGCCGGGGTGGTCAGCCAGCTGATCACCGACCATCCGCACCTGTTCGAGACCGGCGGCGAGAATTATCACGTCGACTTCACGGCCTGGGACTACCAGCGCGGGCATGAGGGCGATCCATGGAAGACCCGGGCCGACCCCTCCTGGGCCGGGGCGCCGATGTTCGGGCGCGGCCACATGCCCTACGACGACTCGCGGGGCTGGTTCCGCGGCGAGGCCGACTTCCCGGGGCCGCGCACCCTGGCGGCCGGCGCGCGCTGGCTGGGGGAGAACGCCGGCGCGCCCCAGAAACATGGGTCCGGGCGCTTCTTCCTGATGATCGACGAGTTCGATCCGCACGAGCCCTTCGACACCCCGGAGCCCTACGCCAGCCTCTACGACCCCGACTGGCGGGGGCCGCATCTGATCTGGCCGCCCTATGTGGTCGGGGCGCAGGAGAAGGGAATCCTCGACGCGCGCCAGGCGAAGCAGGTGCGGGCCAGCTATGGCGGCAAGCTGACGATGATCGACGCCTGGCTCGGCCGCATGCTCGACGCGCTCGATGACAAGGGCCTGTGGGACGACACCCTGGTCATTCTGTGTACGGACCATGGCCACTACCTGGGCGAGAAGGACATCTGGGGAAAGCCGGGCGCGCCGCTCTATGAGGCCATCGCCCGCATGCCGCTGCTGATGGCCGTCCCCGGGATGCAGGCCGGGACCTGCGAGGCCCTGACCACCAGCGTCGACCTGTTCACCACCTTGGAGGAGATCTTCGGCCTGCCGCCGGCTCGCCATCGCACCCACGGGGTCTCTCTGCTGCCGCTGCTGTCGGGAGAGAGCGGGGCGGTGCGCGATCACGTCCTGGCGGGCGTCTGGGGGCGCGAGGTGCATCTGATCGAGAAGGATCGCAAGTACGTGCGCGCGCCGGCCGGGTCCAATGCGCCGCTGGCGATGTATTCGAACCGCTGGTCGACCATGCCGACCCACGTCATCCCGCGCTACCAGGCCCTGCCCCTCCCCGACGACCGCGCGGTTCTGGATCGCATGCCGGGGAGCGGCGTGCCGGTGCTGCGCCAGATCTGGGAGGCGGGAGACGCGGTCCCCTACTGGGCGGCCAGCCGGTTCCGCGGCAACCACCTCTACGACCTGGCCGCCGATCCGGGCGAGAAGACCAACCTGGCCGGTGGAGCGGAAGAGGTGGCGGCGGCGGAGCGGTTGGCGGCGGCCCTGCGGGAGGTCGAGGCTCCGGCGGCCCAGTTCGAGCGATTGGGACTGTAGGCCCCGACGATTTGGTCCCTAAGGAATCAGGCTCTAGGCTCGCGCGCGCAAACACGGGGGAAAGAGCATGACCGAGCTGTGGCGCCGATCGGCGATCGACCTGGCGCAGCTGATCGCCACCGGCCAGGCTTCCTCCATGGAGGTCGTCGATGCCCATCTGGCGCGCATCGAGGCGGTCAATCCCAAGCTCAACGCGGTGGTGCGGGTGCTGGCGGACACCGCGCGGGCGCAGGCCGCGGCGGCGGATCGCAAGGTGGCGGCGGGCGAGGCTCTTGGCCCTCTGCACGGGGTTCCGATCACCGTGAAGGAAAACATCGACATGGCCGGCCTGCCGACCACCAATGCGGTCGTTTCGCTGGCGGGCGCCATCGCCTCGTGTGACGCCCCGGTGGTGGAGCGAATGCGCGCCGCGGGGGCCATACCGATCGGCCGCACCAACCTCCCCGACTTCGGGCTGCGGGCGCACACCGACAGCTCGCTGCACGGCCTGACCCGCAACCCCTGGGACCACGCCCGCACGGCGGGCGGCTCCAGCGGGGGCGAGGCCGCCGCCCTGGCGACGGGAATGAGCCCGCTGGGGCTCGGCAACGACATCGGCGGCTCGTTGCGCAATCCGGCCAGCGCCTGCGGGATCGCCTCGATCCGCCCGACCCTGGGGCGCGTTCCCGACGCCGTCTCCGGGCCGGCGGCGGACCGGCAGCTGGCAGGACAGCTGATGGCGGTGCAAGGGCCCATGGCCCGGCGGGTGGCCGACGTGCGGCTGGGGCTCCGGGTCCTCAGCGGTGCGCATCCGCGCGATCCGTGGTCCCTGGACGTTCCCCTCGAAGGCCCGCCCATGGCGGGGCCGATCCGGGTCGCGGTGGTGGCCGCCCCGCCCGGCGGCGCGACCGATCCGGCCATCTCCGCCGCCGTGGGGCGGGCCGCCGACGCCCTCGCCGACGCCGGCTACGACGTCGTGGCGGCCTGCCCCGCCACCTATGAGCGGGCGGTGGAGGTCTGGAAGCTGTTCCTGCTGGGAGACCTCGCCCTGGGCCTGCCGAACATGGCGCCGCTGATGGGGGCGGAGGGACGGGCGTTCCTGGACGCGATCAACGCCGCCACGCCGCCGCTGAAGGACCCGCTGGACCTCTCGCGGCTGATGGTGGCGCGGGACGCCGTCGGTCGGGACTGGTCGCAGTTCATGGCCGAACACCCGCTGATCCTGTCGCCGACCTGGACCACCCTTCCCTTCACCCACGGCTTCGACGTGGCCGGGCCCGACGGCCCAGCGGCGACGATCGCGCTCATGCGGCCAGTGGTTCCGGCGAACCTGCTGGGCCTGCCGTCGGCCTGCGTCCCCGCCGGGCTCGACCCGGCCTCGGGCCTGCCGGTGGGCGTGCTGCTGACCGGCCGGCGGATGCGCGACGATCTGTGCCTGGACGCCGCCGAAGCGGTCGAGGCCCGGCTGGGCCTCGAGACTCCCATCGATCCGAGATGGTGAAAGGAAGAGCGGGCATGGTTCCTTTTCAGGTGAAGGGGCTCGACCACGTCGTCCTGCGGGTGGCCGACCTGCAACGCGCCCTCGACTTCTACCGCGAGGTGATCGGGGGTACGATCGAGCGCGAACAGACGTCGATCGGCCTGACCCAGCTTCGGATCGGCGCCTCGCTCATCGACCTGATCCCTCTGGATGGCCAGCTCGGCCAGATCGGCGGCGCCGGGCCGGGGCGCGAGGGTCGCAACCTCGACCACTTCGCGATCCAGGTGACCCCGTTCGACGCGCCGGCGATCCGGGCGCATCTGGAGCGGCACGGCGTCGCCGTCGCCGCCGCGGGCCAGCGTTACGGCGCGGAAGGCGACGGCCCCTCGATCTACATCACCGATCCGGACGGCAACACGGTCGAACTCAAGGGGCCGCCAGGATAGGCGAGGTTGGCCGAGGCCGCGGGCCAAATCGACGCGCCGCGGCCGCGCCGAATTCGCGGCGTGCCTTATGAAAAAACCCGAGGGATGGCGTCAGCATCAACTCAGCGTATGATTAAAATTGACACTATCGGGGGCTGCGCATGACCGAGGAACTCTGGCGGCTGCCAGCACACCGGCTGGCGGCGATGATCGCGCGAGGCGAGACTACGAGCCGCACGGTGGTCGAAGCGCATCTGGCGCGGATTGAAGTGGTGAACAAGCGCTCGAACGCCATCACGCGCGTGTTGGCGGACAGCGCGCTGGCCGCGGCCGACGCCGCCGACTCGCGCCCGGCCAGCGGACCCCTGCACGGCGTGCCGTTCACCATCAAGGAGAACATCGATTTCGTAGGCACGCCGACGACGCAGGGGGTTCCCGCATTCGCAAACGCGATGCCGACGCAAGATGCGCCTGTCGTGCAACGCATGAAGGCCGCCGGCGCGATTCCCATCGGCCGCACGAACCTACCCGAACTTGCGTCGCGTCTTTCGACCGACAACCCCCTGTATGGGCGCACCCTCAATCCGTGGAACCCCAGCCTCACGGCGGGCGGTTCGAGCGGTGGTGACGCCGTCGCGCTGGCGACGGGGATGACCCCGCTCGGTCTCGGCAACGATATCTGCGGATCGTTGCGCAATCCGGCCTACTGCTGCGGTGTCGTGTCCTTGAAGCCCACAGCGGGCCGCATCGCCCACGCGATCAGCCTGCCCCCGTCGGACGGCGGCATGGCGTCCCAGCTGATGTACGTGCAGGGACCGATGGCGCGCACGATCGAGGATCTGCGCATCGGCCTGAAGGTGCTCGCGGGTCGGGATATCCGCGACCCCGTCTCCGTCGACGCGTCGCTGACCGGGCCTCGCCCGTCGTCTTTGCGCGCCGCTTTGATCACCGGTGTGCCGGGCAAGCCGCTGCCGGCGAGCGTCGTCGCGGCGGTTCGCGCCGCGGGCAAGGTGCTCGGCGCGGCGGGTTGGCAGGTCGAGGAAGTGGAGGCGCCTGAACTGGCCCTGGTGAACGAGTTGTGGGGCCGCGTGCTGTCGCTCGACTTTTCCCCGGTGATGCCTCCCCTCAAGCGCGTCCTCTCTCCCGCCGTATTCGACCTCCTGAACCGATTGTGCGGACGCTTCGCCGATTTGCCGCCGATGGAAAACGAGGTGCTGCACGCCGAACGTCATCGCGTGGCGCGCGAGTGGTCTCAACTCTTCGCCGCCTATCCGGTCATGGTCGGACCGGTCTGGGCCGAGCTGCCCTGGCCAGCCGATGCGGACCTCGACCCGACGAGCGGGCTGGACCTCATGCTGTCGACCGCGCGTTTCATTACGCCCGCGAACGTTCTCGGCTTGCCCGCGATCGCCATGACCACCGGCCTGGCGGACGGGATGCCGATGGGGATTCAGGTCTACGCCGATCTGTGGCGGGAGGACCTGTGCCTCGAGGCGGCGGCAATCATCGAGGCAGGCAGCCGGCAGGTGACACCCACTGACCCCGCGTAGCGAGGGAACACGATGCGTCCGCCGTCGCGTGCGCGTAAAGTACTCGGGGGAGTGGCGATGGACCTTGGACGCTACATAGGCTGGATCGCCCTGGTCGCCCTGGCGAGCTGCGCATTGTTCACGCACGCGGCCGAGCCGAAGAGACCGCCATTGCCAATGTGTTCGAACCCCGATGGGGCGGAGTCGCGCTGGCGCTCGCTGATTGCGAACACCCATCTCGTACCGGACGCGCCAACCAGCACGCCCAACAATGCGCAGGTAAAAGCCGTTCAGATATTCCTGCTGTCCGGCGGCTACCAGGGCTGGTGCCACGACTACAGTCCGCGCACCCAGAACAAGCGCATCACGGGGCCATACATTGGCGGCAAGGCCTATGGCACGCATTCGCGGGTGACGGTCTACTACTCCAAGGCGATGATCGCCTGGCTGCAACAGGGGCGCAGAGGCGCGATTCCGGACGGCGCCGCCATCATCAAGACCATGTACGCGACACCGGCCTATGTTCCGAAAGGCGCGGAGCAGCCGATCGCCGGCTACGCCGTCATGGTGCGCAGCGCCAAGGCCAGCTACGATGGCTGGTTGTGGCTGCTGTACTACGTGCCCGGCAATCAAAGTTATCGTTTCGAGTACCTGACGTCGCAATATGGCGCGTCGTTCTGTCTGAGTTGCCACGCCCAGACCTCGGGCGATGACATGACATTCTCCGACCTCAGCAACCTCACCGGCCATGACCAGGCGACGTACGTCGAAATCGGCGACGAGGTGCTGGCCTCCGACGCCACCCATCCCGCCGCGCCGCCCATCCCGCCGCCGACGGCTCCGCTGCGCGATCAGCGAACGCTCCTGGGCGCGCTCATCTATCGGCCGCTGGCGGCTCCCCTGTGGCACGGCGACGCGGACATGCAGGGCATGCTGACGAGCCGTGTGCCCGCGCTGGCCGCCGCGCCGCCACCTGATCTCGTCCATTGGCGAATGCCGGAAGACCTCATCGACGACCACGCGCCGCCGCGACCGGCGTCGGCCGCCTCGCAGCGGAAGTTCGCCACCAGCGACGCGTGCGTGGGCTGCCACGACGCCTCCGACCTGCTGAACAATGTGCCGCCGCACATGACCGTCGACATCGGCGTGGCCGTACCCACGCCACTGGGCCCGCGAGCGCGCTACAACCTGACCCCTTACGGCGAGTGGAGCGCCTCGCTCATGAGCCGGTCGTCGCGCGATCCCGTGTTTCGCGCGCAATACGAGGCCGAGCTGGCGCGCGTCCCGAGCGCCGCGCGCGACACCACCGCGGCGCTTTGCACGCGTTGCCATGGTCCGATGGGCGCGCGCGAGACGCCGGCTCTCGCCACCGATCCGACAGCCTTCTACGCCACCTCGGACGGCGTCACCTCGGATCCAGGACAGAACAGGCGCGCAGAATACGGCGCCCTGGCGCGCGACGGCGTGTCCTGCACGGTCTGCCACCAGATCTCGGCCAAGGGACTGGGCGCGCGCGACACCTGGTCCGGCAAATTCAATCTCGAGCCCGTGCGGGGAACGATCAACGGCCCCTATGCCTCGCCGCTGACGCGGCCGATGAAAAAGGCCATCGGGATGACGCCGACCTATGCCGGTCATATCGGCGACAGTGGATTGTGCGGCGCGTGCCACGTGCTGGAAGTGCCGGTCTACCGCCGTGACGATCCAAAGCCGGTCAAGAAGGCGTTCGAACAGACGACCTTTCTCGAGTGGCGGAACAGTGTGTATTCGAAGCCGTCGGCCGAGGCGAAAACGTGCGTGGACTGCCACATGCCCACGAACACGCCGCCGACCTTCGACGCCAACGGCGCGCCGACGCCGGGCGCCGCCATGTCGACGCAGATCGCCAACATCGAGGACGCGAGCTTTCCCTTCGTCCCCAACAGAGCCTCGCCGGACGAGCTGCAGACCCAGACGCGTCCGAACTATCACCGGCACACGCTGCTTGGCCTGAATACGGTCACGCACGCCATGTTCCAACAGTTCCCACTGTTGCTGGGCGCCGGCAGCCTGAATTTCGGGCAGGCGTTGAACCTGTTGCCGCCGAGCTTCCTCGCCGCGCGCGAAACCCTTGCCCTCGCCGACAGCACGGTGAAGCTGGACGTGTCTCCGGTTCGTCCCACGGCGACGGGCATCGAACTGACGGTCAATGTGATCAACGCCGCGGGACACAAGTTTCCATCGGGCGTGGCGTTCCGCCGTGCGTGGCTCGAGGTGAAGGCGTTGGATGCGAACGGATCGGTGCTCTGGTGCTCCGGCTGCTCCGATGCGAACGGCGTGATCGTCGACGGCGCGAACAAATGGTTGCCGAGCGAATTCGCCACCGTCGCCGCCGAGCTGGCGCCGGACGCGCAACGCATCGACAGCGAAGCACAGGCGCAGATCTACGAGGCCCGCCACGAGGACTGCGACCACAAGCTCACCGACAGCTTCGTGCGGCTGTGCGATGTGGTGAAGGACAACCGCCTGCTGCCCAAGGGCTGGTCGGCCAGCGACCCGGACGCCGAGTACACCCGACCGGTCGCCAGCGCCACCGGCGCGCCCGGCACGGATACCGTCGTGTACGCCATGAACATCGGCGATCCCCAGCGCGTAGCCCACGTGGAGGTGCGCATGCTCTATCAGTCGATGCCGCCGTACTATCTCGTGGAGCGCTTCCAGGACCTCGGCCCGGGCGCCGATCGGGCGCCGGAAGCCTCGCGCCTGTATTATCTGGTGACTCACCTGAACATCGATGATCCCGCATTGCGCAGCAGCCGGTGGCGGCTCGAGGTGGCCTGCGCGGACACCAAGGCGGGAACCGCGCCGTCGACGGCCTGCAGCGAATGAAGCCAGGCAGGGTCCCCGATGGCTGACATCTTTCTCAGCTACGCCAGCGAAGACCGGGCCCGGGTTTCGGGGCTGGTGGAAGCCTTGCGTCGGCAGGGCTGGTCCGTGTGGTGGGACCGCGAGATCGTCCCGGGCTCGCCATTCGAAAAAGTCATCGAGCAGGCGGTCGGCGAAGCGCGGTGCGTGGTCGTGGTGTGGTCGAAGCACTCGGTCGTCTCCGAATGGGTGCAGGCCGAGGCCCAAGAGGGATTGGAGCGGTCCGCCCTCGTGCCGGTGCTGATCGACCACACCCGCGTGCCGTTTGCCTTCAAACGCGCCCAGGCGGTGCAGCTGTGGGGCTGGCCGCAGCGGGTCGACCGTAGCGAACTCGACCGTTTCATCGCCGCGGTCGGCGAGAAGCTCGGGGATTCGACCACCGCATCGGCGCCGCCCCCGGGCCGCGCCGCCGAGCCCGTCGCCTCGCGACGTCCGTCGGTCGCGGTGATGCCGTTCGTGAATTTGACCAGCGACCCTGAGAATCAATATTTGAGTGACGGCATCGCGGCGGAGCTCATTTTCCGCCTGACCCAGGAGTCGGCGCTGCGGGTCGCGGCGCAGTCGTCGTCGTTCTACTTTCGCGACCGCCCCGAAAACGTCCAGGCCGTCGGCCAGCTGTTGAACGTCAACCATGTGCTCGAGGGAAGCTTTCGCCGCTTCGGTAGCCGCGCGCGCGTCACCGTGCAACTGATCGACACGGGCGATGGCCACGCCACCTTCGCGCATCACTTCGATGTCGACACCGACGACATGTTCGAACTCCAGGAGCAGCTGGCCATCGCCATCGCCAAGGCGATCCGGGCGCCACTGCGCATCGATCGCAGCGACCGGAAAATCGATCCCGAGGCGCACCGCCTATACCTGCAGGCCCGTTTCCACTACTTCCGCGCCGACCCCGCCAGCCGGCGTGACGCGGCGGAATACTTCCGTCAGGCGTTGCGGCTGGAGCCCCACTACGGCGAGGCCAGCGCGGGACTCGCCTGGTCGCTGTTGCCGCTCGCCATCGGCAGCTTCGACGGGCCGCCGTGCGACGTGCTCGACGAAGCATTGCGCGCGGCCGAGCTCGCGGTGGAACTCGAACCAGCGAGCGCGTTCGCCCTGGGTGCGCTCGGCACGGCGCACGTGATGAACTGGAACTGGGAGGCGGGGCGCGCTTATCTGGAACGCGCCATTGCGCTGGGTCCGCCGGACGCGTCGATCGCCTACGGCTACGCAATCTATCTTTCGGCCGGCGGCCAGCTCCAGGAAGCGCTCGCGGTCTGCCAGGACGCCTTCACGCGCGAGCCGCTGTCGCCCATGCTCACCGAAGCGGTGTCGCGCATGCTGCACTACCTGGGTCGGCTCGACGACGCCGAGGCCGTGTGCATGAACCACCTGCGCCACGTGCCGGATTCCGAGGCCGCGATCGTCGGCCTCATGGAGATCTATCTGCAGCACGGGAACGTGGAGAAGGCGTCGGAGTATCTGGCGCAGGAGCGCGCGCTGGCGAGCATCCATCCCGCGCAGGCGGCCTTCCACGAACTCCGCATCGCCTACGCGTCCGGCGACAAGGCCCGCTTCGCGACCGCATTCGAAGAACTGCTGCGCCTGGGGGAGGACACCTATGTGCCGGCCTTTGCGCTGGCCATCGGCCATCTGCTGTCGCGCGATGTGGAGCGGACCCTGGAGTTTCTGTGGCGCGCCGTCGCGGAGCGCGACCCGTTCCTGGTGATGATGGACGCCTACGCATGGCCCAAGTGGCTCACCGGACGCGACTCCTTCCGCCGCCTCCGCGCGCGATTGGCTCTGCCGGTCGATCCAACAACGCCTCCGAGGGGAATCGAACATGCGCGGGCCTAGAGGATCGACAAGCGAGCGCCCATGGGGGCCGCGCCACCCCTGGCGCTCCGTGGCGCCGGGCGCGGTGGCGGCGCTTCTTCTCGCCCTGCACGCTCCCCCGGCGCGCGCCCAGGCGTCCACCGGCAACTGGTGCACGCCGGGCCAGTTGCCCGGGCTGATCATCTATCCGTACTACTCAAACCCCGTATATGACCTCAGGCGGAAAGTTGGCGCCGATCCGGCCCTGGGCGCGGCGATCGACGCCGCCATCAATGATCCGGAGCGAAACGAAAAGAACTACTGGCACGGCAAAGGGCGGCTTGATCTATACCAGTTGCTTTACGGGTGGGCGAGATTTATGCCCCAGCAGGATAACGTCGCGAACTATTATAACCAATTCAGCGCCTTGTTCTTGAACACGACGGTTGATAATCCACAGGATCCAGCCGCCAAGAAACTGAATGGCCCGGACAAACTTCTGCAAAATCCGACTTTCGACGCGTGGTTGGATGCTTACGTCAAGTTCCAGGGGAAGTACCTGGACGGCGGCGACTCGGGCCGCATCATCAACTGCTGGATGCAGGCGACGGGCATCGACATGGACCAGTACATCATACCCTATAAGGGCTATGGGTCCTTCAATGAATTCTTCACGAGAGGACTCAAGCCCGATGCGCGGCCCGTGGCGGGGTTGAGTGAAGCGCGGGCGATCGTTGCGCCAGGGGACTGCAATCTGCAACCTGCTCTTCAAATAGATACACCACAGACCGAGCTTCTGGTTAAAGGCGAGATGCTCGACGTCGAACAATTGCTCAAGGGCAGCACGCACGCGACCGACTTCAATGGCGGAGCAGCGCTTGTCTGCAGGCTAGAAGTCTACAACTACCACCGGATGCACGCGCCGGTAGATGGCAAGGTGATCGAAACGGGACTCATACCTGGACAGTACTATGGAGAACCGCTGAACTTCGGAATCCTCACGAAGAATCACCGCGGGTACGTCCTGATTCAGACGGATAACTATGGCCTGGTCGGGGTCGTGCCGGTGGGCATCGCCACCATTTCGTCAGTGAATATCACCGTGAAGCCGGGGGACGTCGTCCGCAAAGGCGACGAAATGGGGTTCTTCAAGTATGGCGGCTCGGTGATCGTGATGCTGTTTCAAAGGAGCCGGCTGAACCTCGAGCCATACCGCCACATGGGCGAGCGGTTGGGTATCATGAACGACGTGGCCGCAAAGTGACGTCATAACCCCAGCCGGACAAATCACCACGGAGGCCGGGAGGCCTCCGTGGTGAGTCCTAGCCTCGCGCCGCTCGCGGGCGCGTGAGGCGCAGGAAGCGGGCGCACATCAGGAAGGCGGCGACGGCGAGGCAGACGACGAAGCCGATCCAGATCCCCTCGCCCTTCAGGTTCAGGCCGACGGCCAGGAAGACGCAGACCGGCGCGCCGACGATCCAGTAGCTGGCGCCGGCCAGGATCATCGGCACGCGGGCGTCCTTGAGGCCGCGCAGCACCCGCGCGCCGACCACCTGCAGGCCATCGAACAGCTGGAAGGCGGCGGCGTAGCGCAGGAAGAGGGCGGCGAGGACGATCACCGCCGCGTCATCCTTTCCGCCGTTCCCCAGGTAGAGGCCGGCCAGCTGAGCGCCCAGAAAGGCCATGACCACACCCGACGTGGCCATGAAGAGGCCGCCCATGCCGAGCGCGACCAGCCCCGCGCGGCGGGCGCCCACGATGTCGCCGGCGCCGGCCGCGAGGCCGACCCGCACCGTCGAGGCCATGCCGATCCCCATAGGCACCATGAAGGTGATCGAGGCGGCGTTCATGGCGATCTGGTGCGCGGCCAGGGCGGCGGCGCCGTAGGTGCCCATCAGCAGGGTCATGGCGTTGAACAGCATGGCCTCAAAGAGGGTGGTGACGCCGATCGGCAGGCCCAGGCGGAAGACCTCGGCCAGCTTGACCTGCACGGGACGGTTGAACCGGCGGAACATCCGGTAGACGCGCAGGTTCGGGTTG